>Ga0070669_100002740_pt1 | contig 12709 bp, 11 predicted proteins | sample KBSS53metaG_FD_64680 | JGI IMG/M metagenome (GOLD analysis project Ga0070669, IMG submission 64680) | Switchgrass rhizosphere microbial communities from Kellogg Biological Station, Michigan, USA - KBS S5-3 metaG | ecosystem: Host-associated > Plants > Roots > Rhizosphere > Soil ... | reverse complement strand
CGTTAGCGAGGCTGGATTTCCTCAACCGGCAGGCCGAGCTTCGCTAGCTGGGGCTTAACCTTCGAAGCGTCTCCGACGACGACCCAGACGAAGCCGTTCGGATCGACGGCGCCCCGGAGCGCCGCATCGAGCGATGCCTTGGTCTGCGCACCATACTTGCCGGCCAGCAGCTCGTAATAATTATCGGGGCGGCCGTAGAGCGCGTTCGTCTGCATCGCCGACAGGACCGAGACCGACGTCTCGAACTGGCCCGGAAGCTGGCTGACCCGGTTTGCGAGGTTGCGGCTGAGCTCCTCGTCCGTGACTCCCTTGGTCGCCAGGAACTCGCGGATGTCGTGCTGCAGCGCCTTGATCGAATCCCCCGTGCGGTCCGATTGGACCGGAGCGGACACGACATAGGGCACGACCTTGGCATTGAGCTGCGTCGTTCCGCGAACGCCGTACGACCAGCCCTTGGTTTCGCGCAGGTCCATGTTGATTCGCGACAGGAACTGCACTCCGAGCACGTCGTTGGCGAGCGTCAGCGCCGCCATCTCGCCGCGCGGATCGACCGGTGTCACCTGGCCGCCGACGATGATCGATTGCGGCGAACCCGGACGGTCGATGAGGACGATACGTTCGGCCTTCGGACGCGGCGGCAGAGCGGTGAACGCCTTTTCGCCTTTCGCGACCGTGGGCGCGGCCCAAGTGCCAAAATGCGCTTCGAGCTGCTGCTGGACGTCCGCCAGCGGCAGGTTCGAGACCACGAAAATCTCGAGATTGTCGGGCCGCAGCCAGCGCTTCTGGAAGCCGACGAGATCGTCGCGGGTGAACGCCTTGACGGCCGCCGGGTCGCCTGAGCCGACCGCCGCGTAAGGATGGGTCGGTCCGTAGAGGAGCGACGGCAATGCCCGTCCCGCCATGCGCTCGGGAGTCTTCTGCTCCTGCGCGATGCCGGTGAGGATCTGGGTCCGGACACGCTCCACCTCGGGCTGATTGAAGTCGGGCCGCTGGATGATGTCGGAAAGCAGGTCCAGCGACGGACCGAGGTTGGCGCTCAGCGCCGACATCGTGACGTTGCTGACGTCCGCGCTGCCCTGTGCCGCGATCTGCGCACCGAGCCGCTCTTCGTCCTCGGCGATCTGCTGCGAGCTCTTGCCCGCGGCTCCCTCGTCGAGAAGCGCCAGCGTCATTCCCTGCAGCCCGCGACCGGTCGGCGCGTCGGCGGCGTAACCGGCGTCGAATCCGAGCGCGAGCTGGGTGACCGGAACGGTCGTGCGCTGCGCGTAATTGACCTTGACGCCGTTCGACAGAGTGACGTGCTGGACGGCCGGGAAGTCGAGCGCGGGGTTGGTTCCGATGCCGGGAGGCTGGCGCTCGACCGTCGGAGTCTTGATGTCGGCGCTCTTGCCCTTCTTCGGCTTGAACTTGGTCTCTTCGTACGGTGGGCGGTCGCCGGGCTCGAGCCGGATCGTGAAGACCGGGCGCGTCAGCCACTGCTGCATCACCGCCTTGACGTCCGCCGGCGTAACCGCGGCGTAGGCGTCGAGGGTCTTCTTGTAGAAGTCGCTGTCCCCGACGAAGACCTGGCCTTCTGCAAGCGCGACCGCCTTGCCGCCAAAGCCGCCGACCTGCTCGAGACCGCGGATTCGCCCGCTGACTTCGCGGGTCGCGGCGCGGCGGACTTCGTCCTCGGTCGGACCATTGGCGATGTAATCGGCCATGATCTCGTCGAGGCGCTTCTCGACGACCGCCGGATCGACCCCCGGCTTCACGGTCGCGTCGACCTCGAACATGCCGATGCGCTGGAACGGCTGAAGGCCGGCGCTGACTCCGACGGCGAGTTTCTCGTTACGAACGAGGATGTTGTCGAGGCGCGAGCTGGCGAGGCCGCCGAGGATCGAGCCGGCAATGTCGAGCGCTGCAAGCTGGTTCGACTGGAGCCCCGGGACCGCCCAGTGCTTCTGGATCTGAACGGCGGCGACGCGATCCTTCATGACGATCGACTTGGATGCCTGAAGCGTCGGTACGTCGGCGGCGGCCGGGTTGTTGACCGGGCCGGATTTGATCGCTCCGAAATACTTCTCGACGAGGGGCTGGGCCTCGGCAGGCGTGATGTCGCCGGCAAGCACGAGCACGGCATTGTTCGGGCCGTACTTGTCGATAAACCATTCCTTCACCGTCGCGAGGCTGGCGGCGTCGAGGTCGGCCATCGAGCCGATCGTCGAGTGATGGTACGGATGCCCCTCGGGGAAGAGGTTGCCGAGCACCTCATATTCGGTGAGCCCGCCGGGCTGGTTGTCGCCCTGCCGCTTCTCGTTCTGGACGACGCCGCGCTGGTTATCCAGCTTCTCCTGCGTCATCGCGCCGAGCAGATAGCCCATGCGGTCGGACTCCATGAACAACGTCCGCTCGAGCGCCGCCTTGGGAACCGTCTCGAAGTAGTTCGTTCGGTCGAACCAGGTCGTGCCGTTGTAATCGGTCGCGCCGATCTGTTGCAGGTAGGTGAAATAGTCGCCGGGGAGGTTGTCCGAACCGTTGAACATCAAATGCTCGAACAAATGCGCGAAGCCGGTCTTGCCCTTCGGCTCGTCCTTCGATCCGACATTGTACCAGGTGCTGACCGCGACAACCGGCGCCTTGTGATCCTCGTGGACGAGGACCGTCAGGCCATTGGCGAGCTTGAACGCGGTGTGCGGGATCGCGACTTCCTGGACGAGTGCACTGACGGGAGCAGGTTCGGCGGGAGCGGGCGCAGCTACGGGAACGGCTGGCTGCGGCGCGACTTCGGTCCTTGGCGCGGTCGCGCAGGCGGCGAGCAGAGACGCGCTCGCAAGCAATACGGCAAGACGATTCTTGTTGTTCATGAGACCCTTAACTCCCCTCGAATCGGGTGACTGCTGTAGGATGGCCGCCGGTCAGCGCAAGGCGCTTCGACCGACGGGCCGCCGACATCGACAGACGGATGGAACCTGGCGTTACTGCCCGGGAACGCCCAGGATATCGCCGAGACCGAACTTCTTCTTTTTCTTTGGCGGCTGCTGGCCCTGAGGTGCCGTCTGGCCCGGCCCAGCACCCATCTGCGGCATTCCGAGCATCATCGACGAGACCGTCTTGAACCGGGCCGTGGCTGTCCATTTCGGGGCCTTTGGAGCCTCGGCAAAATAGGCCTGGGGGCCATAGCCGATCATCATGATCATGCCCGCGGGAGAAACCTTGGCGACTTCCGATGGAAGCGTGCACTGCGTCGTCTGTGGGCTGAGGACGTGGCCGGTGCCGATCAGGCGCTTCACTTCGGTCGGCGAAATATAGTCTAGCATCGTCGCCATCGCCGCGGCCTTCGACGAGCTCCATACCAGCACGTCGCCGTTCTGGCCCGAGCCGAACATCGCGAGCGCGTAGCCGGTCGCGGTCGGTGCCGGAGTCCACCCAAGCTGCACCGCTCCCGATGGAAGCGCGCCCGTCTCCCTGAGATTGAGCGCCGGCATGAAATCCTGAGCGAGCGTGAAGCCGATCGGCGGCGAATAATTGCCCTCCACCTTGTGCGCTCCGATCAGGGACCCGTTCACCGGCACCGGGCGGCGGTCGTCCTTGTTCGGCCACTCGCCGTAGCCCGGAGCGCTGTGCGGGATGTTCGCCATGTGGGCGAAATCGGCCATGCCCTCCATTCCCGGCGGGACCTGCCCGGCTGCGGCCTTGGCAAAGTCGATGACCGTCGGTTGGCCCGGGCCGACATGCTCGCCGCAGCCCCAGTAGACGACCATGCGGCCCTTCGGCTGCTGATAGGGATAGGTCTGCGTCGCGGGCTTGGGAGTTGCCGGAGCGATGAGGGGAAGGCTCGGGCCCATCTGCAGTCCCGGCGGAATCAGGTGGTTTGCTTCCGGTGCAGCGGCAGCCTTGGTCCGCGAGGCGAGCCTAAGCTCGAGCGTGTGCGAATAGGCCGGCGCATTGCCCGACATCATATTCATCATCTGCGACATGCTCGGACGGCCGCCGCCGCCCATCATGCCGCCGAACCCGCCGACCGTCGCTGCATCCATCCAGTAGTTGGCGATGGGCGGAGGCGGAGGCGGCGCCTTCGCGGGCGCCGCAGCATACACTGCTGCTCCGAACGCGGCTGAACTTACACCCACAGCCAGGATGCTGAATTTGTTCATCGATTTGCCCCCTTTGAAGCGCCGCTTATCCAACGGCCTCGCGCTTCCTTCAATCCCCTGCTAGCGCCGCGCCCGAAATGAAAGACATTACGAAAATCCGCAATTTCTCGATCATTGCGCACATCGACCACGGGAAGAGCACGCTTGCCGACCGACTGATCCAGCGCACCGGCGGCCTCTCCGAACGCGAGATGACGCACGGGCAGATCCTCGACAATATGGAGATCGAGCAGGAGCGCGGGATCACCATCAAGGCCCAGACCGTCCGCCTCGAGTGGAACGGCTATGAGCTGAACCTGATGGATACGCCGGGGCACGTCGACTTTGCCTACGAGGTAAGCCGGAGCCTCGCGGCTTGCGAGGGCGCCCTCCTCGTCGTCGACGCCGCCCAGGGCGTGGAAGCGCAGACGCTCGCCAACGTCTACCAGTCGATCGAGCACGACCATGAGATCGTACCGGTCATCAACAAGATCGACCTCCCCGCGGCCGACCCCGAGGGCGTTCGGCAGGAGATCGAGGAGATCATCGGCCTCGACGCGTCCGAGGCCGTTCTCGCCTCCGCGAAAAGCGGGATAGGCATCGACGAGGTCCTGCAGGCGATCGTCGACAAGATTCCCCCGCCCAAGGGCGACCGCGACGCTCCCTTGAAGGCGATGCTCGTCGACAGCTGGTACGACCCCTATCTCGGAGTCGTCATTCTGGTCCGGGTGATGGACGGAGTCATCAAGAAGGGCCAGCAGATCAAGTTCATGGCCGCCGGCACGACCCACCTCGTCGACCGCGTCGGCTGCATGCGTCCGAAGATCGAGCAGCTTCAGGAGCTGGCCGCGGGCGAGATCGGCTTCATCACCGCGCAGATCAAGGAAGTCGCCGAAACCCGCGTCGGCGACACCATCACCGATGCGAAGAGACAGGCCGCCAAGCCGCTCCCCGGTTTCAAGGAAGTCCAGCCAGTCGTCTTCTGCGGCCTGTTTCCCGTCGACGCCGCGGACTTCGAGAAGCTTCGCGACAGCCTCTACAAGCTCCGCCTCAACGACGCCTCGTTCAGCTTCGAGATGGAAACCAGCGCCGCATTGGGCTTCGGCTTCCGCTGCGGGTTCCTCGGCCTCCTCCACCTCGAGATCATCCAGGAGCGGCTGACCCGCGAATATGACCTCGACCTCATCACCACTGCGCCGAGCGTGGTCTACGAGGTGTTCCTCCGCGACGGGAAGAAGCTGGAGATCCACAATCCCGCCGACTGGCCAGATCCAAGCACCATCGAGCGGGTCGAGGAGCCATGGATCGACGCAACCATCTACGTGCCTGACAGCTACCTCGGCGCGGTTCTGAAGCTCTGCCAGGACCGCCGCGGCATCCAGAAGGACCTGACGTATGTCGGCAGCGGCAGCCACGCGCGGGCGATGCTTCGCTACGAGCTCCCCTTGAACGAAGTGGTGTTCGACTTCTACGACCGCTTGAAGTCGATCAGCCGCGGCTATGCGAGCTTCGACTATCACCAGGTCGGCCATCGCGAGGGCGACCTCGTGAAGATGAGCATCCTCGTCAACAACGAGCCGGTCGATGCGCTGAGCATGATCGTCTACCGCGGCAATGCGGAAGCCCGCGGCCGCGGCATGTGCGAGCGGCTGAAAGACCTGATCCCGAGGCACTTGTTCAAGATCCCGATCCAGGCCGCGATCGGCGGCAAGGTCATCGCCCGCGAGACCATCGCCGCACTGCGAAAGGATGTCACCGCCAAATGCTACGGCGGCGACGCGACCCGAAAGCGCAAGCTTCTGGAGAAGCAGAAAGAGGGCAAGAAGCGCATGCGGGAATATGGCTCCGTGAGCATTCCGCAGGAGGCCTTCATTGCCGCGTTGAGGATGGGCGACGAGAGCTAAGTTCGGCCCGATCAGGCCCGTCAAGCGTTGTCGGCCGCAAATGCCGACGCTTTACGCCGCGGAAGGCATGCCGCCGCATCAGGAGACCATCCAACCATGACCTACAACAGCTCATTCCAAGACCGCGCCGGCCAGGCTGCGCAGGCGAAGCAGAAGGCGCTGGAGCAATATCGTTCCAGGCCGCCGGTCGACGAAAAGGTCGCCGCCGAGCGCACGGCGGCCGGGCAGCGGCGGGAAGAGGCCAAGGCCGAGAAGGCGGCAACGAAGAAGGTCGCCGCAGAGGCGAAAGCTGCGGCCGCTTCCGCCAAGGCAGCTGCCGCTGCTCCCCCCACCGAAGCCGAGCGCAAAGCCGCGCGCGACGCCCGCTACGCAGCACGGAAGAATCGGAAATGAAGGCGTAGCCGAGCGCAGCTGAGATAACGGCTGAGATGAAGAACGCGTCACGAAGCTCGCTTCGGCAGTTCGCTCTCACGCCAGCCGGCTAGAATCGTCCCTGGACTATGAGGGCGCGACGCTTGCGGGTAGGGGAATTGCCATGAAGGCTCCTCACCTTCTCGCCCTGGGCGCGGCGACCGCCGTGCTAATCTTCGCCGCATCCGGAGCCGAAGCACAGCAGGGCTCCATTGGCGACGGGCCGCGCAATCCGTTCCCCGGCAATGGCGGCGGCATGCACGGCAATCACGTCTTGTTCGTCCCGTTCTACTATGTCGAGCGGCAAGCCCCTGTCGTCATCGAGCGCGAGGTCGTGCGGGAGGTGCCGGTGGTCGCCGAGCCGCCGCCGCCTAAGCCTCCGCCGAGGGAGCCCTATGTCATCGGCAAGAGTTACGCCTCGCTGCCCCCCAGCGGATGCATGAAGCTGATCGAGGACGCCGTTTCCTATTATATGTGCAGCGGGGAATGGTATCGGCAGGTCGGCAACGGCAGCGCGGTGACTTATAAGGCGGTCGCGAAGTGACGCACCGGAACGTTCCCCTTCGGCCATTGTTCGCTCACCATGGATGGCAAAGCACGCGATCTCCGGCGTCACGCTGCAAATTGCCGCTTCATGGCCCGCAGCGCCGTGAGCGTGCGGGCGCGCACCGACCTGTTCGCGATGGCCATGGAGCTCGACGATGAGGCCGCCGCACTCGATGCGGCGGACCCGATCGATCCGGAGTGCTAAACCCGCTTCACGGCCTGAAGTTGGAAGGGCCGTAACGGGAGTGAAACCCGTGACGTGGATCGACACGGCCAGCGCCGGTCGTTGGCCGCGTCCTGGAAGCATCCACGTCCGGCGGATATGCGCCAATCTGGCACAAAACATAGCGCAATCAGTCGTTTAGTTAACGGCGAATTGATGGTATCTGCTTTGCGCCGCGGAGCGAGGGGACTCGCGCGTTGCGTTCCCGGGCTGACCGACTTGCAGGGGACCGTCATGAAAATCATCCGGACAACGGGCCTGGCGATCTGCCTGGCGCTGGCCTCGCCAGTCGCAGCGACCGTCATCACCTTCGACGAGTTCCCGGCCGACAATTTCAACGGCGGCCTTCCGGCTGACCGTTACTCTTCGCTCGGCGTGACGATCGATGCGCCAGAGGACGGGGCTACTCGGGGCGGCATTTCGAACGGCGATCCCGGCAATTGGGGCGTTGACGGGACCAACGGCCCGATCTTCTCCGGCTTCAATGAGACCTATACCATGTCGCTCCTGTTCGGGACGGACATCATGTCCTTCTCACTGGACGCGTCACGTACGAACGGTTCGATCGACGGCACGATCACGCTTCAGGCCTTCCTTGACGGCCTTCTCGTCGGAACGGACGGCGGCGACCTAGGCGCGATCAACCAGTGGTCGACGTTCAGCCTTTCCGGCCTCTTCGACCAGATCACGATCACCGGCACGGGATCCGGTTTCCATCCGTTCGGAATCGACAACATCAATTTCGCGTCGGATGGGGCTGTGCCGGAGCCCGCGACCTGGGCGATGATGCTGCTCGGATTCGGGGCGGTCGGCTTCGCCATGCGGCGCGAAAGGAATAGCTCGAAGGTGAGCGAGCAGCCTGCCGGCCGCTCGCTGCCCGCCTAACGCCCTATTTGGTCATGCTGATGTCGGTCCATTGGCCGTCATCAATAAACGTCCGGTACTTCTCGTAACCCGCGATCGCGGCGTCGTTCTGGGCCTTGGTGAAGGCCGCCTCGATCTCGCGGTCGATGGCCTGGTCGCGCTCCTTGTTGGCATCGATCACCGCAGTCGACGGCGAGTGAGTCATGATCAGGACGTTCGGAGCGCCCTTGCTGTAGCCGTTGCGGGTCATGAAGCGGTAGTCATCGATCACGCCGTGCTTCTTCAGAGTCTCGAAGGTCGGGGTCAGCGAGTGGCGCAGCCCGGTCAGGTAATCGTCGATATGGTTGGGATCGACCTCGACGGCGTTGATGTCCCAAAAGCCCTTTTGCGGAGTGTAATCGACATATTGCTTCGCGGTGGCCGGAGCGGACGTAAACGCGATCGATGCCGCGCCGAGCGCGGACAGAATGATGGTCTTCATGGACTTCCCCTGTTCAGCCGAGCGACGGGAAGACGGGGAACCACACAGCACCGAGTCGCTCCTAACGATAATTTAACAGGCGACCGGCCTCTCACTTTGACACAGCAGCGGGAACGCAAGGGCTCGACTATGGTTGAGTCCGCCAAAGTACCGCCTTCGCGCGTGACTTTGGGGGGGATTTGCCTAGCATGACGAGTCATGGCCTCCAGGGGTAAGGCTTTGAATCCGAAGGACGCGGCTGCGGCCGCTCCGGTGGCGGGGCCGCCGCCGAACCCGGTCGAGCTTGCGGGCGGTGGGTTCGACTTTTCCGGGATGCTGGCGGTCGCCGACATGCTTCCGGTCATGGTCGCCTTTGTCGGAGAGGACCTGCGCTACCGCTTCATGAACAAGCCGATGGCCGACTGGTTCGAGCGGCCCCGGGCGGAGCTTCTCGGGCTGACGATGCGCGAGCTCCTCGGCGAAGAGGCCTGGGCGATCCGCGAGCCGCTGATCGAGGCGGCGTTCAATGGAGAACGCAAGTTCTTCGCGAGCAACTTCCAGCATTCGACGCGCGGGAGCCTCGCGGTCCAGACCAATTACATGCCGTGGTCGGACCCGGCTGGCAAAGTGCGTGGGCTCATCATCCTCGTCCAGGACGTGACCGAGCAAAGGGCTGCGGAGCGGGCGCTTCGCGAAAGCGAGGAGCGCTTCCGGAGGATCGCGAACCAGGCGCCGGTGCTGATGTGGGTGACCCGGCTCGACCGGACGCGGGACTTCGTCAACGACGCCTATGTCGAGTTCGTCGGTGGGACGACCGAGGAGGCGCGGACGATCGACTGGCGGCTGCGCATCCATCCCGACGACCATGACCGCATCGTCGCGGAATCGATCGCAGGCGAAGCGACGCGTGAGACGTTCACGCTCGAAGGCCGCTACCTTAGCGGTGACGGGCACTTTCGCTGGCTGAAGAGCACCAGCTCGCCGCGCTTCGGGACCGATGGAGAACTGATCGGCTTCATCGGCGCCGCGACCGACATCACTGTCGCCAAGGAGGCCGAGCTCGACCTCAAGCGCCAGGTCGAAGAGCGGACCGCGGAGCTGGCGCGCCGCGAGGCCCAGTTCCGAGCGGTGTTCGAGGCCGCTCTGGAAGTGATGGTTCTCCTGGAGCCGGACGGAACGGTGCTCGCCGTGAACAACCGGCGAGAAATCTGGCGCCATCCCAATCCCGATGACGCAATCGGGAAGAAGCTGTGGGATTCGCCGACGATGAAGGCCTATCCCCAGCACATCGCGGTGATGAGGACGGGCATCGCCCGGGCGGCCAAGGGGCACATTTTCACGGCCGAAGTGCGGATGGAACGCGAAGGCCTTGCGACCGCGATCCTCGACGTGTCCGTGCAGCCGGTGAAGGATCCCGACGGCAGGATCATGTACCTGCTGTTCGAAGCGCGCGACATCACCGAACTGAAGGCGGCGCAAGAGCAGCTCCGCCAGAGCCAGAAGATGGAGGCGCTCGGTCAGCTGACCGGCGGCATCGCGCACGATTTCAACAATCTCCTGACGGTCGTCGTCGGCGGCCTCGACCTCCTTGCCAAGCGGATCGAGGACGAGAAGCTAAAACGCTACGCCGGAAATGCACTGACTGCGGCGGAACGTGGCGCTCGCCTGACCGGCCAGTTGCTCGCATTCAGCAGGGTCCAGAGACTGGAGGTGCGGGCGACGCATATCGCTCCACTGATCGAGAACATGCGGCCGCTGCTCCGAAACGTCCTCGGTCCCGGCATCGAGAAGAAGTTCGACCTCGACGAGGAAATGATGCCGGTGCTTGCCGACCCGACGCAAGTCGAGGTCGCGGTTCTGAACCTCGCGATCAATGCCCGCGACGCAATGCCCAACGGGGGCATGCTGACGTTCAACACGCGCAAGGTGACGGTCACCCATGATGCCGATCTCGAGCCTGGCGAATATATCGAGCTCTGCATCAGCGATACCGGCATGGGCATGGTCGAGGACGTGCGCGAGCGTGCGTTCGAGCCCTTCTTCACCACCAAGGAGGTCGGCAAGGGAACCGGCCTCGGCTTGTCGATGGTCTATGGAATGGCGCGCCAGTCGGGTGGCGTAGCGCGCATCGTCAGCGAGCCCGGCAAGGGCACTTCAGTGAGCCTGTTCTTCAAGGCGGCCGGGCATGTTGGGGATCATGCCGGCGCCGGCGAGATCGAGGATCCAGGGGGGCATGGCCAGCCCTCGGCGGAGCGCATCCTCGTCATCGACGATGATCCCGACGTTCGGGCGTTCATTTCGGAGACGCTCGCCGAGCAGGGCTATGCGGTGAGCGAGGCAGCGGACGGCAAGACCGGGCTGAACGCCTTTGCCGCCAACAGCCCCGACCTCGTCGTTCTCGACTTCATCATGCCCGGCTTGTCGGGCGCCGATGTCGCCAGCAGGATCCTTTCGACCCATCCGGACCAGCCGATCCTGTTCGTGTCGGGCTATAGCGAAACCGATTCCATCAAGCGGATCGCGCCAAAGGCTCCGCTGCTGACCAAGCCATTCCGGGCGGAGGCGCTGACCAAGGCCGTGAGAACGGCACTCGTAAAAAGCTGAAGCTAGACCCGGTTGCTTCTCGGCTCTGTAGATTATTTGGACATTTCCAGTGCGGCAGATCTGACGCACATGGTCTCGCCGCGACCTGCAGGCATCGGATAGCCTCGTTCGCGCAGGGGCAGGTCTCGACCCAACGCGATCACGGCATTGTCGGGGGCGTATCGGGCCTCGACCGCGCGTGCGGCATCCGTCCCGATCAGCCGCCCGAGCGAGGGCGGCCTGCCGAACAGGCCCGTCCGGTTCAAGGTTTCCAGGACTTTGCGCCGCGGCCGGTACCAGCCGGGAAGGTTGACGATGTAGTGCTTGTCGAGGACCGACCGGGCGGTGAGCAGGTTCAGCGCGCGCGCCAGCCCGGTCAGTCCGCTGCCATAGCTTTCCAGGCGCGGCTTGAGTGAGACCAGGTCCCAATCGACATCGAGGTCGAGCGCGTGGGCATATTCATGGAGGAACTGCATCCCGTCCCGCCGGAAATCCTCGAACAGGAAGACGTGGACCCTGTCAGCCCCGAAGAGCTCTTCGTAGAGCCGGATGGTTCGCGAATAGAGGAAATAGTCGAGGTCGAACCGCGGCTGCTTGTAAGTGACCGCCTCGGGCCGCTTGAGATGGTCCTTCGGGAACAGGAAGCGGCGCGCAGAACAGGTGCCGCCCGAGCGCAAATATTGCTGGTAAGCGGCGACGATCATTCCCGGCTGTGAGCGAAGGAAGATGACGATCCGGGCATCGGGAAGCGCGGCCTTGATCCGGCGCGCGAACTCGCGGGTCACCATCCCGTCAATACCGCCGTTGTGAAGATAGCCGCACAGGCACTCCTCGCTGAGGATGCCGGCTTCGCCGATTTCCAGCCCAAGGGTTGAAACCGCCTCGGTCGGGTCGAAGGTCAGAGCGTTCGGCTCGATCAGCGCTGAAAAGAGCTTCTCGCGATCGACGTATCGCGGCGAGCGGACGTGAGGATAGAAGGCCTTCTGAAACCAGGTGCTCGCCGTCTTCGGAAAGCCGACGTGAACTATCGGTGTCGCGCCGCGCCCTGGCACCTCGATCTTCTTTCTCCCCTTCCATCGATGTCCGTCGCAGGCCCGGCCAAGTCAACATCTTCATGAACGGGAGCACTCTCGGGCTCGAAGCGTTGCGGCATCATGGTCAGTGCGTTCCTGTTGATCATTGCGGGTTCGACGGCCCAGGGCCCGGGTGTTCAGGCGGACGCCTCGGCGGCCTCGTACAACCCTCATGCTGCTGAGCTCTTCGAACGCGACTGGGTGCTCAACCAGTGGGCGAAGCAAAGGTTCGACGCTAACGGCGACGGCAGGATCTCGCTCGAAGAGGCTCAGCCAGCGGCGATCGCGTTCAAGGAGATCGCGGACGGCAACAGCGACGGCCGGGTCACCCCTTACGAATACGAGCGAGCGCGGGAGTTCATCCTCGCGCGCTATTGATCAGCCGGCCATCCTCTTGGCGCCGAGGCCGACGACCATCTGGTTCGCCCGCTCGTAGGACAGCGGCTTGCCGAACAGATAGCCCTGGATGGTGTCGCAGCCGAGGTCGCGCATGCGCTCGAAGTCCTCGGCGGTCTCGACGCCCTCGGCGG
>Ga0070669_100002739_pt1 | contig 12709 bp, 10 predicted proteins | sample KBSS53metaG_FD_64680 | JGI IMG/M metagenome (GOLD analysis project Ga0070669, IMG submission 64680) | Switchgrass rhizosphere microbial communities from Kellogg Biological Station, Michigan, USA - KBS S5-3 metaG | ecosystem: Host-associated > Plants > Roots > Rhizosphere > Soil ... | reverse complement strand
CACGTGTGGCGCGGGGATCTCGACGCCGCCGATTATTCCGTTCCCGCACCGGATGGTCGCTCCGCTTCGCGCGAACACGCCGGCGAACGCATCGCACGGATTGTCTGCGCCGATCGCGAGATGCTCGACCATTCCGCCATCTCCCGCATCGCGGACGCCGTCGCCGCCGAACAGGTCATCCAGATCGCGGACGCCGTCACGCGCGTGCGCGACCGGCACCCGTCCCTGACGGTCGCTGTGGTGACCGGCCTCGGAGCGTTCATCGCCGATCGTGCCGCTCGCGTCGTCGGACTCCGCGTCATCGCGCTAGCCGAATCGATCGGCGTCGACGGCGCGCGAGCCGCTCCGGCCGCCGCGGTGGCGCTGCTCATGGATCGTCAGGACACTCCACGCCAGTCGGCGGTCGTCCCTCGAGACGCGCGACCCAACCTGGCCGCGAGGACAACGACCAGCGCCGCGATCGCTGACGTCGTCGTCAAGGTGGGCGGCAGTCTGCTCGCGCACGGTCCCGTGCTGGATGGCGTCATCGAAGCCATTGTCGATGCCGCTCGTGACACCCGCGCCGCGATCGTTCCCGGTGGCGGCCCGTTCGCCGATACTGTCCGGGCCATCGGCAGACAGCACTCGCTCGACGACGACACCGCACACTGGATGGCCGTGTTGGCGATGGACCAGTACGCGCACCTGCTCGCGGGCCGGTACGCGACGCTCGTGCTCGCGGAATCCGGGCCCCAAGTCCAGGCCGCGCTCGCGTCGGGCCGAGTGCCGGTGATTGCACCCTATCGCTGGCTTCGGGACGCGGATCCGCTGCCGCATTCGTGGGACGTCACCAGCGACAGCATCAGCGCGTGGCTCGCCGGGGCACTCGGCGCGACGCGGCTCGTTCTCGTGAAGCCTCCCGGCGCGCGCGGCGAGGACACGGTCGATGCCTGCTTCGGGATCACCGTTCCAGCAGGCCTGTCGTGGAGCGTCGTTCCCGCCGATCGCCTGGGGTCGAGGGGACTTCAAGAGGGTCAGAGCCCTTGAATTCAAGGAGCTTTGAGCATCCAGGCATCTCGAATTCAAGGGCTCTGACCCTCTTGAAATCCTGAGCCCAATTGCCTCACACACGCGCACCAAGCTCACGCACACGAGCCGACGACACGCGTCCCAGACGCCCGCCGACGCACGCCGCCCCGCGGACGCCCATGATGTCCGCACCGACGTCCCGTACCAAATCGATGTCGTCGAGCGCGAGCTTGCCCGCCACCGATGCCACCATCCGGAGCTCGTGCACCGTGGCCACCCAGTCCGCCAGCTGCGTCATCCCCCACAGCGCCGTGAGCCCCGGCCCGCTCTTGTCAGCCGTATCCACCAGCACCCCATGTGCGCCCGCATCACCCGCAACCTGCACGAGCGCTCGCGCATCCGCCGCACACACGCGTGAGGCATCCGCATACGCGACGGCGATCACGCCGGCTGCGCCTGCCCCACGCTGGCAGCCGCGGACCGCACACTCCATCAGCTCGGCGGCACGTCCCGCCTCCGCGACGCCCGCGAAACCGATCTTCACAAAGCGCGCGCCCATCGACGCGAACTCCTCCGCGAGACGTCCGGTCTCGGCCAGGCCGGCCGCATCACCGAGCGCGGCGGAAAGCACCGCGTCGTCGGGCACTGCTTCGCGGATGGCTCGGAACGACTCGAGTCGCACGGCGCCGAGTGCACCAGCGGATGGGTCCTTCGCATCGATGATGTGTGCGCCACCGCTCGCGGCCTCTGCTGCTTCGTCGGCGCACGCCACGCTCACCAGCAGTCGCATCGGTCTCCTGTGCTCGCGCGAAGAACTATAGCGGTGGAGTGTGTTCATTGCTGCCGCTACGCTCACGTGCCACTTTCCCCGCAACCACTCACGGAGCGCGGTGTTGGGGACGCAAGGTGCCACGGTTTCACTGGCTGGAATGCGCGTGCTCGTAACGGGCGCGTCGAGCGGGATCGGACGTGGCATCGCGATCGCGGCGGCGCGGGCGGGCGCGGACGTCGCACTCACGTACCGCACGAACGAGCGCGGGGCACGCGATGCCGCGCGCGACGTCGAGGCCCTTGGACGTCGCGCCCGCGTGATCCGGCTCGACCTTGGCGACCCGACGTCCATCCACGCGCTCGCGAGCGCCGCCCGTGCCGCGCTGGGCGGCGTGGACGTCTGGGTGAACAATGCCGGCGCCGACGTGCTCACGGGGCCGGCCGCGTCGATGGCGGCCACCGAGAAGCTCGACCTGCTCCTGCGCGTCGACCTGCGCGGGACGGTCCTCGCGTCGTGGCAGGCCATCGAGCTCATGTCAGCCCAGGACACCGGCGGCGTTATCATCAACATGAGTTGGGATCACGTGCTCATCGGCATGGCTGGCATCGAGGCGCAGCTCTTCTCGGCCGTGAAGGGCGGCGTGCTCGCGTTCAGTAAATCGCTCGCTCGGACGGTCGCGCCGAAGATTCGCGTCAACGTGCTCGCGCCCGGGTGGATCGAAACCGCGTACGGAACGGACGTCGAGGAGACGCTTCGCCGCCAGGTCGTCGCCTCGACGCCACTCGAACGGTGGGGCACGCCGGACGACGTCGCCGGCGCAGCTGTCTATCTCGCATCGCCTGCGGCGTCGTTCCTCACCGGGCAGACCATGTTCGTCGGCGGCGGCGTCGTCATGTGACGGCCAGCGTTTATCCTCGGAGGTCACTCGTGTCCACGAAAGAACCGACGTACGACGACGCAGCCATCGCCGAGAAGCTCGCGGCGCTGCCTGGCTGGTATTACGAGGAAGGCTGGATTCGTCGCTACTACAAGACCGACGGCTGGCCGACCACGCTCATGCTCGTCAATGCCATCGGCTACGTCGCGGAAGCGGCGTTCCATCACCCCGATCTCTCCGTCACCTGGGCGCGCGTCGGCGTCAAGCTCAAGACGCACAGCGCTGGCGGAATCACGGACAAGGACTTCGCGCTCGCCGAGCGCATCGAGTCGGTCGTGCTCTGGCGGCCGGCCGAGGGCGGAGCGCTGACCGGCACACCTAACAAGTTCGTGCGGAGCGGCGATCCGCGGTGAGCGATGCCGGCGCGCCGCGTCGTGTGCTGTTCGTGACGGGCAAGCTCGCCGAGCCGGCCCTTCGACGCGTGCTCGCCGAGCTGTCGCCACCATTCACGTACGACGTCGCCGTGCTCGGCATCACGGTCGCGGCGTTGATGACGACGCCGTGGATCGCACGACATCTGGAGCGTGTGCCCGACGATACGGACCTCGTGCTCATCCCCGGGTTGTGCGAGGGAGACCCGGAGATTATTCGCGAGCAGCTCGGCGTGCGCGTCGACAAGGGCCCGAAGGACCTCCGCGAGATTCCGACGCACTTCGGCCGGCCGGTTCCGCGAGAGTACGGCGCGTGGGACATCGAGATCGTGGCCGAGATCAACAACGTGCCCCGCCTCACGCGGGAAGAGACGCGTCACGCGGCGGAGTACTTCCGGGAGTCCGGCGCGGACATCATCGACATCGGATGCACGCCCGGGCTCGCCTTCCCCGCTCTGGGCGACGTCGTACGCGAGCTCGTCTCCGCGGGCATGCGCGTCAGCGTGGACAGCTTCGACGCGGGAGAGATTCGTGCAGCCGTCGCTGCCGGCGCGGAGCTCGTCCTGAGTGTGAACGGCTCGAACGTTGGCGTTGCGCCGGACATCGCGGCAGCCGGCGCGCGCGCCGTCGTCGTGCCTGACGCGGGCGCATCGTTCGACTCGGTCGACGCCACGATCCGGGTGCTCGAGTCGCATGGAGTGCGCTACCTGATCGACCCCGTCCTCGAACCCATTGGCTTCGGCTTCATGGCGTCGCTCGAGCGGTACGGCGAAGCGCGGCGGCGCTACCCCGATGCCGAGCTGATGATGGGCATCGGCAACCTCACGGAGCTCACGGCGGCCGACTCGACGGGCGTGAACGCGCTGTTGATTGCCATCTGTCAGGAGCTCGGCATTCGTACCGTGCTCACGACAGAGGTCATACCGTGGGCTCGCGGCGCGGTTCGCGAGATCGGGATCGCGCGAGAGCTCATGCACTACGCGGTGGCAACGCGCGCCGTACCCAAGCACGTCGACGATCGCCTGCTCACGATCAAGGACCCGGCGCTGCTGGAATACTCGCAGGACGAGCTCCATGACCTGCAGCGACGCATCACCGACCCGAACTTCCGGATCTTCACCGACCGCGACGCGATCACGGTGCTGAATCGCGACCATTTCGTCCGCGGCACTGACATCCAGGAGATCTTCGCCCAGCTCGGCGTCACCGAGGTGACGCACGCGTTCTACCTCGGCAAGGAGCTCGCACGGGCGAAGCTCGCGATCACGCTCGGCAAGACGTACCGGCAGGAAGGCTCGCTGTCGTGGGGATATCTCACGCCGCCCGATGACGTGAAGTCCGAGCACGTGCGGTTGACGCAGCGGTCGGAGCGACGCGACGGATCGGCGCGATGATCATCGAGACGATCGTCACGACGATGGACGCGAGCGGCGTGGTGAACATCGCGCCCATGGGGGTCGAGTGGACGGGCGGCGATGACCCGCCGGTGCTCAAGCCGTTCCTCGAGACCGTCACCTACCGCAACATGTCCGCGACTGGTGTCGCCGTCGTGAATCTCATCGATGACGTCCGCGTGTTTGCGCAAGCAGCCATCTCGAATCCTGACTACCCGGTCCTTCCGGCAGTCGCCGTGCGCGGCGTCTCACTTCGAGACGCCTGTGCATGGCGGGAGCTCTCGGTCGGGTCGATCGACAGCACGCCGCCGCGGTCGCGCATCACGACAACGATCGTGCATCGCGGATTTCGGCGAGAGTTCATCGGCTTCAATCGGGCTCGACATGCGGTCCTGGAAGCAGCGATCTACGCCACCCGCGTTCACCTCCTGGAGCGGGAGTTTCTCATGGTCGAGCTTGCGCGGCTCCAGGTGATCGTGGACAAGACCGCGGGTCCGGCCGAGCAGGAAGCGATGGCGCTCCTGGCCGACTACATCCGATCGGCTCCGGTGACTGACCCGGCCCGGAGTCGTTAGGTGGCCGGCGAAACGATCACGGTCGAGACGCCCGCGCGCCTGCATTTCGGACTGCTCGACGTCCGCGCGTCCGCTGTTCGGCGATTCGGTGGTATCGGCGCGCCGGCGCCGGCGATCACGACGCGCGTCTCGGCGTCGCTGGCCGATTCCCTCGATGCGAGCGGCGACGACGCCGACCGCGCCGCGGAGTTCGCCCGTCGTTTCCTCGCGCACTACAGACTCCCGTGTGGTGCGACGATCGTCGTCGAGCACGCGATCCCACGACATTCCGGACTCGGCTCGGGAACGCAGCTCGCGCTGTCCATTGCACTGGCGCTGGCCGAGCTGCACGGCGTGGCGGCGACGATCCCGGAGCTGGCGCGATCGGTGGGCCGCGCCCGGCGGTCGGCGGTGGGAACGTGGACGTTTGCGGGAGGTGGATTCGTGGTCGAGGGCGGGCAGCGGCCGTCCGCGCCCGGAGCGTCGCCGCTGCTGGCCCGCGTGATGTTTCCCACCTCGTGGCGCTGCGTGGTCGCGATTCCCGACGCAAAGCCGGGCATGAGTGGAGAGGCGGAGCGAGCAGCGTTCGCGACCCTTCCGGAGCCGTCGGAGCGGGACGTCGAACGGATCGCGTACCTCGTCCTGCTGGGGATGCTGCCCGCGCTGGCGGAGGCGAACCTGGCGGCGTTCGGGGCGGCCCTGAGCGAGGTGCAGCTGATCAACGGCCGGTGGTTCGCGCACGCCCAGGGCGGGACGTTCGCGCCCGGGCCGTCCTCGGAGCTCGTGCGCCGCATGCGTGAGTGGGGCGCAGCGGGCGTCGGGCAGAGCTCCTGGGGGCCGGCGGTCTACGGCATCGTGGACGGTGACGAGGCCGCCGAGCTGCTGACGCGCCACATCCGTGAATCGTTAGGCGACACGGGAGCCGTGCGTGCGGGTGCGTTCCCCGACGTCGGCGCTCGCGTCAGCCGCCGATAGGCCGCGGGAAAACGGGCGTCGGACGGCCCGGCGAGCCGTGGCGTTCTGACCGGTCATTCGGTCCGCTGCGCGGACATTCCGTCCTCGTACGACGCGACCATTTCGCGAGTGGGTTCTATCACCGCGCAGGCGCCCGCCTGACGCGACTGTGAGAGCGACGCTCGGGTTACCAGCGACGACGCCTGGTACTCTGCCCGTGTCGTCAGACAGGCCTAACGCGCACACACGGTCGGAGATCTCCATGATCGCTGCCACGCTCCTTCACTGCTGCTTCCGGACCCGCGAGGTCCGTCGTTCGCTGTTCCGTCTGGCGTACCTGCTGGCCCCGATGGCCGCTCTCGCTGCGTGCCGCGACGGAGGTGTCCTCGAACCGACATCGCCCGCTGTTCCGGTCTCGCTGCGTCACTCGGCGGTCGTCGTGACGTCGGACTATTCGATGTTCAGCACGCGTCCCGAGTTCAATGGGGCGGGCACGATCGACTACTTCAATGCGTTCGATGAGCTCACCGGAGAGCTCGTGTACGTGCAGCCGACGCCGTGGACGACGAACGGTGTGACGTACACGTCGGACCTGAACATCGTGCTTGGCCCGGGCGTGGGGATGGGCGTCGCGAGCAACGCAGTGTCCACCGAGTTCGGCACGCCGCTCGTTGCACAGTTGGCTGCCGCCGACGCGTTCACGCTCGTTGGCGTCGACGTCACGCTCATTGGGGAGAAGGTCCCGGTGAGTCTCGTGGTGTCGACGAATCTTGGCAGCTACCCATTCTCCAATCTCGACGTCCCGCTGGCCACCACCGGCCGCCGCTTCATTGGCGTGGCGCTGTCGCGACCCGGCGAGTACCTGACAGGTTTCCGCTTCACGATCCAGAGCCCGAACTCGACCGTCCTCCTCGACAACGTCGCCGTTGGACACGCCGGGGCGGTCGGGGCGAATAACGCCGATCCCGAAGCGACGACCGGTGGGGCGTATGAGGCCCTCGAGGGATCCGAGGTGACGTTCGCCATGAGCGGCGCCGATGTGGATGGCGACGCGCTGACGTTCTCGTGGGACCTGGGCGACGGCACGACCGGCACAGGCGCAACGCCGCCGGCGGGCCACACGTACGCCGACGACGGCACGTACGACATCATGCTGGCCGTCGCGGATGGACGCGGCGGTGTGGATACCGCACGCACGACGGCAACGATCGCGAATGTGGCGCCGGCGCTGGGGGCGTTCTCCGTGCCGAACACCGTCGTGAGGCTGGCGCTAGGCGGCGTCGCGGTGCCGGTGTCCTCGATGTTCTCGGACCCCGGGGCGCTCGACACACACACGGCCACGCTCGACTGCGGTATTGGAGATATGACGGTCGCGCTGGTCGACGAGGTGCCAGCTCACAGTACCGCCGGCGGTACCTGTTCGTACTCCACCGCTGGTGTGTACGCCGTTCGACTCACCGTGCGGGACGATGACGGCGCGAGCGACACCGAGCTTGGGAGCGGTCACGTCGTCGTGTACGACCCAGCCGGCTCCGTGACAGGCGGTGGCTGGATCGCGTCGCCGGCAGGCGCGTACGCGGCTGCTCCCGGGGCCGCGGGCAAGCTGACGTTCGCGTTGGGGGTTCGGTATCAGCCGGCGGCAGCGTCGCCCACCGGCAACGCCGACTTCAAGCTCAACGTGGGGAAGCTCGACTTCCGGAGCACGGCCTTCGATTGGCTGGCAATCGCGGGAAGCACGGTAAGGCTACAGGGTAGTGGCACCCTGAACGGTGAGCCCGGCTACGCGTTCGCTGTGGTGGCCACGGACGGAGTGTCGAACGATGCCATCCGCGTCCGGATATGGCACATCACGACAGGCGCGGTGGTGTACGACAATCAGCCCGGCGACCCCATCCTCAGCGATCCGGCGACGCACCTCGGCGGAGGGAGCGTTCAGGTACACCGGTAGCGAACTGATTGGGACTGTTACTCAGGAAATCCAAACGACCTCGGGCGTTGTAACGACCCGAGGTCGTTTGCGTTGCGCACGCGCCGTCGTGACTGCTTGCGGAATTCAGCGCCCGATCGAGCGTAGCTTGGGAAACCAAGCATGTGGTTTCCGCACAGCTGTAGCCACAACGTCATTGCGGCGTTGCCAGCAAAGCGAGGCCGACGACGAGACGACGCGCCGTTCAGCAGCTGGGGTCGCGCGTCCGGACGCCGGCGTCCGCGGGGGCTGGCGAAGCCATGGGATCTGCGGAGCACCTGCATTCCGCGTTCGCCCGCACTGCGTACGCACGGCGATTGCGTGATGAGGGTTAACGCCGGAGCGCATGCTCGTGCTCGTCAAGGTGGTCACCCGGGGGCTCACGGATTCAGTGCTCGGGAATTGACGAACGATGTAGTTCGTGGGAGTATCGAGGCATGCTTCGACGACTGAACAGCCTCTCGAGCGCAGCAGGCGCCCTCCCATGCAGATCAAACCAGCACCTGACATCAGCCAGTTCGCCGAGTTCGCTGAGGAGATCCGCGACAAGTGCGTCCACAGCGAGCACATCGTTAGGCAGGCTCTGGATCGAGTCGGCCGCCGGTCCCCCGCGGAGGTGACGAACGATCTGACTGACGTCTCCCGCGAGATCGACGGGACGCTTCGCATACTCGATAGCGCAGCGGAAGAGCTTCTCGTTCAGAATGAGGCGCTGTTTGAGGCGCGGACCGAGCTCGAGGGAACGTCGGCCGTTTTTCGCGACCTGTTCGAGTTTGCGCCCGTGGCATACCTGGTGACGGACTTCGACGCGCGCATCCTCTACGCGAATGGCGCAGCCTGCACGTTGCTTAGGTGCCCAAAGAACTATCTGGTCAGAAAACCTCTGACGTGTTTTGTTCCGTTGAAGGAACGGATGGTGTTCCGAACGTCCATATTGCGGGCGCGCGAAGCCAATGCACTTTCTACCTGGCCAGCCGCACTCTCGCCGCGCGGGGCCACCGAGTTGGTGAATTGTCGTATGCGGGTCAGGCCTGCGTCCGCTTCGGAGGCACAGGTTCCTCTCGCGCTGTATTGGAACATCACCGAGGAGACCGATGAAGACCTCTTTTGACGCGGCCGTTGCGATGCGCACGATGTCAGGCAATCGATCCGAACGCAGCGGCGATGTGGGCGTAATTCTCGACGCCCTCCGCTCGATCGTGCGAGAGTTGCGTCTCGCATCTCGTGAAGCCGAACAGCGAGTTGGTGTGCATGGGGCTCAGCTTCACGCGCTGCGCCAGCTGTCGGACAGCCCGACGATGTCGCTCACGGAGCTCGCCGATCGCACGCATACCGACATCAGCTCGGTGAGCGTCGTCGTGAGCAGACTCGTGGAGCAGGGACTCGTCGCCCGGAAGGCGGCAGACGATGACCGTCGTCGCCTCTCCCTTGCCCTTACGACACGCGGCCGGTCGCTCGTGCGCCGGGCGCCTGAGACGGGCAGCTCACGCCTCCTCCGCGCCGCAGCCCACTTGAGTGATCGCGAAGTCCACACCCTCGCGAACGGGCTTGGCAAGCTCGTGGCAGGGATGGACCGGGAGGAATAGAGCGAGACGGGAAGCGGGAGACGGGAAGCGGGAGACGGGAAGCGGGAGACGGGAAGCGGGAGACGGGAAGCGGGAGACGGGAAGCGGGAGACGGGAAGCGGGAGACGTAGAACCCCCGGGACGCTTACTCACAGCGAGTGGCATCCCGGGGGTTCCAGCTTAGTCAGCTCCCTGTTCCCGTCTCCCGTCTCCCGTCTCCCGTCTCCCGTCTCCCGTCTCCCGTCTCCCGTCTCCCGTCTCCCAGTTATGAAGCACCTTTTGGCCGGTGTTCAAAACTCTGTGGACAATGTTCAAAACTTGGAACCCATCCGCCAAAACCGCTAAACCCCCGCGTCCGAATCAGCAGCAGACCCGTCTGTGACGCCGGCGCCGGCTCTCTCATAGTAGGAGCCGCGCTTCTCCCCGCGCACCACCAGCTCGCCGCGGCGCACCAGCTTCTCCAGGACACCCCGCGCTTCCCGCCCCTCCAGGCCGCAGAGATCGGCCGCGGCTGACCGGGTAATCTTTCCGTGTAAGTCTACATATTCCAAGATCTTGCGCTCACGTGCCCCGGCGTGCTCGGCAGCCACGTCCTCGTCCAGATCCTCCACGCCGAGCGCGCGCGCAAGCGGCGACGTGAAATAGTAAACGCGCTCGCGCCGGTCATCCCAGCCATCCAGCATACCGGCCTCGACCAGGCGATCCAGCACGGCCCGCGTGGGGCCTTCATGCCGCTGAATCAAGCCCGCCGCCCTGCCGATGCCGATCGGCTCCTGCGTCCTGGCAATCGTGTTGAGTACCAGCAGCGCATCCAGCGACAGACGGTGACCCGGAATGTCCCGCTCCGCAACCAATCGCGTGATCGCGACGTTCGCCGGCCCATCGTGGAGAACTACCTGCACAGTCGCGACAGTTGAGCGCGAGTAATCCGGCACCTGCCGCCCGTAACGCAGCTGACCCTCGAAGATCGTATCAATGCCGCGACCCGTCCGCTCGACCAGTCCAATCCTTTTGAACGCATCCGCCAAAACCGGGTTCCGCGGCCTCGGCGGAGCTACCAGGATGTTGTCCAGCCGAACCTGATCGGGAAAACCTCCAGGGTTCGAGATCTCGATCTCATCCCCGGCACCCCCGGCAGCGCCCGTTTCGCGGAGCTGGACGTGAACGGCACCGGCCCGCGTGTAGTCCCGGTGCACGAGCGCATTATGAAGTGCCTCGCGGAACCCCGACGGGCTATGCGCCGGAACGCCAACGCGCACCATCCCGACCGCAAGCTCATCCTCCTGATTGCGCGCGTCGAACCGCAGCCCCACCTCCTCCGCCGCCCGCACGAGCGGCCACCGCACGAACTCGTTCACGGACACGCGCGTCCCACGCAACACCTGGAACGCCACCTCGTGGTTCGGCACGAACCGGCGGATCGCGTCCTCGCGACCAACCATGAGCAAAGCCGCCACCCGGACCCGGTCGACTCGTTCCCCCCGCTCCCCTCCACCCTCGCCGAGACCGAGCGCGCGAACGATCTCTGTATCGGAGAAATCGAGGAGCGTCGCGTCTGCGCGCCCGCGATTGAGCGCGACCGTACGGCGCACACGCTCGATCTCCAGTGGATCGAGATCCTCCCACCGCGCCTCGGGAACGATGAGCGCGGTGTAGTCGAGCGCGCCGCGCGTCGCTTCCCGGCTCTGAATCTCGTGGACGAGGAACGGCACGCAGACGGGCCGCCCGTGCGCGTCCGTCCCTCGACGACGGTACACGCCATCACTCGTGGACGTGACCGGACGACCGGCCGGGATCTCGATCGCCAGGAGCTCCACGCCATCCAACGCGATCACGCTGCACTCGACCGGACAGCTCGGCACCGTTCGCCCGGCGATCATCAACGCGACCCGATGCGGGTCGGTGTACGTGCCATGCCGATGCCGCGCTCCGGTAGGCCGACCGGCGTCGTCCACGCCGACGAGCACGACACCGCCGTGGCCGTTGGCCAGACACACGACGGCGTCCACCAGGTGATCGTCGCCCAGCGGCTCGGCGCCTTCGGCCAGAAACTCGGTGGTAAACTGTTCACCGCCGGCGAGCAAGCGGCGAACGTCGGCGTCGGTGAGCACGACCCTCAACGGGCGGGAGTAGGAGAACGGCGCGGTGGGGTTGGCAAGCTACCCGCTCACCCTACGCGGTCAATCCCGAAGCACTGGGAACGGGGAACTGGGAACTGAACACTGGCGCTGCGAGCCGGGAGCTCCTTGCGGCTGGTGGCAGCAGCGAGCAGCTCGAAGCAGCAGCACGCGGCCGTCGGCTAACGGCTAGGCAGCTGCTCGCAGCAAGCAGCCGCTGTTTTCAGTTCCCAGTTCCCGCCCCACCGGCAAGGCTACCGTGTAACGCCGACGCCCGGCGTTATGTTCGCGTACGCGCCCCCGTCGACCGCCACCTTGCCGTTCACCACGACGTATTTCATTCCCGTCGCGAGCTCGGTCGGCTTCTCGTACGTCGACCGGTCCTTGAACGTCGCATCGTCGAACACGACGACGTCAGCGAACTTGCCCGGCGCCAGCACGCCGCGGTCCTTGATCCCGAACGTCTGTGCCGTGAGCGCGCTCGACTGTTGGACGAACGCTTCGGGCGTGAGGATCTTCTTCCCACGTACGTACTCCGCCCACTTCTTCGGAAACGTGCCGTACTTCCGCGGGTGACCGCCCGAGCCGTCGGAGCCCGTCATGACCCACGGCCTCCGCATGAACGCCTCGATGTCCTTCTCGTTCATGTTGAACGATGCGACCGACGAACCGCCATTCAGGATGATCTGAATCGCCGCTTCCACTGGCGACACCCCGCGCTTGGTCGCGATCTCCGAGAGCCTGCGGCCGAGGATCGACGTGTCACGCGTGGACGTCATGAGCAGCGCGTCGGCGCCGCCGCGGCGGCGGAGGTTCTCCGTCATGTCGGTGACGAGACGCGCGCGCGTCTCGGGATCGGCGATCCGCGCTCGCAGCGAGTCGCCACCGCCGACCTCCGCCCAGCGCGGCAGCAGCGACGCGCCCACCGACGAGCCGGACGCCGTGTACGGATACTGATCCGCGGTCACCTTCGCACCCGCCGCCCGTGCCGCCTCGACAATGGCGATCGCCGAGTCCGACCGTCCCCACACATCGACGCCTAACGCCTTGATGTGCGAGATGTTCACCGGC
>Ga0070669_100002738_pt1 | contig 12710 bp, 11 predicted proteins | sample KBSS53metaG_FD_64680 | JGI IMG/M metagenome (GOLD analysis project Ga0070669, IMG submission 64680) | Switchgrass rhizosphere microbial communities from Kellogg Biological Station, Michigan, USA - KBS S5-3 metaG | ecosystem: Host-associated > Plants > Roots > Rhizosphere > Soil ... | reverse complement strand
TCAACGCGGCCATCGATGGGAGATCCATGAGCAACGCTACGTAACCACGAACCCTTGGGCCACGTATCCGCTTTATGTGGCCGAGGATCTAACAAGACGTGGAAACCGAGGCAGTGAGTTTGCCCTGACAATGCCCTCGCCAGAGGTACATGCGCCGGCCGGCGATCTTCACCACCATCTCGTCCAGATGCCACCGGCCCGTCGGCGGCGATCGGCGGCGTCGCAGGTTCGCCGCGATCAGCGGACCGATCTTGTTCCCCCAGCAGCGCACCGTCTCGCGGCTGACCTCAATTCCACGCAGGGGAAGCAGTTCTTCGACATCGCGAAGGCTCAACGTGAACCGGAAATACAGCCACACCGCTTGGCGGATCACATCCGCCGGGAACCGGTGACGCTTGAACAAGATCGGCCGCATCTGCGAGTGACTTCAAAAGGGCCTTTAGGCCCAAACTGGAGACAGTCTGCACTTTGACTGCCAGCACGCCCGAAAAACAGAGCAGCAGCAGGGGGAAGCTTGAGCTGAGCTTGCGCTGACAACACAGCACCAGCCACCGCTCGGTCAGGAGTCCCCGCGCAGACTTTTGCGCCCTGTACGATCGAGCAAATCGGCAAGCAAATCGGCCCGTTTCTCGCGTAGATTGGGAATGGCTTCCGATACGCGCGAGCCGGCCGGATAAGACTTAGCAAAAGAGGGCCGCTGCTTAATCCGTGCCCACCAGTCCGCGACCTGCGGTCTGTCACTCCACATTTGGGCCATGCCGAGGTCTTCCATGCGGTCGAAGGTCGGTGTGATCGCGCATTCAGCAAGCGAAAACAGGTGGCCCATGATCCATCCCCCGTCCTTTTCGCTCAGCGCCTTATCGACGCGCAGTACAGTGGCTCGCAGCACGTCGAGTCCCTCGATCATATCCTTGTCGCTGAGCCCTTCGGCCGTTGCCTTGCGGTACAGATATTTTCGCGCGCCCCGCCGGTCCGCCTCGGCCAACCGATCTTCGTCGCTGACCCCTTTAACTAGCAGCGGGATCACCACGTGGAATGTGGGGTAGCGTATATAGGCCGTTGGAAACTCGTTAATGAAGCAAATCCATGCTCGGAGCTTCGCCTTGCCATAGGGGTCCCGCGGCGCTAGCGGCGGATCCGGGAAAAGATCATCGAGATACTCGATGATGACTGAGCTTTCCGTGATGACCTTGCCGTCATGTTTCAGAGTGGGGACGACCCCACTGGGATTAAGCGCCCGGTATTCTTCACTCAAATGTTCGCGTCCCACCAAGTCGATCTCTCGGCTTTTCCATTCCAGACCCTTTTCGAACAGCGCCATGCGGACCTTCTGGCTGCAGGTCGAATACAATGTGTGATAAAGTTCAAAGGTCATGGCCCAGCCTAGGATTTGGGAGTGACCACTTAAGCTGGTCCGCCCGACACTGTTCACAGTGGGCAACTGGCGCCAGCCAACGCCGACGGAATTTGCGGCGCATCAACGCGATCGTCCGAATGGCTTCCTCCGGCTCCGCACCGCCCTGCGGCGCGAAACCGGAATTGTCCTAGCGTCTGCCTGATAGCACCACCGCAGCTCAGTTATACTTGACCCTCATGCGCACCCCAAAGGTCCGAGGCGCCCCCAAGTTCACGACATATGATCCAGCCGTCGTCCCGGCAACGAAATAGGTTTCGTCGGTCAAGTTCTTGGCCCATATCTCGATCCCAAGCCGGCCGTCTTTCGGCTTCCAGCCCACCGATGCGTCCAGCGTCGTATAGGCGGGTTGCGTGAGAAAATTATCCGGCTCCCAAAAGTATTTTCCAGAATGGAATAGTTTCGCGTTAATATTTACATCTCCGAATTCGGTAAGAATTGTGTATAGCGCCCCGAATGAGTAGGTAACCTTCGGCGTACGCCCCAATCTATTACCGCTAAGGTCAGCCGAAAGGCCGCCTTGAGCTCCCCCAGTCGCTAAGGGGACAGAAATAGGTCCATTCGGGAATCTTTTATACTTTGCGTCGAGAACGCTGGCCGTACCGGTTAAAAGGAGACCGGTGAAGGGATTGACCTGCACCTCAACCTCCCCACCGTTGATCTTTGCCGTCGCTGCGTTAGTGAGAATCGTGGCCCCGTTCAGAGTTATTACGCGGACCTGCAGGTTTGAGTAGTTGGTATGGAAGGCGGAAACATTCAGCCGCACCTTATGATCAAGTAGGTCTGATTTGAATCCAGCCTCGATGGTGTCAACGACTTCAGGACGAACGGGATTTTCATTGGGTGGAATGGACGGAACGGTCACATTGTACGCGCCACTTTTAAAGCCGCGATTGTAACTCGCGTAGACCATTACATTGTCGTTTAGATCGTGGTCGATCGCCGCGCGCCAGGTCAGCTTGCCCCAGGATGCTTTTTTCACCGTGAAGGGCGCTGTGAGCGTCGCGCGAGAGCTATATTTCTTGCGGTCTTCCGTATAGCGAAGGCCCCCGGTTATGCGCGTCTCGGGTGTGATCGCATACGTCGCCTGCGCGAATAACGCGTAGGACGCCATGTACTGGAACGCATCGGCATACGGGGTTGCGACGTACCCAGTGGCTGGCCTTAGATTATCATGTCGGTTTGTACGATTGAAATCGTTCGAAAGATAATAGAGACCACCAATCCACTGAAGCCGTGAAGTTTTGTCGGCATTCGATAGCTGGAATTCTTCGGTGAAAGTTTTTTCTTTCTGATCGGAGTCAACAATAAAAGCTGGAACCGTGTTTGTTGCCTCGAAGCCCTGCTGATTGGCGAAGAGGCCGAAGCCCAGCCGACTATAGCCCAGGATGTTGGTCACCTTCACGCGGCCGAACTGTCGGCTGGCGGTCAATCCCGCGATCGTAGCAGTGGCAAGGTTGAAGGGCCGTTCCGGCATTGTATAGGGGTGATAGCGGCCCGTGTACCGGGAGATCCCATTACGCGCGAGCGTGCCGGGATACACTTCCGCTGAGGCGCCGAAGTCGTCCTTGGCCTTGATCCGTGTGATGAAGCCCCTGACTTCGCCGTCATCTGCACGCCAGAGGAACGAGCCACGCAGGCCATAGTTGTAGCCGTACCCCACTTTTTTGCCCGTCGTCAGGCTGTGGCCCCACCCCTCACGTTGGTCCTTGAAGATGGCCGCGAGATCGACCGAAAGTCTGTCTGTGATGGGGCCGGTCGCGTAGAGACTTCCCTCGTAAGTCTGGTAATTGCCGTAGCCAACCATCGCGTCCACCATTGGATGCTGTGATGGCGCGCGCGAAATGACCTGCACCACACCGCCGGCGGCGTTGCGTCCGAACAGCGTGCCCTGTGGGCCCTTCAGCACCTCGATTCTCTCGATGTTGTTGAAGCTGAAAAGGTTTCCATTGCCGCCGGGGATATAGACGCCATCGACATACAGCGCGTTTGGTGATTCAAACCCCAAGGACGCAGTGTTCTGGCCAATGCCCCGGATGAAGGGAAAACCCACGGAGTAAAGCCGCGTGAAGGTGAGCCCCGGGACGATCGTCTGCAGATCACTTGTCTGCGTGGCCCCGAGCTGGGCTAGGCGCTCGCCAGAGAAGGCCTGGACCGCGATGGGGACAGTTTGAAGGTTCTGTTCCCGACGTTGAGCGGTGACGGTGAGTTCCTCGATCATCTGCCCGCCAGGCTGTTCCGAAGATTGGGCCCACGCCGGGGTAGACACTGACAATAAAACAGCACCAGAAAGAACGAATATATTCGTCACGTTAATTGCCCTCCCCATATGAATTTGTCATATTATATAGAGTTACTTAGCGTGATAAAGTCAAACCTTTGTCTCGTTTGCCCCGTCGGCTTCACCCCGCCCATCTGAATATTTGGCCGCCCATATCTTAAACTGCCAACACCGTGGCACTCTCATTGTGTGGGCGCGGCTTCGGAGGCGCCACCGGGAGCGCGGCGCCCGCCTCAAACGTGGAAAGCGCGTGGGCGGCGACGGTCAGGTCCAGAGTCAGCTCGGCGACCTGTTGGTCGTCCAGTTGCTCGTTCGCGTAAATCGATGAGATCGTGCGGCAGAATGTGCCGCACGCGAAGATCGGCGCGGCGATGACGCTGAAGCCACGCATATGTTTTCCCCTGTCGACAGCGAAGCCCTGCCGGCGCGTAGCGTGCACCTCGTTCAGCCACTGATCGAACGAAATCGAACTGTCCCAATTTAACGTCGCGAATTCCTCGGCGAGGGTAACTTCGTCGACGCCGGAAAACGCCGCAAAGCAACGACCCTTCGCGCCCCCCATCCGAGGCGTGATTCGGCCGACTTCCACCTTGATCGGGAAAGGCACGTCGGGCAGCGCCGCGGCCACGACAATGAAATGCGCATTGTCTTGGCCATGCAGTTGCATGGACACAGCAGTGGTGCGGAATTTCATCGACACCATCTTTAGGATGGGACGAACCTTGTCGGCGAAATTGTCGGCGCCCAGCTCCCTATTGCCCAATGCGCTGAGACCGGAACCGAGACCATATTTCTTCCTGGGCCCGCATTCCACAAAGCCTTCGGACTCGAGCGCGCGCAACAGGTGGAAACATGTGCTTGGGATGAGCGCCAGGTCGCGTGCGATTTCGGTCAACCCCAGCGGGTTGGGAGACGCGGCGATCAGACGAAGGATAGCAATCGCCCTCGTGACGGCAGGCGCCTTGTTGGGAGAGGGGCCGGGCGATGCGGCATTGAGCGGATACCCAGCGAAGTCCGAGTTGGCAGACAAATTCCTGGCACCTGTAGCCGTGTCGCAAGACAATTTTCTGTTTGTGTATATAAAATAGGCTTCGCGTTTGGCAAGAGCCCGTCGAACTATAAGGCCCAAATAGAGAGTTTCGCCCTCTAGTGAGAGATAAAATTCGATATACAAAATTATGACTTCGATATTGACAAGTTTTCTTCCCGCCCGGCAGTTTGCGGAAACCCGGTTCGGGGAGCTCCTAGAAGTTCTTCGGATCCTCATATCTGGGTCAACGTGACCTGCGGAGGCGTCGATCCACCCAAGTGCGCCATTGATCAGGGCGCCCGGCGAGCCGGGCGATGTTTAGAGGCGCTTTGATGTGAGACTGGAATGCTGGATCTCAAGATCACCGGCGGCGACATTATCGACGGAACGGGCGCGCCGGCCTACCGGGCCGATATCGGCGTCAAGGATGGCCGGATCGTCAGCATCGGCGAGATTTCCGACCCTGCCGAGGCGGTCGTAGACGCTAAGGGAAAGGTCGTCTGTCCCGGGTTCGTCGACAGTCACACACACTACGACGCCCAAGTCTTCTGGGACCCGTATCTCAGCCCGTCCTGCTATCATGGCGTGACCACCGTGCTCGGGGGCAACTGCGGCTTCAGCATCGCCCCGCTGACGCCAGGCGCGGCCGATTACCTGGGGCCGATGCTGGCGCGGGTCGAGGGCATGCCGCTCGCGACGCTGAAAGCAGGCGTGCCCTGGGACTGGACCTCATTCGGGAGCTATCTCGATCGGCTTGAGGGCGGGCTTGGGGTGAACGCCGGCTTCTTCGTGGGCCACTCGGCCGTTCGCCGCGCCATTATGGGCCAGCGCGCGGTAGGGCATGCCGCCAGCGACGGCGAGATCGCGAGCATGCAGGCGCTGGTGCAAGAGGCGCTGGAGGCCGGCGCACTCGGCTTCTCCACGACCGTCTCGCCAACCCACAACGACGGGGACGGGAACCCCGTGCCGTCGCGTCACGCCCTACCCGCCGAACTGCTCGCGCTCGCCTCCGTTTGTAGCAGGTACGAAGGCACGTCGCTGGAGCTGCTTCCGGACCTAGCCTTCGATGAGGCCATGGTCGAACTGATTACAGATTTCTCCCTGGCCGGACAGAGAACGGTGAACTGGAACGTTCTCGACGTCCAGAATGCAGATTCCAGTACGGTAGCGGACATTCGGCGGAAGCTCGCCGTGTCGGACTATGCCCGCAGCAAAGGGGGCAAGGTCGTCGCGCTAGCCTTCGTCACCAGCCCACGGCTCCGCATCAATTTCGGCTCAGGCATGTTGTTCGACAGCATTCCCGGGTGGGAGGATTTGTTCCGTATCCCGAAATCCGAGAGGCTCGAGAAGCTGAAGGATTCGGCGTTCCGGGCATTCCTATTCAATGCTGCGGCGACGGCCGAGCTGGCGAAGCAACGCCAACGCCTAGTGGATTGGCCGAACTTCACGCTCGAAGAAACATTCAGCGCGGCGACCAAGCCTCACCAAGGCCGCACGGTGGGCGAGGTGGCGGCGGAACAGGGCAAGACGCCGTTCGAGGCGATGCTCGACATCGTCGTCGCCGACGAGCTTAAGACCACGCTCTGCCCGCGTGTCGGCGGCATCGATCGCGATACCTACGCGTTGCGCGCGCAAGTATGGCAAGACGAGGAAAGGGTTGTCGTGGGCGCTTCTGACGCTGGCGCGCACATGGACATGATCGACACCTTCGCCTTCTCCACCACCTTGCTGCAGGACGCGGTCCGGACGCATCAGGTGCTAACCCTGGAAAGCGCGGTGCACCTCCTCACAGAAGTGCCAGCAAAGATGATGGGGCTGCGGCAACGCGGCGTCATTCGGTCAGGTTGGTTTGCCGACCTCGTCGTTTTCGACCCCGCAACGGTTGGACGGACCCCTGCCTATACGCGCTTCGATCTGCCTTGCGGAGAACCGCGCATTTACGCGGATGCGACCGGCATCGAACTCGTGGCGGTGAACGGCGTCGTGATCGTCGCGGGCGGACAGCACACTGGCGCCACGCCGGGGGTGGTCCTGCGTTCGGGTCGCGACACCTACACCGTTCCGATCCCGGCTGCGCTTCACGCACCCACCTGATCCGCCATTCCCCTCATGCCACCTCCCAGCGCACACCCGGCCAATTGGGCTGCAGGACACGCCCAGCGATGGAGGGCGCTCGCCGTCCTGGGGGCGATGTGGTGCTTGCAAAGCCTCGACCGGGCCATCATGGGCATCTTAGTCGAGCCTATCCGCCTGGAGTTCGGGCTCAACGACAAGCAGTTGGGAATGATTACCGGCCTCGCCTACGCCGTCGCCTTCTCCGTGGCGGTGCTGCCGGTCGGTTATCTCGTCGATCGGGGCCATCGCGTCCGACTGCTCGCCGGCATCGCCGTGATTTGGAGCCTCATGACCGCCACGGTCGGCGCGGCCCAGAGTTTCGTCACTTTGCTTCTGGCCCGGATGGGCGTCGGCGCCGCGTCCTCGGGCGAGTCCCCTTGCTCGCTGTCGCTCATCGCCGATTACTTCCCACCGCGACAGCGGGCCACGGCTATTGGTTTCGCGCAGTTCGGTGCCGGAATTGGCACGGGTCTCGCGGCCATCATCGGGGGTTTTGCCGTGTCGCACCTCGGCTGGCGGGCGGCCTGCTACATCGCCGCCGCTCCCGGATTGGTGATGGCGCTGGTCGCCCTGGCGGCCCTGCCGGAGCCGCGATCGCGGCCGGACCGGCGCGCCGGATCCGGCGAGCTCCTGTCCCTTCGCCAGACGCTCGGGTTCATGGGCGCCCAGCGAAGTTTGGCCTTCCTGTACTTTACCGCGCCGCTCGCCACCGCAGCCCAGTGGTCGCTGGCGACCTGGCTTGGCGCCTTCCTTATGCGCAGCCACGGCCTGGACATCCGCGCTGCAGGACTGGCGATGGGCCTCTACGGGTTCATGGGCGCGCTTGGGAATGGCGCAGGTGGCGCCTTGATCGACCGCATGAGCCGGGGCGCCCCTCGCCGCCAGTTGCTGATTTCCGCATTGGGGATGATGATCGCTGCCGTCGGGGTCGTCGTGGCCATGCTGACGACGCATGTAGCGCTGGCGATCACCCTTTCGCTGCTGGTGGGCCTCTGCAGCGGCGCCACCCAGCCCATCGTTTCCTCGAACATGATCGCGGTCGTCGGGACGCGGATGCGCGGCCTCGCCGTGAGCGCACTGCAGCTTCTAATGATGCTGGTGGGCGTCGGCATAGCCCCTTTCCTGATCGGTGCACTCAGCGATGGCTTCGGCGGCGGCGGCAACCTGCGCTACGCGATCCTGATCGTGGGCTCAGCGACATGGCTGATCGCTAGCGTGAATTTCTTTCTTGCTGCGAAGAACATCGAAGCGGATCGCGAGCGGGCTGCAGACTACGACCGCGCGCCCAGCACTACAGAACAAGTCTGTTCCGGAGGAACGTGATGGGGGACGCCCTCAGCAAGCTTACCAGCCTCATCGGTGCGGCCGACGCCTACGACCTGCCCGCCGAACAACTCCAGTCTGCTCAGGTGGCGGCGGCGCAGGAGCTGTTCCAGGCGCGCGTCGGCCAGATCAAGCTGCTGAAGCACCGCGCGGCCGAGGGCGCCGTCACCCAGATCCGCAGCCGTGAGGACCTGGTTCCGCTGCTTTTCGCCCACACGGCCTACAAGAGCTATCCGGAGAGCTGGTTCACCCAAGGCCGATGGGATCGCATGAACCGTTGGCTGGACACCCTCACCTCCAGCCGCGTGCCGGAGGTCGACCTTTCCAAGGTCGCAGACGTGGACGACTGGATCGACCGTATGGCGGAGACAGGCCATTTCCTGTCCTGCTCCAGCGGCACCACGGGGAAGTGCTCCATCATCCCCGCCGACCAGACCGACCGCGAGCGGGGTCCCAAGGCGGTGAACGCCGCGATGAGCTGGGCCACCGGCATCGAGCCCCGGCCGCAGTTCGTGGGCTTCATCCTGTCGCCGCTCAATCGCAATTGGCGAATGATGGAGGGCTTCGCGGACACCGCGCGAACCTACACCACCTCGACCCGGGACTTCCCCGTGCCGCCGATCCGGGTGGCCGACGTGACCGGCATGGTCGGGCTGCGGCGACGGATGGCCGAGGGTGTGGCGATGCCGGCGGAGGTGGAGACCTTCGAAAAGACGGCGCAGGCGCGCGCCCAGGCGATGGAATCCGCCTACCAGACCACGGCGGAAGCGATCGTCGCCAAGCGCGCCGAGCCCATCTTCCTGCGCGGCTTCCTTGGCCCCATTTGGGAGATTACCCAGCGCGTGCGGGCCATGGGCTATGGCCGCAACGACTTCAATCCGCAGAACCTGCTGCTTACGGCCGGCGGGACCAAGGGCGCCGCGGTGCCGCCCGACGTGCGCGAGCAGGTCTTCGACACCTTCAACATCAATCCGCCGCGGGCCTACCAGTTCTACAGCATGCAGGAGCTGGGCTCGCCGATGCCCAAGTGCCAGGCCGGGCGCTACCACGTTCCGTCCTGGCTGATGCTCCTGGTTCTGGACGACCCCGGAGAGGCGCTGGCCAAACCCAGCGATGGAGAGGTCGAAGGGCGCGCGGGCTTCTTCGACACCTCGCTGAGCGGCCGCTGGGGCGGCCTTATCAGCGGCGACAAGATCACCGCCCGTCTCGGCCGTTGCGACTGCGGTCACGCAGGACCCACCATCGGCGACAAGATCGAGCGCTACGCCGACATCGCCGGTGGCGACAAGATCACCTGCGCCGGCACCATCGACGCTTATGTTCGAGGGGCGGCGTGAAAGGACGCGGCGCGCGGCGCCTCAGGGAGGAGAGAGCATCATACTGGGCAGGAACGCGAATGGCGCCGCAGCGATGATGGACGAGGTGGTGACATCCCTGAGCCCATCTGAAGTGCAAATTAATTTCGCAACCACGCCGGCCCACAGATTCCTTTTTCCGGCGCAACCTCGTCAGCGCGGGCGCTTGTGAGGAAGCCCAGCCGGAGCGGCAAGGCGCGTGTGGCGGCTGGACATAGAACAGACAGGAGGACAACCCCATGGACTTGGATACCAAAGACGGATCGGCTGTTGTCGAAGACGCCCCGATCATCCCCTTCGTCGACATCGAGGCGCTCGACAGCGAGGCGCGTGAGGTACTCGACCACACAATTAACGTGATGGGCGGCCGGATCGCCAACTCCATGCGAGTCTATTTGCACCGCGGCGATATCGGCCGGCTCATCTCTGACATGAACGACACCATCAACGCTTCGCCGCGCTCGACGCTTGATCCCAGTCTCAAGCCGAAACTGGGCGTGATCTGCTCCTCTACCAATGGCTGCGCGTACTGCACCTCGCATCAGTGCGGCCTAGCCCAGAGTCCCGCCGCTCAGGCCGGTCGATGGTCGCCGCAGGCCGGCGAAGTGACCACAGGCCTTTCCGACGAGCAGATCCTTGCCCTGATCTCCGGCGAGGATAAGGGCGCCGACGAGATCGAGCGCATTTGCTTCGAATATGCTCGTGTGGCGTCGGAGAACCCCGGCGGCGTCAGCGACGATCTGCTGCGTCGCATGACCGCTGTCCTCACCCCGGCCCAGATCGTGGAGGTCGCCTGCGTCGTTGGCTTCTGGAAATTCGTCAACACCGTGCACGACAGCCTGCACATCCCCAAGGAGGCGCATCTGTCGAAGTACTGGGGCGTCATCGAGGCCGGCAGGGCCAGAGCCTCCGGCGGCTGAGCAGCGGTTCGGGTTTTGCAGGGCACGGCGGTTTGGCAGGTTAAGTCCGCCGGGGCGTAGGATGCCCTGCCCTTCCCCGGATCACGCAGCAACCGTGGCCTCGGACTAGGCCCGATGAGCCACGGCCCGGAGGGTGCGCAGCGTGGCTCGGCGGATCAGCTGAGGCTGGAAGTTGAAGGTCAACCGCTTCGGCCCGATGTTCGCGGCCAAGATCCGCAAACGCCGAGCTCGATGGCATGCGCCAGCACACTCAGTGGCGTTGGCATTTGGACGAGGTGTACGTCCGCGTTCACGGCGAGATGCGTTTCCTCTGCGGGCCGTGGACCACGAAGGCGAGGTGCTGGAGTCCTTCATCACGAAGACTCGGGGCAAAGCGGCCGCACTGAAGTTCATGAAGAAGCTGATGAAGCGGCACGGCTGCGCCAAGACCATCACCACCGATGGGTTGCGCTCCTACCGCGCAGCCATGAGCGAGCTCGGCATCGAGGACCGGCAGGAGGTCAGCCGCTGGGCAACTACCGGGTCGAGAACTCCCACCAGCCGTTCCGACGACGAGAGCGGGCGATGCCGCGCTTCAGGCGCATGAAGACGCTGCAGCAGTTCGCCTCCACCCACTCCGCCTTCCACAACTACTTCAACCAGGAACGCCACCTCGTCAGCCGCGAAATCTACCGAGAACGACGCTTGGCCGCTCTGGCTGAGTGGCGGCAGGTCGTCGGCTAGAGCCAGACGGGCTTGGGGTCATTGCGCCCAAGTGGAGACAAGTTGCCGTTGGACTGACAGCACCGCCATGCATACCACCTTGCCATCGAACCGCGTCGCACCTCCCGACATTTGCGCTCCCTTGCCAGCAGGCAGACCCTATAATCCAACCCCAAAAATGGACGTCCTGCGAAGCTACGGAGGAGACCGAGATGTTGATGGAGTTGGCCAAGGCCGCGCCGCTGATGCCGGACGTCGATTTCCAGCTCGACCCGCTGCCCGATTTTCACGCGCGGACCGCCAAGTTGCGGGAGACGGGTCCCGTCGTGCCGGTCAAGATCAACGGGGTCACATCGTGGTTCCTGACCGATTTCCGGACGGTCGATCGGGCGTTTCGCGACTATGAGAACTTCAGCGCCAGCAAGCACCACTACGACGTCACCGAAACCTATCTCGGGCGCTCGCTCATGGGCATGGAGGGCGAGCAACATCGTCGCCATCGCGGCATCGTGCAGCCGGCTTTCACCTTCACCGCCGCCCGCAACTACATCGAGAGCATCCTGGAGCCCACCGCTCACGAAGTTCTCGACCGACTTAATGGCCAGGACGAGGTCGATATCCGGGCGAGGTTCGGGAGGCTCTACCCCTTCACCGTCATCACCAAGCTTCTAGGAGTCCCGCTCGAGGACGAAAAAAATCTCATCTCCTGGGCCTCGGCGATGATCAGCTTCATCTATGACGAGGACCTGGCGCGTAAGTCCGTCGCGCTGTTCGACGCCTACATCCGGCCGATACTGGAAGAACGCCGTCGTCGTCCCTCCGACGACCTGATCAGCCACCTGCTGACTACCGAGGTCGACGGCGAGCGGATGACCGACGAGCAGGTCATGGCCTTCATCCGGGTTCTCTATCCGGCCGGAGGCCATAGCACCTCGTTCGGCATGACGAGCGCGATCTACTGCATGCTGGCCCACCCGGAGGCCAAGGCGATGGTCATGCACGGCGCCGAGGAGCGATGGGCCGTGGTCCAGGAAGCGCTCCGCTGGGAGCCGGCCTTCGGCACCTTCCCGCGGGTGATGCTCAAGGATGTCGAGATCGGCGGCGTCACCCTCGAAAAGGACGACCTGGTCTGGGCGTGCATCACCAGCGCGAACCACGATCCGAAACAGTTCCGGGACCCGGACCGGTTCGATCCGCATCGGGAGAACCTGGCCAGCATCCTCACCTTCGGACGCAACGCCCACATGTGCCTGGGCCGCAACCTCGCCACCCGCGAAATCGACGTGGCCCTTCGCGTGCTTTGCGAGCGCTTTCCCAACATGGAACTCGCTCCGCACCGGGAGGTGGTGTTCGCCGGAACCCAGTTCAGGACGTGCGAGGAGCTCTGGGTGCGCTTGAACGGCTGAGGTCGAGCCCGCCGGCGGCATTGCGCCGCCCCCAAATCGCGAGGGCGGCTATTTGCAACGCCGTCTGCGGGACAAGGCCCGTCAGTATTTGTTGTTCAGGCCGCGCGCGAGCAGCTCGGGCTTGATGCCCCAGGGCACCAGCCCGTATCCGCCGTCCGCAACGA
>Ga0070669_100002732_pt1 | contig 12734 bp, 7 predicted proteins | sample KBSS53metaG_FD_64680 | JGI IMG/M metagenome (GOLD analysis project Ga0070669, IMG submission 64680) | Switchgrass rhizosphere microbial communities from Kellogg Biological Station, Michigan, USA - KBS S5-3 metaG | ecosystem: Host-associated > Plants > Roots > Rhizosphere > Soil ... | reverse complement strand
CTGGTCGCCGAATCCTTTGTGGGGCGTGCATGACGACCAGCCCTCACGACGAGTTGCGCGTATTTCTCGCCACGGTTCGCCGGCGATGGATTACCGTGGTCGCCCTGCAGCGGGCGGGTCACGGAACCGCGGCAGCGGCGGCAGTCATTGCGGCTACGGCGGCCGTCGATCGGGCATTCCATCCTGATGGGATGGTGCTGGTCGGGTTGTGGATTGCGGCAGCGGTTATTGCGACCGTCTCACTGGCGATCGCTGCGCGGCGGATGCCGAAGCGGCCCACCGACCGGCAGGTCGCCCGATTCGTCGAGGAGCGGACGCGCGCGCTCGAGGCGACGCTGCTGAACGATTCCCTCATCAGCGCCGTTGACGCTGCCGAACGCCCGCCGGCGTCGCAACCCGCGTTTCTGCCGTTGATCCTGGGCGAAGCCATCCATCGACTGCGCGAGCTCGATCCCAGAGCGTTGATTCCGCCGACAGAAATTCGCAAACGGGGCCTCTACGCCACCGCAGGGGCGGCGGCTCTCGGGTTGGCCGTTGGCCTGAGTTTCCCATCGCTTGAGCGAGCGATGGATAGTGCCCGCCTCAGGCTGTTTCCGGGCTCGCTCCACGTGCAAGTCGTGCCCGGCGACGTCCGCGTTTCCATTGGATCGCCGGTGCGGATTCGCGCCACGGTGAACCGAGGCACCGGCCGATTGACCCACCTGGCGCCGACGTTGACGGTGTTCGCCAACGGGCAGCATCGCGCGGTGCAGATGACGGCCGGCGTCGACGCGTTCGAGTACGTCATCGAATCGGTCGATCGCACATTCTCCTACGACGTGAGCGCCGGTTCTGCACGCTCGGCCCGCTATACCGTGACCATGCTGCGACCGCCGCGCGTCAGTCGGATCGATCTTCACTACGTGTATCCATCGTTTGCCGGACTTCCACCACGTGATGAAACGGACGGCGGGGACATCTACGCGCCGGCAGGCACTCGAGTCCATTTGCGGGTTCATGCCAGCAAGCCAATCGCCCGCGGTGAACTCGCACTCGGCACGTCTGTGGCGACGCCGCTACAACCAGGAGGCGACGGAACGTTCGAGACCGATCTCGTCCTGTCGAAAGACGATTCGTATCGTATCCGTCTCGCCGATAACGATGGCCTCGTTTCCCGCGACGAAGCGGAGTACTTCATTCGCGTGATGGACGATCGTCCACCCGACGTGCGAATTATCCGACCGTCTGCCGACCAGGAGATCACGCCGCTCGAAGAGGTCCCGATCGAGGCGCGCGCCGACGACGATTACGGCATCGGACGATTCGAGTTGGTGTATGCGGTTGCCGGCGGCGCGGAGCACGTCGTTCCGTTCGAGCGAGTCACCGGCACGGATATTCAGAAAGTGGGGCTTCGGCTGCTGCCGGCCGAAGATCTACGGGTCAAACCTGGCGACGTCATTACCTACTACGCACGGGCAACCGACGTCGGCCGAGGGAAACGTTCGACCCAGGCGACGAGCGACATCTTCTTTCTGGAGGTGAAGCCGTTCAACGAAGAATTCATGTCGGCAGAGAGCCAGGCTTCGGGTGCCGCCGACTCCCAGATCGAGAGTCTGATTCAGGCTCAGAAAGAGATCATCACCTCGACCTGGAACGTCGAGCGTCGATCGCAGGCGGCCCGATCGAGCGACGATGTCAAGGCGATTGCCGCGGCCCAGGCGGAACTGAAGGCGCGCGCCGAACAGCAATTGATGTCGCGCGCGATGCGCTCGCGGGCACGGCCGCCGGCGCCACAACAAGTGATGCCGGGCCCCCCGCAACCACCGCCGGGCAACGCCGATGCCGCGGCGACCGCCGTCGGGGCAATGGGCAAGGCGGTCGATCAGTTGACGTCCGAACGCACGAAGGATGCGCTCGCGCATGAAATGACCGCCTTGAACGGTCTGCTCCAGCTTCAGGCCGAAGTGAGGCGGCGTCAGGTGTCGCAGGGCTCCGCTGGAAGTGGCTTCGGCGGGAATCGCTCCGGAATGGATTTGTCGGCCCTGTTCGACAAGGAACTACAACGCCAGCAGCGTACCAACTACGAAACTCGGTCTGCTGCCGAAATCAAACCCGATACGCCGGCGGGATCGAACAGCGCGCTCGATCGCATTCGCGATCTCGCGAAACGCCAGGAGGATTTGAATCGGCGTCAGCGTGAGCTGGCCCAGTCGAATCTGAACCCGGAAGAAATGAAACGGCAGCTCGAGAAGCTGACCCGCGAGCAGACAGAATTGCGCGAGCAAACCGAGGAGCTGCTGCGGCGTTTGGCGAACGCCGCATCTGGATCGCCGCAGAGTCGGCAACGTGAGTCCGACGTCTCGCAAAAATCCGGAAGTGAGGAGCTCCGCGGCGCCGCCAACGAGATGCGAGCGGCGGCGAGCGGATTGCGCCGCGACGCGCCTGGAGATGCCGCTCGCAGCGGCGAACGCGCGCTGAATCAGCTCCGACGTCTCGAGGACCAGCTGTCGGCGCAAACAGCAGGCAGGCAGGCGGGCGATGGCTCGGACGTGAAGCTCGAGGCACAGCAGATCGCGCAGGAACAGCACCGTATCGCCAATGAAGCATCGCGGCTCGATCGCAATGCTGCGGAGGCGGCCAGTGATGCTCGTCGTCGTCTTGCCGAGGACAAAGAGCGTCTCGCATCGCGCGTAGAACAGATGACGCAGAAAGCGGAGCGACTGGCGCAATCGGACGCGCGCCCGGATGCGAAGGCCTTCGCTGATGTGGCACAGTCGTTGAAGCGCGACAAGGTCGCCGATCGAATGCGTGCCGGTGCGCGCGAGATGCGGCAACCACAGGGCACGAAGGAGCAGGGTGCCGCCGAGCGGGCGCTGGCCGCTGCGCTGGATCAAGTCGCCGGCAGGCTCGGAGCCGACGGGTCACCTGTCTCCAGCGAGTTCGAACAGACCCGTGCAATCCGGGATCGGCTGCAGCGCGCGGAACAGCAGCTGCGCGATGCTGAAGCACGCGGGCGCGACGCCTCGGCCACCGGATCCCGTGCCGGCGACTCTCAACGCGCGGGTGGCAAAGGTCAAAACGCGAGCGGCCCGTCCGGTGATCGCGAAGTGCAGCAGCTACGGGATGAGTATCAGCGTGAACTGCAGCGCGCCGAGGATGCACTGCGGCGTTTACAGGGCGGCAGCACCGGCGACCTTGGCGGAGCCACGCCAGAGCAGCACGAATTCAGTCGATCGGCGCCGGGCACCCAGGCGTTCAAGCAGGATCGGTCCGATTGGGAATCACTGCGGCGCAAACTCGACACCGCGCTGGAGAAATATGAAGCCTCGATCTCGGATCGCTTGGCGCAAACCGAGTCGAAGGACCGCTTCAACGCGGGTGGGAGCGACCGGGTGCCCGACGCGTACGGCCAGCTGATCTCGCGGTATTTCGAATCCCTCGCGAAGAAGAAATAGATGGCGCAGCTGACGTTTACCAATGCGCTGCCATGGTGGGCCGTGTTCCTCGTGGCTGGCGCCATTGCCGTCATCGCCTGGCGCGCCTACGCGCGCAGCATCGTCCCACGGCCGCGCCGCGACCTGCTGATCGCACTCCGGACGGTCACCCTTGCGCTACTCGTGATGTTCCTGATGCGGCCGGTTCGCGTCAGCGATCGTGGCCTCCGCGATGTCTTCGTCCCGGTTCTCGTCGACGTGTCGCGCAGCATGAGCATCGACGACGCAGACGGGCGGCGGCGGATCGATCGGGCACGCGAGCTCGTGACCCGTGAAATCCAGCCATTGCTGGGCAATCAGTTTCATGTCGATATCCTCGGCTTCGGCGATCGACTTCGGGAAACGTCTCCGGCTGATCTCGCCGCGACTGATCGGCAAAGCGATCTGTCGGGGGCACTTGCCGCCGTGCGCGATCGATATCGTGGACGTCCCGTCGCCGGGGTCATCGTCATTTCAGACGGCGGCGACACGAGCGTGAGTTCTTTAGCGGAAGGCGCGGTTCCCGCAGTGTATGCATTCGGCGTCGGGTCGAGAGCCGTTGGTCGCGATCGCGAGGTCACGAGTGCAACGGTCGCCGAAGCGGTGGCCGATGATTCACGCATCGATCTGGCGGTTTCAGCTGTCAGTCATGGCACCGGAACCGAACCGATTGCACTGCAGCTGAAGGCCAACGGCAAAGCCGTCGAGGTGCGCCGGATTGCACCCGCGGCAGAGGGCGTTCCCGTCCACACCGTGTTTCACGTGGTCCCTGCGCGCGGGTCGGCGGTGGTCTATTCGGTGGAGGTGCCGGTTCTTTCGGGTGAGCTGGTCCCTGAGAACAACACGCGCAGCGTACTCGTGCAGCCGCCGGCACGGCAGCACCACGTTCTCTTCATCGAAGGTGCACCGGGCTTCGAGCATAGTTTTCTGAAGCGCGCATGGGCGGCCGACTCCGGACTCGACGTCGACTCGATCGTGCGAAAAGGCAAGAACGAGCAGGGCGCCGACACCTACTACATTCAGGCCTCGCAATCCCGCAGCAACGCGCTTGCCGGAGGTTATCCCTCCAAGCCGGAGGAACTGTTTGCCTACGATGCGGTCGTGCTCGCCAACGTCCAGGCGACACAGCTGACGCGCGAACAACAGGAATTGACGCGCGCGTTCGTTGGCAAGCGCGGGGGAGGACTGCTGGTCCTCGGTGCGAGAACCTTCACGAAGCCGGGACTGAACGAGACAGCACTCGAAGAAGTCCTGCCGTTGCAGCTCGTCGACCGCGGCGACACAGACGCCGTTTTACCGGCCTCGACCTCGCGCGGCATGAATCGAATGGCGCTGACGCCGGCGGGTGAGGCGCATCCGATCATGCAGCTCGGATCATCGCTCGACGTCACCCGCCAGCGCTGGAGTGCAACGCCGGCACTTGCGTCGACGATCCCCCTTGGAGGACCCAGACCCGGAGCAAGCATCCTGGCCATTACAGGCGGCGCCGGCGGCGTGGCCCGCCCGGTCGTCGCAGTGCAGCGCTACGGACAGGGTCGATCGTTGGTTTTTGCTGGTGAAGGTGCCTGGCGCTGGCGAATGTTCCTGCCGTCGACGGATCGATCGTACGACACCTTCTGGCGTCAGGCGGTTAGATGGCTCGCACTTTCGGCCGACGATCCGATGGCGCTGCGGTTGCCCGCGGGTGCGGCCCCAGGTGAAAACCTGAGCATTCGAGTTCTTGCGCGGGATGCGGCTTTCGTTCCGCAAGCCGACGCCGTGGTTGATGTCGACGTCACGTCACCAGCGGGCCGGCACGAAACAATTCACGCCGTCCAGCCGCGTGAGACGCAGGAGGACGGCGCCTACGTTGCACAATTCCGACCGGACGGTCCCGGTGTTTACCGCGTTCGCGCTGCTGGCCGCCGCGGGGCGACCACGATCGGATCCGCATCGGCGTCGATGCTTGTTGGCGGCTGGGATCAGGAGATGACCGATCCGCGCCTGAACCTGCCGGTCCTGCAGCGCGTCACCTTGCGCTCTGGCGGAGCGCTTGTGACGTCCGGCGAAACAGCGGCTCTCGCCCAGCGGTTGCGCGCGGCGGTTCCGGCGGCGCGTCTTGCCGTCACGTACGAGCTATGGCACACAGGATGGTCTTTTGCCGCTATCCTCGCGTTACTCACCAGTGAGTGGGTATTGCGACGACGATGGGGACTGAGATGAGGGCGAGCGCGGTGATGGCGGCGATGCTTCTGCTGATCATTCCCGTGAAGTCAGCCGCTGACGAGCGCTTTGCATTGATTGTGTCGGGTGCGGCGGGCGGGCCCGAGTACGTGGCGCAGTACGACCGCTGGTCCACACAGTTGTCGAAGACACTGATCGAAGCGCTCAAGTTCGATCCTGCACGGGTCACGGTTTTGTCGGAGACCTCGCGTCCTGCTGATGCGGCGACGGCGGAGAACGTTCGACGGATGATCGCATCGGTCGCGTCGCGGATGACGCGTGATGATGTCTTGTTCATCCTGCTGATCGGCCACGGCACGTTCGATGGAAGCGATGCAAAATTCAATCTCGTGGGGCCTGATCTCGAGTCCGCTGACTGGTCCGCGCTGTTGAAGGGGATTCCCGGACGCGTTGTCCTCGTAAACACGTCGTCGGCGAGTTTTCCGTTCCTCGAGCGCCTGTCTGGACCTCGCCGTATCATCATCACTGCAACCGATTCGCCGGCGCAGCGCTATGACACGGTGTTCCCGGAGTACTTCATTCGCGCACTGACCGACCCGGGCGCCGATCTCGACAAGAACGAAAGAGTGTCGATGTGGGAAGCATTCGCGGCCGCCAGCGCTGCCGTCCGTCGTCACTATCAGCAGCGCGGCCAGCTCTCAACCGAGCACGCGCTTCTCGACGACAACGGCGACCTCGTCGGGAACGAGGCGGCGACGCCGGGGGATGACGGATCGCTTGCGAGCCGGACGTATCTCGACGAGTCGCGTCCCGACGCACGGCCGACCGACGAGGTGTTGTTGAAGCTGCTGCAGCGTAAGTCGACGCTCGAAGCGGAGATCGAGGATCTGAAAATCCGCCGACAGTTTCTTCCGGCAGCCGAATATGCGAAAGAGTTCGAACGCCTGATGATCGAGCTCTCGAAGGTGTCGCACGATATCAGGCAGCGGACAAAGACGTAAGCTGTCGGATCCCGGCTCTCGGCTTTTGCTTCAGCTCTGGGGATATCCGCCAGGAGTAGGAGCCAACAGCGTCAGATCCAATACGTCGTCTGCGGTGGATGACGCACCCTCCAGAACAGACCGATACTCGCGCCGACGGCAAAGCCCACGATGTGTGCCCAGAATGCGACGCCGCCATTGAGTGACGCCGCGCCGAGCGATCCCACTCCGCTGAAGAGTTCCTTGATGAACCAGATGCCAAGAAAAAAGATTGCCGGAATCTCCACCATGTCCATGAAGAAGAGCAAGAAGACGACCGTAAGTACGCGCGAGTGCGGATACAGGACGAGGTACGCGCCCATGACTCCGGCGATGGCGCCGCTCGCGCCGATCATGGGAATTGTGGATCCAGCGCTGACCAGGACCTGGCCAAGTGCGGCAGCCGCGCCGGCGGCCAGATAGAAGACGAGAAAACCGACGTGACCGAGCTGATCCTCGACGTTGTCGCCGAAAATCCAGAGATAGAGCATGTTGCCGATGAGATGCATCCAGCCTTCGTGAAGAAACATGCTGGTCACGACCGAGCCCCAGGTGAAGTCGGCCGGGATGACGCCGAACATTTGCACGAAAAGCTGGAGTTCCGGCCTGGACAGCTGAAATTCGTACAGGAAGACGACCGAGTTCAGGATGATGAGTCCCACCGTGACGAAGGGCGTTGTCTTGGATGGGATGACGTCGCTGACCGGGAACATGCGACCTCTATTGTAGGAGACGATTTTGCGTTGGTGCCGTGGCGGCCGGTATAATCGATCTGAAGATGTCTAGACCCGAGCGGTTCCTTCGCGGATCGGTCGGCCTGCGGCTGAAGGTCATTCTCGCGCTTTACCTGCTCGCGGCGGCGTTGCTGCCGTTCGGTCACCACGATCTCGCCTGTCATATCAAATCAACGACGCATTGCACGACCTGCGTCGTGGGCTCGTCTGCGGAAGCCGCGGCCGACCCGGCCGTCCTCGCACGTACCTGGTTGTTCGACGCCGGGACGGCGCTCGTCGCGTGTGTTGACGCGCCTCACTCCCCGTCCCTCCGTCCCGCTTCCGGTCGCGCTCCTCCCATCGCCTGATCCCGATAGTTCAGCAACAGTTTGATCGCGGCGCTTAGCCGCGGCTGGATTGGTCCAGGGCGATGTGCCTCTGGACGGGAGGTGTCGATCGTGACTCGTCGCTCGATCAGGTGCGCGTCGGCGTGCGCCGCCATGACATTTTCGTCGTGGCTTTCGACTTCCGCGTTTGCGCAAACGCCCGCTGCAGCAGCAGCGGCGGCGCCGCAGCAAACGACGGATCCGCAGCAGATTCGTCAGGAACTGGACCGCCTGCGCCAGGAATTCGAGACCATTCGCGATTCCTACGGCGCGCGGCTGGCGGCACTCGAGGCCAGGCTTGGCTCATCACAGCCAGCACCGGTGCCGCCGCTACCGGACGCTCCGGCACCGGCAGCCGCCGCGCCAACTCCCTCCGCCGGTCAGTCGCCGAGACCACCGGGTCAGACTGAGGGTGTTGAAGTGCCGTCCGGTGCCGCGGGTGCGGGTGGACCGCAGGGCACCTTACCGGTCTACGGAGGGGCGGCCGCCAGTTCCAAGGTGTTCAACCCCGACATGGCGGTCATCGGGAACTTCATCGGCACGACCGGCGAGAACACGATCGAATCGGCACCGTCGCTCGAGATGCACGAGGCGGAGGTGACCTTTCAGGCGGTGGTCGATCCTTACGCGCGCGCGGACGTGTTTCTCTCGGCGACGCCAGAAGGCCTCGAAATCGAAGAGGGATTCCTGACCTTGACCAGCCTTCCCGGAGGACTGCTCGCGAAGGTCGGAAAGATGAAGGAGCAGTTTGGCAAGGCCAACACGATGCACGCGCACACCCTGCCGTGGATTGACGTGCCTATCGTGATGAAAAACTTCCTTGGCGGTGAAGAAGGCCTCAACGATTCCGGGGTGTCAGTTTCCAAGCTGCTGCTCAACCCGTGGTTCTTTCTCGAAGCCACAGGCGAGGTCTATCAGGGCAACTCCGGTCCGTTTCAGACCCAGGAGCGTAACGATGTGAGCTGGCTGGGTCGCCTTCGTGGTTATCGCGATATCAACGAATCAACCAACCTCGACCTCGGGATGTCGTTTACCCGCGGTCACAACGACGCCGGGCTCGATACGACGACGCGTCTGTTTGGCGTAGATGCGACGCTGCGCTATCGCCCGCTCCGTCGAGCGATTTACCGGCGCTTCATGGCACGAACCGAGCTGATGTGGAGTCATCGCGGTCAGGACATCGGTGACGTGTCTGCCTTCGGCATGTATGCCAGCGGTGATTACCAGTTTGCGCGACGGTGGTTCGGCGGCGTGAGGTTCGACCGTTCGGCTCGTGCCGCCGATGCGAATCTCATCGATCAGGGGCCGTCCGTGGTGGTGACGTATTGGCCCAGCGAGTTCAGTCAGATTCGAGGACAGTACCGGCGCACGAACTACGCCGAGGGCGTGACCTCGAACGAAGCGTTATTCCAGTTCCTCTTTTCCATTGGCGCCCATGGGGCTCACGTCTTCTAGTCAGCGAACACTCGTTTAGCAAAGGTTGACATTTTATGAAGTCACGGATATTCGGCGCGGCGCTGTTCTCGGTGCTACTGGCGAGCGCCAACGCATTTGCACAAATCAAGGTCGTCGCGACGACTCAAGACTTGGAGTCGATCGCGCGGGAAATCGGAGGAACCAAGGTCTCGGTGGACTCGCTCGCGAAGGGTTACCAGGATCCGCACTTCGTCGAGGCAAAACCGAGTTTCATTCTGAAACTTCATTCGACCGACCTGCTGATCGCCGTCGGCCGTGAACTGGAAATCGGGTGGCTGCCTCCGCTGATCAACCAGGCGCGCAATCCGAGAATCCAGCCAAATGGCGATCGCTATCTCGATGCCTCACAGACCGCCAAGATCCTGGAGATCCCGACCGGCCAGATCACACGTGCGATGGGGGATGTTCACCCGTCCGGTAATCCACATTACTGGCTTGGCCCGGACAATGGGCGGCGCATTGCCCAACTGATTCAAAAGAAGCTGTCGGAAATCTCGCCTCCCGATGCCGCGTTTTTCGCACAGCGCTACGCAGATTTCGATCGTCGATTGGCCGACGCCGAAAAACGGTGGCAGGCCGCAATGGCTCCTTACAAGGGCGTGAAGGTCGTCACCTATCATCGGTCGTGGCCGAACTTCACCGACGCATTCGGCCTCGAGGTCATCGGCTACGTCGAACCGAAACCTGGCATTCCGCCGTCGCCATCGCACACCCTCGAGCTCATTCAGGAAATGAAGCGGCAGAACGTGAAGATCATCATTATCGAGCCGTACTTCGATCGCAAGACGCCCGACGCGATCGCGCGCGAAACCGGCGCACAGGTAATTGTGCTTGCCCCATCGGTTGGCGGAGAAAAAGAAGTCACCGATTATTTCAAGCTCTTCGACTACGACGTCAACCTGGTTGTCAACGCGATCAAACAGACAGGAACCAAATAGCCATGGACGCCACGATCCTGTCGTTTCTCGCGGCGCCGTTTGTTGCCAGTCTGGTGATCGCCGGGATTCACGCCTACCTCGGCGTTCACGTCGTCGAGCGAGGCGTCATCTTTGTCGACCTCTCACTGGCGCAGATTGCGGCCTTTGGTGCCACGATCGCCATTCTGTTGCCATGGTCCAGCGGAGATCCGCATTCACCCGACGTCTATTGGGTCAGTCTCCTGTTCACCTTCATCGGGGCGGGAATTTTTTCGCTGATCCGCAGCCGTCATGCCCGCATTCCGCAGGAAGCGATCATCGGCATCTCGTACGCCGTCGCTTCGGCAGCAACGATCCTGGCGCTCAGCAAGTCGACGGCGGAAGGCGAACATCTCAAGGACATGCTCGTTGGCAACATCCTCGCGGTTTCCTGGGAAGAGGTTTGGAAGACAGCGATTCTCTACGCCGTCATCGGTGTGTTCCACTGGATCTTCCGGAAAAAGTTCCTGTCCATCTCCATGGATCACGATGGCGCGGAAGTGTCGGTGAAGTCGCTGCGGTTCTGGGACTTCCTGTTCTACGCCTCGTTCGGCTTTGTCGTCACCCGTTCGGTCGCGATCGCCGGCGTCCTGCTCGTGTTCTGTTATCTGATCGTGCCGTCTGTCGCCGCCATGTTGTTTTCCGACCGAATCGGACCACGGCTCGCCATCGGCTGGGCGATGGGCACAATCGTTTCTGCCCTCGGTGTCTACTTGTCGCTCACCTGGGACTTACCGACCGGCGCGACGATCGTGTGCACATTCGGATTCGTTTTGATCCTGATGGCGATCGTACGCGTGCTCGTGCCCCGGCGATCGCCGCTGCCTATCGGCGCGAGTCGGACGGCGTAACTTATAATTCCCTCGATGCAGTGTCGGAATTGTGGAACTGAGATCGCTGACAAGGCGATTGTCTGCTATCGGTGCGGCGTCGGAACGACCGAGCCGGTGAGAAGGCCGGCCCCGCTACCGACCCGCGGGGGCGGACCACCGCTCTGGGCAGGGATTCTTCCACTGCTACTGTCCCTTGTGATTCTGGCTGGCGCGCAGACATCCGGTTATCCTCGCGAAGCTGACATCGCGGCGGCGGTGGTTGCCTTCGTAGGCATCCTGATGTTGATCGCTCGCGTCGTACGCCGCCGCTGAGGTACACTCCCCGCATGCCAGAGGCCCGCCTCGAAGTCACAGACGCGCTCGGCCGGCGCGTCGTCCCGGTGGCGAAGGCGCCATTCGAGATTGGCCGCCGCGAAACCAACGACCTGCGTCTCGCCGGGAGCGAGGTATCCCGCGATCACGCCGAAATCCTGCTCGAGCCCAACGGCACTTATGTGTTGAAGGATCGGGCGTCACGGTACGGAACCTACGTCAACGGCGATCAGGTGACCGAGCATTCACTCGTTCACGGCGACCGGATTCGGCTCGGGAGAAGCGGCGGGGCCGAGATGGTCTTTCTCGTCCGCGACACAGATACCGTCGAGGAAAAATCTCCGACCACGACCGCGATCGGAGACCTCCGCCAGATAGGTGCGCTGCTCGAAGGACTGCGCGCGCTCGGATCGGGCCGCGTCCTCGACGATGTGTTGTCGCTGGTGCTGGATTCTGCGATCGATGTGGGGGGCGCCGAACGCGGGTTCATCATGCTCGCCCCCAACCCCAGCGCCGAACTCGAATTCAAGATGGCGCGAGCCCGAGGACGCATCACCCTGTCGGGGGGCAGCTTCGAGACCAGCAGAAAGATTCCCGAAGAGGTCTTTCGAACCGGCGAGGCCAAGATTGTCGCCGACCTGCTCGATTCCGGCATCGTCAACCTTCACGGCGGCACCGTCGCGCTCGGAATCCGCAACGTGTTGTGCGTGCCACTGCGCCTGGTGCGATACCTGGACAAGGCGGAAGCGGCCGATGAACGCGACAAGCGCATTGGCGTGCTCTATCTCGACAGCCGTCAGAAGGGCACACTCCTGTCGAGTTCGACCCGGGCGGCACTCGAGACGCTGGCCACCGAAGCCGCCGTCGCGATCGAAAACGCGCGTCTCTATCGAGAAACGATGGAGAAAGCGAAGATGGAGCAGGAGATGCGGATCGCGGCCGAGATCCAGCAGGCCCTGCTCCCCAAGATGTTGCGCGCGGGGACGTTTTTCAGCGCCGCGGCCGCGTCGATTCCATGCCGTTCGATTGGCGGCGATTTTTACGACTATGTCGATCTGCAGAATGGCGCCATGGGCTTTGCCCTTGGCGATGTCGCCGGCAAGGGCCCGCCCGCGGCACTGCTGAGCGCGATGATGCAAGGCATCTTCGCTGCGCAGGCGGCATCCAGCGACTCCCCGTCGCAGACGATCAGTCGCGTGAACATGGCGCTGTATCGCCGCGGCATCGAGTCACGATTCGTGACGCTGATGTATGGCGCGATGAACCCGGACGGCCGGCTGACCTACTGCAACGCTGGTCATAATCCACCGCTCATCATCTCGCCCGGTGAGCCGAACCAGAAAGTGCGGCGGTTAGAATGCGGCGGCCCGATTGTCGGGCTGTTCGATGCGGCAACATTCGATGAAGAGACGGTGACGCTTCAT
>Ga0070669_100002722_pt1 | contig 12752 bp, 7 predicted proteins | sample KBSS53metaG_FD_64680 | JGI IMG/M metagenome (GOLD analysis project Ga0070669, IMG submission 64680) | Switchgrass rhizosphere microbial communities from Kellogg Biological Station, Michigan, USA - KBS S5-3 metaG | ecosystem: Host-associated > Plants > Roots > Rhizosphere > Soil ... | reverse complement strand
TGCTCCGGGCTCACGACACGGCCGGTGTTGAACTGCGACGAGTCGACGCTCGCGACGACGCCGGTGCGGTTGCGCGCCTCCTGCGTGCCGTAGCCGACGATCACCACATTGCCGAGGACCGCCGCCGACACCTGCAGCGAGAAGTTGGCGGTCGTTTCCCCGCCGGAGGTGACGACGACGCCCGTCAGGGAATCCGGCGTGAAGCCAAGCCGGATCACGCGGACGGTGTACGTCCCGGGCTGCACCGTGATCACGTATCGCCCATCGTCGCGCGTCACGGAGCCGGTCGTCGTGCCAGCGACGATGACCTGCGCCCCGACGACGGGTCGTGCGCCCTCGGCGGTCGTGACCGCGCCGCTTATCCGGCCAGTTTGGGCATGTGCGAGGTGAGCGAGACCGAGTGTACCGACCGCAACGACACAGAATGTCTGCCGCATGGTGGCTCCTGAGGAAACGGGACGCTGAAACCGCCTCACCTGAACGAGGCTCCGCCTCGCGGACGCAGGGAGGGCACGCGCGCGCCAATGGGGAGATGGGAGCTCGAGCTACAACGACGGGGGATGCGGAGGAACCGAGTCGCGCGAACGCGAAGCGTCACACGGCAACACGTTAGGCGCGCGACATCGCGCCGGCCACTAACCTGCCGGTCCATCGGTCAACCTCCTCCAAGCACTGTCCCCGCCCCCGCTCCCCTCCCGACTCGACCGCGACGCGGGACCTTCCCCACCAGCGCTGGCTGTCCGGCACGTTTCGTCCGCAATGGTCGCCTGTCAAGAGCCGCGCAGTCATTTGCTCCTGTTGGGGTCAGAGTCCAACAGCATCGTGCCAACGCGTCGGAGCAAGGCGCACGTCGTCCCATGAGCCGATTGCGTTGACAATGACACGCGTTCGTTCACGTGCGACCCGCTTCTCGAGCGTCCTCGCGTGCGCGCTCGATCCGCTATACTCTCCCGTTCCACCACGCCGTGTCCGCTTCGGACCTCAATTCTCTATGACGCTTTCCCGCGCAGCGGGCATTCTCCTTCACCCAACGTCGCTCCCCGGACCCAACGGCATTGGCGAGCTTGGGCCGGAAGCGCATCGCTTCGTCGACGTTCTCGCGGACGCCGGCATCAGCATCTGGCAGGTTCTCCCGCTCAGCCCGACGGGCTACGGCGACTCACCGTACCAGACCTTCTCCGCATTCGCCGGGAACCCGTTTCTCATTACCGTCGAAGACGACGGCCGGGTATTCCCGCGACACACGGTCGAGTTCGACACGGTCATCCCACACAAGCGTGGGCTGCTCGAACGCGCGATCGCCCGGTTCAAGCCCGACGTCCAATTTCGCGACTTCGCCGAGACGGAAGCGTGGTGGCTCGACGACTATGCGCTGTTCATGGCGCTCAAGGACGCGCACGGCGGCGCCGCCTGGACGACGTGGGAGCACGGCGCCGCGTTTCGTGAGCCCGCCGCGCTCGCCCGATGGCGCGACCAGCTCGAGCCCACCATCGAGCGCTATCGCATCGAACAGTATCTGTTCTTCTCGCAGTTCAACGCGCTTCGCGATGCGTGTCGCGCCCGCGGCATTCACCTCATGGGCGATCTGCCGATTTACGTCGCCCACGACTCGGCCGACGTGTGGGCCGACCGCGCGTCGTTCAGGCTGCGCGAAGATGGACGCCCGCTCGTCCAGGCGGGCGTGCCGCCCGACTACTTCAGCGCCACCGGCCAGCTGTGGGGAAATCCGATCTACGATTGGGATGCGATGAAGGCCGACGGCTACTCCTGGTGGATTCGTCGGCTGCGCACGGCCTTCGAGTCGTTCGATCTCGTGCGCATCGACCACTTCCGCGGATTCGAGGCGTACTGGGAAGTCGACGGCGACGCGCCCACGGCCGTCGACGGCAGATGGGTCGAAGGGCCCGGCGCCTCGCTGTTCGAGGCGGTCACGGCCGCGCTCGGTCCTCTGCCCATCGTGGCCGAGAATCTCGGCGTCATCACGCCGGCGGTTGAAGCGCTGCGGGAGCAATTCGGCTATCCCGGCATGAGCATCCTGCAGTTCGCGTTCGGCCTCGACCCTGAAGCGGGCGAATTCCGGCCGCACAACTTCCCGCGCGAGCGCGTCGTCTACACCGGTACGCACGACAACGACACGACCGTGGGATGGTGGAGATCGACCGGCGAGAGCGACTCCACCCGCGCGAGCGACGACGTGGCGCGCGAGAAGGCTTTCGCGCTACAGTATCTCGGCGCCGATGGACGCGAGATGAACTGGACGCTCATCCGCGCGGCGCTCGCATCCGTCGCGAACACCGTGATCATCCCGCTGCAGGACGTGCTCGGCCTCGGAAGCGAAGCGCGAATGAACCTTCCAGGGCGAGCATCCGGCAATTGGCGATTCCGCTTTTCGTGGGATCAGCTCTCGCCCGACGTCGTTCACCGGCTTCGCACGATGGTGGACACCTACGACCGCTAAGTCTCCAACCCCGGACCGCCACATGGCCGCCTCGATGCGAACGTCGCCGTCTCCGACACGCTTCCTGACGATCTGGAACATGAGCTTCGGCTTTCTCGGGATTCAGTTCGGATGGGCGCTGCAGATGGCGAACATGAGCGCCATCTACGAGTACCTCGGTGCGAGTCCGGATCAGATCCCCATGCTCTGGCTCGCGGCGCCGCTCACGGGGCTCATCGTGCAGCCGATCATCGGACAGCTCAGCGACAACACCTGGTCGCCGCGCTTCGGACGCCGGCGACCGTTCTTTCTCGTCGGCGCCATTCTGAGCTCGCTGGCGCTGATCGCGATGCCGACGTCGAGTGCACTGTGGATGGCGGCGGGACTCCTGTGGATCCTCGACGCGTCGATCAACATCTCGATGGAGCCGTTCCGCGCGTTCGTGGCCGACTTGCTTCCGCCGGCCGACCGGACGCGCGGCTTCGCGATGCAGAGTCTCTTCATCGGGCTCGGCGCGGTGATCGCGTCGGCCATGCCGTGGATGCTCACGAACTGGTTCGGCGTCGCGGCGAGCACGCCCGGTACGATCCCGACGACGGTCCGCTACTCGTTCTTCATTGGCGCCGCGGCGTTTTTCGGCGCCGTGCTCTATACGGTGCTGACGACGAAGGAGCACCCGCCCGAGGACCTCGCGGCGTTTCACGCGCGCAAGAAGGAAAGCGCGGGATTCGCCGCAAGCGTGCGTGAAATCCTGAAAGCCGCGCGTGAGATGCCCGAGACGATGCGCAAGCTCGCGTTCGTCCAGCTGTCCACGTGGCTCGGGCTGTTCTGCATGTGGCTGTATTTCCCGGTCGCGGTCGCGCGGAACGTGTTCGGCGCGCCGGATCAGAACTCGCCGCTCTACCAGCAGGGCGTCGAGTGGGCCGGTGTGTGTTTCGGCGCGTACTCGGCCGTCTGCTTCGTGTTCTCGTTCTTCCTGCCGTCGCTCGCGCGTGCGCTCGGGCGGACGCGCGCGCACGCGTTCTGCCTGCTCGCGGGCGCGGCAGGGCTCCTGTCCGTGACGGCAATCCACGAACCGAAGCTGCTGCTCCTCTCCATGGCGGGAGTCGGCCTCGCCTGGGCGAGCATCCTGTCCATGCCGTACGCGATTCTCGCCGGCTCCCTGCCACGCGAGAGGACCGGCGTCTACATGGGCATCTTCAACTTCTTCATCGTCATTCCCGAGATCGTCGCATCGTTAGGTTTCGGCTGGGTGATGTCGCACGTGCTCGACAACAACCGGGTGCATGCGGTCGTGGCCGGCGGCGTCTTCCTGTTCCTGGCCGCGCTGCTGGTGTGGCGCATCCGCGATACGAGCGAAGCCGAGGCGGCAGCGACGGTGCCGGCGGCTCAACCCGCGGTCAGCGGCGGAGCGGTCGCGTGAGACACGCGCTCGCGGGAATCGTCGCGCTGGCCATCGCCGCCGAGGTCGCGCTCGCGCAGACGCCGACGGTCGAGAAGGTAGAGCCGCCAAACTGGTGGTCGGGCCATTCCATCAATCCCGTGCGCGTCCTCGTGCGCGGTCGCAATCTCGCTGGCGCGCGCATGCAGTGTGCGCGCGTGACGTGCGGCGCGCCCAAGGTGAACGCCACCGGGACGTATGCGTTCGTGGACGTCACGATCCCGGCCGGTGCCGCCCCGGGCTCGTACCCGCTCGCGATGCGCACCGCCGGCGGGACGGTCTCCGTGCCGTTCACGATCTCCCCCGCGCTCCCCCGCGCGGGCCGCTTTCAGGGATTCGGCAACGACGACGTCGTGTACAGCCTCATGCCCGACCGGTTCGCGAACGGGGACACCGCGAACGACAATCCGGCGCGATCGCCAGGCCTGCTCGATCGCGGCCGCGGGCGCTATTACCACGGTGGCGATCTCGCCGGGATCCGACAGCGACTCCCCTATCTCAAGTCGTTAGGCGTGACGGCGATCTGGCTCAACCCGCTGTACGACAACAACGATCGCCTGAACGAGCGCGAGACGTACGAGGGGCAGCCGATCACCGACTATCACGGGTACGGTGCCGTCGACTTCTACGCCGTGGACGAGCACCTGGGCACGATGACCGAGCTCCGGCAGATGGTGGATGACGCGCATCGCGCCGGCATCAAGATCATCCTCGACATGGTGGCGAACCACACCGGGCCGTATCACGCGTGGGTGACCGACTCGCCGACGTCCACGTGGTACCACGGCACGGCAGCCGACCATCTCGCGAACACATGGCAGACGTGGACGCTCGCCGACCCGTACGCGACGCCCGCAGTGCGCGAGGCGACGCTCGACGGGTGGTTCGGCGGCTTCCTGCCCGACCTCAACCAGAGCGATCCGGAAGTCGCGCGCTACATCAACCAGAACACGCTCTGGTGGCTCGGCATGTCGGGGATCGACGGCATCCGGCAGGACACGTGGCCGTACGTGCCGCGCACGTTCTGGCGCGGCTGGATGAGGGCGATCAAGCGAGAGTACCCGTCAGTGAAGGTCGTCGGCGAAGTCCTCGAAGGTGATCCGTCGCTGATCGGGTTCTTCGAGGGCGGCAGACGCGCCTGGGACGGCGTCCAGACGGGTGTCGATGCGCTGTTCGACTATCCGCTGTTCTATCCGATTCGCCGCGCGTTCGGCGAAGGCAAGCAGCTGAGGGAAGTCGCGATGATGCTGGGGCGCGACCACCTCTACGTCGATCCATCCTCGCTCATGACGATCATCGGCACGCACGACGTGTCGCGGTTCATGAACGAGACGGGCGCCACGACGGATGGGCTCAAGCTCGCCTACACGCTGCTGCTCACGGTGCGCGGAACGCCGCTCATCTACTACGGCGACGAGATCGCGATGCCCGGTGGGTCCGATCCCGACAATCGACGTGATTTTCCCGGCGGCTGGCGCGGCGATGCCCGCAGCGCGTTCGATGCGTCCGGGCGCACGGCGGCCGAACAGGCGGTGTGGTCGCACGTCCAGCGGCTGCTGCAGTTGCGCGCAAGCCGCAGCGACCTGCGCCGCGCCCCGATGCGCCACCTCCACGCGAGCGATCAGGCGTTCGTGTATGCACGGGGGCGGAGCGTCATCGCGCTGAACAACGACACGGCCGCGGTGACGGTGCGCCTGCCCGGCGTGTCGTTAGGCACGGACGCGCTGGGCGTGTGCGCCCAGCCGCGCACGGAGGCCGGCGCGAGCGTCCTGACGATTCCCCGCCGAAGCGGCTGCGTGTTCTAAGCGCCGCCCGTGCTCAACGTGTTGAAGATCAGCGCCGCGAACATCGCCAGCGCGATGACGATCAGCACCCAGCCCCAGAGGGGGGTGCGGCCATCTGGTGCATTATCAGACACGATCCGGTTCTCGCGTGAGGGATGATCGGCGTCGGCCTACAGCTGACTCGTGCAATGCGCGCACCGCGTCGCCCCGGCGTCGATGCTCATCTTGCAGAACGGACAGTTCTTCGTGGCCGGCGCGGCTGCGGCCGGCGCCGGACGGATGAACGCCTTGCTGATCCGCCACGCCACGAATCCGACAATGAGAAAGTTCAGCACCGCGCTGCCGAAGTCGCCGATCTTGAACGGGATCGGTCCGGGCACAACCGCCGTTTGCCACAAGGTGGGGTCGGGCGTCGCCGCCGCCACGACCGGCATGATGAAATCATCCACCACCGCCGTCACGAGCTTGTTGAGCGCCCCGCCAACCACGACCGCGATTGCGAGTGCCAGGACGTTTTCCTTGACCAGGAACGCCTTGAATTCTCTCCCCATCGCCATGGTCCGCCTCGTGTAATAAGTGGTTTGCGTATCGGAGTCTTGCCGGCCTCGGCCGGACCTTCCGCACACCGCGGAAGAAGTTGGCTCTCGGGGATCGCCCCGCCAGCCCTTGACGATTTCTGCCAAATGTGCCGAGGCGGGCACGGCTGTTGCCCTCCTTGATCGCGTCGCGACCTCCCACGCACGAGTCTCCACACATGGCAGTCGGCACTCCCGAGGATCAATCCATCATGAGTCCGGACGTCGACGCCACCGCGGCGGCGACGCCCGTGGAGCCCGGCGCGCCCGTGCCCAACATCAGGAAGACGGCCGCGGCGCTTGGCACCATACGCGCGCGGTCGGTCGGGATCACGATCCTGTCCGTACTGGCGCTGCTCTACACGCTGTACTTCGCGCGCGACTTCCTCCTGCCGATCGTCATCGCGGTGCTGCTGGATCTTCTGTTCAGCCCCGTGGTCCGCACGTTCACGCGCTGGGGTATCGGCGCCCCACTCGGTGCCGCCGTCGTCGTCCTCGGGCTGCTCGCGGTCGTGGGCTTCGGCATCTACGAGCTGTCCACCCCCGTGCAACGGTGGGCGGCCGAGGCGCCGAAGACGCTCGAGACGGCCGAGGCGCGCATGAAGAGGTTGCTCAAGCCGCTGGAGCGCGTCCGTCGCACCGCGGAGCAGGTGGAAACGGCCACGAACACCGCTGCGCCTCCGAAGACGACGGAGGTCGTGGTCAGGGGCCCCGGACTCGTGGCGCGCGTGTTCGGCACCACGCAGCGATTCGTCGCTGGTCTGTTGGAGGTGCTCATTCTGCTCTACTTCCTGCTCGCGGCGGGCGACCTCTTTCTGCAAAAGCTGGTGAAGGTGTTGCCGCAGCTCGGCGACAAACGCACGGCGGTGCAGATCGCGCGGAAGGCGGAAGCGTCCATCTCGACGTATCTGATCACGGCGCTCGCGATGAACGTGGGTGAGGGCATCGTCGTCGGCATCGTGCTCTTTCTCCTCGGGATGCCGAATCCGGTGCTCTGGGGCGCGATGGTCGCGCTCCTGGAGTTCATCCCCTACCTCGGCGCGACGATGGTCGTTGTGGTTCTGAGCATCGCGGCGGTCACAACGTTCGACTCCGTGGGGCACGCGCTGCTCATCCCGGCGTCGTTCGTGGCGATCAATCTGATCCAGGCGAACCTCATCAGCCCGATGCTGTTCAGCCGCCGCCTAACGCTGAACCCGGTGGCGCTGTTCGTGGGGCTCGCGTTCTGGTGGTGGATCTGGGGCCTCCCCGGCGCGTTTGTGGCGGTGCCGCTCATGGCCACGTTCAAGATCTTCTGCGACCACATCGACGCCCTCGCTCCGATCGGCGAGTTCCTCGGCCAGCGTGATGAGAAGGAGCGTCGCGAAACCGTGCGGCTCGGCTAGGGGCTGCTTGCTGGGCATTTCGTGCACGTGCGGTCGGCTGTCTGCGTCTTGTCGGCGGGTGTCGGGACTTCGGCGGCTTCCGCGCTACACGCCTCGAGCCAGCGGGCACGGGGCTCCGCGTTAGGACAGTGGCTCGGCCCCGCTGTCTCGGGGCTACGCGCTCACGCCGCCTGCGTCCCGACACCCGCCTCCCGCCACACTATTGGTGACCGTCCGGCCGGTTGCCAGGCGCCGCCCCGCGGCGCCGCTCGCTCGCATCCTCAGCAGCTCGCAGCGAGCGCGCGCCGATGCGTGCGCGGTGACGAGCAGCCGGCCCTCGAGCGTGCGATGCCGTTAGGCGCGGGGGCTCGGCGGAGGAGGCGTACGCGCGTAGTCCGGAGACAGCGGGGCACCGCCACCATCCGCACACGGGCCCCGGTGCCCGCTGGCTCCGGGCGTGAAGCGCGCGTCAGCCGACGGAGCCGAGCCCCCGCGCGCCACGGTGAAGCCCGCCAACACGCCCGCGGCGCACGGAGCCCAGCGGCACGCAGCTAGAAGCGCGCCTCGAAGTACAGATCGAGGAGCGTGCGCTGGCGCGGCCAGATACCGCGCGATACGTCCATGCGGAACAACCCGTCCAGGAACGACACCCCCGCGCCGGCGCCGCTGACCGGACGTCCCGGATGGCTCCACGTGTCGCGATCCCCCGCCCAGCCGACGTCGTAGAAGATCGACGGCCGTGCGACCGTGAATTGTTTGCCGAGCTCGCCCCGCCCGAGCCAGTACGAGTTCCCGGATTGACCAGGCTCGGTCAGGCTCGGCCGCTGGCCACGTACCGTGTGCGACCCGCCGATATACCACGAGCGCTGCGGCGGAAGCGCGCCGCCCGAGTAGCCCGCACTGCCCGTCAGAGCCGCGCTGAAGCCGCTGCCAAACCCGCGCGAAAGCGTCGCGTCGAGCGCGCCACGCGAGTAGTCGAACGTCCCCGCCGCGGCCTCACCGCGAAGATCCGTCAGCAGGCGCCAACTGTCCGGGTTCATACCCAAGGTTTTCGCGTAGCGCGCCGACGCGCCGCCGATCGTGCCGCGCGTCGCGTCGATGTTGTCCTGGAACTGCACGTCGTTCATCGCGTTGGCCACCGAGAACTGCGTCTCCACGTCCGCAGTCCGGTGCTGTTCGCCGAACACTCGCCACGTGAACCCACCGCCTCCCACGTTCGAGCCAGTCAGCTCGCCACCCCACGCGCGATAGTAGAAGCCCTCGTCGAGCCCGAACAGGACCGCGTTGACGGAGCTGCCGAAGCCGAGCGGATCGCCCCAATCGTTCGCCGTGTCGAGGCGCCGGTACAGGCCCACCTGCCGCTGCCGCCGCCCGTTGCTGCGGGACCCGTAGAGCTCACCGTTGAATTGCGCGTCGGCGAAGCCGTATCGAGGGACGAACCCCAGGCGATATCCTCGTCCCAACTCCTGGTTGACGCCGATCGCCGTCGAGAAGCCCTCCACGCGATTGTACCGGGTCAGGTGCAGGCCGTAGCTGATCGTCGGCTTCTGCGGGGCCCATCCTGGCTGCAGGGAGAACCCGAGCGATTTCATCAGCTCATCGCGCTCCGCGGTGCCGAACAGCTCTTCACCAGGCTCGTAGATGGAGCCGGGCAGGTCGGGCGAGTTCGCGAGCGCCGTCGAATCGCACGGCACGCGGATGGCGACGCGCACCGCGCCGTTGTACCGGTTGTCATAGCGAGTGTACGTGCCGCTGCTGTCGCACTGCGACTTGCGCAGGACGCGGTCCTGGGCACGACGGATCGAGTCGACCTCGGCGATGCGAAGCGCGCGCTCCTTTCGCTCTTCGCGCGACAGGTCTCGCCACTTCACACTGTCGCCGTAGAGCGAATCGCGAATCGACTTGGGTGCCGCTGGCACCTTGGGCATCGAGTCGGTGCCGTTCACGCTCGCGTACTTGAAGCTCTCCTCCATCTTGAACGGCACCCGCATGAACGAGATCTGGGCAGAGCCTTCGGCGGCTTGCGCGCGCGGGAGCCAGAAGCGGCCCGCGTACAGACCATAGTCGATCGTCACCGCCTCGAGATTGGCCTTCATCGGCGACAGCATCGCCTTCGCGATCGCCGGCACCTCGTCCTCATCCTTATCCAGCTTGGCTTCCTCATCGGCCACCTGCCAGATGTCCATCTCCACCGACATTCGATACGCGGCGCGCACGAGCTGTCCGGTGCTGATGTCGAACCAGAACGAGCCGACGGACAGCCGCCAGTTCGGCCGACGCGGCTCGATCCTGAGCTCGCGCAGCTCGATGCTCTTCCCGTCGGGCAGCTTGAAGGTGATCGAATCGCCGGTCGCGAACCGGTAGTACGCCTCCGAGCCGATGGCCAGCGGATGGATCAGCTCATCGGGGTCCACCTCCGCCTTGGCGACGCCCGAGCCAATCCAGAGTGCCTCGCGACCCGGGTAATACGGGATGGGCGACATCTCGTCGACGTCTATCTCGGCGTCCGCGTCCTTCACCATCGGCAGCGCCGTGCGAGCGCCCTTGAGATCCACCCACGTGCCGCCGTCGCGCGACCATCGGACTCGTGAGGCGTTCTCCGTGCGGAACAGCAGCCGCTCGCGCCCGAACGCGCGGAAGGCCATCCCCGCGGACAGACGCTGATAGGCCGTCGCGTCGTAGGACAGCAGCGCGGAATCCTGGCGCATGCGGGCCACGCGGGCTTTCGTCAGCAGGGTGCGCGCGGCGCCGTCGCGGAAGGCCGATGCTTCGAGCTCCGGCGTGACCGGAATGCGAACACGCGTGCGGCGCTTGTCCTTATCCATGGTGTCCGCCGGCACGCGCTGAGCACGCTGGGCGCTGTCGGCCTTCGCGCCTCCGGTGCGAGCGGTGTCTTGCAGATCGAGCGTAATGGCGAGGGCGAGGACAACCGGAAACATGATGCTCCGCGGGGTGGGGGTCGGCGTCTGCCTCTACGTCGCGGTCCAGGACGTGGTTTCGGTACCCGTGCCCCGCAGAGTGTTCCGTCCGCGCTACCGGCGAAGCGGCGGGGGGGCCGAATCCGCCGCCGGCTTCTCCGCGCTGGCCCGCCGGCCCTCGACCGCCTTCCGAGCCTGTATCTCTCGGCGCGAGCGGCGTGCGTAGTACGCCGTCCGCCAGTGACGGTCGGCGGTCCGTTCTCGCGCCTCGCCCATCGCGAAGAGCATGGCCGTGAGGGCGATGGCCAGCGGACCGAGGACGGCGATGGGCCCCGTCGGCAGCGCTTTTCGATGTGTGTCCTGCTGCCGGCTCACCCGCTCGATGAGTGCCGGAAATCTCCGTTGTACCCAAACGGCCGTGACGATCACGAGCAACCCGAGCGCCGCGATCGCGACCGGCAGGGCAACGACGCGACGAAACACGTCCAACGCGAGATAGGCGAGATAGCCGAACGCCGCCAGGCCGCCACCGATGACGAGCACACGCCGGCGCAGATACAGTGATGCGGCGACGAGCGACACGGCGACGAGCGGAAGCGCGTGACGCCACGCACCGAGGGATGACCACACCGCCCCGTATCCGACGACGAGCATCGCGACCCCGGCAATATAGAACCACAACGCGTAGTCCTCCCGTGGCGGCTGCCGTCGGTCGAGGGCATACGCGATGGCGAGCGTCGCGCACGCGACCACGAGCTGATAGTAGCGCCCGACGTACCAGGCGAGGTCCGGATCGCCTAACGCCGTCCCGAGATGGATCAGCAGCGCGACGAACGCGATGGCGATCGGCGCGCCGAGCGCGCCGAAGCGAACCCGCCGCAGCGTCGCAAGCGCGACACCGATGGTGGCGAGGTCGAGAATGACCGCTCGCGAGTACAGGTAGGGGTCATACGTCGCGAGGGGGTCGCTCGCCGCAGCTGGATCGGGCCAGAGGCTGGTGAGGCGGAGCACCGCCCATGCCCACACGGGCGTCATCATGACGGCGAGCACGATCGTGATGCCGCCGGCCATCGGAAATCCGCGACGGCGCAGTGTGGTGCCGGCGAGCGCGAAGGCACCGGCGTAGCCACCAGCCACCACGAGCACCCCGGCCGGTCCCAGCTTCGACCATCGGTCGACGAGGAACCAGCCTAACGCGAATAGGACCAGCAGGGCGCCGAGCGCGTAGGCGACTGTGATGACAGTGAACGACCCGCGCACCTCCGGCGATGGCTCAGCCGTGGCGTCGGGCAGCGCACGATCCTCGGTGGACAGCTCGGCCGCGAGCGCATGGAGGCGGTCGCGCTGGGTCGCGTCGATGATCCCGCGCTCCAGTGCGGCAGCGGTGAGGGTGCTCAGGTCGTCAGGTTCGGACGGTCTTCGCATAGATCACATTTTTTGCTTTCCACACTCGGCATTCGACTTGCTTTCTTTCGCGTCCGGAGGCGCAGCGGCGTTTTCACCCTCAACCAAAGGCCCGAGCGATGGCGTCGATCTGGAAAGGGTCCCTGACATTCGGATTGGTCCACGTGCCCGTCGAGATGAAAACGGCGGTGCGCAGCGATCACATCAGTTTCCGAATGCTACACGCCGAGGACATGTCGCCCATCAAGTACGAGCGCGTCTGTCAGGCTGACGGTGAGCCGGTGCCCTGGAACGAGATCGTGAAGGGCTACGAGTATGAGAAAGGAAAGTTCGTCGTGCTCACGGATGAGGACTTCAAGGATGCGGCGCTCGATTCATCTCGGACGATCGACATTCTGGATTTCGTGAAGGAGGGCGAGATCGACCCGCGCTTTTTCGAGACGCCCTACTACCTGCTGCCAACGAAGGGCGGCGACAAGCCCTACGCGCTGCTTCGAGAGGCGATGCGACAGTCGGGCGTGATCGGCGTTGGCAAGGTCATTATTCGGAAGACGCAGCACCTCGCCGGCGTTCGCGTGATCGGTCAGGCGCTCGTCCTCGAGATCATGCGCTTCGCCAACGAGCTCGTCGACACTGCGGAGTTCAGCTTCCCCGGCACCGACTCCATCCGCGAGCAGGAGATGGCGATGGCCACCCAGCTCGTCGACAACCTGGCCGAGTCCTTCGACCCGGCGAAGTACACCGACGACTACCGGGCGAATCTCATGAAGCTCATCCGCGCGAAGATGAAGGGGAAGAAGGTGACGGCGGCCGAGCCTTTGCCAGACGA
>Ga0070669_100002717_pt1 | contig 12765 bp, 8 predicted proteins | sample KBSS53metaG_FD_64680 | JGI IMG/M metagenome (GOLD analysis project Ga0070669, IMG submission 64680) | Switchgrass rhizosphere microbial communities from Kellogg Biological Station, Michigan, USA - KBS S5-3 metaG | ecosystem: Host-associated > Plants > Roots > Rhizosphere > Soil ... | reverse complement strand
TCTTGATCGTGTCGACGCAGTTGGCGCCGGTCCCGCCGCCGCTGCCCGTCGTGCCGCCGCGCCCGGTCGTCCCGGCCGTGCCGGTGGTGCCGCCGCGTCCGGCCGTACCGGTCGTACCGCCTCGCCCCGTCGTTCCGGCGACGCCGGTCGTTCCGGCCGTGCCCGTCGTGCCGCCTCGTCCCGTCGTGCCCGCCATGCCCGTCGTCCCGGCCATGCCGGTGGTCCCGGCGACGCCCGTCGTTCCGGCCGTGCCCGTCGTGCCGCCCCGCCCCGTCGTGCCGGCCATGCCGGTTGTCCCAGCGACGCCCGTCGTTCCGGCGACGCCCGTCGTTCCGCCGCGCCCGCCCGTGCTGCCGCCGGCGCCCGTCGTCCCGGCTGCGCCGACGGTGTTGCCCGTGCCTGTCGTTCCGGCCGCGCCGACCGGTCCGCCGCCCGTCCCCCCGCTGCCGATCGTGTTGCCTGTGCCGGTCGTCCCGGCCACGCCGACGGTGTTGCCCGTGCCCGTCGCCGAGATCGAGCCAGCGTCGCGGAAATACTCCTCGGGCCCCTGGCAGGCCCCGATGAAGAGTCCGGCCACGGTCACGAAACCGGCGACGATTGCGCCCCGGGGGCTAGTGGAACGATTAATTAGGGACCTCCTCGCGCTTGAACAGGTCTTAGCGCGCAGGACTCCAGAATATCACGTCTACGCGTCGCGTAGATCGTCCTGAAACGGAGTCAACGCGTCGCTCGCCAGCCAGAGGAACATCGACCGCACGGCGAGGTATTCGGCCGCCGCCGCGTCAATCAGGTGGGTCGGCAGCGCGTCGATGTCGATCCCCTGCCAGTCGAACCCGGGCACCCCCTGCGAGCGCGCGAGCAGGCCGCCGGTCGTCATCCGGTCCTTGATCCGCCAGGTGCGCCGGACGATCATCTGCATGGCCAGCGCGAGATCCGCGCGTGCCTCCATCGTGTCGGGCAGCGCGACGCGGTCCAGGCCCGCCGCCCAGCACAACCACGACAGCGCGGCCCAGTCGGCGCGGGCCGTCGCCAGCAAGACCGGGACGGCGGCGCCGTCGGTGGCCAGCCGTTCGTCGATCTCGACCGTGTCCGGCGTTTGCTCGTGCTGACCGTCGACGGCGGCCGGATCCGATTCGTCGGGCTCGCACTCGACGGTCTCGTGCCGCAATTCGACAGCGCCCGACGGCAACAGGTGGGACACGTCGGGCGGCAACCAGGGCGTTGCGGCGTCGGCGCCGGCCAGCGCGCGGATCGCGTCCCGCGCGCGCGCCAGCCGGGTGGCGTACACGCTGACGACGTGCTGGATGTCGTCGATGCCGTGTCCGATCTCGATGGCGACGCCGTCCAGCGCGGGATCGGGCGTGATGGGCTCGCGGCCCGGCCACTGGTCGTAACCGCGGAACACGATCGCCGCGTACGAGCGCAGCGATTCAGCCGCCTCGGGCGACTCGGCCCCCACGACGTCGACGTCTGCGAGCGCGCCCGCGAGATCGCCGCGCTGAAACCGCAGCAGCGCGCGCGTCAGGTGGGTCATGCGCCGCTCGGGCGCCAGCAGCAGAGACGCCTCGACCATCTCCGTCGCGGCCGGATGCATGCCCGGCAGCACCGAAGCGAGCGCGCGCAAGGCGGCCGCGGCGTCGGCGCCGCAGATCAGCGCGTCCAGGACCGACGCGATGCTCGTGTCCGTAGACTGCGACAGCGCCTCGCCCCACTGCGCCTCGCGGTCAGCGGCGAGGGCGACGACGTGCTCGCTGCGAAATCGATCGAACAGCGCGCGATCGCCGGCTGCCACCGCGCCGCGCGCGGCCGCCACCAGCGCGTCGCGCACACGCGATTCCGCGGCCAGGGCGTGCGCCTGCGCCAGCCAATCGCCCCCGCCCGAGTCGGCCAGTGCAGGCGAGCGCGCGTCGTCGCCGTCGAGAAACGCGGCGCCGCGATCGACCGTGCGCACCACCGCCCCGTCGTCGTCGAGGAAGGACCAGCGCCCCATCGCCTGCCCGACTTCGTATGCGCCGCGTTCCTGGCGGATCCGCGGATCGGCGTAGGGGCTGGGACCGGCTTCCGTGAACCGCCGGTAGAACGGACCGTGCGGCCGATCGTCCTTGCCGTAACTGGCTTCCTGCACAAGGCGCCCGCTGCCGTCGAAGCTGCGCTCGGTCCGTACCTCTTCGCGCGGATTCGCGACTTCGTCGGTCAGCCTGCCGCCCTCGTCCCAGAAGCGATCCAGCTCGCGGCTGCGCAACGCCCACCCGCTGCGCGACTCGTCGAATTGCGCGAGCTCGGGCAGACCGTCGGGCCGCGCCGGGCACAGCCGCCCGTCGGAGAGGATGGCGCGCCCCTCGCGATCGTAGAAGACCTCGAGCAGGAACTCGCCCTGGCGATAGCGCTCGCTCAACCGGGCCGCGCCGGGCGGGACGCAGCACTTGCGGAGCATCTCGCCGTCGGGATCGTCGGAAGCGTAGGCGGTCACCGTCCCGTCGACGCGGCCGGCGACATATTTCCCCTCGCGCGCGACGGCGCCGTCGGGGTGATAGATGAAGAAGGGGCCGTCCTGCAGGCCCGCGACGAACAGCGACCTCGAGTACAGCGTGCCGTCGTCGCGATAGAGCAGGCATTCGCCATCACGCCCGCCCTGGGCGTCCTTGCGCGATACCTCCCACTTGCCCGCGTCGGGATTCCACACGCCCGCCTCGGGAACCGCTGCGGGTCGGCGCGGCGTTTCCGCTTCCGGGCTGGATTCCGGGGTCGCGTCCACGGTCCGCAAAGGATACGCCAGGAACGCAGGCCGTGGTTACACTGCGCGCAATGACGCGGTCCGAGCTTTCCCGGCGCGAGCTGATTGCAGGAACGGTCGGAACGGGCTTCGCCATGGCGGTGCGGCCAGTGTCGGCGACGACGGTCACCACCAGCAGCGACGGCCTCGTCGTCGCTGACATCCGCATCCCCGCGAAGGCCGGCGAGATCCCTGGCACCTGCGCGCGCCCCGCGAAGCGGAAAGGCGCCGCGCCGGTCGTGGTGGTCGTGCACGAGATCTTCGGCGTACACGAGCACATCCGTGACGTCTGCCGGCGGCTGGCGAAGCTGGGCTTCCTGGCCGTCGCGCCCGATCTGTTCGCGCGCCAGGGAGACGTCTCGAAGGTCGCCGACGTGAAGGAGATCGTCGGCAAGATCGCGTCGAAGGTGCCCGACGAACAGATCATGAACGACCTCGACGCGACGGTCGCCTGGGCGAAAGCGGAAAATGGCGACGCCACGCGCGTCGCGATCACGGGCTTCTGCTGGGGCGGCCGCGTCGTGTGGCTTTACGCCGCGCACAGCGCCGCGCTCAAGGCGGGCGTTGCGTGGTATGGGCGGCTGGTCGGAGACAAGGACGCGTTGCACCCGCGGCATCCGATCGACGTGGCGGCGACGCTGAAGGCGCCCGTGCTCGGTCTTTACGGCGGGCAGGATCAAGGCATCCCCGTCGCCAGCGTCGAGGAGATGCGCAAGGCGCTCGCGGCGGGCGGCCCCGCGTCCAAGCGATCGGAGATCAACGTCTATCCCGACGCCGGCCACGCGTTCTTCGCGGACTACCGCCCCAGCTACCGGCCGGCCGCCGCGGCGGACGGCTGGAGCCGCCTGCTCGCGTGGTTCAAGGCCAACGGCGTCGCGCCTTGATCCTCAGGCGAGCAGACGGACGGCGGCGGCGCCCAGGCTGTCGAACACGGCGTCGGCCGTTTCGAAGCGCCCGCCCGCGGTGAGCCCCGACGGGATCACCCAGCAGCGCAGCCCGGCCGCCTTGGCGGCCCGCAGCCCGCGCTCGGAGTCCTCGATCACCAGGCAACGATCACCCGCGACGCCCAGGCGTTCGACCGCGCGCAGATAAGGATCGGGCTCCGGCTTTCCACGCGCGTAGTCCCCCTGCGCCAGCACCAGCTCGAAGTGCTCGAGCAGGCCGGTGCGCGCGTGTGTCCGCGCGAACGGCCCCTTCTCCGAGCTGGTGACGATCGCCAGGCGGTAGCGCCGGGCCAGCGCCGGGACGATGTCCGCGACGCCGGGGATCACGACGTCGGCGCTTCCGACCAGCTCGAAGTAGCGTCGATCGCGCGCGGCCCGCAGCGCATCGATGTCGCCTGGGCCCAGGCCGCGCTCGCGCGCCAGGTGCCACGCGCCGCGCCCCTCCCGCAGAAACAGCTGGACGTAGGCGTCGGCATCCAGCTGGATCCCGACGCCCGCCAGTGCCTCCTGGTTCGCGCGAAAGTAGAGGTGCTCGGTGTCGACGAGGACGCCGTCGTTGTCGAACAGGATCGCGTCGAACACGCCCGACTACGGGAGCAGCAGCAGCTTCCTGAACAGGCGGATGTCGCCGATCAGGTCAACCCGGTAGGCCACCAGGCTGTTGACGTAGTTGAACGTCCCGATCGCCTGGTTGTACGCGGCCTGATCCTTCGCGGCCGACGCCGCGTCCAGCGCCGCCTTGGCCGTGTACCAGTCCGGGACCGCGGTGCCGTCGGTGTACGAGCCGACGTTCAGCGGCACGGTGCCCGCGACGCCCTTCTTCCCGGTGATGGCGGCCAGCTCATCGAGGATCTGCTTGCCGATGTTGACCGCCGCGCCGTTCTGGTTCGTGGTCGAATGGAAGATCAAACCCGTCTCGGGGTGCGTCCACTCGAAGTCCGCGCCCGGCGCCACGACGAAGTCGTCGTCCGAACCCTTGATGCCGATGGTGAGGAAGTTCTGGAAGTCGAGCGTCGCGTCCCACGAGCTCCCCAGCCGGCCCAGCCCGAACAGCAGCGCCCAGTAGCGGATGCTCTTGTTGACCGGCGTCAGGATGTGGACCGCCCCGGGCTGCGCGTAGGCGGGCGTCGGCGGATCCACGAGACCGAACGTCTCGAGATCGATCACCGGCGTCGGCTGGAAGGTCGGGTTCTGCAGGGTGCCGCCGAACGTCGCGGCGTAGTAGGTCGGATCGTTGCGGATCACGCCCGACAGCAACCGCACCACCTCGTCGCGGAACAGGCGGTAGTAGTTGATCGACGACCGGGCCGCCACGTCAGACAGCTCGTCCACGCGGAAGAAGCGCGACTCCGTGCTGGTCAGCGCGTTCAGCGCCTGCAACTTCTCCAGCAACGATCCGACGCGCGTGAACGTGTAGTAATAGTCGTCGGAGAAGTTGATGTAGAACGGCTTCGCGTCGGGCAGCCCGATGTTGAGCTTCGGCGTGCCCGTCAGGCACAGCGAGTCGTCGATGTCACCGTAGTCGTCCACGGGGAACGTCGCGATCGTCGGACTCTCCTTTGTCGCGCAGTGCATGCCCGGTTCGGGCGTCTGCAGGATGGCCGCGATCGCGTTCAGCGAGTCGATCGACGCCAGGAACAGGTCGGTGCCCAGATCGAAGTCGATGTAGTCCGAGAAGAAGAAGAAGAACATGAACGCCTCGGAGTAGCGGTTGAAGTACCGCTCCTGCAGGCGCCCCAGGTAGAGGTCGATGTCCCAACCGGTGCGCCCGCGCCGGTAGGCGTTGAACGCGTAGTAGTTGCGGAACTGCTCGGTGACGTTCGAGACGATCTCCTGCTGGTTGGCGCCGCGGTCCCAGGTCTTGCAGTCCAGGTTGCCCTCGAACATGTCCTCGCAGAACTTGTACGGGCGTTCGGGGTACACGTGAATGTTGCCTGTCCCGGTCTTCATGAAGGCGCGGAACTCGGTCTGCCACATGTCGATGAACGCCTTGTACGGCATCACCGTCGTCGCGTTGCGGTCGAAGTTCTTGGTACCGCCGGTGTTGAACGGCAGCTGCGAGTAGTCATCCAGGGCGATGATGTCGGTCAGCCCGTTCCAGGCGTTGAACTTGGACCCCGAGATCAGATCGATCATCTGGCCGTAGCCGAAACGAATGGCCGCCGTGTCGTACTTGCCCAGGCCGTGGATGTCGCTGTTGAAGCGCGCGCCGTAATCCATCACCGACGCGTACGCGAACTCGCTCAGCTTCCGCTCCGAGTCCCACTTCTGCGGATCGACGCTGGCCCGGATGTTCCAGAACTCGTCGTCGTAGTTCAGCGCGTCGGTGGACGCGGAGAAGTTGTGGCGCAACCCCATGGTGTGCCCGACCTCGTGATCGGCCAGCCCGTGGAAGATGCGCGCCCGCAGCTCCGTGAACATCTCCTCGGGCGTCATCGGTTCCTTGCCCAGCTCCAGCGCCGTCCCCAGGATCGCGTCGTCAGCGAAGTCGGCCATGTACACGCAGCCGTGCTGCGACAGCGTCTGGAACCGCGCCCGGCGGTCTTCGCGCGTCTGCGACGACAGCCACGGCTTCTGCATCGCCTGATCGAACACGTCCGACGGCACCGGATCCCCGGGCCGATAGCCCCGCAGGATCGCGGGCAGAACGTCGTCGTTGAACAGCAGCTTCTCCGCCGTCGTCCCCTTGATCGCCTTCAGCGGCTGGTCGTCGATGCCGGCCGAGACCTTCCTCAGCCGATCGTCACGCGTCTGCCCCAGCGCCTTCATGCGCGCCTGCACCAGGGCCTTGGCGGCGTCGGTCATCTTCTCCGTCGAGCGCGCCCTGCTGGCGGCGCTGGTCTCGGCCAGGACGTCACTGATGGACCGGCCCGAAAGCAGATCGTCGACGCTCAGCTGCTGGTTGGCCAGCCGGACGCTGTCGACGGCGAACTTCGCGTACACGTCAAGCGCGGCGCCGTAGATGTACGCGGACGCCGAGATGATCTCGCCCGTCTCGGGATCCTGCGACGACGGTCCGTAGCCCAGCGGACCCGCCGCCTGCGGCCGGTCGACCCAGTGCAGGAACGAGTAGCGGAGATCGCCGTTCTTCTGCCAGACGAACTTCGGCTGGTTCTGGTCGTTGTCCGGACGCTTCTCGGTGACGACCTCCAGCGCGGTGCAGGCCTTGACGAGATCGGCCGGCCCCAGGTTGTCGAAGTCGAGCACGTGCATCTTGTCGCGCGCCTCGACCATGCGGCGCACGTCGGGGTGAGCCGTGACGAACGCGTTGACGTTGTCGAGGCTGCAGCCGTTCGGCTCCAGCACGAAGATGTTGGGCAGCGTCTCGGCGCAGTTCTGCAGGTCCACCTGCGTCGGCAGCTCGTCCTTGCCGAGTTCCCTGCCCCCGCACTTGCCGGTGCCGCTGAACTTGATCGCGGCGACGGTCTCCTTCATCGCCTTGTTCCAGTCCTGGACGGTCAGCGTCGCCTGGTCGCGCAGCTTCGTGTCCGCGGGGAACTCCGGGTTCAGGTAGTAGGTGATCTTCCGCGTCTCGCGCTGCGACATGAGAATGGGACGGGGCTGCATCGTCTGCGGATCCAGCATCAAGTTGCCCTTATCGTCCTTCTGGAAGGACTCCTTCCAGATGTTCCAGCGGTTGGCGTAGAACTGGCGCCCCTCCTGCGTCGAGCCGACCTGCCGGTCGTAGGTCGGCAGCGCCGTGCGGAAGAAGCCGAACTTCGAGAACTGATCCAGCGCCGCGTCCTGGCAATCGTCGCCCGTCAGCCCCTCTTCTTTCAGCTTGGCCGCCGTGCACGGGATGATGCCCTTGCTGCCGAACGCCATCCGGATCGGCGTGCCGTCCACGTCGCGAATCAGCTCGCGGTCCGGGAACGACAGCGGCTCGTACTCCGCGTTCGGAACCGGCAGCAGCGAATTGCGGTAGGTGATTTGGGCATTTCCGCAGCCCCAGGGCCCGACCTCGTCGTCCGCACCAAACAACTTGTAGCAGGCGTAGTAGTCGGGCAGGCGCTCCTGCTTGTACGTGAAGTCGACGTAGTCGCGCGTGAAGATCGGGCGGTCCGGATTGATTAGGTTGTCGTCGCCTTCGCCGACGTAGAGCCCCGTGCTCTTACTCGACGCGATGATGCCTGGGTCGGGATCATAGTTCGCCGGATCGGACAGGTTCTCGGACCAGTCGACGCGCATGTACTGGCGCTGGTTCCACGGCCGGTCCTGGCTGTCTTCCTTGATGACGTTGGTCTCCTCACCCGTGGCCGCGTTGTACTCGCGCTTGATGTCGAAGTGCGACAAGATCCCGAACTTCAATACGGGCGTGTCCGTGTTGTTGTCGCCACCGGTGGTGGGATTCTGGGAGCCGGGCGCGTAGTCGTAAGCGCGGAACGCGATCAGGTTGGCCTCGGTGATCTCGAAGCGCACCTTCGCCATCTCGCCCATCAGCCCTTCGAACGCCCAGGCGGTGGTCGGCGGCACGCCGGTGATCGTTTGGCGGTAGTAGAACTTGCGCGGCGTGACGCCGTCCGCCTCGAAGAATATCGACTTGTCGATCACGTCGGGCTGGACGCGGCTGATGTCGCCCTGACCGGCGCACGCGGACAGCAGCAAAGCTGCGAGCGGCAGCGCGGAAAAGGAATGGCTGAACAGGCGACGTGCGGTTGCGGCGGACATGGGCATCCTCCTAAAGGGTTCCACCAACGCTGAAGAAAACCTGGCTGTAGTTGTTCGCGTTTCCGCCCGCGAAATCCCAGAACGGGAAGCGCGGGTACCGGTAACGCGAGTCGAGGGCGGGTTGAAGGCTGGAAATTCCGGCGCTGAGCGACAGGTGGGGGCGCAGCTCGTAGCTCAGCGCGACGATTCCCCAGGTCATGTCCGAACGGCCGGTCAGCGCGGCGTTGTCCGCCGTCATCACGTCGGCCGGGAACGCGTACTTGAACGCGTTGGAGAGATAGAGCGTCATCATCCCCGACCACTTGCCCCGCGCCAGGCTGGCCATGAACGTGTTGCCGAACGCGTAGTTCGTGTTGGCGGGCCCGCCGCAATGATCGCCTTCGCTGCTTGAGAAGCCGCCGCTGCTTGTGCCGCCCGACCCGCCGCCGCTCGGCGCCATGCAGCCGGTCGTGTCGCCGGGCCCGCTGCCGCGGAAGTTGCTGGTCTGCACGTACTTGATGAACACCGACTGCCAGAGCAGCTTCAGCGTCCACCTCCGTGCGTCGTCATTGACCTGGCCGAAGGTGAAGTCGCGGCTGAACGCCGGCCCACCGCCCACGCCGAACAGCATGTGCTGGTACAGGCTCTCGTAGGAGAGCGGCAAGATCACGCGGAGCGCGCCGGAGACGCGGATCTTCGTCCGCTCGAACGTCTTCAGGTTGTCGGCGGCTAGCCAGAACCACGGGTCATACGGGTAGAAACGCCGGCCGTTTTGAGTGTCGGGCGAGGTCAACTCCTCCTCGACGTAGATACGCCCGCGCAGCGCCAGCTTGTACGGCGTGCCGAGCGAGTAGCTCGGCTTCACGAACACCGCCAGCGACGCGTACCGGTTGTAATAGCCGCTGGCGTAGAACGTGCCCGACCCGATGTAGGTCGACACCTCCGCGGACGATCCCTCGAACTTTTTCCAGCGCTCGGACGTGGTCGTTTCCGTCTTGCGCGAGATGTCCTGGACGGTCGACGCACCTTGCGCCCACGCATACGTCGTGTGCGCGACGAAAACCAAAACCGCCGCGGCCAGATACGGGCGGGCCATGCGGCCCCGATATTACTCCAAAGCGCACGACGCGCAGCGGCTTTCGCTAAGGCGAAAACCGGCTCACGCCCGAAAAAATGCGATTTTCCGGCTTCTCCGAAGGTCTAACGCGGGACCGCTACGGCCGAGTCAGCCGTTCGTAGACGTCCTGCCCGCCGACGACACAGTCGGGCATGCTGACGACGCCGGTCGCGGAGCCGTCGTCCACCAGCACGTGCCCGTTGGCCGTCCCGACCAGCTTGGCCTGCGGTGCGCCGTTCGTGCCCTTAGAGGCCTGCAAGGTGAAGCTCCACCCGGTCTGGGGCAGCACGATGAAGAACGCCGGCAGCGCAGCGCCTGAGATGTCCTGGACGCTGAACGGGATCACGCAACCGGGCGCGTCATCGACGTAGGGATCGGGATTGGGGAGGGTCGCCACGTTGCCCTTGATGTTGTAGTTGAGCGGCGAGCAGTTGCCCGAAGTCTCCGTCAGATCCGTGAGCACGCCGTGCTCGAACGTCAGCGTCGGCCAGATCAGGAACTGTGGCTCTGCCGGAGCGGGCGGGACCAGGAAGGTGAAGTTCGGATCCGCGCAGCTGATCGTGAACCCCGTCGCCGCCGCGCCCGGCGTCGGTGACACCTGGTACCACCGCCCGATGAAGCTGTCGGCGGCGCTGCCCGAGTCTCCACCACACCCCGCCGCCAGCCCACCCGACAAGACGAGCGCCAGCGCTGCGACCGCGGCCGTTCGTGAACCAAGTTGGCTATGCATCGACGCCCTTCCTTTCAGTGGAGCGAGAGTACACAACATTGGATTGGTGGTCACGCGAACCCAGAAACCTTCACGTCGGTTTTAACCGACTGCGAAACGAAGCAGCCGTCGTGCGCCTTGTGGTGCAGCTCGGCTTCCTGTTCGTGCGTCGGCCGCTTGTCGCCGCTGTAGACGATCGTCGGGTTCAGCGTGACGACCGCGACCCACGCCACGCCGCGTTCGTTCTTCGCCATCTCGCCGACGGCCTCGTCGGCGTAGCTTTCGATCTGGAAGCCGGCCAGACGCGCCACGTGAAGGTACGTGAGCATGTGGCAGCTGGAGATCGACGCGACGAACGCCTCCTCGGGATCGACGTGCGCGGGGTTCGACCAGGGCGCGGGGACCACCGCCGGCGCGGCCGACGCGGGAACGCTGACGCCGCCGTCGAAGGTCCAGGTGTGCTCACGCGTGTACTTGCCCAGCCGGAAGTCCGGCGTGGTGCACTTCCATTCGATCTTGGCTTTGTGCTGAGCCATGCGCTTTTACTACCCTATTTCACGCCCGACAGACAGCAATCGGCGGGGCGTGCCGGCGGAACGGCGTTCTTCAGCACGCAGCGCGCGTGCGCCGCCTGCGCGCCCGGCCTGACGTACGTGAACGCGCGGCACTGCGCTTCGTTCCAGCAGGCGTCGCGGCACTGTTCGGGAACGGGCGAGCGCAGTTCGAAGCTCCGGTAATCCGCGCCCGGACGGTCGGTGTTCGGTTCCCACTGGCGGGGCGGCGGAGGCGTCGTCGGCCTCCCCTGCCAGGCCGGCGGTGGTGGCGGCGGCGGCGGCGCGGCCGGCACGGGCGGCGGTGGCGGCGGTGGCGCGGCCATCACGGGCGGCGGTGGCGGAGGGGGTGGCGGCGTGGTCGGTGTCCCCTGCCAGCCTGACGGCGGCGGTGGCGGCGGCATGGACGGCGGCGCGTTCTCGTACTTCGTTCCCGAAACGCAGCACGTCTGCGCGACGGGCGCCGGGACCGCGCTCTTCAGCAAGCAGCGCGCATTCGGTCCCTGCACGCCCGGGTTCACGTACGTGAACGCCACGCAGGGCGCCTCGTTCATGCACGCGGCCTGGCACTCCCCGGGGTTGGCCGCCGGCAAGTCGAAGCTGCGGTAATCGCCGCCCGGGCGATCGACGTTCCACTCGAGGTTCGACGCCGGATACGCCGGCCCCGTCGCCGTCGCGGAGACCGCGCAGCCGCCGACGAGCACGACGGCGGACACCGCGAAGGCAATCACACTCGTGCGCGCGCCGCTGAGCCGCATCGACGGGCGCCATTATCGTCATTCTTCCCGCGCCCGCCAGGAGCGGGGCGACATAGGAAACTAACGAAACGAATTGGCGCGCGCGCGGCGGCGAATCCGTACGGCAACCTTTGTGTGCGCGTCCGAAACGGCTACTCTCCCGCGCATGCTCCGGTCCTCCCACAGACTTTTCTGGCTTCTGGCGCTCGCGGCTGCGGGCGCTGCTTGCATCAAGCGAACAGCGCCGCCGCCCGCCGCGGTCGGAACCCCGTCGACGACGGCCGCGCCGGCCACGGCCGCCGCCCCCGCCGACAACCAGCCCAACCCGGTGCAGGAGGCCGCCAACGCGCGCATCGCCGGCCTGTCACGCGTCGATCTTCTGGGCGGCGCCGGGATCGCCGCGTTCAAGATCTCCGGCGACAACGCGAAGGCGGCGACGGCGTCGCCCATCACCGTGACCGGGCAGCCGTTCACGGACGCGATGCGCTTCACGATCAAGGAAGCGTCCAGCCACGAATGGGCGGTGCAGCTGCAGACGCCGACCACCGCGGGGGTCGCAGCGGGCGACGCGATCCTGGCGACGTTCTGGTTCCGCACCGAGACGCCGCAAGAAGGCAGCGTGGGCGAGACCGAGTTCGTGTTCGAGCTGGGGCGCTCGCCGTACTCGAAGTCGATCCAGTACCCGATCCAGATGGGTTCCGAATGGACGCGCGTGCAGGCGCGCTTCACGGCCGCGCAGGCGTACCAAGCCGGCGAAGCGAACATGATCTTCCGCCTCGGCTACGACCCGCAGGTGATCGAGCTGGGCGGCGTGAAGGTCGAGAACTTCGGCAAGGCGATCACGATGGGCGCGCTCCCGACGTCGATGTCCGCCGACCGCCGCCGCACGAAGGCGTTCGCCGCGGCCGCCAAGGACGCGCAGGCCAACACGGCCGCGGTCGAGGCCGGCGACCTGACGTTCGACGTCGACACGGGCAAGGTGATCCGGCCGATCAGCCCCTACGTGTACGGCATCAACTCGCAGAAGGACGACGGCAACAGCAGCGGCGCGACGGTGCGGCGCATGGGCGGCAACCGGCAGACCGGCTACAACTGGGAGAACAACGCCTCGAACGCCGGCAGCGACTACAACCACCAGAGCGACGAGTGGCCGTGCACCGCGATGGGATACAAGGACTGCGGCGTTCCGGGCGCGCAGTTCGTCGACTTCGCGAAGGAGAACAAGACGCTGGGCGCCGAGACGCTGGCGACGATTCCGATCGTCGACTACGTCACCGCCGACAAGAA
>Ga0070669_100002715_pt1 | contig 12767 bp, 9 predicted proteins | sample KBSS53metaG_FD_64680 | JGI IMG/M metagenome (GOLD analysis project Ga0070669, IMG submission 64680) | Switchgrass rhizosphere microbial communities from Kellogg Biological Station, Michigan, USA - KBS S5-3 metaG | ecosystem: Host-associated > Plants > Roots > Rhizosphere > Soil ... | reverse complement strand
GTTGTGGACGACATCGTGATGCGCGGCCACGATTTGCGAAACTTCTGTCGCGACTTACTCGCACACCTGCGCGACCTGTTAGTCACCAAAGTTTCGTCGAGCGAAGAACTGTTGGAGTCGGCTGTTTGTGAACCGAAGGAGTTGAAACGTCAGGCAGAACTGTTTACTGAGTCTGATCTTGTGCGCTTCTTCCACTCGCTGGCCGAAACCGAAACGAAACTTCGCACTGCCACGCAACCCCGGTATCAGTTAGAAATCGGTATCGTGAAGCTTATGCAGCTACGTGGCGTCGAAACAATCGCAGAGTTGATGAACCGGCTGGCTGCGCTGGAAGGAAATGCGGGCCAGAGGGGTACTTCTGCTTCAGGTCAGACGCCGTCGGGCAGTAGCTCACCAACCGGTTCGGGAAGACAAACAACAAAAACTGGTTCAAGCCAGCGAAGTGCCGGAAGTTCTTTTACAGCGACGGCCGCTTCACCTGCTTTGGAAGAGCACGCAGCGCCTTCACTTGGGACAAGTGAATATATTTCTCCGGCAGCTGAGACTATTGCGCCGGAACCCGTTTCAGTTGCCTCATTGCCGGCTGACGCTCCAATGATCGAGCGCATCAAGGTTGCGCTGGAGAGTCGACGAAAGATGTTTCTTGTAACCGTGCTCGAGGCCGCGCATTCAACCAGTGTGGATGACGCTGAGCTCTTCGTTGAGTTCAAGCCCGAAGCACGACACTTCCGAGACACTTTGAGTAAACCAGAGAACGTGAAAGTGCTGCGTGATGCGTGTCTTGAAGCGTCAGGCAAAGAGATGGGTGTGCGCATAGCGATAAGCGACGCCGCCGAAAACCAGTCGGCCCCAGTCTCGAAAGAAGATGAGGAGCGACTGGAGAAACAACGTTTGCGTGAGCAAGCGGAGAGCAATCCGGTCGTCCAACAAATGCTGCGCACATTTCGCGGTGAGATTGTCGACGTCAGACGCGTTGATGGTAAGTAGCCTTGTTACATCCAGTTCGAGCGGAAGTAGTTTGATTCGTGTTTGTTCGTGTGACTTCGTGGATCGCCTTGCTTTTCTGAACAACGGAATGATCCACGAAGTCACACGAAAAAACACGAACTCGTTAGCACTCCAATCGACTTTTGGTGACGAACCGAGGAAACCGTTGAAACGGTTTCCCAATCCAAAGCCTCCCGCGACCCTAGGCTGAACCTTGGGAGAATGAGACGGTAATTCTTAGCCTCGCCCATCAATTCCCTCAAGACCTGACAGCTACGACATCTGAACAAAACAGAAACCCTCGTCGTATTGCCTTACAGTTTTAGGAGGCACTTCGAACATGCGTGACCCGGTTTTGGCAGGCTTCTTGAGTTTACTGGTCCCTGGTGTTGGACAGCTCTACAACGGCCGGATTCTGGCAGGAATTCTCTGGTTGATCTTCACACCCGGCTTCTGGATTGGAACCGGCGGCACGCTCGGCTGGATTTGCCACATCATCGCGGCGTACACGGCCTGGTCGTATGCGAAGGACCATCCGGTGCGAGTTTGATCAAGCTCGCAACTCCAGGCTCATCGTCTCACTAAAATCCACTCCATAGCTGTTTTGCTCGGAGCTGTCGCAGTAGGAGCTGTATCCGTACCTCGCTCTCACCCAGTGAAGAATCGCAATACAGTGAATGATATTGGCACTTCCCATTGGGTCTGATCTTGTGGTTTTGAATTGCCCGTGCCAAAATTCGCACCCTCTAAGCAAATCCAACAATGCGAATGCTCAAGGCATCGAAAAGCGACGTATTCCGACTCGCGAAAGTCTTTGTGGGGTCGGGAGTCCTTTTATCGATCCTGGCAGTCAACTTCCCGTTTGCGGTGTTTGCAAGTGGTCCAATGTGTAAGCTTGCGTGTTGCGCGGGAAGGGCGCCGCACGTTGCAGGTTCGTGCATGGATGGTTCATGCCACGTTTCGTTCGGCCGCCAGACCAAGAAGGTTCATGTTCATCACGAAGCGACCGGTCATGGGGAGCAGTTGTGCGGTCTTTCTCGACTCAAATCTATTGGCTCTTCATTATTTGCACGCGATACGATCACCATCGTCGCTAGCCCCGAACGTTCACCGAATGCCCCCTCTGATCAAACGCGCGTCTCTCCCGCTGTGTTTACGAAGCCTTGCCTGTCAGACTGTGACAGTTGCGGAACGAGTTTCACGAAGACAAATCGGCAACGGAATGCAGTGGCACTTGCTTATGCCAATCGTCCGCGCCCACCGTCAAGTAAAGCACTTCACAAGCTCGATCCTTGTTTAGCGCGAAAACTAGACTCTCACGGTCGGTTGGGCGCTCCGCGCGGTCCTCCATCAGTTTCCTGAACTCCTAAGACAAGGTGATTCGATAACTGCCGGCTTTGCTCGGCCTGATGCTGAAAACACTCCGCGAATAAGAGCGCGTGTTTTTCGCCAGGCCCGGTTGTCTGGCTGTTTGGCGTTTTCGTCGTGCTCGCAGCATCGGTAGAGGTGATTTCCGGTGAGAAGTTTTGAAAGGCAACGGACGCGGCTTCGTAGGCCAAGTGTCGTTCCGCTACTACTGTCGCTATTCATAGTTGGTGCGGGAAATATTCTCGCGCAGCAAACAGTAACATCCGCCAGTCTCAGTGGCCGCGTTGAAGATGCGCGTGGTGCAGTGGTTAGCGGCGCCAATCTCATCGCTACAAGTGTCGAGACTAATCAAAAACAAACGGCAACCACCGACTACGATGGTCGCTATCGCTTTCCATATTTACAGGTAGGAAGCTACAAACTCTCAATTGAAGCGCAGGGATTTGCTCCTTTATCCAGAGAGTTAACCGTCACGATTGGCCAGGCCTTAGACCTTCCGATCAAACTCGACGTGGCCGGCGTTGCAGCGCAGGTTAACGTTGGAACAGATGTCCCCATGATCGAGACGGTGCGCACTCAAGTCACCGAAACAATCAGGCCTGCCGAAATTAATGATCTGCCGCTCAATGGTCGTAACTACCTCGATCTCGCTCTGCTGATTCCCGCAGTGGCACCGACAAACACCGGCAGCAACCAACGCTTTGCAGAGACCTCCGCAATACCTGGTCAGGGAATCTCAATCGCTGGCCAGCGCAATCTCTATAACAGTTTTGTTGTTGATGGTCTCTCGGCCAATGATGATGCGGCCGATTTGACGGGAACTTACTACAGCGAGGAGGTAATAAATCAATTTCAGGTAATAACCTCCGGAGGGATCGCCGAGTTTGGGCGCGCTTCGGGCGGCGTCGTCAACATCATTACCAAGTCCGGTACGAACGATTGGCGCGGTAGCTTCTATGGATTTGCCAGGAACCAACGCTTCGATGCGCGCAATCCACTCGCGCCCACCAAAGATCTACTTACCCAAGCTCAATACGGGGGAACAATCGGTGGCCCGATCAAACTGGACCGTACTTTCTTTTTCACAAACTTTGAGCAGACGCGACGGAATTACTCCGCCATCATGACCATTCCTCCGTCTAATATTGCCACCATCAACAATCAGCTCAACCTTGTTGGCTACAAAGGACCGCGCGTCACCACGGGTGTAGTGCCTGCGAACTTTGATACCACGAACTTCTTTGCGCGAGTCGACCATAAACTGAACGACCGGAATCAACTCAGCGCGCGTTATAGCGTCTATCACATAACCGCCGAGAATTCGCGTACGGTCGGTGGCTTGAATGCCGTTAGTCGAGGATCAGGTTTGGACGACACCGATCAGACGATCGAAGCAAGCAATATCACTACGCTCGATAGTCGCACTCTGAACGAAGCCCGCTTCCAATACACAAACAGCCGACTCGGCGCGCCAATCAATGACACTATTGGACCAGCGGTTGGGATTTCCGGGGTCGTTAACTTCGGTACCGCCACCTCATCGCCGTTGGCGAGAGACATCAACTTGTTTGAGGTCGTCGATAATGTTTCAACCCAGCGCGGCGCGCATTCGCCCAAAGCTGGAGTGGGCTTTCTCTATAACCGGGTCAACATCGTCTTTCCAGGAGCGATTCAGGGTGTCTACGCCTTCACGTCGCTGAGTAATTTCCTGACCGGCAACTACAGCACCTATCAGCAAGCATTCGGCGCGCCCAGTCAGTTTCAATCGAATCCAAATGTTGGCTTCTTCGTTCAGGATGAGTGGCGAGTAAGACCAAACTTTACGATTAATGCCGGGCTGAGATACGACTTGCAGTTCCTGCCGAGTCCAATTCAAACAGACACCAACAACTTCGGGCCTCGTCTTGGGTTTGCGTATGCACCAGGCGATCGGAAGACGGTCATGCGTGCCAGCTTTGGCATTTTCTACGATCGTATTCCATTGAGGGCGACGTCGAATGCTTTACAACGCGACGGCACGAAGTATGTCGTGGTGCAATTCTCTCCGACACAAGCCGGAGCGCCTGTGTTTCCGAATGTACTGGCGACGCAACCCAGCACGTTTCTGACAAAGCCAAACATCACCCGGATCGATCCAAATATTGAGGTGAGTTATAGCGAGCAGGCTAACTTTCAAATCGAGCGGGAGTTACCCGGCAATGCTTTGATCTCGGTCGGTTACCTGCATGTTCACGCCTTGCACATTATTGCCTCCCGCAATGTGAATGTGCCGACGGTTCCGGCTTCGGCTGGTGTGCCAAATCTTGGACGGCCCGATCCGAACTGGGGAAATATCGGACGCTTCGAAGGAGCTGGCGATTCCTATTACAACGGCATGGTGGTTTCATTCAACAAGCGCGCAGCGCGGTGGGCCAACGTGCGCGTCTCATACACGCTTTCCAAAACCACAGACGACGCGGGAAACTTCTTCTTCTCAACACCACAAAACAACTTCGACTTGCGAGACGATTTGGGCCTTGCCGACAACGATCAGCGGCACCGACTGGTGGTAAGCGGATCGTTCCAGGCTCCTGAAGATAAAACAGACGGATTACAGAAAGCACTTCATGGCTTCCAGCTAAGTTACATCTTCACCTACGCTTCGCGTCTGCCATTCAACATTCTGCTTGGAAGCGATCGTAACTTCGACACCAACAATAACGATCGACCCGTAGGTGTGGGACGAAACACGGGGCGAGGTTTTGACTATGCCTCATTCGATATGCGACTCAGGCGGCGATTCCGGATCACAGAACGATTGAGTCTGGACGTGTTGGCGGAAGGCTTTAATCTGTTCAATCGCGCAAACTTCGGTGTGCCGAATAATACGTTTGGTCCTGGTGCAACTCCCAATGCGACGTTTGGCCAACCGACACAGGCATTCGATTCACGCCAGTTTCAATTCGGATTAAAGGCCAACTTCTAAGAAGACCAATAATTAGGGCTTCTTGGGTGGAACAGCTTTCGGAATATCGCCGTCGTCAGTTTCGCTGTTACTCAATTGAGCCTTGGCGCTACCGCGTAACAGCGGAGGAAGTTTATTGACAGGCAAACTGACAGTCGCAATCGGATCTGTTCGTCTTAAGATCGCTCCGCCTCTTCCCGCAATCCAGATATTTGTTCCGCCACGGTAAGCGACAGAGAATAGGGCCGTGCTAGTTATTGTCGGTTGCACTTCCCAGGTTGCACCACCGTCTTTGCTGTGAATCACTCTTCCCTGTTCACCGACGGCCAACACATCGTTTCGATTAACCACCCCGACGGCGAAGAGGTTAGCGTTGACGTTGCTCTCGAGATCCTTCCAATTAACTCCGCCGTCGTCTGTGCGCAATACGAGACCACGCGCGCCGACTATGTAGCCACGTATCCCATCTGCGAACGTTATGCCGTAGAGCCACTCCTTCAGATTGCGATCTACTCTCGTCCAGTTTTCACCGCCATCTTCCGTTCTCAGAATGGTTCCGTGAGAACCAATAGCAATACCGCGCTTCTCATCAAGAAAGTAGACGTCTTCCAACCAGCTCATAGCATTTGATTTTTGGAATTGCCACGTCGTGCCCTCGTCAACCGTGCGCCAGATCGCCCCGCGTGCGCCGACTACCCAACCTAGCTTAGGAGTTACGAAACTGACGCCGAACAAATCTTCTCTCGCCGGGCTTTTAACTGTATCCCAGGTGACGCCACCGTTCGTTGACTGAAGTATTGTCCCCTTATCACCGACAACCCAACCGAAGCGTTCGTTTAGAAAAACGATCGCGTTAAGATTCGCAGTTGTTCCGGATGGTCTTACGGTCCATGTCTTTCCTCCGGAACTCGTGTACAGAATTCTGCCCCGTTCACCAACGGCCCAGCCATGCGAATTATCAACAAAGAAGATGTTTGTTAGATCTTCTCTGCCGCCGTCAGTCAAACGACTCCAGGAGAATCCGCCGTCGTCGGTTCGCACAATTAGGCCATCAGCGCCCGCAGCCCAGCCCAGCGATTCATCGGAGAAGTAGACAGTCGCGAGGCGCGGGTTCGTGCGCACATTCACGGGTAACCAGATGTTTCCGCCATCGCCCGTGGTCAACACAACGCCACTTTCGCCGGCTGCCCAACCATGCAATGAATCAGTAAAGAAAACGGAGAAAAGATCGGTGGTGACCAACGATGGAATTTGACGCCAGCTGTCGCCGCCGTTCTCAGTCTTCAGAATCGTTCCGCGATACCCGACTACGTAAGCTTCTTTCTCGGAGGTAAAGGACACTCCCGTCAGAGGTAACCCACCGGTGTCGAGTGCCTGCTTCCACTCAGCTCCGCCATTGTTTGTGACCAGCAGTGTTCCTCTAGAGCCAACAGCGATACCGAGCTTGGTATTGGCGAAGGAGACGGAAAACAGATGAGCGGTGGTTCGACTGTTCTGCGCCTTCCAGGTGATGCCTCCATCGTTTGTGACCAGGATTACGCCGAATGTTCCGACGGCCCAACCATGCAACGGATCGCCCGGAGCGAAGGTGACTCCGAAAAGATGATCTCGTATTCCAGTGGGGCGTTGAACCCATCTGCCACCGCCGTTAGTCGTGGTAAGAATCACGCCGCGCGCACCACTGATAACGACGCGCGATTTGTCTTTAATATAGAGACCGTAGAGCGTGCTATTAGCGGGAGTTTGCTGTTGCTCCCATTCAAAGCCTCCATTGGTCGTGCGCAGCACGACACCATTGCCGCCGGTGGCCCAACCATGTCTTTTGTCGGCGGTGAAGCGAATGCTGTTTATGGAATTGCCCTGGGGTAAGGGATTTTGCCATTGCCAACCGCGCATCGGATCTTGCGCATGGACAGCAGCGGCTGGGATCAGACAAAACAGCAGTGCCGCGAAATGTCTCTTTATAGCGCGATATTGACACCGCGGTGGGCAAGGAAAAGCGGGGCTTGGCGCAGAAAAAGACACGTTAGCGAGACCTGAGTGGTTTTATCGTACGGGAGAAGCCGAGATTATAGGGATCAATGACGGCAAAAGCGAATCTAACATCCCGAGATCTTTACTCTCCGACTTCGGTCGTGCCGACTCGTTCGACAGCATCTTCAAGAATTGTTGGATCCACGCGGCCCGCTGCGGCAATCTGACGCGCCGCTCGATCGGCAGCCTCCTGCAGCAGATGTCCGGCGTGACCCTGCATCCACTCCCAGGTCACCTGATGATTAGCGCGAGCCTTGTCGAGTCGGTTCCACCAATCCTGATTGGTCTTGCGCCGAAACCGACCATTCATCGTTTCGACAACGTAGCGAGAATCAGTAAACAAATGGACGCGGCAAGGTTCGCGGAGTGATTCCAATCCAACTGCCGCAGCAGCAATCTCAGCTTGTTGATTTGTTGCTGTACCCAAATACTCACCCACCGCACGCCAAATACCCTTGTAACCGAGCAATGCAACGGCAGCGGCTCGCATGGCAATGCGACCGTTCCCCAAGCTCGAGCCATCGCAGAAGATCGATACTTGTTTACGCGGTTGTTGTTGGTCAGGAGTCACGATTGATCTTGTGAGTAACTAAGGTAGACCGTCGATTGTGTTTTAGCAAACTTTCGGCTGACACGCGTCATGGCGTAATTTGTAGGGGCGTCCCTCCGTGGGCGCCCCATCTTCCAGGTTCGTGATCGGAGTGGGGCGCCCACGGAGGGACGCCCCTACAAATAAGGGCCACCACCCTCACGCGCGCGGGATGTGCCGGTGAACTGCCGTATGCGTTAGAATTTGTGACTGTTTCAAATGAGCTTACGACAGGTTGCCAACAAAACATCACGTTTGATCTCACGCGGCACTCGAAAAGTAGTCTCGCATCCGAGTGAAGCATTCCTGATGCTTCGAATGGCTTGGTGGGTCGGCGTGCTCTCAGTTGCAGTACAACTTCGTCCGCTTCCACGTGCACTGAGAATCGTGGCCGGAGCAGATCCGCATCCTGGTGATGCGAAGTTCGACGAGGCCGTTGGAAATCAACTGGCGCGAGCAATCGATCAAGTGCTAGCCATCGACCTGTTCGTTTTTAAACCCATCTGCTGGAAGCGCGCCACAGTGTTGCGGCGGTATCTATCTTCGGAAGGCATCACGTCACGAATTCTGTTTGGCGTTCGCAACGATAGTAGCGGAGGAGTCGCGGGCCATGCGTGGCTCGAATCTGGCGGCATTCCGATACTCGAATCGCAGCCACTCGACTACGTCGTTACGTATACTTTTCCTTCCAACGCTCCGTGCACTGCGGAACTCGCCATCATGTCGCACGAGCAAAAATAAAACGGGGCGACTGACGCCGCCCCGTTTTTTCTCTATTGTCCAGCTCAATAACGACTACGGCAGCGCTTCTACATTGATAAAAAACTTGAAGCTGCCGGTTTGCTGAATACCCAACAGGAATTGAAGGTTGATAGATGCGCCGTTGGCTAGTGGCGTCCCCAGTGTAACCGTTCCGGCTGACATTGACCCATTGAAAGCAGAGCCATTTGGTTGTGTTGGAGGTTGCTCGAGCGTTGTGCCTTGAACAGTGGCCGTGCATGGCGGGACCGCGGGAGATCCGGTCGCCAAACACGTTGCCGAATCGTTTATTCCGGCTACTACAACCGCTACAGACGTCCGTGCCCGCAAATCGGCGATACCGGACGGCGCCGGAAACGTGGTCTGATCGACAATGCGGAAGCGCAAACGAGTGACGTTACCTCCTGTGTTGTTCACAAACCGACGTCGGATGGACAGTGTTCCAAAAGTCGAGTTGTTTGCCGGATCGCTGGTGAAATCACGAACTCTGTTGGGCGGGTTCGCGGCCGGAACAGTAGCGTCTAGCAAATTGGCTGCGAAATTGGCATTGCGTTGAATCGGAGACGAGAGGTTCTCTGGACCCGGTGCCCCCAACCGCTGCCCTGCGCCGGCGCTAGTGCCATTCGTGTCGACGAAAACGAAATTCGAGGCGTTGTTGTCCGTGTCGACTGGCAGACCACCGGACGGGCAAGCTCCGAAGGTGGTGATCGATCCTCCCTTTCCGCAATTATCTCTGTAGAAGGAATAGTCGATTGAGAATGGAGTCAGGGCGGGATAGCCAGCACCTTCCTTGTAGAGAACATTCGCCTCAGAAGTAGAACCCACAGCGTCGAGGCGGTTCGCAAGTATATAACTCCCGCCGCCCGTGTTGTTATTGAATAGCGCAATGCCAGCGTTATCGGGAATGTCAGTCGTGTACGTAGCATCACCAGTCGCTGTCGTTCCGTTACCGGCAGGATACGAGCCTAGTGAATAGCTCGCGGAGTTGGTACAGAGGTAATGGCCGCGATTCGGAATGACGGTTCCATTAGGAATGGAACACCTTGTCACGCCATCAGATGCGGCAATTCCGTAACCCGTACCACTTGCCGCCGATACTGTGTGGTCCGCCCCACTGGCGTTGTAAATCTCAATGAACTCATCCTGAGCGCCACTCGGTCCTCGCACTCGAAACTCACTTATGACTAGCTGGCCAGCTGTCGCGACCTCTGCTTCGCCACCTGGTCTCCCAGTCGGTAGAATTCTCAATCCACCTCCTGAGCGAGACGCTGACACCGTTCCTCTCCCAACCACGGGAGCTGTCGGAACGCTTATTTCACCGACGACCGGTGCGGCGGTAGCGGCGGGTGCTGCCGTTGGCTGTGGTGCCGCCGCGACAGTCTGAGGGGCCGCCAGCACAATCGTCAGCGGCGACGCAACCCGTGTCTTTTTCCGTTTCTTAGTTGTCTTTTTGACCTGGGATTTAGTCGTTGGACCAGCTGCGTTCTGCCCGCTGGCCTGTGCCACCCCTCCTGTAGTTACCACAAGCAGTACCATAGCCGCCCAAGTTAGTGAGCGACTCGCAAACTTTAGCATTTGATATCTCCTTGAAAAGTGTGGACCTTGAGAAGCTTCTACCGATTCCCTGCGGGATCCCTGCGGGTTCTGGGAATTATCACTTAGGGTTGGGGGCGAGTCAACAACTTTTAACGGTTGGTGTCTCGGCACGTACAAAAGGGGACGCTGGCGCCTCCCCTTTTTGGGTTCAAACTGAGGTGCAACCGCGGGCGCTGCCTCCCGAATTAGCTACTCCGCGCGTCTGACAAGCTTATTGGTTTCGAGATTCGACAGAAGTTTTTCAACGCTCGCCCGAGCGTGTTCGCCGGAAACTTCATAGGTGTTCTGAATTTCTGAAACGATCTCTTCGACACTATTTCCTTTCTCCAACCAGCGCCAAACAAGCGAGCCCGTTTCATTTAGCCGGTAATACTGTTTTGTATTGAGGTCAACGAGTATGCCTTCCTGACCGTCGAAGTCTGTGAATATGACATCATTTAGCGGAGTTATTTTCACTGAATGCAAGGGTTCCTTTTTCTAATCAATTGCGAAACGAGAGAGCCAAACTCAGGGTATCTTAAACTACTTCCGGTGCGTCTGTCTGGCGAGACGTTGGTAAGGCGCCAACGCCCATTTCTCAACTGCTTCAATCACCTGCCCGGAGGCTGCTGCCTTCTTGTCTGCACTATCCGGACGAAAAGAACGCGAGGGATCTTTTGCGTGCGACAGCAGAGATCGCTCAATCCTCACCAACTCTTGCGCGGACGGCGTTACTCCGAAGAATTCGAGTATCTGCGTAAGCGTTTGTAGTGAAAGCTGGTTGTAATCGAATAGTCGTGTCGTGCGCTCGTCAACAACGCTTTCAGCCGCCACATAATATCGCCCCAACGCACGCGCACAAAATTCTTCGTCAGTGATTGACTGCAGCCGCTCTACGTCAGCTCCAATTATCGCCGCGGCGACTCCGGGATTCGAATCCGGGATCATCCATTCCGGACGCGTCCGCAAATTCGACACAGTAACTTCAATTGGATCTCGAAACAGGATCAGAAACGGGACGTTCGGCCAGGCTCGACGTAGTGATTTGATGTGCAGGATGCTGGTGGGAGCGAACTTCACAAAGTATCGATCAACCGCATTCGACCCATGTCGTGCGAATGATTGAACCGCCGCACGAACAAGCGATAAGTAGAGCAGCTCTTTAGTCGAACCCGACTCGGCATCAGTAAAGAGACGCGACACGAGCTTATCGATAACTGGTGCCTCGGCGATTACGCGCGTCGCATCCAAAGCCCTGCATGCGTTGGCAACCAGCGTCGAACCACATCTTGACGTATGAAAGATCATTCCAGCCGGCTGGACTGCTGGGCGGACTTTCGCCACCAGCAACAGCGTGTCTAGATCCGTGAACACGGAGTCGTGTGCATTGTCCTGTCGCACTCGTTCAACCGTTTGATGAAAAAACGGCTCACTGAACTCAACGTCAGGCATACTGAGCCATTCGATTTGCGGCTTACCATCGGGAATAACAGCGTCAATCGGAAAGTAGGAACTTAGTTCATTGACCTCGCGCGCTCTCATTATGATTTTTAGAGAGCGCCCAGCACAGGAAGTGCCCGAGGAGCTGCAGCGTCGCCAGTAGCGCTCTGGCGCCAAGGTAGTTTTCCGGTTGTGTCGAGACAGAACAGGCAGGGCGAGGCTGTATACAAGTCGAGTGGGAGATGATGAGTCGCAACGTCGTTCAAACGACTTGCACGCTCAGCCAACTTCGCCGCGGCGATCTTCGACAGAGTTTCATACGCACTTGCGAAGTCGTGCTTGGTCAAATCCGCGACAACGTCTTCAGCACCTATGCCACTCCGATACCCGGATAGATTGCAGCAAAGCGACAAACGGCCGCGATAGTCGACATTCGAGCTGACACCAGCGAGTGCCGAACAAGGCGGCGCAGGATCGACGTTGGAATAACCAACGTCAATTCCGATCTTCATCTTGAAGATGCGAGACAGGGCCGCAATCTCTTTTTCCGCTTGTCTCCGTTCGTCGAGGTTGAGCGCAGAAGTGTTCTCAACATCAGCTGACGTTGGCGTCACATGCGCGAAATGGAGAGCAGCTGCACCCATTCGCGCGGCGAACAGAGCAAGCTGTTCAATCTGCGGAAGCGTGTCGCGCCGGATAACAACCTTCAACATGAATGGGAGTTCGCCCGCGAAGCAGCGTGAAAAAGCTCTGACCAGTCGCACAAACGATCCTTCTCCCCGCCACTTGTCGTGTTGTTCTCCAGTGGCGCCATCGATGCTGAAAGCGACATGTGTAAGCGAATTTCGATGGGCTAAAAGCTTCGGCCAAATCTTTTCAAAGTTCCATCCGTTCGTAACAAAACTGACCTTCAGATTAGCTGATTCAGCAATCGTGAGGATCTCTTCGAAGCGCGGGTGAAGCGTCGGTTCACCGCCGGTGAAATTTAAATGAGTGATGCCGATCGCCTCGCGCGCCTGCCGCACAATCGATTCCAGCAATTCAGGCGCGAAGAAATTTGCCGGCGTATGG
>Ga0070669_100002710_pt1 | contig 12775 bp, 10 predicted proteins | sample KBSS53metaG_FD_64680 | JGI IMG/M metagenome (GOLD analysis project Ga0070669, IMG submission 64680) | Switchgrass rhizosphere microbial communities from Kellogg Biological Station, Michigan, USA - KBS S5-3 metaG | ecosystem: Host-associated > Plants > Roots > Rhizosphere > Soil ... | reverse complement strand
GATCGCCCGCCGCCGCGAGCTCGCGGATGGCGAGCGCCCGCACGTCGGCCACCCCTTCGAGCGCGCGCACCAGCAGCGCACGCGTCTCCTCGTGGCGAGCCGGCCCCGCGTCGTATTCGAGCGCGTGGAACAGCGGGTCCAGCGCGATCTCGTACTCCCCCGCCGCCACGCGCCGCTCGCCGAGCCGGTTGTAGCCCCACCACAGCCGGCCGTCGACCTCCTCACGTCGCGAGGGAGACAGCATGTCATCGCCGAGGTTGTCGAGCAGCGTCTCGGCGCGCCGCAAGGCCGCCAGGGCGTCGCTCTCGCGCGCCGCGTGCATGCTCCGGATGGCCTTGGCGGTGAGCTGGCCGATCTCGCCGCTGAACGTCCCGGTGAAGAGCTCGCGGAACACGTCGGTCCGCGCCGCCGGGAAGTGCTCGCGGGCGATCGCCTCGCGCAGCAGGCGCCGCGCGCCCCGGAATTCCTGGCGGTGCACGAGCGTGAGCGCCGCCCGCTCGTAAGCGGACCACAGCAACGCCCGCGCGCCGCCGGCCTGCTCCTGGAGATCCTCGTCCCCCGGTGACACGGCCAGCGCGCTCTCGAGCCAGGCGACGGCCTCGCACACCAGGGCCAATCGCGCCTCGGTCTGAACGCTGGTGAGGCCCTCGACCTCGCTCAGCAGTGCGTGGGAGGCGGTGGCGGCCAGCGTCACGAGCTGGCCCGCATAGACCGATCGCTCGCTCTCGGGCGCCACGGCGAACGCGGCCTCCGCGGCCCCCCGTGATTCCGCATCCTCGCCGAGATCGCGATGGGCCAGCGCCACCACGCGCCACAGCGCCGCGGACTCGCTGGCGTCGCCACGCACGCGTACCTCGCCGTCGTCCAGCAGGGCGCCAGTGCCGAGCGTGACCACCTGCGCGTAGCGCCGCTGCTGGTAGAGATCCTCGCACTCGGCCAGGACCGATTCGTACGCCGGCTCGGCCGCCGGCGCCTCGAACTGGGACATGGACCACTCGCCGTCATCCACCGAGGCCGCGCCGACGGCGGCCGCCGGCGACTCGATGAGCTCGGAGTCCAGCTCGGCTACGGCGGCGGCCGGCACGACAACGCCGTCATCCGGGACCGGCAGGGGCAGCTGCATCGGCAGCAGGGACGCGTGCGCCGGGCTCGGCACGGTGCGGACAGACTCGGTCGCGCCGGATTCGAGCACCCGGCGAGCCAGCCGTTCAGGGCGCACGCTGGCTCGACGGCGCAGCGCCAGGTCCGGACGGCGGAGAGCCGGCTGCCGGCGACGGCTGGGCCACAGCAGCTCCATGACACCGAGCAGGAGCAGGCCGCACGCGACCAGCGCCGCGGCCAGGATCAGGGCTTCTTCGCTGAGCATCTGAACCATTGAAACCGGCGAGGCCTCAAACCCCCAAAATATTTGGCGCGCCGGCCGGACGCGCGCCGGTAACCACTTGCGATATGATGAGTGCGTCACCAGATCACGGCGAGGAGGACTCATGCGGCGAGTCGCGGTCATTGGCGTCGGGGTCACCAAGTTTGGCCGGCACGAGCGCAGCTCGGCAGAGCTGTTTGCCGAGGCGGCCGGCGACGCACTGGTCGACGCGGGCCTGCCCCCGAGCGCGGTGCAGGCGCTCTACTACGGCAACGTGGTGGGCAGTGAGACGGAGAAGCAGCTCCACACCGGACCCCAGGCCGCCTCCGTCCTCGGGATCCCCACGGTGCCGACTACACGGTTCGAGACGGCGTGCGCCTCGTCCCACGCCGCCTTCCGTCACGCCGTGATGGAGATCGGCGCGGGGGTGTCGGACGTCGTCCTGGTGGGTGGCGCCGAGCGGGTGCTCAACGTGACGACCGAGGAGTCGACCGAGTACTTCGCCTATGCCTCCGACGCGCGCTGGGAGCAGACGCTGGGCCTCACCTTCCCCGGAGTGTTCGCCCTGGTCGCGCGCGCACACATGGCCAAGTACGGCACGACCGAGGCGCAGATGGCGGCGGTCGCCGTGAAGAATCACAAGCACGGCATCCACAATCCCAAAGCCCAGTTCCAGAAGGCGATCACGCTCGAGCAGGTGTTGAAGTCGCCTATGGTCGCCGACCCGCTAAAGCTCTACGATTGCTGTCCGTTCACCGATGGCGGCGCCGCGGTCGTGCTGGCCTCCGAAGAGGTGGCGCGCAAGGCGCGCCGCCCGATCTGGGTGCTGGCCTCCGCCGCCGCGTCGGACTGGATGCTGATCGGCGACAAGCGCGACCTCTCGCGGGTTCCCGCCACCGAGCGGGCCGCGGCGAGCGCCTACCAGCAGGCCGGCCTCGGGCCTCAGGACGTCGACGTGGTCGAGCTGCACGACTGCTTCACCATCGCCGAGATCGTCGCCACCGAGGGCCTCGGCCTCTTCGAGCCCGGCACGGGCGGGATCGCCGCGGAGAAGGGGTGGACGAGCGTCGGCGGCAAGATGCCGGTCAATCCGTCCGGTGGCCTCAAGGCCAAGGGACATCCGATCGGCGCCACGGGGGCGGCACAGATCGCGGAGATCGTCACGCAGCTCCGGGACGATGCCGGGCCGCGCCAGGTCGACGGCGCCCGCGTCGGTCTCACCCATACGCTCGGCGGTAACACCGCCACCGTCCTGGTCTCCCTCTTCGGCCGTGACTGAGCCGGCGATCTCCCAGCGCGTCTTCTTCGAGAAGGCCGGCGCCGGCGAGCTGACCGCCATCCGGTGCCAGCGCTGTCACGCGCTGTCGATCCCGCCCAGGGAATTCTGCCCCTCGTGCGGCGAGCGGGCGTGGCAGCCGGTACCACTCAGCGGCGAGGGCACGATCGCCAGCTACACGGTGATCCGGGTGGCGCCACGTGGCCACGCCAACGACGCGCCGTATGCGATCGCCGCCGTGCAGCTCAAGGAAGGCGTCTCGCTGCTCGGTCGTCTCATGGACATTCCGCTGGATCGTCTGGCGATCGGACTGCCGGTGCGCTTCCGCCCCTTCACCCGGGGCGGTCAGATGGCCGTCGGCTTCGGCCCGGCCTGAGGGCAGTCACCCGCTCGTTCCCGTCCCCGTCCTGCGGCGTTGACCTGAGCGCAGCGCGCGAGATACAACTCGTTCAAGTGAGGGCTGCTCCCGCCGAGGCCGACCGGTGACCCCCGCGCGACGCCGTCCCGCCGCGCGTCGACCCATCACGTCTGACGTGGCGCTGCTGGCCGAGGCGACCCGCACGCTCGCAGGCACCCTCGACGTCAACCGCGTGGCGGCCCGGCTGACGGAGCTAGCCCAGGCCGTGATGGGCGCCGACGCGGCGGCCACCTGGCTCGTGGAGCGTGGCAGCGACGATCTGATCCTCAAGGCGGAGAGCGGATTCACCCAGCCCCAGCCGGTCGCCCGCCTCCCTCATGCCTCGGGTGGTGAGGTCCTCAGCTGGATCACTCATCGTTCCGGCCCGGTCCTTCTCGGCAGCCTGCCGGGCGGCACCCGGCCCGCCATCCGGCGCTGGCTGGAGGCGGAAAAGGTGCGCTCGTTCCTCGGCGTTCCGCTGGTGGGCGAGGCGCCGGTCGGGGTGCTCGGCCTGTTCCGGCGGAGCGCGCGGGCCTTCACCCGCGCCGACCTCGCCCGGGCCCGGACGCTCTGCGTGCCCGCCGCGCCCGCCATCGTGAACGCGCGGCTCTACACCGACCAGCTGGCGCGAGCCGAGCGGACCGCGGTCCTGCTGGCCATCGCGGAGAGCACGGGGGCGACGGTCGACTTGCCGGCCGCCCTCGACGACATCTCCCAGCGCGCGGCGCGCGCGCTCGACGCCGAGCGCTGCACGATCTCGGTGTGGTCCGAGGGGGACACCCCCGCGGCGACCTCCGCCGGTGAAGCGCAGGCGGCGCGGAGCAAGCGCCCGGTCGAGCTCGACGGCGGCTGGCTGGTGGTCCCCATCATTCGCAAGGGCGATGCGATCGGGGCCATGACGCTGGGCGCCCGGCCGCGCCGCGGATGGGAGCGGTCGAGCGTGGATCTGGCGGTCGCCATCGCCGGGCAGATCGCGCTCGTCGCGGAGAATGCCCGACTGTACCGCGAGGTGCAGACCAAGGCCGAGCGGCTGGTGCAAGGTGAGACGCTACGGGCGCTGGGCGAGCTGGCTGGCGGCGCCGCCCATCACCTCAACAACCTGCTGACGATTGTCGTCGGCCGCATCCAGCTCCTGCACCGCTCGGTGAAGGACGAGCGGGTCCAGCGCCCGCTGGCCACCATCGAGCGCGCGGCCAAGGACGGCGCCGAGGTCGTTCGCCGCCTGCAGCAGTTCGCCGGGATGCGCCGGACAGCCCAGCCTCGCTCAGTCGACCTCAATGAGATCGTCACCCAGGTGCTCGAACTCACGCGTGATCGTTGGCAGGACAGCGCGCGGGCCGCCGGGGTGGAGATCGTCGCCGAGCCGCGCCTGGGCGGGCTGCCGACGCTCGACGGCGACACCTCCGCGCTCCGCGAGCTGCTGACCAATCTCGTGATGAACGCGATCGACGCCATGCCGGCCGGCGGCCGGATCACGGTCGAGACGCGCCAGGAGCTGGGCCACGCCATTCTGTCTGTGACGGACACCGGCTCGGGCATGCCGGACGAGGTGAGGCTGCGGGCCCACGAGCCCTTCTTCACCACCAAGGGCGTCAAGTCGACCGGCCTGGGGCTCAGCGTCAGCTACGGCATTGCCCGCCGACACGGCGGCGAGGTGACGATCCGGAGCCAGGAGGGCCGGGGGACGACGGTAGTCGTGAAGCTGCCGCTCCCGGCCGTTGGCCAGGCCGAGGAGCCGGCGCCGGCAGCGGTGGTCCGTCGCCCGCTACGAATCCTGCTCGTGGACGACGAGCCGGACGTCCGCCTGGCCCTCGCGGAGATGCTGGTCAGCGAAGGTCACACGGTGACGCCGGCCGGCAGTGGCGATGAGGCGCTTCGCCGGCTGGACGCGGACGACAGGATCGAGCTCGTCCTCACCGACCTCGTCATGCCGGCAATGAGCGGCTGGGACATCGCCGCCGCCGTCAAGGCCCGCCGCCCCACGCTCCCGGTCGCCGTGATCACCGGCTGGGGAGACCTCCCCGAAACCGTCGCCGGCCCCCGCGCCGCCGTCGACTTCGTCATCGCCAAACCCATCAACCTCGACGAGCTCGCCGACGCCATCGCCCGACTCGGAGCCCGCTAGTCGCAGCCGCGGCGTCGGGTCACGCTGGCGAAGTCGGAGGACGCCACCCGGCGAATCCGCCGGCGCCTGGGGGTGATCTAGCGACGCCGCGGGCGGTGCGCCAGGCCCGAGCGCGCGGCCTCATGGCGAGCCGTCGTCGCCGTTGTGAGCGCAGGGCTCGGCGAGCGAGCCGCCGACGATCCGGCTGTTCGCCAACCTAGCCCCCATTCGGGGATGGGGGGCCGAGCGAGCTGAGTCCGGAGCGAGCTACGGCGACAGGCGAGCCATGCGGGCGCGCGCTCGGGCCTGGCGCATTGCCTGCGGTGTCGCTAGCCGCCGCGTGACGCACTACGACGGTGGGCTACTTCGCGGCGCAACACCGAGATAGGCTTGCTGGACGGCTTCGCCAGCGGCGAGCTCGGCGGCGGGTCCGGATAGCGTGACCTGCCCTGTCTCGAGGATGTAGGCGCGATCCGCAACCGCCAGCGCCTGGCGCGCGTTCTGCTCGACGAGCACGATCGTCACGCCTTCTCGCTTGAGATCGGCGACGACCTGAAAGACCTCGCGGATCAGGCGCGGCGCCAGACCGAGCGAGGGCTCGTCGAGCATCAGCAGCGCCGGCCGCGCCACCAGCGCGCGGGCGATGGCCAGCATCTGCTGCTCACCGCCGGACAGCGTGGATGCGATCTGCTGGCGGCGCTGACCGAGCACCGGGAAGCGTGCCAGCGCCGCGTCGAGATCGCGAGCATCCCCACCGCCGGCGTACTGCCCCATGAGCAAGTTTTCCCACACGCTCATCCGCGCCAGCAGCCCGCGGCCCTCGGGCACCAGGCGCAGACCCCGGCGGGCGACCCGGTGTGACGGCCACCCTGTGATGTCATCGCCGTCGAACGCGATGCGGCCGCCGGTCGGCGCCAGCACGCCGGCGATCGTTCTCAGAAGCGTGGACTTGCCGCTGCCGTTGCTGCCAAGCAAGGCGACGACCTCGCCGCGGCGGACGGTGAAGGAGACGCCCTTCACCGCGCGCAGCTTGCCGTAGGCCACGGCGACGTCGTGCACCTCGAGCAGATCCATCGTCAGACGTCCGGGCCCAGGTAGGCTTCGACGACCAGCGGATCGCGCCGTACCGCGGCCGGGGGCCCGTCGGCGATCTTCTGGCCGAAGTTCAGGACGGTCACGCGGCTCGACACGTCCATGACCAGGCCGATGTCGTGCTCGACGAGCACGACGGTGCAGCCGGTCGCCACGATGTCGCGGATCAGCCGGTTCATCCCCTGCTTCTCGGTGGCGTTCATCCCGGCCGCCGGCTCGTCGAGCAGCAAGAGCGACGGCTCGGCGGCGAGCGCCCGGGCGATCTCCAGCCGCCGCTGATCGGCCAGCGGCAGCCCCTCGGCCGGCTCGAGCAAGCGGCCGGTGAGACCCACCAGCCCCAGCAGCGCCCGCGCCCGCCGGCGGGAGGCGCGCTCCTCGGCCAGCCGGCGGAAGGGCGGCCGGGTCCAGGCGGCGAACAGGCCGGCGTGCGTGCGGCAGTGACGGCCGACCAGGACGTTGTCGAGCACGCTCAGGCCGGCGAACAGGCGAACGTTCTGGAAGGTGCGGGCCAGCCCCAGGCGCGTGCGCCGGTGCGGAGCCAGGTCGTCGAGGGCCACGTCACGGAAGTGGATGCCGCCGGCGTCGGCGGCCAGGATGCCGCTCACGCAGTTGAGCAGCGTGGTCTTGCCCGAGCCGTTGGGCCCGATCAGCGCGTGGACGGCGCCGGCCTCGACCGTGAGATCGACGCCGTCCAGGACCCGGAGCCCACCGAACGATTTCGAGACGCCGCGCAGCTCGAGCAGGGCCACGCGTGGTCCGCGTGCTCTAGTAGTCGACCTTCACGAACTGCCCGTCCTTGACGACGAGCACGGTGGACTTGCCGCCCCCGTCGCGCTCGGCGTTGATGGTCGTCAGCCCGGTGATGCCGTCGAAGTCCTTCACCTTGGTCCAGCCGATCCGGATCCGCTCGCGGTCGGCGTCGAGATCCTTCGGCTCGTAGGTCACGCCACCGGTCTCGATGACCCACTTGGTGATGTACACGTTGTCGTAGGCGCGCATGCCGCCGTAGTTGGGCTTCTTGCCGCCCGACTTGTCCATGAACTTCTTCAAGAACGCGACTGTCTTGGGTCGGGGATCGTCGGGCCAGCCGGCCGAGCCGATGATCGAGCCCTCGCCGTCCTTGCCGACCAGCTTGGCGAACTCCGGCGAGCCCGTGCAGGCGCCGGCCAGGAACGGCTGCTTGAGCCCCTGCTTGCGCGCCTCGCGCACGATGTTGGCCGCCTGCTGATAGCACGCGCCGAGCGCGATGCCGTCGGGGTTCAGGCTCTTGATCTTGGTGACCTGGGCGCTGAAGTCGATGTCCTTCGTCTGGTAGGTCAGCTTGTCCTTCATCTCGATCCCGTTCTTCTGCAGCAGGACCGGCAGCACCTTGTCACCCTCGGCCGCCGAGACGGCATCCGCCGAGTCGTAGAGCACGACCGCGGTCTTGACGTTGTAGCGCGTCTTCCAGATTTCCACCGCCGGCGCCAGCTGCTTGTCGCTGGTGAGGGTGTTGCGGAACGCCCACGTCGAGAGCGCGGAGATGCCGGGCTTGGCCGAGCACTGCGACACGATGATCGTCTTGAGACGATCGAGCAGCGGCGCCAGCGCCTCGAACTCCGAGGAGAAGCACGGCCCCAGGATGGCGAGCACCTTGTCTTCCAGGATCAGCTTGCGGGCCAGCGAGATGGCCGGCGCCACCTCGGTGCCGGTGTCCTGGATCGAGATCTCCAGCGGGAGCCCACCCACGCCGCCCGCCGCGTTGATCTCCTCCAGGGCGATCTCGGTGGCGATCTTGCTGTGCTCGCCCCACTCCGCGCCTTTACCCGTGATCGAGTAGATGGCGCCGAGCTTCACCGATTTGCCGGCGAGCTTGGCGGCCGGCGCGCTGGCGGCGAGCGCGCCGACGACAACGGCAGCGACGAGGACGACCGAAACCCAGCGAGTTCTCATGAAAGCGCCTCCTTCGCATGCCCCGGGATCAGACGGCGCACCGCTTCGACGAGGCGGTGGTCCACCAAGCCCTGGGGCCGGACGATCATCACGGCGAGCATCGCCACTCCGTACAGCGCGAGCCGCCATTCCTTGAGGAACCGGAGCCACTCCGGCAGCAAGGTCAACACCGCCGCGCCCACCAGCGATCCCCAGAAGGTCTGCAGCCCGCCCACCACCACGAACGTGAACGGCATCACCGAGCGGGCGAATCCGAACTCCTCCGGCTCGATGAATTGCACGTAGTGCGCCCACAGGGCACCGGCCAGGCCGGCCACCACCGCGCCGACGGTGAACGAGGCCAGCTTGGCCCGGGTGACGTCGATACCCATCACCTCGGCGGCCAGCTCGTCGCGGTTGATCGCGGCGAACGCGCGCCCCATCCGCGACGCGGCCGTGCGCGCGGCCAGGATCGCGACGAGGACGGCCAGCACCGCCACCAGCGGCAGCGAGGTCACGAACGGCATGCCGCGAAAGCCCTGGGCCGCGCCGGTGGGACCGAAGTTGAGGAAGAATACACGAACGATCTCGCCGAAGGCCATCGTGAGCAGGACCAGGTAGATGCCGCGCACCCGCAGGGCCGGCAGGCCCACCAGGGCCCCGACCAGCCCGGCCGCGGCGGCGGCCACGGCGAACGCGACCGGCCACGGCCAGCCGTGCGTGGCGGTGAGCCACGACGCCAGGTAGGCGCCGATCGCCATGAAGCCCCCCTGGCCGAGCGAGAGCTGTCCGGCCGAGAGCGGGAAATAGAGCGAGAGCGCCAGGATCACGTTGATCCCGAGCTGGATGAGCACGTCCTCGAAGTAGGGGCCGATCACGCTAGTCCCGCCGCTGCACCCGCAGGCCCAGCAGCCCCTCGGGCCGCACGAGCAGGATCAGCACGACCGCGCCGAACGCGAAGGCGTCGCGGTAGGACGAGGCCAGGTACGCGACGCCGAGCACCTCGAGGATCCCGAGCACGATGCCGCCGAGCATGGCGCCCGGGACGTTGCCCAGGCCCCCGAGCAGCATCACGACCAGCCCCTTGATCCCCATCTGCACGCCGATGAACGGGTGCACCGAGTTGTAGGCCAGGCCAACCAGCACCCCCGCGGCGCCGGCCAGCATGGAGGCCACGAAGAACGTCAGCATGACGACGGCCTTCACGTTGACCCCGAGCAGGCCGGCCACCGTGGGCTCCTCCGCCGTCGCGCGCACGGCCCGGCCGGCGCGCGTGCGGCTCAGGAACAGGTGCACGGCGCCCATGAGCACGAGCGCGGCCGCCAGGATGAACACCTGGACCGACGACACGCGCAGCGGGCCCATCTCCCACAGCTCGAGCGCGATGCTCGAGGGAAACCCCTTCTGCTCGGGACCGAAGTACCACCGCGCGGTCTCCTGCAGCGCGATGCCCGCGCCGATCGTGGTGGCCAGCGGGGCCAGATGGTGCGCGCCGCGCAGCGGGCGGAACGCGATGCGCTCGATGAGCAGGCCGAGCACGCCGGTGGCGAGCATGGCCGCCGCGAGCGCCAGGATGATGTTGCCGGAGACCTTGGTGAGGACGATCAGCCCCACGAAGGCGCCGATCATGAAGACCTCACCGTGGGCGAGGTGCAGCATGCCGAGCACGCCGAAGATCAGCGTGTAGCCGATGGCGATCAGCGCGTACACGGCGCCGAGCATCACGCCGTTGACGAGCTGCTGGGCGAGCATGCGCTAGGACGCGCCGCGCAGGATCGGCGCCGCCGCCCGCACGGCGTTCACGATGCCGTGGTAGCCGGTGCAGCGGCAGAGCACGGCCGAGAGGCCCTCGCGGATCTCGTCATCGGACGGATCGGGGTGCACGGCCAGCAGGTCCAGCGCGGTCATCAGCATCCCGGGCGTGCAGAAGCCGCACTGCAGGCCGTGGTGCTGCCGGAACGCCTCCTGCAGTGGATGCAGGATGCCATCCTTCATCAGGCCTTCGATCGTCGTGATCTCGGCGCCGTCGGCCTGCACCGCGAGCATCAGGCACGAACGGGCCGCCTCGCCGTTGACCAGCACCGTGCACGCCCCGCAGATGCCGTGCTCGCAGCCGACGTGCGTGCCGGTGAGCGTCAGGTCCTCGCGCAGGAAGTCGACCAGCAGCTTGCGTGGCGGGCAGCGGCCCTCGCGCGAGTCGCCGTTGACCGTCAGGCGGACGGTGATGGGCTCGGTCATCGCGCGCGCTCCACGGCCCGGCGGAGCGCGCGGGCGGTCAGCACGCCGGTCAGATGGCGGCGATAGGCCGCGGTGGCATGCACGTCGCTGTCGGGCGTGACCAGCTCGGCCGCGCGCCCAGCGGCGGCCTGGATTGCCGTATCGCCCAGACCGTCGCGCTCGAGAATCGCCTCCGCGTCGCGCAGCCGCATCGGCACCGGTCCGGCGCCGGCGGTGGCCAGCCGCGCCATCGTGCATCGCGCGCCGTCACGCACGACCATCGCCGCGATGCCCACGATCGCGAAGTCACCGTGCCGGCGCGCGAACTCCTCGAAGGCGTACCCACAGCCCGCGGGCATGGCCGGCAGCCGCACTTCGACCAGCAGCTCGTCAGCGGCCAGCCGCGTGGTCAGGTACGTCTCGAACAGCTCGCCGGCGTTGAGCGTGCGGCGGCCGCGCGGGCTCTGGGCCACGACCGCTCCGTCGAGCGCGGTCAGCACCGCGGGGTACTCCGCCGAGGGATCGGCGTGGGCGAGCGAGCCGCCGATGGTGCCGCGCGAGCGGATCGGCAGGTGACCGACCCAGCGCGTAGCCTCGGTCAGGAGCGGTAGGCGCCGGGCGACCACCGCCGAGAACTCGATCGTCCGCTGGCGAGTCATGGCGCCGAGGGTGACGGTGCCGTTGTCCTCGCGCACGTAGGCCAGCGGCGCGATGCGGTTGACGTCGATCAGCGCGGCCGGCCGGCTCAGGCGGAAGTTCAGCAGCGGCACCAGGCTCTGACCACCGGCCAGGACCTTGGCCTCGCCGCCGTAGCGGGCGAGCAGCGCCACCGCCTCGTCGATCGTCGTCGGCGCGTGGTACTCGAACCGCGGCGGCTTCACGCCCGGCCGCCCGGGCGGGCCGCCTGGATGAGCGCGTGCAGGCGTGATGGCGTCATCGGCAGCTCGGTGATGCTGATGCCGAGGGGCGCCAGCGCATCGCTGACCGCGTTGGCGATGACGGCCGGCACGGTCATCGAGGACGACTCGCCCAGCCCCTTGGAGCCGAGCGTGGTCAACGGCGACGGAGATACCACGTGCTCGATATCGATCTCCGGCGCCTCGCTCGCCGTCGGCACCAGGTAGTCCATGAAGGTGCCGGTCAGCAGCTGGCCGTCGTCGTCGTAGGCCAGCTCCTCGTAGAGCGCGCCGCCCAGGCCGTGCAGGGCGCCGCCGTAGATCTGCCCCTCGACGATCATCGGGTTGATGATCGTACCGGCGTCGTGCACGGTCACGTACTTGACGATCCGGATCGCGGCGGTGCCGGGATCGACCTCGACGGCCATCACCTCGGCGATGAAGCCGTAGGTGTTGGAGGAGTTCACGCGATCTTCGGCATCGACGGCCTTGGCCACGGTGAAGCCGAACACGGCAGTCGCTTGCAACGCGGGCTCCATGCCTTCTGGGAGCGATTCGGTGTTCCAGTGCGCGCGCCCGGCCAGGTCCTTGATGGAGTACGACGGTCCCTTGCCCCGCTTGAGGTGAACACCGCCGTCGCGAAACTCCACGTCGTCGGCCGGCCGGTCCATCAGGTGCGCGGCGTACTCGACCAGCTTGGCCTTGAGCTTGCGCGCTGCCAGCGCGGTCGCGCTGGTGCCGACCGAGCCGAAGCGACTCGAATAGGTGCCGGAGGAGATCGACCACACGCGGGTGAACGTGTCCATCTCGTCCACCACCGTGACGTCGCGCGGCTCGAGCCCCAGCTCGTCGGCGACGATCTGCGACACGATCGTCTGGTGGCCCTGCCCCTGCGGCGTGGTGCCGAGGATGGCGATGACGCGGCCGAGCGGATCGATCTTCACGGTGGCGACGTCCACCGCGCCTGATTTCGGCAGATACTCGGGCTTGGCCCGGAACTGCGGATCGAGCGCGGTGGCCACGTAGCCCATGTTGGAGACGGACGGATCGACCGCCAGCGCCAGGCCGATGCCAAACAGGCGGCCTTCTGCGCGCGCCTTCGCCTGCTGACGCCGGAGGTCGTCGTACTTCGCCGTCTGCAGTGCGCGATCGAACGTGGTCTGGTAGTCGCCGCTGTCGTAGAGCCCGCCGGTCGGTGTGCGATAGGGAAACGCGTCGCGCGCGATCAGATTCTTTCGCCGGATCTCCACCGGATCGAGGCCGACCTTCGCCGCCAGCAGATCCATCATCCGCTCGGTCTCGAAGTACAGATGACCGCACGCGTAGCCGCGATTGGGCCCGGTCAGGCTCTTGTTCGTCATCACCACGGAGGCGTCGACCTCGAGATTCTGAAAACTGTACGGGCCGACGAAGTTTCCCGTGGGGCGGAAGCTGCAGCCCGGCTCCGGGCTGCGGATGTAGCCACCGACGTTGTCGTACCACTTGAAGCGCATGCCGAGGATCGTGCCGTCGCGGCGCG
>Ga0070669_100002709_pt1 | contig 12781 bp, 9 predicted proteins | sample KBSS53metaG_FD_64680 | JGI IMG/M metagenome (GOLD analysis project Ga0070669, IMG submission 64680) | Switchgrass rhizosphere microbial communities from Kellogg Biological Station, Michigan, USA - KBS S5-3 metaG | ecosystem: Host-associated > Plants > Roots > Rhizosphere > Soil ... | reverse complement strand
TCGTCTCATCAGCGTGGTCCTCGAGCGTCCGACGGTCGTGGGTGTCGGCATCGATGAGTCGACGGCGCTGGTGGTGTCGCCGAGTGGTCCGTGGGAGGTGATTGGTGCGTCGCAGGCGGTGGTCTACGACGCCCGCCGCTCCTCGCTCACGCCGACCGGAGCAATGTTAGGCGCGGCGAACATCCAGGTCCACGTGCTGCCGGCCGGGAGCCGGTTCGACCTCGCGACCGGGAAGGCGACGTTGCCGTAGTTGACGGGAGACGGGAGACGGGAGACGGGTGACGGGTGACGGGTGACGGGTAGCGGGCCTGGTGTCATTCCGAGCGGAGGCGAGGAATCGCACGCCTCCCGGTAGATGGGCCCCTTGGTCGGGACGACGGCGATTCCTCGCTCCGCTCGGAATGAAAAGGGACCGGCCGAGTTACTCCTTGGTCATGCCCGCGCGCTCGAGCTTCCCCAACTCGTCTCGCACGTATTCGACCTCCGAACGGAGCGGCGGTTCGGGAGCGGCACGCAGCGTCAGGTAGTGGCGGTACGCCTCGATCGCCGCGTCGTTCTCCCCCGCCAGCGCCGCGAGCCGGCCTTCCTCACGGAGGAACGTCGACAGATAGAGCGGCCGCGTGAGGAACGTTTCGCGCCGGCGAACGGCCGCCAGTGCGCCGCGCACGTCGCCTCGCCCCTCCTTCAGTCGCGCCAGGATCAGATTCCCCGCGTCCTGCAGGAAGCCGCCCGGGCCCGTCCGCAACAACGAGTCGAGGCGCGCGACCGCCGCCGGCGCATCGCTCCGGGCGCTGCTCGTCGCCGCGACCGCGTCCAGCAGTGTGGCGCAGGACTGCGCGAACGCGCTGACCCCGGCGTCGTCGTGCGAGGCCGAGAGTCGGCGGAGACGGGCCACGCTGCTCGTCACCGTCCGCGCGTCGTCGTGTCCCGCCCGCCACAGCTCGACGTTGCACAGATCCACAATCTGTGCAACGCGATCCCCGTGCTTTTCGGGGGTCGGCCCGAACGCGGTGCGCTCGAGCTCGCGGACCGCTGCGGCCGCCGCGGCGCTGTCGCCATCCCAGTACAGGGCGTCGCGCACGCGCTCTCGCAGATACCCGCGCGCGCTCGGCATCGCCACCTCGCGGCTGCGCGTCGTCGCCACCACGGCTGCTGACGGGCGACCGCGATTCAGCGCGAAGTCGTGGGCGTTGATCAACGCGGCATACTTGTCGCCCTGCACGCGCGCGTTCTGCACCGCCGCGTCGGCGATGCGCTGCGCGCGATCCAGGTCCACGGCGTCGATCTGGCTCATGGACGCCATGGTGTGCGCGCTGATCGGCGTCAACGTGTCGCGCCGGCGCGTGATCGCGGCCAGGGACGCGGAGTCACCTAACGCCACCGCCATGCGCCAGCGGATGCCATCGGCGTTCTCGCTCGACGGGTTCAGCGACAGGAAGTGCTGGCCCAGCTGTCGTACCGCGCCCGTGTCGCCCTGGTGCGCCTCGATGAGCAGGAGATGCTCGGCCGCCGGCGCGTAGGTGGAGTCCAGCGCCAGCGCGCGCTTGAGCGCATCGACCGCGCGTGCTTCCGCGTCCACGTACCCGACCACGGCGCCGAAGTGAAAAAGACCATCTCCAAGCTCGAACCAGGCGTCGGCGCGATCGGGAGCCAGCGCCACGTACTTCTCCTTCGCCTTGAGAATCTCGAGGTAGCTCGACGCGGCCGGATAGTGGGGGCCGGCCGTCGCCTCGAGAAGGGCCTGATCGCGAGGGTCGAGGCGGGCGCGTCCAGCCGACGCGAGGCGAAGTCCCTTCTCACGCATGGACGGGACACCGAACCAGTTGCTCGCCACGGCCAGTCGCAGGGCCGAGAGCGCGAACGTCGAATCGAGATCCACCGCCGTCGCGTACGCGGTTGCCGCATCGCGATAGCGACCGCGCCGGTAGAGCCATTGCCCGCTCAGAAAGGAACGCAGCGCCGGCAGCGACGTGGTCGTGAGCGTGCCGAGCCCATCGTCCTCGCCGGCGTCCGACGCGAGCAGCTGCGCGGTTAGCATGTCGATGAGCTTCGGCAGGCTGTCAGGATCGCCCTCCACCTTCGCTGGCGTGAGCGCGCGTCCGTCAGCCACGCGCACGAGCACCGCGTTGAGCGTGATGCGGGACGAGTCTCCCGTCACGTCGCCGATGAGCAGCTGGCCAGCGCCCAGCGATTCCGCGACGTCCAGCGCCCGCGCGCGGGGAAGGTCGGCGGTGTCCGCGCCCGCAGCGCGGCGCCACGCCGTCAACAGCGAACGTGGGTCGGCCGACCGGGGCCCACCGGCGTTGCCCGTGAGCTTCGCCGACAGCAGGTCGATCATGCCCTCGCGGAGATAGCGCAGCGAAGCGTCGCGGCTCGCAACACGGAATGGCGCGACGGCGACGAGCGACTCATCGGCGGGCGGGCGCGGCGCGGGGCGAAGCGAGTAGGCGACGGCGCTCCCGACCATTACGAGAGCAACGCCTACCGTCAGCGCGACGGCGCGCCGTGCCGACCGCCGGCGACTGACCGACTGCCCGACGATGGTTCCGCCACCGGGCGTCGCCAACGCCTCGATGGCATTGCGGACGTCGGCGGCCGTCTGCGGCCGGTCCGACGGACGTTTCGCCAGGCAGCTCATGACGAGCGCAGCGAGGCCCGGCGGGAGGTCAGTTCGCAGCGCCGCCAACGGCTGCGGGGCCTCCGCGATGTGCGCCGCCAGAATCTCGCTTGGCGGACGTGACGCGAACGGCGCCCGTCCAGCGAGCAGCTCGTACGCCAGAACGCCGAACGCGTAGATGTCGGCGCGATGATCGGTGGACGGATCGCCCGCGGCCTGTTCGGGCGCCATGTAGGCCGGCGTCCCAATGGCGAGCCCGCTTCCGGTCGTAATGCCGGTGCTTCCGCTCGCGGTTTCGTCTCCACCGCGACGGGAAGCCGCCGTGAGCGCTTTCGCCACGCCGAAGTCGGTCACCATCGCGTGGCGACCACTGATGAGCACGTTGTCGGGCTTGATGTCGCGATGGACGACGCCGCGAACGTGCGCGTACGCGAGCGCATCGGCGACGTCATGCAGGATGCGGAGCGCATCATCGACAGGCAGTCGCGACTGGCGCAGCAGCCAGGCGCGCAGCGACTCGCCGTCGATGTACGGCATCGTGAAGTACAGAATCCCGCCGCTCTCGCCGGCCGCGAGCACGGGAACGATGTGCGGGTGCTGAAGCTGTGCGACGACCTGAATCTCACGCCGGAACCGGTCGACGTTCACGCCCGAGAGCTCAGGGTGCAGCACCTTCACGACGACTCGGCGGTCGAGCGCGCGCTCACTGGCCAGAAATACGCGGCTCATTCCCCCGCCACCGAGCTCGCGCTCGATAGCGAATACCTTGCCCAGGGACTGCTCCAGCCGCTCGCGCAGCTCACCCGCCGGTGTCACGACCATGTGCTCCGGAACCGAGATTTCTTGCGACCGCCCGCTGCTTCAGCTCCTCTGCGATTGCAGCCTGCCACCACGATCAGGCTGGTCTTCCCTTAGATGACTCACGGGTCGAAACCGTTTCCCGGTTGACCACTCCGGGATGAAGCCGGTATTTACACCATACCCGGTCGATGGTGCGTTAGTGCCGAACGCGGGTGCAAGAACGGTTCGGAATCCGTCACGAAACCATCAACGACGAACCGATGGGACGGACCGATGGGCCGGACGTACGGCGTTACGCGTGCTGCTGCTTGTACATAACTTCAACGGATTCCGCGCTGACCTGGTGCCACGCCGCACGCCGTGACTGACTCCTTTCGCGATCGCCTCGCTGGCGCGCTCGCCGCCACCTACCGGATCGACGACGAGCTGGTAGGCGGCGGCATGAGTCGCGTGTTCGCCGCGACCGAACATGCTCTGGGACGAAAGGTAGTCATCAAGGTCCTTCCGCCGGAGCTATCCGCCGGGGTGAACCGTGAGCGGTTCCAGCGGGAGATCCAGGTCGCAGCGCAGCTCCAGCATCCGCATGTGGTCCCGCTCCTGGCGGCGGGGAGGATCCCGTCGTCCGACCCTGCGCCCGACACGACCGTCTCCGACCGTGTGGCGACGCAGCCGGACGGCGAGCTGCTGTATTACACGATGCCGTTCATCGAGGGCGAGTCGCTCCGGGCGGCGATCGCTCGCCGCGGACCCCTTCCGGTGCGCGAGGTCGTCCGGATTCTTCACGACGTGGTCGGCGCGCTCGCCTACGCACACGGGCGAGGCGTCGTCCATCGCGACATCAAGCCCGGCAACATTCTCACGATCGGGTCGCACGCGCTGGTCACGGACTTCGGTGTCGCGAAGGCGTTGAGCGCGGCCTTGCCCGTGTCGGGGATGACGACGGGCGGCATGGCCATCGGAACGCCGGCGTACATGGCGCCGGAGCAGCTCGCTGCCGACCCGGCGGCGGATCACCGCATCGACATCTACGCGGTTGGCCTGCTCGCGTACGAGCTCCTGTCCGGCCACTCGCCGTTCGTGAGCGCCTCGCCACAGGCCACCATGGCCGCCCAGTTCACCCGCGTCCCGGATCCGCTCGACACGGTCCGCGACGACGTGCCGCCCGCACTGGCGGCGGTGATCACGCGCTGTCTCGAGAAGATACCGGACCACCGGCCGCAGACGGCGAACGCACTGCTCGACGCGCTCGATGGCGTCTCGACGTCGCCTGGCGGCTCGGGCTCGTCCGCGACGGTCACGACCAGAGTGCCCGCCCCGAGTGGACCGTCCCGCGTTCAGCGCAAGGCTGTCGTTGCCGGCGCGATCCTCGTCGTCCTCGGTGGCTTTGGCGTTGCGTTAGGCATGTGGCGGCGAGGTGGTGCGGCCGGCGCGGGAGGGGGAACCAACGTGCCCACGGTGAGTACGGCGACCGCGACGGTTGCCGGGGCTGTCGCGTCCGGCAGCGTGTCAGGGTCGGGTGCCGCTGGCGGGGGCGTCGCGACGCGGCCACACGCCGACAGCGCGGTCCGCACCCCGGTCGTTCTCACGCCGGCCGAATCGCTCGCCATCGCCGAGGCCATTCGCAAGCGCATAACGGCGCGGCGGGATTCGCAGGTCGCGAAGGGCGAGCGAGCGCTCGCCGACTCGCTGTCGCTGCGGTTCGAACGCGCCCTGAGCGACTCGCTCTCGCGCATCATCGCGGCGCTTCGCGGAGGACGCCGCGTAGAAGTCCATACCCTCGACGAGAAGGAGCTCGAGAAATTTCGACAGCTGGCCAGGATGGCGCCCGCGATGCCTAACGTGCCGGGCGTGACGGGTCCTGGGGCGGGCAACGGGTCGCGTGCTGCCGCCGATCCGAAGGCGCCGCCGACGCGCGTGTTCCAAATGCTGCCCCCTCCTGCTCCCGGCGCGGCGGTACCGCCGGTTCCCATGCCGGCTCCCGGGATCCGAAGAGTGCTGCTTGGTGCGCCGCGAACCTCCATGCTGCGTCGCGAGTTCGCGGGCATCGGGCTCGCGATCGCGGACAGCGTGCGCCGCGCGATCGCCGCCCGCGCGGGATACGACGTGGTGGACGCCGCAACGCTCACGGACCCGCGGTTCTACGGGTCGCGTACGGCCACGGCGCTCGCACGTGCGGTCGGCGCGGGTGCGGTCATCACGGGTCTCTACTTCCCGCGTCCGGACTCGCTCGTCGTGTTGCAGCTTCAACTCTTCGACGTCCAGCGCGAGCGTGTCGCGCGCGTGCTGAACAGCAAACCCATCGACCCGCGTGACCCGCTCACCAACGTTGGCGACCTCGTCGCGGCGACGCTCGCGGCGCTGGACGAGGTAGACTGGAGGCCCGTGGTCGTGGACTCGTCCGACGTGCGAAAACCGTGACTCGTTGGATCGGTTTCGCTGAACGGCAGACGCAGATGACGCAGACGCGCTGCGCGCGAACGCAGAGGTCCGCAGCTGGCCCAATGGCCGGCTGTCATTCCGAGCGGAGGCCGAAGGCCGGAGGCGAGGAATCGCACTCATCCCGATAGAGGGACAATCCCCTCGCTCGGGACGACGGCGATTCCTCGCCTCCGCGCTGCGCGCTCCGCTCGGAATGACAGCCGCCGTTTCCCCGCTACCCGCTACCCGCTACCCGCTACCCGCTACCCGTCTTCCGTCTCCCCACCCATTCACTCGTTGAGGACCTATGATTCTCGTCGCTGGCGCTACGGGCAGGCTGGGTGGACTGATCTGCGAACGACTGCGCGATCGCGGCGAGACCGTCCGCGCCCTCGTGCGGCCCAGCGCGGGGCCCGAGAAAGTCGAGCGTCTGCGCGCGCTCGGCGTCGAGATCTGCCAGGGTGACCTGCGCGAGCCGGCTTCACTCGAAGGCGCAACGCGCGGCGCGGACGTCGTGATCTCCACCGTGTCGATGATCGGCACGGCCAGGCCGGGCGACTCGTTCGACGACACCGACAACGCCGGCACACGCGCTCTGATCGATGCCGCGAAGCGCGCCGGCGCTGTGCAGTTCATCTACATCTCGTTCGACCACGCCCAGTTCGAGGATTCGCCGATGGTCCGGGCGAAGCGCGACGTCGAGCAGCACCTGCGCGACAGCGGCATCTCTTACACCGTGATCCGCCCGAGCATCTTCATGGAGACGTGGCTCGGTCCGCGGCTCGGCGTGGATGTGGCGGCGAGGACCGCGAAAGTGTTCGGCTCGGGAGAGCAGCCGCTCAACTACGTCTCGGCGCGCGACGTCGCCGAATACGTGGTGCACTGCGTCGGCAACGCCGACGTGCTGAACGAGACGCTCCACATCGGCGGCCCGGAGTCCGTGTCTCAGCGTGACGCCGTTCGCATCATCGAGGACGCGCTCGGCGCGCCGCTCCAGGTCACGGTCATTCCGGAAGAGGCGCTCGTCGCGCAGTTGCGTGAGGCCACGGACCCGTTCGCGCGCACGTTCGCGTCGTTGATGCTCGGTGCGGCACGCGGCGACCGTCACCCCGCGACGGCGCTCGATCGCCCGGCCGACATTCCGCTCAGATCGGTGCGCGACTATGCTGCCGACCTGGCACGGTCGCAGGGTCGTTAGGCGGCCGGCGGTAGGGGGCCAGCAGCGTCGCGAGATCCGCGCGAACCCACTCGGCAACCGGGCCATCCCGATGGATGGCCCAGTTCAGCAGTGAACCGGCGGCCACCGCCTGCAGTGCGCTCGCGAGGGCCGCCGTGTCGCACGATGCGATTTCCCCGGCCGCGATGGCGTCGCCCAGAAGCGCCTCGTAGCCGGCGCGCACGCGGCGCGAGTGCTCGAGCGCGAGGCCGTGAAACTCAGCGTCGCTCAGGTCGAGCTGAAAGAACGCCAGATTATTCGCGAGCTCCTCGGGCGTTCGCACGTGTTCAGCCATGGCGCTCGCGGCGGCGACGACGGCGTCCAGGGCGCTCGGATGCGACGCGCGGACCTGGGCGAAATGGCGAGCGATGGAGTCGACGCTCTGCCGGACGAGCGCGAGCAGCAGGCCACGCTTCGAGCCGAAGCGTTGGAGGAGCGTCGCCGGGGCGAGGCCGACCTCGCCGCCGACGTCAGCGAGCGTGAGGTGTACCGGACCGACGCGCGTGATCATCCGTGCCGCCGCCGCGAGGATCGTTTCGTCGGACACGGTGCGCGTGCGAGGAGACATGGTGCCTCGGATCAGCGACGTGTCGCCAGCGAATCCGCCAACGCACGGGCCGACGCGGCCGACGCGCCCGCTGGGCGCCACGACGTTAGGCTGTCGGGCGCCGCGAGACCGAAGCGCAGGCCGTTGCACACCACCCACTCTCCGGATTCCGCGCGCAGCAGATCCCACTCGAGCGTGTCGGACCGCACGCGCAGGCGCGCCACGAACCAGCCCGGGTGCTGGCGGTCCATGTCCTGTTCGGCGACGGTCGTGACGAGCGCACGTCCGACGACCGTATCGGCGCGCGTCGTTGCCGGCAGCAGCTCGTAGGCCGCGAGCATGGGTCCCGCCGCGGGAGCGTCACCGGTCGGGCAGGCCGTCAGACGTCCGAGCGCCGACTGCGTCGGAGAGCCTTCGCGCGACGCTCGGAGAAACGCGTCGAGCGCATCGACGGCGTCGCGAATCGTGGCGCTGTCCGGCGGAGCGAATTCAGCGGGCGCCGGTGAACTGGCCGCGACGTCCGCCGAGTCTCGCCGCGATTCTCCACCGGGCATACACGCGACGCCTGCCGCGCAGGCGAGCAGCGCCAACACGATCGCGCGCGCTGCTGGCCCAGGCTCGGTCATCGACCGCCGTCGCCACGTCGCCGCGCCGCCGCGGCCGCGTCCGCGTCGGCCACGCGCTGCTCGGCCACCCGCCAGTCGACGTTAGGTGCGACGTCCACGTCGCCGAGGGTGAGTGAGGCAAGCGCGCGCTCGATGACGAGCTGACCGTCCGGGACCGCCATGCCGAGCTCGAGCTCCGCCTTGCGGCAGAGCCGCTCTTCACGGGCTTCGCACCCGGGGTGGCCGGCAATGCCCATCGTGAGCAGTCGCGCGTGGACGCCCTCGTGGACGATGGACGCGGCGACCTGCGCGTTGGAGAACTTTCCCTCGCCGGCGAACGTCAACTCGATGAGGCATTCGCGCGTGTCACCGAAGAACGCGGCGCGGCAGGCGAATCGTTTGACGATGATTCCGCGCACGTCGCGTCGGAATCGTCGCAGGCGGTGTGGCTGGTAGCGCTCGATGACGCCGAGTGCACCGTCGAGTCGCTCGAACACCTGACCGGTCTCGATGTCGGGGCGGGTATTGAGCACCGTGACGGGGACGCCACGGATGGTTCGAGTGTCCATCATCAATCGCTCCTTCGCGCGCGCGACTGCATCGCTCCACCATCCCATGAGTCGGGCCTCCATATCGCACAAACGGCGATCGGGCTCAAAGCCGATCGCCGAATGCTCGTGCGATGTGCGCAATCTGGCAACGCCGCGTTGCAACTCGGATGTGCTCCCCTAAGGACGCCGAGCTCCTCGTACCACGCCAGACCATTCGCCCGACGCCCATTGCCCGGTAATCGAATCGCCGGTGCCGTGGAGGTCCACGAACATGAGCTCCCTGCCGAGGTTCCAACTCACGTGCGCCGAGTCGCCGACGACCGTGAAGCGGATGAGGGTTCCCGGTGGGCCCTGCAGCGCGACGAGCGAATACGACGTGTCACTCCGGGCGATGTGCATGACGGCCGCACGTTCGCCATCCGGGAAACCCGATGCGACCAGATCGAAGACGCCGGGCCAGGTGAAATCGCTCGTGGGGATCGTCAGTGCCCGGGCCGAGCTCTCGCGGCGCCCGGCGGTCGTATGGGCGAACCCGGTGCCGGTGACGAGCGCGGTCGCGACGATCGCGACGAGCGCGCGGAACTGTATGGTCGTGGGACTGCGCATTGATGCCTCGACATCTATCGTCATGAGTGATGCGCCGGATGCCGCTGGGGCGTTAGGCGGGCGCGTGGGGCCGCACGAAAATCTGCGCGGCGCGCCTCATGACGGACGTGGGCAGGTGGCCGATTCTCTCCCTGTCGATGGTCAGGGAAGAGGGAGGCCTCGAGGCACGGGGGAGGAAACAGCGCTGGTGCTGTGGACTGGAACCGAAACCGAGGAACGACGCTGGTTAACCAGCGTCGTTCTGAGTCGTTTCAGCCGTACCGCACCCCCGGATACAACAGGTTGACGGCCCCGAAGAACACCGGGTCGAACACGTACTTGAACAGCTGCCACGCCACGACGAGGCCGATCAGGCCGAAGGCGCGGTTGCTCCACACGAATGCCTGGTATTTCCGCGCAGCGTCGTCGCTCAGGAAGATTGGCACGGCACCGCTGCCGTCCAGTGGCGGGAAGGGCAGAAGGTTGAACGCCGCGAGCAGCAAGTTGAGCGAGAAGAACGCGCTGACCATGGTCGCGAGGGCCGGCCACACACCGGCCGCATTGCTCGCCGTGACCTCACCGAACTTGACGCTGTTCGGCGCATAGAAGACGTCGGCCGCCATGCCGGCGCGGATGAGCGCCCCCGCGATGAGCACGAGCAGGATGTTCGCCGCCGGGCCGGCCAGCGACATGAGCGCCGAGCGCTTCGGGTGACGCATGGCCCACTGCGGATCGAACGGCGCGCTGGCGTAGCCGAACGGCCAACCTGTCGCGAGCGCGCTGATCAGCGGGAGGATCAGCATCCCGAACGGCTCGCGGCGGATGTGCGGGATGGGATCGAGCGAGACCTGACCGCCGTGATACGCCGTCAGATCGCCGCCACGGGCCGCAGCCCAGGCGTGGGCGGCTTCGTGCAGCGTCGTGGAGAGCAGGAAGACGACGTAGTAAACGAGCGCGTTCGAGAGGTCAGCCACGGAGCGTTCTCCCCGGTGGAACCGTGGGAAGCTCGGGACCGGTCAGTCGTCGAGCGCCCAGCCGTCGCGCCGGGCGGCTTCCGCCCGAAGCGATGGTCCGAAGTGTAATCGTAGAACCTCGTTGGCTGGGCTCGCGTCGATGGCATCCAGGAACGACAGCGTGATCAGCTCGCGCACCTCGGCGTCGCCGGATGTCAGATGCGTCTCGATCACGTCCACGAGTGTTCGGGCCGTATCGCCGCCGGCGCCTCCCGGGACCGTGTGCCCGTCCGCGGCGCACACGGTGCCGCTCAGCCAGCCCGTCACCTGCGACATGAACAGCTCCGGCAGGAGCGCGTCGTGCATCGCGAGATGCTCGCGATAGAGCGGGACGAGTCCGGGTGCGGTCGACAGGAGATCGACGAGCAGGTGCTCGAGCCTGCTCACGGGAAGCGGGTGGGGTCTCATTTCCATGACAACGTGTCCGCTGCACGACGGACTGTCCAGCGTCCGTCGCCCGAGGTCACTGAAAATCTCTCGACCTCGTCGCGAGCTCGCGGGTGCGCAGGGCACGAAATCTTTTCCCGACCACGTTCATCACCTGCCCATCGCGCTGAAACTGGCCCTGCACGGCAATGAACGGCGCGAACTTCACCACCTCGGCGTTGTCCTCCACGAGCGTGTTCGGCACGATCACGTTGATGAAGCCGAACTCGTCCTCGAGCAGCAGAAACAGCGTGCCCTTCGCCGTCTGGGGGCGTTGCCGCACGGTGACGAGCCCCGCGACGGCAATCGTCTCACCACCGCGCAGCGAGGGCAGATCGGCGCTGCTCTTCGCTCCCTTCGAGATCAGGAACTCGCGCAGATGTTTCATTGGGTGTCCATGAATGCTCGATCCGGTCGTCGCATAGTCGAGGAAGATCGTCTCCGTCTGATCGAGCGGACGCGGCGAGTGATGCGCGGGACGCGCCGGCGCGAGCGGCAGCGTGTCGCTCACGCAGCGGAGCGCTTCCCAGCCGGCCTTGCGGCGATCGGGCTCCCACGCGCTGAAGGCTGCCGCGCGCGCGAGGTACAGCGCATCGGCGCGCCCGAGCCCCGCCCGCCGCACCACGTCCTCGATGGACGTGAACGGCCTCGTCTTCCATGCGCTCTCGAGCGCGTCGAGCGCCTTCTCTCCAATGCCGTGCACGTACCGCCAGCCCACACGCAGGGCGGGGCGCAGGGGATCGTCGGTCTCTTCCGTCGTACACATGCGCTGCCCGTCGCGCATGCACGGCGATCGCACTTCCACCTTGTGTCGCTTCGCATCGTGGATCAGCGTGGCCGGCGAGTAGAAGCCCATCGGCCACGCGTTGAGGATCCCGAGATAGAACTCCGTCGGGTGATGCGTCTTGAGCCACGCCGTCGCATAGGCGATGAGCGCGAAGCTCCAGGCGTGCGACTCGGGAAAGCCGTAGTTCGCGAAGCTCTCCAGGTCCTCGCAGATCTGGTTCGCGATGTCGGGGTCGACCGCGTTCACGACCATGCGTTCCGCGAGCTTCTGGAGCACGGCCACGAGCTTTCCCTTCTTCCGCATGTGCCCCATCGTCCGGCGCAGCTCGTCGGCCTCGGCGGCGCTGAAGCCGCCTAACGCCATCGACACCGCCATCGCCTGCTCCTGAAAGATGGGAATGCCCTGCGTGCGCTCGAGGATGGGCCGGAGGTTGGGGTGCTGGTAGAACACCTCCTCGTGTCCGCGGCGGCGTCGCGTATAGGGGCGGACGAACTTCGCCTGGATGGGGCCGGGGCGGATGAGCGCGACCTGGACGACGAGGTCGTACAATCGCTCGGGACGCGTGTGCAGGATGGATGCGATCTGCGCCCGGCTCTCGATCTGGAACGTGCCGATCGTCTCGCCGCGGGCGATGAGGTCGTAGGTTTTCGCGTCGTCCGGCGGGAGACGGTACATCGCTGGCCGGTTGCCGGTGCGCCGCTCGATCTCGTCGAACGCGTAGCGGACGAGCGACAGGGCGCCCAGTCCGAGGAAGTCGTACTTCGGGATGCCGATGAGGTCGAGGTCGTCCTTGTCGAACTGGATGATCGTGCGCCCCATCGTCGTCTGCTCGATGGGCGCGTAGGCGCCTAACGACTCGGACGATAGCACGAACCCGCCCACATGGGTGGAGCGGAGCCGCGGCAATCCATCAAAGGCGCCGATCGCGGCGAGCAGCGCGCGTCCGCGTGGTCCGTCGATGTCGAGCTCGAACCGCCGGGCGAGCCCGTCGCGCATGGCGGCGACGGCGTCCGCCGGCTCCGCGTAGTGCAGCCGCTTGGAGAACTGCACGGCCTGTTCCGCCGGGTACCCGAACGCGCGCATGGCATCGAGGATGGCGTTAGGTGCCCGGTAGTTCTGGATGGTACAGGTGATGGCCGCCTTCGACCGGTCGTACTTCTCGTAGACGTAGTCGAGCACCTCCTCGCGCCGGTCGTGCTCGAAGTCCACGTCGAT
>Ga0070669_100002706_pt1 | contig 12785 bp, 8 predicted proteins | sample KBSS53metaG_FD_64680 | JGI IMG/M metagenome (GOLD analysis project Ga0070669, IMG submission 64680) | Switchgrass rhizosphere microbial communities from Kellogg Biological Station, Michigan, USA - KBS S5-3 metaG | ecosystem: Host-associated > Plants > Roots > Rhizosphere > Soil ... | reverse complement strand
ACTGAGTAAGGGATGGCCTGTTTAGCCAGACAAAATATCTGCCACCGCTCGCGCCGGCGGATGAAAACGGAATGAATCTCACAGGCAGCGTGGCACCGGCTCGCAATCTTTCGGTGTCGCTTGTGACTATTCCCTCGGCTTCGTAAACGGGCATTCCGTCCGCGTCCGTGACGTTTGAAAGTGCGCGCGTTCGAGGAGCATTGAGCGAGACAGTGATCTTATCGAGGTCTCTCAGGTCGATCGAAGGATTTGCGCGCTCATCGAGTGTAAGAATCTGAGGTCCTCGTGCCAATGCAATGCGCCCGGCTGTGGATCCCTTCCCCGGAAGTACGCGTGCATTCATCGTAACGTCCAGAGGAATCGTAAGAGAGCGGCTCCACGTCTGGCGCAATTGCCAATAGCTGCCTAATGTGGCTTTAAGCGGGGCGCCTCGATGCGTGATTGATGACCACGAGGGCACGCGCACAAGAAGTGCGAACTGTACTGGTTTTGGTACAGTCACAGTCAGCTTGATGTCTCCATCGCCCGGATATCCAGTTTCCTGACGGATCGAAACAATGGTCCCATCCTTGAGCCTTAGATTGGCGTTTCCGGGTGCAAAAAAATTCACGACTACGCCATTGTCGTCACTCACCATGTAGGCAAACGTAGGAAGCATGGCGATGCCGAGTGCACCACTTGAACTGCAGGGTGTAACTACAGGTGAATATCGTCGAGGGTTGTCGAACGAAGCGAATTCAGCCCATGCCGCACCGTCAGGCCGTTGCGCAGCGGCCAGTTGGTTGAATGCAGATTTCTCAAGCTCCTCAGCATATTTTTCATCACCGGTAATTCGCAGAAGCTGAAGATTGAGCTGCATCCACGACACTGTCACGCAGGTTGATGCCGGCTTGTCTTCTTCACCGGTTCGGTATGTGTCGGGCTCGCGCCAACGTCCGTCATTAGTACCACTGCCTGTAATTATGAGCTGATGCTCAACAATATCCTTCCAGGCACTGGTGACTGGAGCGAGGTATCGAATTTCACCGGTCACGCGGTAGAGTTCACACAATCCTGCAAGGCATGAAAGCATCTCATCGGCGCTCGCATCACCGATTTCTCGCACAGCGCGATTAGCGGCAAGGTAGCTAAGCAATCGCGTCCCATTTTCTGCTTCCCAGTGATCAACGATAAAACGAGCAAAGGCAAGATAGCGTTCATCAGCAGTCAATTTGTACAGCTGCACGATTGGTTCAATGATGCCACCTGCCGACAGACCCTGGTGTGCATCCACGCGATTGAGATCATTTGCGGATTGCGCACCGAACGTTGTCAGTAGCAGATCGACGATCCTTCGGGACGCCTCGAGCGGTTTCGGATCGGCAGTGTGAGTCGAGTAGATCAGAAGTCCCAGCAGAATGGATCTGTGCGCCGCCAAATCCCACTGCTCATTTACGCCGCTACCAAAGTGCGCGTTATCGGCGTAAGTACCGAGATAGCCATCCGGCCGCTGAGTGGATATGAGAGTGGACACGACATGGTCAAGCTTTGAACGCAATGCGGCATCATTGGTGTACAACCAGGCGATTGTTGCTGCCTGAATCCACTTACCTGCCAATTCTCCGGCGCGAGGATCTTTTCCGGGCCTTTGAAGGAAAGGAGTCAATATTTCCGATTCGTTTTTCGCCGCCAGCCAGTTCTGAGCGTTCTTTACGACACGCTTCCCCAGCAACCCTTCGAGCCGGACCGCATTCGGTTCGGCTGGTGAAAACCGGTCGTTGATTCGGACAGTTCCCGGCTGCTGAGACTGAGCGCGCGTCGATTTGATGTGTTGTACTGCTGAGACCAGGGAAATCAACACGAAGAGCGTGAGGAAAAGTCGTTGAGACCTCATCGTAAACGAGCCAACCATCAATATGGAATCAGTTAATTGAAGTGAGGTTACCCGTTGGCCAACACAGGTTCCATTAATCCCGTCATGTCCTTACGGTACTCTCTGCACATTCGAGGTGCTGGTACGGCCTTGCCCGGATTGCACAATCCTGTCGGATTGAATATCTCGCGAAGAGCGAGCATTGCATCAAGCGAGGCCTGGTCAAAGATCATCGGCATGTATTCAATCTTGTCTACACCCACGCCGTGTTCACCCGTGATCGAACCACCGGCCTCCACACAAAGCGACATGATTTCCTTGCTCGCGGCATTAACTCGATCGACTTCATCCTGATCGCGTCGATCAAAATTCATATTCGGGTGCAGATTGCCGTCACCTGCGTGAAAAACCGTCGATAATCTAACCTGGTATTTTGCACCGATCTCGTAGATTTTCTTGAGCACTTCGGGCAGGAGTGTCCTCGGAACTACGGCATCCTGAACCAGCAGGTCCGGACTGATTCGACCGAGCGCGCCGAAAGCGCCTTTTCGGCCCGCCCATAGCTTCTTGCGCTCGATTTCATCCCGGGCTTCTCTTACCTGTCGCGCTCCGTACTGGCGGCAGATGTCGGCCGCACGTTTTGCCTGCTCTTCGAGCCCGTCTGTCAAGCCATCGAGTTCGACAATCAGACACGCCGCAGCATCTGTAGGATAGCCGGCAGCATAGACTGATGATTCCACCGCGCGAACCGTCACTCCATCAATCATTTCAAGCGCAGCCGGGAGGAGTCCGTCCGCAATGATTGCGGAAACGGCTCGGCTCGCCTCATTTATATCGAGAAAATCAGCCAGAAGCGTTATCACCAGCTGTGGAAGACGGGTGAGGCGGACTGTAACCTTTGTGACGATTCCCAGAGTACCCTCAGAGCCAACAAACGCTCCAAGCAGATCATATCCAATTGAGTCTGGTCCTTTAGCACCGAGATTGATGATCTTGCCTGAAGGCAAGACGACCTCAAGACCAAGAATATGGTTCGTAGTCATACCGTACTTGAGGCAGTGCGGGCCGCCCGCATTCTCAGCGACGTTGCCTCCGATCGTACACGCGGTTTGTGAGGACGGATCGGGCGCGTAATAAAACCCTTGAGGAGCAACGGCCTGTGAAAGGCGGATGTTGATGACTCCGGGCTCAACGACAGCGAGGCGATTCGCGAGATCAATCTCGAGGATTCGGTTCATTCGCGCCATTTCGATCGTCACGCTGCGCTGTCCCTGTTCACAGCCAAGCGCGATCGCGCCTGAACTCAGGCCGGTCCCGGCTCCTCGAGGACCAAATGCAATGCCTTCGCGCGAAAGTAAGCTGACGACCCTGGAAATCTGTTCGGCCGACTGAGGAAACACGACCGCCAGCGGCCTGGAACGATGCGTTGTCATCGCATCACATTCGTACACCATCAGTTCATCATCGCCTGAAACGACACTTTCGTCGCCTACGATGCGCCGCAATTCATCCAGGATTGTTGGCATTTGGTAAGACTTTAGCCGAGATCGGGCGCGGAGCAAAGCCAAAGGATAGCAGATATGTGCCGCACACTCTTTGCACCACTCCGCCATCCCGCGTTAACATGATTGGAATGCTCCGGGATACTTTTAAACGGCCAATACGGGATTTGAGAATCTCCATCACCGACAGATGCAACTTTCGCTGCTTTTACTGCATGCCGAAAGAAGCGATGGAGTGGCAGCCAAAGTCGGAAATCCTTAGTTTTGAGGAAATCGTCCGGCTCACAAGGGTCTTCGTCTCGCTTGGGGTCTCACGACTCCGTGTGACTGGCGGCGAGCCGATGGTGCGTCGCGACATCGAATCGCTGATCTCGAACATCGCCGCAATCGAGGGGATCGAAGATCTCGCGATGACGACGAATGCGCATTTCCTTCGCGGTCGCGCCCGTCAATTGAAGGAAGCAGGTCTTCGCAGGATTACGGTGAGTCTGGATTCGCTGGATTCAGAGCGGTTTACGCTGCTTACCGGACGGAATGAGCTCGCTCAGGTCCTCGATGGAATCGATGCTGCGATCGAAGCCGGCCTCGCACCCATCAAGGTCAACTGCGTAATGATCCGCGGGATCAATGACGATCAGGCAGTCGCCTTCGCGTCCTTTGCCCGCGAAAAAGGCGTTAGCACCCGTTTCATTGAGTTCATGCCTTTGGATAACGGCAAGGTATGGAAGCGCGAAATGGTAGTTCCCGGCGAAGAGATTCGAAAGCGCATTGATTCTGTTTTTCCACTTGTGCCGATTGAAGCTCACGCGGTAAGCGAAACTGCGCGACGATGGGGATTTGCGGATGGTGCGCCGGGTGAAGTCGGCTTTATCAATCCAGTGACGCAGCCTTTCTGCGGTCATTGCAGTCGCATCCGATTGACGGCGGACGGAATGATTCGAACCTGTCTTTTCTCAACAGTAGAACACAACATCAAAAGCCTGTTGCGGAACGATGCCTCGGATGACCAACTCAGGGATTTCGTAATTGCGACCGTCGAAAAGAAAGAAGAGCGTCACCACATCAACGATCCTGAGTTTGTTCAACCATTAAGAACCATGTCCTGCATCGGAGGGTAGAGTGCCAACAGGGCGAGACACTTTGTACGATTTTCCAGCCTCGGAGCGCATTTACCGGACCGGATCGCGAGATGATCTAAAGGTCCCGCTCCGAGAAATCTCGTTGAATGTTACTCGAGGTCTTCGAGGAGAAATCGAAAACAATGAGCCGGTAACCATCTATGACACGAGCGGTCCCTGGGGAGACCCACACGAGAAGTGTGACGTTCGTGATGGACTTAAACCGCTGCGACGTAACTGGATCATTGAGCGCAATGACGTTGAAGAATACGGCGGCCGCACCGTATCGCCGATTGATAACGGGTATCGCTCACAAGAAGAAGAGCAGTCAGCCCGAAGCAAATCACGGCACCTGCTGGAAGAATTTCCAGGTCTGAGACGATCACCACTCAGGGCTCGAAGCGGAAAGTGCGTAACGCAGATGCATTACGCGAAGCGCGGGATCATAACTCCAGAGATGGAGTTCATCGCAATTCGTGAAAACCTTGGTCGCGAAAAGTCCTGGTCTGCAGCGGAGAATGGCGATCGAGTCAATTTGAACCACCAGCACACTGGCGAGCGTTTCGGTGCAGTTCTTCCATCTTTCATTACGCCTGAGTTTGTGCGAGATGAAGTCGCGCGTGGACGCGCAATCATACCTGCCAACATCAATCATCCTGAAAGCGAGCCAATGATCATTGGCCGCAACTTCCTTGTGAAGATCAATGCGAACATAGGCAATTCCGCTATCGCGTCTTCAATTGAGGAAGAAGTAGAAAAGATGCGGTGGTCTACGGTGTGGGGAGCCGATACCGTGATGGACCTTTCGACGGGCAGGAACATTCACGCCACAAGAGAATGGATCATTCGAAATTCTGCAGTACCAATCGGAACTGTGCCGATCTATCAGGCTCTCGAAAAAGTCGACGGAAAAGCAGAAGAGCTCACCTGGGAAATATTCCGCGATACGCTGATCGAGCAGGCAGAACAGGGAGTTGATTACTTTACGATTCACGCAGGTGTGCGACTCCCGTTTATTCCGCTGACAGCGAAGCGAGCGACAGGAATCGTTTCGCGCGGCGGGTCGATCATCGCCAAGTGGTGTCTTGCGCATCACAAGGACAGCTTCATCTACACGCGTTTTCGCGAGATCTGCGAAATCATGGCCGCATATGACGTGAGCTTTTCACTTGGCGACGGACTTCGTCCGGGCTCGATCGCCGATGCAAATGACGAAGCGCAGTTTGCTGAACTGGAGACCCTTGGTGAGCTCACGAAAGTTGCATGGGAGCACGACTGTCAGGTGATGATCGAAGGCCCGGGCCACGTGCCTATGCATCTCATTAAGGAGAACATGGACAAGCAGCTCGAGCTTTGCCACGAAGCTCCTTTTTATACGCTTGGTCCGCTCGTAACTGACATCGCGCCCGGCTACGATCACATTACTTCGGCGATTGGCGCTGCGATGATCGGATGGTTCGGCACAGCCATGCTGTGCTACGTCACGCCAAAAGAGCACCTGGGTTTGCCGGACGCAAGAGACGTCAAGGATGGGGTAATTGCCTATCGAATCGCGGCGCATGCGGCAGATCTTGCCAAGGGACATCCTGGCGCTCAGTTGAGAGATAACGCTTTATCCAAGGCGCGCTTCGAGTTTCGGTGGGAAGATCAATTCAATTTGTCGCTCGATCCGCAGACGGCCAGGGAATTTCACGACGAGACCCTTCCTCAGGAAGGAGCAAAGACTGCTCATTTCTGTTCAATGTGTGGTCCACACTTCTGCTCGATGAAGATCACTCAGGAAGTTCGAGAAGCGGCGATAGAAGAAGGATTGCGAGAGAAATCGGAAGAGTTTAAGAAAAGCGGCGCTGAAATCTACATAAGGACCTGAGCGTCAACGTAAATCGTGATCTTCGCTGGTAAGCACCTCGCGGAATTCCACAGGCTTCTGGCAACAATCGCACGGACCTGGCTTGTGAGTCCTGATGTTGCACACCTCGCAGAAGTAAAAGAGGTTGTATAGCGTTCCGTCGTGAACGGCCTGGAGTTGAATTACTTCGGCAAAAGAACTCTCCGGGAATACCCGGGCCGTGATCTGCAAATCACGCGAGCGGACCTTCTCATCAAGAATGATCGCAGCGGCTGAATCAGTCGGAAGGATTGCATTGATTTTCCCTTCCGGAGATTTCAGTACCCAAACGTGACCACGATTTTCACAATCGGCACGTACCTGGAATCGCTGCTTATAGTCTTCGGTCAGGCAGATTATCCGCCCTCGTAAGACTTCAGTGCGAGGTTCGCCAGACGGGGTTTCGCCTGTACTCTCAGCCCGCACAGCCACTAGTGATCCGGCCGAAAGAACCGCGACGCGTCCAAAGTCTCTGCGAGTAATTGCCATACTTATCAAATCTAGCGGATCGCGACCAATCGTGCAAATTCCCAGGACTGATTCACCGCAGAGCCGCAGAGAGCGCAGAGGAGACGCAGAGGCACAAACAACTGATTTGCTCTGTGTGTTTTCTCAGCGTCTTCTCTGCGCTCTCTGCGGCTCTGCGGTGAACAGAATCGCGTGGGAACCACATTCCCGTGATACACTCTCTCGTTCTCATCACGTCTATGAAGCCAAAACACATCCACCTCATTGGCGTCTGCGGCACGGCGATGGCCTCGCTAGCCGGGATGCTCAAGATGCAGGGACATCGAGTAACCGGGAGCGACAAAGCATTCTACCCGCCGATGAGCGACGAGCTCCGACGACTTGGAATTGAGACCTTTGAGGGTTTTGATGCATCAAATCTTGAGCCGGCGCCGGATCTGGTGGTGATCGGGAACGCGACTTCTCGAGGCAATGTTGAAATTGAAACTGCTCTGAATCGAAAACTCGAGTACGCGTCACTGCCCGATGTTATTGCGAAATACTTTATTCAAGGGCGTCACTCAACTGTTGTCGCCGGTACGCATGGTAAGACTTCGACAACTTCGCTTCTTGCCTGGGTAATGGAAACCGGGGGCCTGGATCCGACATTTCTGATCGGTGGCGTCGCTGAAAACTTCGGAGCAAGTTTCAAAGTCGGCAAGTCGGATCATTTCCTGATTGAGGGCGACGAGTACGATACGGCCTTTTTCGACAAGGGGCCGAAGTTCCTCCACTACCTGCCTGACATTGTCATTCTCAACAATATCGAATACGACCATGCCGATATCTATGATGATCTCGATTCGGTAATGAAATCGTTTCGACTGCTTGTAAATCTTGTCCCTTCGAATGGAAGGTTGATTGCGGGATGGGATTCGCCGGTGGTGCGGCAAATAATCGAGCACCCCATATCTCCGCAGGGCGTTTGGTGTCCGGTTGAAACATTTGGTCTCGATCAAGACGCAACCTGGACCGCACGAGACATTGAATACAGTCCCGTGGAAACGGCCTTTACGGTCTATTACAACTCGCGTGAGTATGCTCGTTTCCGAACTCCTCTTGCCGGTGCTTTCAACGTGCGCAACTGCCTTGCAACTATTGCCGCAGCCGAAGCTCTTGGAATCAAGACGGACGCGATTGCCAATGGTCTTGGGACCTTCAAGAGTGTAAAGAGAAGGATGCAGGTGCGTGGTATTGTCAATGACATTACAGTCATTGATGATTTCGCACATCATCCCACGGCGGTGAAGGAAACACTGGCCGCCGTTGCGCAGCGTTATCCTGGTCGAAGAATTGTCGCGATCTACGAGCCCCGAACATGGACTGCGCGCAAGAAGGTATTTCAGAATGAATATGCCAACGCGTTCGGGCCTGCGAGCCTGATTGTGATTGCTGGATTATTTGAGTCCGAACGCGTTGCAGCCAACGAACAGCTTTCGTTAACTGAATTGCTTTCCGATCTGACTGCAGACGGAAAGAAGGCTGTAACGATGAAAGATGCCGGCGAAATTGTGAGTCGCATTTCCGATGACCTGCGGTCCGGCGATGTTGTCGTAGTCATGTCCAATGGCGGGTTTGGCGGAATACATGAAAAGCTCATAGATGCGATTTCAACATCAGTGACGGCTTCGGAGATGAATGTATGAAGAGAATCACTTCCTCGAGAATGATAATTTCGCTGGCACTCATGTCCTTCATCGTCTTTTCTTCATCGCTACGCCCGGTACGAGCAGTTCCTCACTCTCAGGCGTCACAGGATCAACCGTATACCGTCGATTACTACTACAAGGTTCGCTGGGGATTTGCCGACGAGTTCATACAATTGTTCAAAGTGAATCACTGGCCCTTGCTCAAGAAACAAGTGCAAATGGGGCGGATGCTGTCCGTTTCGGCAGTGCGACCTCGTTATCACGCGAGTGAGGACGGGCGATGGGACTATCGTGTGACAATTGTCTTCAAGAACCTGGCTGCAGCACACGATTCTTCAGCGGAAGAATCCCTGATTAAGCAGATGTATCCCAATCAGACGACATACAAGAAGGAAGAACAGCGGAGATTTGAAATTCTGCTTGCTCACTGGGATGTGCCGCTTGTCCCGGTTGCGCTGGATTGAAATGATGCCTGATTCACCCATTCTGTCTGTGATTTTTCCAAAGCTTCTCCTTCCGCATGCACCTTGTCCGAATTGAAGCCCTGAACTTCCGAAATCTTTCTGGCGCTATCGAGTTCGCTCCCGGACTGAACCTGTTGTTCGGTCAAAACGCCCAGGGTAAGACGAACTGGCTCGAGGCGGCATTTCTACTCGCCACTACCAAGTCGTTCCGGACGACTTTCGTTCGCGAGGCAATCCGTTACGGTTCAGAGGACGCGATCATTCGAGGCACCATCAAGGAGAATACATACACGAAAGATTTGCAGATTCTGATCACTGAAAAATCCAAGCAAACTTTTGTAAATGGCAAACGTGAACCGGTCGTCGACTATCTCGGACACCTGGGAGCGATTGCGTTCACAGTTGATGACCTTGAAGTGGTGCGGGGAGGGCCGGATGCTCGACGGCGTTTCATAGATCGCGGGTTGGTCGGGATAAAACCTTCCTATCTGGGCACGCTATCGGCTTACAACCGGGTGCTGAAACATAGAAATAAGCTGCTCCGGGATGCAGCTTCTTCGGAGCATCCGCTGGCTTATGCGCCCCAGGTGGAAGCCTGGAATGACCAGTTTGCGAGTCTTGGGACGGAGATCCACGAGGCACGTGTGTCATACGTAGAACGGCTCAAAGAAGCAGTAGATGCCCGGTTCTTCAAAGCAGAATCGGTAGCGGTTCGATATCGTTCATCCCTCGAAAGTAAGGGTGATTCGGCCGGATATGAGGAGCTTTTTCGCGAAAGACTGGCGTTTCATCTACGAAACGAACTTGCGACCGGGCACACGCTCGTCGGGCCGCACCGGGATGATCTGGAAATTCGATTTGACGAGCGTGAAGTTTCAAAGTTCGCGAGCCGGGGCCAGCAGCGGAGCGCTTTACTCGTGCTTGATATCGCGCAAATCAAAGTTTATAATAGTGTTTTGGGATATTACCCGGTTTTTTTAATTGACGACATTGATGCCGAACTTGACCGCTCGCGGATCGAAATTCTTCTCGACTACCTCGAAGGAAAAACACAAACGATTGTTTCAACTTCAAAACGCTCTGTGGCTGAGCGGTATTCGGGAGTCGGAGAGTTGCGCCACATCTCAGCCGGTATCGCAAGCGATCCTCATGCTTCGAACAGCAACGTCGCACTAAGCTAACGCCCCGATGCGCAGGAATTTCTGCGCAAGTTCTGATTGATTTATGGCCAAAGAAAAAGCATCCAAAGCGACAATAGAAGAACTCGACGGTCAGGAGCCATCATTATTTGAAGATCCTGATTCGAAAGCATACGGCGCTGATTCAATCACGGTCCTTGAGGGACGTGATGCTGTTCGCAAACGACCAGCTATGTACATCGGCTCGACTGGAGAAATGGGTCTTCATCATCTCGTCTATGAAATCGTAGACAACTCTATCGATGAGGCTCTTGCCGGATTCTGCGACAAGATCGATGTCACGATTCATCTCGACGACTCGATTACTGTCGAAGACAACGGTCGCGGCATCCCTGTCGATACGCACACGGTTGAGAAACGGCCTGCAGCTGAGATCGTAATGACCGTACTTCACGCCGGAGGAAAGTTTGACACTAACGCCTACAAAGTATCCGGCGGTCTGCACGGCGTTGGCGCATCAGTAGTGAACTTCCTCTCGGAAACCTTGCGCATGGAAATCAAGCGCGACGGCAACGTCTGGGTTCAGGAGTTCAAGAAGGGTTACAAAGCCACTGATCTCGTAAAGACAGGCAACTCAAAGAAGCGCGGCACGAAGATTACTTTCAAGCCTGACGTGGAAACCTTCACGACGACAGAATTCAACTTCGACAAGCTATCGGAGCGACTGAGAGAAAAGGCATTCCTTAACAAAGGCGTTCGAATATCTATCACCGATGAGCGAACCGAGCCCGAAAAGATGCACGAGTTCCTTTATGAAGGCGGCATCGCAGAATTTGTAAAGCATCTGAACAAGAACAAGAACGTCCTTCACCCCAAACCACTTTATTTTGAAAAGGCTTCCGGGGAAGACAATCTTGCGATCGACGTCGCGCTTCAATACAACGACGGCTACGACGAGAAAGTGTTTTCCTTCGCCAATAACATCAATACAGTCGATGGCGGTACACATCTTTCCGGATTTCGCGCCGCACTCACTCGAACGATCAACAGCTATGCGCAATCCTCGGGACTCGTAAAAGATTTCAAGGGCCAGCTAAGCGGCGATGACGTAAGAGAAGGTCTGGTTGCTGTGATTGCAGTAAAGCTCTCCCAGCCGCAGTTTGAAGGACAGACCAAAGGCAAGCTCAATTCAGATGTCCAGGGTCAGGTTCAATCCTTCCTCAACGAAAAGCTTGGACAATACTTCGAGCAGCAGCCGAAGGTAGCCAAGGAGATCGTGTCGAAGGCTGTCGAGGCCGCGCGCGCTCGAGAAGCTGCGCGCAAAGCACGCGAGATCGTCCGCAAGGGCGCAATGAATGCGGGTGCCCTGCCTGGAAAGCTTGCAGATTGCTCAGAAAAAGATCCTACGCTCTGTGAGATTTACATCGTCGAGGGTGACAGCGCGGGAGGCAGCGCCAAACAGGGCCGAGATCGCCGCACGCAGGCGGTCCTTCCACTTAAGGGAAAAATCCTGAATGTGGAGAAATCCCGATTTGACAAGATGCTCGGACACAGCGAGATCAAAGCGCTGATTACAGCTCTTGGAACCGGGATCGGCAAAGATGATTTTGATCTGCAAAAGCTTCGCTATCACCGCGTCATCATCATGACGGACGCGGATGTTGATGGCAGTCACATTCGCACATTACTGCTCACCTTCTTTTATCGCCAGATGCCACGATTGATCGAGAATCCTTCAGCCATGAACGGCGAAGGCGGCTTCGTTTATATCGCGCAGCCGCCTCTTTACAAGATCAAGAAGGGAAAGACCGAGAAATACATCAAGGACGAGCGCGAAATGAGCCGCTACCTGATGAAGAAGGTAGCGGATGACCTCAAGGTCGCTATGAAGAATGGTGACATTCTGGAAGGGCGCGAGCTTACTTCACTTCTCGAGAAACTGTCCGAATTCAACTCATACTATGCGAAACTTGAGCGTCGTATGCACGATCGGCGCGTCGTCGATGTCGTGCTCGAAGCCCTGAGCGGCAAGAAAGGCCTGCTTAGAAAAGAAGGTCGCAAACTGCATGACGTCTTCAAGGATGAGGAACTTCTTTTAAAGATTGAAGCAGCGCTCGATAAGGCCGGCTTCAAGACTGAGTTGAGTTCAGATGAGGAGCATGGCCTCTCAGAGATCGAAGTGCAGAGTCCGCTATCAAGTTCCGCGATCGTGATCGACTGGGAACTTGCCACTCACGTCGAGTTTCAGCGCGCGGTCGAACTCTACAAGACACTTGAACCACTTCACGAGGCACCGTTCACAATCAAGGAAGCCGACAACGAAACGCTTGTGGCATCACGCCATGTGCTGCTTGAGCACATTCTCGCGATGGCGAAGAAGGACCTCCATATTCAGCGCTACAAAGGATTGGGTGAGATGAACCCCGAACAGCTCTGGGACACAACAATGAACCCGGAGACTCGAACGCTGCTGCAGGTAAAGGTCGATGATGTTGTCGAAACTGATGAGATATTCACGGTCCTGATGGGCGATCAGGTCGAACCTCGGCGCCGGTTTATTGAAGAGAACGCTCTCGACGTTCGTAACCTTGACATCTAAGTTAGGAGGGCTAGTGACTTGTCGACGCTTTGCTTTCGAGCGGCGACAAGTGACTGCCCACCAGATT
>Ga0070669_100002702_pt1 | contig 12792 bp, 12 predicted proteins | sample KBSS53metaG_FD_64680 | JGI IMG/M metagenome (GOLD analysis project Ga0070669, IMG submission 64680) | Switchgrass rhizosphere microbial communities from Kellogg Biological Station, Michigan, USA - KBS S5-3 metaG | ecosystem: Host-associated > Plants > Roots > Rhizosphere > Soil ... | reverse complement strand
GCCTTCCGCTCCGCATCCCACCGCCGCAGCATCTGCGCCTTCACCCAAAGCACGCCAGGATCGGCAAGCTGAGACATCTGCGGAGGCGCGGCATTCGCCAGTCGAGTCATATACTCGACGACAGCCTGGTCATCGTCATTGCCGTCGCGGTCGAACCATTCCACCATCACGCCCTCGCCGTCAGTCCTTTCGTCACCAGCAGCTTCCTCAACTTCGCACGAGCTCGTGAGAGCAGGACCTTTACGCTCCCGCGAGCGATGCCAAGCGCGCTGGCGATCTCCTGATGATTGTGCTCCTCGACGTACGCCAACCACAAGAGCGCACGATCCCGCGGCTTGAGCTCGTTGAACTCCTGGCTCACTGAGTCGTCAGGTGCCTCACCGGGATCGAACTGCGGTTCACCGCGAAGCCGATCGAGCCACGACGTCTCTCGCTCCGCTTTCCGCCAGCGATCGGTCATGAGATTCCCCGCGATCCGGAAGAGATAGCGGCGCAGCGCTTCGTCGTTCAGCGTCCCGACGTCCGCGCGCAGTAACCGACAGAAGGCATCCTGCACGATGTCGTCGGCGTCGCCCGGATGACGAATCACGCGGTAGACGTACGCCCACAGCGGGCGCGCCGTGCGCTCGTAGAACCGCGCAAACTGGACCTCGGTCAGCGCAGCACCTAAACGGATCGAGCAACGTCTTTCGTGGCATGGGAATGCGACTGGCCATTGATCAGTCCCATCCTGCGCGACAGCTTGAACGACACGTAGCCGGAGATGAGCAGGCCCAACCCGATAGCGAACGACACCGTGCCCACGAAGCCCAGGCTCTCGTAGGTATCCCGATCGAAACTCACGTCGCTGAGGTACAGGAAGATTCCGATTCCAAGGCAGACCATGACGATGCCGATCTGGACAGCACGTAGGACACGCTGATGTGCAGAGCCGCCGTCGCTCGCAACGGTTCCCAGAAGCTTCTGCCCCCCCTCGGTGTCGAGGAACTGGCTGAACTCGCCCATGTTGCCCATACGCTCCAACAGCTTGGTCTGGAACTCCGACGTGGATCTGACTTGTTGACGCCGCGTGAACGCACTGGCAATTACGTAGAAGACGTAGGCAACCAGCAGGAACGCCGACGGAACGATGATGATTTCTGAACCCATCCTGTCCTCCTGCAGCATCTCAGGCCGCTGACGATACAACAGCGTCACCCTCGCGGCGGTTAACACTCGACTCTGGGCTCTAGACTTTGGGCTCTGTTCTTTAGGCTCTCGGTGGGGTCTAAGATCGCTGTTATGGACGCCGTTATCGTTTCCGCCGTTCGAACCGCGACTGGCAAATTCCTGGGGGCGCTGAAACCGTTCACCGCCCCACAGCTTGGCGCCATCGTCATCCGTGAAGCCGTCGCCCGCGCCGGCATCGACCCCGCTGTCGTCGAAGAATGCATCATGGGCAACGTCGTCTCTGCGGGGCTCGGACAGGCGCCAGCCAGGCAAGCGGCATTGAGGGGTGGTCTCGGAAACGAGGTCGCGGCGCTGACCATCAACAAGGTCTGCGGGTCGGGGTTGAAGGCGGTGATGCTGGCTGCGCAGGGCATTGCCGTTGGTGACACGGACGTCGTGGTCGCCGGCGGGATGGAGTCGATGAGCAACTGTCCGTACCTGCTGTCAGGCGCCCGCGAAGGATTACGCCTCGGCCACGGTCAGGCGGTTGACTCGATGATCAACGACGGTCTCTGGTGCACGTTCGAGGACTGGCACATGGGAAACTCGGGCGAAGTTGTGGCCGTTGACTATGGCATCACTCGAAGCGCCCAGGATGCGTTTGCGATGGACAGTCACCGCAAGGCGGCCGAGGCCACAGCCGCAGGTCGATTTGCCGCAGAGATCGTGCCGGTCAACCTTCCCCAGAAGAAAGGTGATCCGATCGCGTTCGATCGCGACGAATCGATCCGTGCCGATACGTCGATGGACGCGCTCGGCGGACTCAAGCCGGCATTCAAGGCCGACGGCACGGTGACGGCGGGCAATGCTCCCCCCGTCAACGACGGCGCGGCGGCAGTCGTCGTGATGTCCGATCGCCGCGCGCATGAACTGAGCGTCGTGCCGATGGCGCGCATCGTGGGTCAAGCGACGAGTGGACTTGCGCCGAAGTACGTCCTCATGACTCCAGTGGAGGCGATCAAGCGAGTCGTCAAGAAGGTTGGCTGGTCGCTTGATGATGTCGATCTGTTCGAAATCAACGAGGCGTTCTCTGTTCAATTGATCGCGGTGCTTCGCGAACTGGGGATGGATGCGGCTCGTGTGAATGTCAACGGAGGCGCGGTCGCACTTGGACATCCCATCGGCGCCAGCGGTGCCAGGATTCTCACGACGCTGCTGCACGCGCTGCAGCAGCGCAACCTGAAACGGGGGATTGCCACGCTTTGTCTGGGTGGCGGAAATGGTGTGGCGCTCGCGGTAGAGCGGCTGTAAATACTTCCACATCTGGCCTTGCGGGCCGCCGCAAATCTTGCTGAATCCTGACAGGGAGGCGAAAGTCCGATCGGTCTGTAACTGATTGACATTGTTGGGCTGAGACGCACAGCGGTTCACTGATTTTCGCTTGACTTTCGTGCGGCACGCTCCTAGGATCAACCGCGGCCGTGACCTTCCCTGTCACACCACCAAGCCACGGTAGTCTTACACGGCCAACGCCAAGGAGACCGCATGCCGCTCGACGATCTGAAAGAACGCACCAAAGCCATCGACATCGCCGTCGGACAAATTGAAAAGCAGTTTGGGAAGGGCTCGATCATGCGCCTCGGGCAGCGCGGCGCGATTGCCCAGATCGAGTTCGTTTCCACCGGTTCCATCAGCATCGATTACGCGCTGGGCGTAGGCGGGCTGCCCCGCGGTCGCGTGGTCGAAATCTTCGGACCAGAGTCGTCCGGCAAGACGACGCTGGCGCTACAGGTGATTGCCGAGGCCCAGAAGACGGGCGGCATGGCCGCCTTTGTGGATGCCGAGCATGCGCTCGATGCGAAGTACGCGCAGAAGCTTGGCGTGGATCTGGAGAACCTCCTGGTCTCGCAGCCGGACAATGGCGAACAGGCGCTCGAGATCGTCGAAGTACTCATTCGGTCAAACAGCGTCGATGTGGTTGTCGTGGACTCAGTTGCCGCGCTCGTACCCAAGGCCGAGATCGAAGGCGAGATGGGTGAAGCACAGATGGGTCTGCAGGCTCGCCTGATGTCGCAGGCGCTGCGCAAGCTCACCGGCGTGGTGTCGAAGTCGAAGACGACGCTGATCTTCATCAACCAGCTGCGCGAGAAGATCGGCGTGATGTTCGGCAACCCTGAAACGACGACGGGGGGCCGCGCGCTGAAGTTCTACGCCTCGGTGCGTATCGACATCCGCCGCATCGCGAGCATCAAGGATGGCGATCAGGTCGTCGGCGGGCGCACGCGAGTGAAGGTCGTCAAGAACAAGGTGGCGCCGCCATTCCGCGAAGCGGAGTTCGACATCATGTACGGCGAAGGGATCTCACGCGAAGGCGACTTACTCGACCTCGCCGTTGAAAAGCGCATCATCGAGAAGAGCGGCGCGTGGTTCGCGTACGGCGGTGACCGCCTGGGTCAGGGTCGCGAGAACGCGAAGCAGTTCCTGAAGGAAAATCCTGAGATCCGTCAGACGATCGAAGATCGCGTACGGCGTGATTTGGGGATGGTCCGCGAAGCCGAAGTGGCAGCGGTGTAGGGTTTGGAATCAGCACGGGAGTCGACGCTGCCGGCCTCGCCCCCCGTGCTGTGTTCCGCAGAGCGCTAGTTCTCTACTTCTTGTCCGCTTCGACCGTGATCATCGTGGCGATGCGGTCGGCGCCTTTCGTCTCGAAATCGATCGTTACTTCCCGACCGGACATGGTCGCGAGTCCCGCAACTCCACCCTGCGCGCCAGTCACCTTCGTCGCGCTGGAATACTGAAAGGTCTGCCCGTTCGCGAGCGTCAGCGTCATCTTCTGTGCATCGACAGACTTCAGTTCCCCTTTCGCCGTTTCAGGTTTCTGCGCCTGGGCCTGTGCAGCAGCGGGCGCCTGAGCTGCCGGAGCCTTGGACGCTGGTTCTTGCGCATAGGCTGACAGGCTGAAGGCAGCTGCGAACACGAATGAACCAACCATCGCGACAGTTCCGCGAGTCATCTTACACATGGTTGAGACCTCCGCTCCGCGAGTTGGCGAAGAGTGTGCCAACCAATCCCGACGTACGTGCGGATGCTTTGAAAGCTCAAGCGACGGAAAGTTCGCGTAAGCCTTTCACGATGAGTTGCGATGCGAGTGGTTTTTGCCTAGCGAGTCGTGTCTGCAGCGAGCCCTGCAGCAACGGGCTGTGCTGTAGGCGGCGGCCCCAGGAAGCGCGCGAGATCGCCCTTCGTGCCACCGCGTTCCCACACTTTCGCGTAGACGCGCTCGAGACTGCTGCGGCTCACTGCGCGCATGGCGATCTGGTTGGCCAGCTCCTCGGTCTGCAGATACGGATGGTGCGTGAAGATCCATACGTGGCCGAGCTCGTGCGCAATTGCGGCCTCGATCTCGTCGTCGGTGAGCGTATTGAGGAAGCTCGCTTCCACACTCAACAGGAACGGCTTTGCCGGCCCCGTCGGTGCCTCGACGGACATCATCAACGCATTACTCGGCACGATCGTCACGACGATCGCCGGCGTAATTTCGAGACGTTTCTTCAGATTGGTAACGAGCGACTGGAGCCTGCCTTCGATCGCTGTCGGCGTGGTCGTCGGCTCCGCGGCAAATGTCGTTGGGACGACGGACAAAACGAGGATTGCCAGCGCCAGCAGTGCTGAGGTTCGCGAGAGGCCACAACGAGAGCGCATATAGAGCAGATCCCTCTTTCAGAAATCCGATTTCTAAGACGTCGTCCGATACTCACCAATTGCCCCAAGAGGCTTGGCGGGAATGCGTTGGGTCTGATTTGACTATCGGCACTTTGACGGTAACACAAAAGAGGGCGAAATGTGTCTTGATTCAAAACTCAACAAGGAAATTTTGATAGGTATATTTTGCCTGAATCGGCTCCTTTTGAGGGACTGCTCAGTTAGTAGACCTCGCGAGTGATAAGGTGATTAGCAGGCGAGGCGAGATCGACTCACGCGCTGTGCAGGCCGTCGCACACTCGCTGTGCGAGCGCGTCGAGGGAGAACGGTTTGGGAAGAAACGCCGTGCCCCACTCCTGCTGGTGCGCGAAGACATCGTCGGCATAGCCGGATACATACAGAACCCGAAGGCCAGGATGCCGGCGGGCAAGATGCTCGTACAGTTCGCGCCCGCTCATTCCGGGCATCAACACGTCTGTGACCAGCATGTCGATCGTCCCGGAGTGAGCCGCAAGCAGATGGATCGCGTCTGCTCCACTTGCAGCATCGAGAACGTTGTAGCCTCTCTGGGACAGCGCGGACTTCATGACCGATCGCACGTCGTCTTCGTCGTCCACCAGCAGGATCGTGCGTCTGCCGTTCTTCTCCGTAGGTGCTAGCGAATCCGCAGTCGAGCGAACCGCGCGCACCGTCGACGCCCGGCGAAGCGCGATCGTAAATGAAGTCCCCTGTCCCACTTCGCTGTCAACGGCGATCGCGCCGCCGAGTTGATTGACGATGCCGTATACGACAGGCAGTCCGAGCCCCGCGCTGAAGCCGGCAGACTTGGCGGTGAAGTACGGTTCGAACACATGCTCCCTGGTTCGTGCGTCCATGCCGACACCGGTATCGCGCACGGTGAGCCACACATACTCGCGCGCGTCGATCTCGGGATGATTGCGAGCACGGACGTCTTCTGAAAGCGTCGACGACGTCGTGATCGTGATCGCGCCCTCATCACCGATCGCGTCGCCGGCGTTTCCTGCAAGATGCAGGAGCACCTGCTCGATCTGTTTCGAGTCGCCCTCAACGTCGGGGAGCGATGGCTCGAGGTTGAACGTACACGTCGCCAACGGGCCAGCGACGCGACGCAGAGACGCTTCGAGCGTCGTGATAATGGCGTTCACGTCTACCGCGATGCGATCGATGGGCTGCTGACCACCGACGGCGAGGAGCTGCCTCGTCACGGTGGCGCCGCGAGTGGCTGCACGCATGATGGCCTGAAGGTGCACGCGCGAGTCCGGATCGAGCGGCTGATCGGCGAGCAGGATCTCACTGCTGCCGATGATGACGGTGAGCAGATTGTTGAAGGCATGGGCCACGCGGCCAGCGAGCCGGCTGGTAGCCTCGAGTGTCTGGACGTGGCCTCGTCGCACAGCCTCTTCCGCCGCCGCGCGCTCCGTCACGTCGATCGCGTGCCCGAGCACATACGGGCGCGCACCAGGCTCCGCATACAGGATGTTCCGATACATCCAGATGCGCTCCGTGCCGTCCTTTCGCACCACCCGCATCACGCCGCTGTCGTGCGCGCGTTCGCGAATGCGCGAGAGGTAGTGATCGAAACGATGTCGCGTGCCTGGCGAGAGGAAGTCGCGAAGGTTGCGCCCGATGCCGTCGCATGGTTCGTATCCCAACGAGTTGGCGGCCGCGGGATTCACGGAGAGGACGATCCCATCGAGATCGTGCGTGCAGATCAGGCCGAGACTGTTCTCGACGAGATGGCGATAGCGCTTCTCGTTGCTGTCGAGCGGTACGTCTCGAGCTGACTCGGATGTGCTTCGCGCGATGCGCTGCTCAATCGCCGCCAAATCGCTCAGAAGCCCGACCCTGAGATCGGGAAGTTGCATGCACACCCTCCTGACGTGACGAATCATCTCGTCAACGACAGATAGTCGATGCTAACAGAGGGATGCAGAGCTGTCGCAACGAAACGTCGATATCAATTTTGAGTAGGGATTTTTCCCGGGAAGGCTGGGGACTCTAGCCTGCTTTCGGTGGCTTCGCGGGCACCGTCACGTCCGTCGCTAGTGAGTTTGGATCGCCCTTGCGATGCGTCCAGATGCGGCCACACTGACTGCACCTGAAGTAGTCGACCACGGCGTCTTGGCTGCTGTGCTCAAGCAGGGTGCCTTCGATCCGGCAGACGGGGCACTGGCGTTGAGGCATAGGGAAGAGGAGCAGCATGGCACCTATCGGATCGAGCGTATATGTGTGAGGTGCGTGTGTCTGTCGGATTTTGAACACTCGACCACGACTAACGCATTGATTTTGTTGTGGCTTGGTGGCCAGGGCCGGAATCGAACCAGCGACACCGTGATTTTCAGTCTTACTCGGCGCGATTGTCGGGAGTTGGTGCAGGCGATCGCGGATCGTGGCGCGGGCATCTACGCCAACAGGATCGCTGCCCTACTCTCCCGTCTCTTTCGCTTCGCCGTAGACGAGGAAATCATCGAAGCGAATCCGGCGGCACATCTGCCGAAGCCAGGGGTGGAGATTGGCAGCCGACCGGAAGGTGAACTCGAAGCCAAAGCCTACTCCGCCGATGAAGTCAGAACGATCTGGGAAGCCACTGAGGCACTCGGTCCGTCTGTGCGGGCAATTTACCGTCTTGGGTTGATGACCGGCCAGCGGCCGACAGAAATCAGCGGTATGGAATGGGCCAAACTCGACGGACATTGGTGGACGATTCCCGGCCGACGAACGAAAAACGGGCGGGAGCATCGCGTCTACCTCACGCAGACTGCGCTCGACGCCCTGCAGGACGTGCCACGCACCAGCGATTCGCATGTCTTTGTGGGCTGGCGCGGGAAACGTCAACTCGCAGCGGTCAACGCGGAAGTCTTCGCCGGCGTACGGCGGCGAGAGAAGCCGCGTCACGCATTGCGGGACACGGTTGCCACCGGGCTTGCGGCGGCTGGCGTGGCTGTTGAGGACATCACGAAGGTGTTGAATCACACCTACGGCCCGCGGGTGACGCAGGGTTATGACGCTTACGGCTACGACAAAGAAAAACGCTTAGCGTTGATGAAGTGGGAGCGGAGTCTGCGCGCGATCGTGGACGGGAAAGCCAGCGGCGTAACGAAAGTCGTGCGACTCGCAAGTGGGGCGTAACCTCACGCCATCGGTTCTGGGAACTGGCCGGCACGGCGCATCCGCCGGATCAGTGATTGCGAGGGAGTGGTTGCGAGCTTTTGCACGCCTTCAACCTGAGGTGATCAAGCTAAAGTCGCCTATTTTTTAATTAGGGAAATTCGGATGCACAGAACGCTATCCAGCTGTCCCCTGGCCGTGTCGGGTGGCGCCGTAGCGACATCGACAACTGGATCGAAACGCGGAGCGCGAAGTGACGGCCGGCGGGACCGACACGCGCGCGGGGGGTCCCGTCGTGATCATCGTGGACCCGGTGGCGACTCAAGAGGCCTGCGAGCTCACCGCGGCCGACATCACCTGGGATCTGGCGCCGGCCGATGCGCCTGAGTCGGCCTTCGACGATGTGCTCGTGACGGCCATCTGTGAGGCACAGTCGTATCGGCTCCTGGCACAGCAAGTCCTTCAACAGCTTCACGCTGTCACTCTCGAGCGGGATCTGCTCCGGAGTCAACGCGCGATTGATCGTCGACGCGAACGGGAGGAGGCGTGACGCTCACCGCGTCGATCGTGGACGGCGTCAAGGCAGAGATACGAGCCAGAGAAAAGGGCCCTCGACCTCACGAGGCTTGGCGACCTTCTCGCGGAGCCAGACGACGCTATCGAATGGATCATCGCAGAGCGATTCTCCTATGGAAGCGTGAACCTGCTCGCCGGAAAACCGAAGGGCGGCAAGTCCACCACGGCTCGCTATCTCGCCCTCTGCGTAGCCACGGGAACGCCGTTCCTCGGGTAATGGCCACCACTGGCCCCTTCGATCACAGGTATTGGCAGTTGGCTGTCAAGAAAGGTGACGCGCGATGACGCGCGGCCATTGAGACGCTCGGCCTCATCACGGACGAGACGGTGCATTGAGGGCTCGCGCCTCATTAGAAATCGTTCCTCGAGGAACCTTTTTCGTGCAGTGCGCTACGCACGGTGGCGCGGGGGATTAGTCGTTTGTGCCTGAAGCAGACGCGATAGACGCGAACCCAGAGGCGTGTCCCGAGTCCAGCGTGTCGCTACCTTTGTAGATCCGCACGGTCCAGGTTGGAAAATAGTCTTCGCATCCGCGGCACTCTGCGCAACCGCCAGTTTCGCCCTGGACTCCACGTCAATTCCAGACACATGGGCCGTCGGTCTCGTACTTGCTTCATGAGCCGCGCGAGAAGGATTCGCCATAAACTGGTCGCAGGATCATGTGGGCGATGAGGTTCGGCTTTAGACCTGCCACCCAAATGGCGGCACAATGGTAGTCAACGACGTTTACGCGACGCTTTCGGACTTTCTGCGAATCGGTGCTTTTGGATGCATCTGGCGAAGCAACCGAGCGCGTAGGGGGAACAGTGAATAACGACGAACGAGTCGACGACCTGTCGCGAAGATCTTTCGTAAAGAAAGCTGCGTACGTCACGCCAGTGATTGTCACGCTTGACGCGATCCCATCCTTTGCATCGTACGGCTCCACTGACCGCGCGAATGGGAACAACGGCGTCGGCAACGGCATCGATCCACAACCGCCAGGAAATCCACCGATCAATGATGGACCCGGGACCGCACCTGGCAGCCCTGGGGCTGCGGGCAGGGGGAGGGGCAGGGGAGGCGGCTCCTAACCATCGGATGGGCGCGAGTGCAGCACAGGCTGCAGGCTGACTTCTATCTGACGCCCTGTGTTGATGCAGCCACCTAGCGGAAGGCCGAGGTCCCACGGACCTCGTTACTGTCGCACTCCGGGCAGCATGATCGTGCTGAGGCTATCCCCGAGACTCTCGTCTGGAAGACGGTCATTAGCTAGCCTGTTTGTTCTCGGACGTTTTCCGATCACCCAATATCATCCGCGTCACTGGCTCATCGGCGTTCGTCGGAAGCATCCACCAGCAGAGACACGTTGCACAGCGGAAGAAATCGACTCGGGGCGAGTACAGAATGCCAGCAAGATCCACGACCTTGACGCTCAGGCATTCTGGGCAGCGTGTTCGTGCTAACGCCATAAAACAACTTCGCTGACTCTTGAGACGGAAGGCCGTCCGGGGGTCGGTGAGCGGATCTACGTCCGCCGCGTGGACCTCTTACCAGTGCTTCGTTCGATCATTTCGCTCTGGGTCTCAATGAGATCGCGCTCTCGTCTGATCGCGTCTCCGAGGGCATCGAAATCTTGCTTCTCCAATGCCGCCATGCCGTCAGCGTGGGCCTTTCGGAAGTCCCTCAGGAGCGCGGCCACGCTTTGGGCTGCGGTCTTGGCCGGGCCGAGAGCAACGACTAGGTCAGTGAGCCGCTTCTCTTTTGGCCAGCGCTTCTTTGGTTTCAGTGCCTGTTTGGCCATGTCCAATTATGCTGGCTGAGTGCCCGAGCCCAAGCGGAAGGCGGAGTTCCCACGGACCTCGTTACACCGTCGCACTCCGGCAGCATGACCGTGCTGAGTCCTCCATACTGCGGACTCCCGTCTGGAAGACGGTTATTAGCTAGCCTGTTTGTTCTCGGATCTTTTCGGGTCACCAAAAACTACTCGTGTAGCTGGTCCGTCCTTACCCTTCGGGACCATCCCAGCATACGCACGCTCGGCAGCGGAAAAAATCGACGCGGGAAGAGTAGGCGATGTCAGCAAGGTCCACGACATCGACGCTATCGCACTCCGGACAACGTGTTCGCGCTGAGGCCATACGCGTCTGACCTTCCGGACTATTTGGAGACGGCAATTTTATACGTCAGTCAAGCGCACGCTGATGGAGGAGAGGTGCGGATTGAGGCTTCAGCGTTCCCAAGGACGCGGGCGCTGACGATACATCGCAACCGACCCGGTGACGTCGTAACCGAGACGGTTATAGTCCGCTTTGGGGTAGCACCAATCACTAGAGGTTCGACGCACAAAATTCCTGAGCGCACACCCGACGATTGCTGGCGAGAACGATACGAACATCGCGCCAACGTTGCGAAGCATAGGCGGACACGTCGCCGGGTTCACATCCCACCAGTGATCGAGATTGACTGCGATGATGCGGCACTCCTTCTCGATAGCAACCTCGGCCTCCCATCGCACGTATTTGTGCTTCCGGGCCGTGTCTTCGCCTATCAACTGAACGAAGGTGCCGGCGCGATGTAGATGCTCCCGACAGACGCTTTTGACGTACTGCTCGTCATCGGATTTGACTGCGCGATCCAACTGACAATCCGCAAAGTCCACGTCGATGTCTTCATGAGCATTCCAGCCCAGCATCTGGGTGAACTGCCACCGGTCGGTGCTGCTGAAGCCAACGAATGCCCGAGGCCTGGCCTGAGCTTGCGGGAGGAGACTCGCGAGAGCGTCCCAGGTCGGCCCGGTTGGTGCCACTGGAGACGACTCCACCAACTGTCGCATCAGGATTTCTCGGAAAAGATCGCTCTGCTTGCCGTCGCTCAATGGTGAGACTCCGCGCACGACAAAATGAAGTCATCAAGAAAAATCTTCCCGTGACCCCGGTGTGACCCCCGAACGATGTGGCTGGCCACCATACCTCTAGATTTTGCTTATTTGTTAGAAAATCTGGTGGCCAGGGACGGAATTGAACCGCCGACACCGTGATTTTCAGTCACGTGCTCTACCAACTGAGCTACCTGGCCGCTCGAACGCGAAGTTCGGAGGACGTACGAAACTCCACTATAACATGCTGGTTTGACCGAACGGAGCGGGCGTCGTACGCTGTTCGGTATCTCTGTTGGCGCCTCACCAACCTTTTACCAAGAAAGAAGTTTATTGATGCGAGTCTTCCCGCTCATCGTCGCGGTTGTCGTGTGTGGGTGTTCCAAGACAACCACCGAAGCTGCCACTCCTGCGAAGGCAGGTGCATCACAGACTGCAGCCGCGACACCGGCGCCGCCGAAGCCAGTTCCCGCGCAACTGCCCGATGTGCTTGCGCGCGTCAACGGCGAAGCGGTCAACAAGAGCGATTTCGATCGAGCGGTGCAGGCGGTCGAGGGACGGGCGGGTGGACCCGTTCCGCCAGAGCAACGCGACCAGGTTCTGCGCGGTGTGCTCGATCAGTTGATTGGGTACAAGGTGCTTGCGCAGGAAACGAAGACGCGCAACGTTGCTGTGCCTGATGCCGAGATCGATGCGCGCATCGGTCAGATTCGCGGACAGTTCCCCAGCGAAGAGGCCTTCACGCAAATGCTCGCCCAGCGCAAGCTGACGCTCGAGCAAGTGAAGTCGGATGCACGACAGGACATGGCCATCGCCAAGATGATCGAAGACGAGATCGCGGCGAAGGTCGCCGTCAAGCCGGAGCAGGTCACCGACTTCTACGCCAAGAACCCCGACCAGTTCAAAGAGGGTGAAAGCGTCCGCGCGAGCCACATATTGATCGCCGTGCCGAAGGGTGCGGATGCCGCCACCAAGGCACAGGCGCGTACGAAGGCCGAAGGCATCTTGAGCGACGTGAAAGCCGGAAAGGACTTCGCCGCACTCGCCAAGCAGCACTCGGCCGATCCCGGCAGCGCCGCCAACGGTGGCGACCTCGGGTTCTTCCAGCAGGGTCAGATGGTGGGTCCGTTCAATGATGCGGCGTTCAGTCTTGCGCCCGGCGCGACGAGCGATCTCGTGGAGACCGACTTCGGTTTCCACATCATCAGGGTGGCCGAGAAGAAGGAGGGCCGCACGATTCCGCTCGAAGAGGTCAAGCCGCAGGTCGAGCAATACCTCGAGCAGAAGAACCGCCAGGAGCAGACGGAAGCCTTCGTCAACAGCCTCAAGGCCAAGGGGAAGATTGAAGTTCTGATCTGAGGGTCGGTGAGCGACAACGC
>Ga0070669_100002701_pt1 | contig 12795 bp, 14 predicted proteins | sample KBSS53metaG_FD_64680 | JGI IMG/M metagenome (GOLD analysis project Ga0070669, IMG submission 64680) | Switchgrass rhizosphere microbial communities from Kellogg Biological Station, Michigan, USA - KBS S5-3 metaG | ecosystem: Host-associated > Plants > Roots > Rhizosphere > Soil ... | reverse complement strand
TCATCACGGCCAACAGCCTGAAGATCGCGGAAGGCGGCTGGCTCACGCTGGTGGTGGCAGCGATGGTGATGTTCGTCTTCACGACCTGGGCCCAGGGCCGGCGCGTGACCGAGCAGGCGGCGGCGGAAGAACGCATCGCGCTAGCGCCCTTCATCGACGCGCTGGCCGCCGACATGCCGCACCGCGTGCACGGCACCGCCGTCTTCATGACGGCCGACCCGGGCAGCGTGCCGCATGCGCTGCTGCACAACCTCAAGCACAACCAGGTGCTGCACGACCGGGTGATCATCCTGTGCGTGCGGAGCCGTCCCGTGCCTCGCGTGTACCCGGCCGGTCGGCTGGAGGTCGAGCAGCTCGCGCACGGTTTCTGGCGCGTGACGGCCTACCACGGCTTCATGGAAGACCCCGCCGTTCCGGAATACCTGCGGCTGATGGCGTATCAGCACGGTCTGCACATCGAGTCGATGTCGACCTCGTACTTCACCTCGCGCGCGTCACTGGGCCTGGGCCGGCTCCCGGGGCTCGGCGTGCTGCGCAAGGCGCTCTTCGGCACGCTGCAGCGCAATGCGGCGCGGGCGTCCGACTACTTCGGCCTGCCGGACAACCGCCTGATCGAGATCGGCCGCCGCGCCACTTGAAGGTGGCCGCCTGTTGGGCTGCTGCGCGTGCCGTGCGGCGTGCCTATTTCGCCAGCGCCCGCAGCGCCAGCTTGATGCCGTCGCTCACGCTTGCATCCTTCGGCAAGGCCTTCAGCGCCGCCGAGGCCTCCTTGTCGCTGTAGCCCAGCGCGACCAGCGCCTGCAGGATGTCGGCCTGCGCGTCGGTGGCGGCGTGCGCCGGCAGCGCGATGTCGGCGCCCAGCTTGCCCTTGAGCTCGAGCAGCAGGCGCTCGGCGGTCTTCTTGCCGATGCCGGGGATCTTCACCAGCCGGCCGGCGTCCTGCAGCGTGACGATCTGCGCCAGCTCGCCGACGCTCAAGCCCGACAGCACGCCCAGCGCCATGCGCGGGCCGATGCCCGAGATCTTGATGAGCTGGCGGAAGGCCGCCCGTTCCTGATGGGTGCCGAAGCCGTAGAGAATCTGCGCGTCTTCGCGCACCACGAAGTGCGTCAGCAGCGACACGCGCTCGCCGGTGTGCGGCAGGTTGTAGAACGTGCTCATCGGCACATCGACCTCGTAACCGACGCCGTGACAGTCGACGACCACCTGCGGTGGATTGCGTTCGGCCAGCGTGCCGGTCAATTTGCCTATCATGGGTGCCCCTTCAAGAGCCGGAATTATCCTTTGATCGTTCGCCACACCTTCAAGCCCCTAAACAACGTGCGCCTCGGCCACCTGTGCGGCCCGCTCGACGAGCACCTGCGCCGCATCGAGGACACGCTGGGCGTGACGATCGCGCACCGCCACGAGCAGTTCAAGGTCGAGGGGCCGAAGGCCATCGCCGACCAGGCGATGGAGGTGCTGCAGGCGCTGTACGAGATCGCCGAGCGGCCGATCGACCCGGCCGTGGTGCAGCTCACGCTGGCCAGCGATTCGGGCATGACCGCGGACGGCGAGGCCGGCCCGATGCTGGTCACGCGCCGCGCCGACCTGCGGGCCCGCACGCCGACCCAGGCCGCCTACCTCGACCACATCGCCAAGCACGACATCACCTTCGGCATCGGCCCGGCGGGCACGGGCAAGACCTACCTCGCCGTGGCCTGCGCGGTCGATGCGCTGGAACGCAGCGCGGTGCAGCGCATCGTGCTCACACGGCCGGCGGTCGAGGCGGGTGAACGGCTCGGCTTCCTGCCGGGCGACCTGTCCCAAAAGGTCGATCCCTACCTGCGCCCGCTGTACGACGCGCTCTACGACCTGATGGGCTACGACAAGGTGCAGAAGGCCTTCGAGCGCAACGCGCTGGAGATCGCGCCGCTGGCCTTCATGCGCGGGCGCACGCTCAACAACGCCTTCGTCATCCTCGACGAGGCACAGAACACCACGCCCGAGCAGATGAAGATGTTCCTCACGCGCATCGGCTTCGGCGCCAAGGCGGTGGTGACGGGCGACGTGAGCCAGATCGACCTGCCCAAGTCGCAGCTGTCGGGCCTGATCGACGCGGAGCGCGTGCTCAAGCGCGTCAAGGGCATCGCGATCACGCGCTTCAGCAGCGCGGACGTGGTGCGGCATCCGATGGTGGCGCGCATCGTCGACGCCTACGACGGCCAGCGCAAGCGTGGCGCAGGCGCGTGATGGCGCTGCCGGCACTGTCGCTGTCGCTGCAGTTCGGGCGCTTCAAGGGCGTGGAGCGGCATCGCGCCGCGCTGCCGCGCCACAGCGTCACGCGCTGGATCCGGCATGCGCTGGACATCGACGGCGAGATCACCGTGCGCATCGTCGATGCGGAAGAAGGCCAGCGGCTCAACCGCGAGTTCCGCGGCAAGGACTACGCGACCAACGTGCTGACATTCGACTATGCGCAGGCGCCCATCGTGATGGCCGACCTGGTGCTGTGCGCGCCGGTGGTGGCGCGCGAGGCGAAGGAAAACCGCAAGACGCTGGCAGACCACTACGCGCACCTGCTGGTGCACGGCACACTGCACGCGCAGGGTTGGGACCACGAGACCAGCGAGGCCGACGCCGACGAGATGGAAGCCTACGAGATCGAGATCCTGGCCGAGATGGGCATCCGCAGCCCCTACGGCAAGTAGCGGTTCAGTCGGCCGTCAAGCCGTCATCTGCAGCGGGATCGTCACCGGGCCGTCGTTGACCAGGTGCACCTGCATGTCGGCGGCGAACACGCCGGTCGCCACGACGGGATGCGCAGCGCGCGCCCGTGCCACGAACAGCTCGTACAGCCGCCGGCCTTCATCGGGCGCCGCGGCCTGCGTGAAGCTCGGCCGGTTGCCACCGCTCACATCCGCGGCCAGGGTGAACTGGCTCACGACCAAGAGGCCGCCACCGATGTCCTGCACGCTGCGGTTCATCTTGCCGGCATCGTCCGAGAAGATGCGCAGCTTGAGGATCTTGGCGAGCATCCGGTCGGCCACGGCGTCGGTGTCGTCGCGCTCGGCGCACAGCAGCACCAGCAGGCCCGCACCGATCGCGCCGACGGTTTCACCGGCGATGTCGACCCGCGCCTCGCGCACGCGTTGCAGCACCGCCTTCACTCGTGCTCCCCCATGCGCACGGCACGCGCTTCCATGTTGAGCGGCAGCAGCTGGATCGTGACGCGCAGGCCCGGCACAGCCTCCATCAACGATTTTTCGAGCGCATCGCGCAAGCCGGCTGCGCGATGCAGCGACCACTCCCCCGGCACATGCATGTGCAGGTCGGCGAAACGGCGGCGCCCCGCGCTGCGCGTGACGATGTCGTCGAAGCGCAGCGCCGCGCCATCGGGCCGCGCGGCGAAACGCGCGAGGGCCTCGTTCATCGCCGCCAGCGACGGCGCATCGAGCGCCTGGTCCATCAACCCCTGCGACGAGCGCCAGACCAGGTGCCCCCCTTCGCGCACGATGTTCAGGGCCACCCCGATCGCCAGCAGCGGGTCTAGCCACAGCCAACCGGTGAAGTGCACCGCGACGATGCCGACCACCACCGCGGCCGAAGTCCACACGTCGGTGACCAGGTGCCGGCCGTCGGCTTCGAGGGCGATGGAGCGGTGCGCACGCGCCGCACGGAACATCGCGACGGCCAGCGCTGCGTTCAGCATCGAGCTGACGATCGACAGCGCCAGGCCCCAGCCGAGTTGTTCGATGGGCTGCGGCGACATCAGCCGCACGATGGCCGCCCAGCCGATGGCCAGCGCCGCACCGATGATCAGGATGCCCTCGAAGCCGGACGAGAAGTACTCCGCCTTGTGATGCCCGTACGGATGGTCTTCGTCGGCCGGCCGTGCGGCGATCGTCACCATGGCCAGCGCAAACATCGCACTGGCGAGGTTGACGAAGGACTCCATGGCATCGGAGATCAGGCCCATGGAATTGGTCACGTAGCCCGCCGCCCCCTTGAGCACGATGGTCACCAATGCAACGGCGACCGAGACGCGCAGCAAGGCCTTGGGGCTCCAGCGAAGGGATGAAGAAGGTGCAGGAGCAGGCATGGCAGAGGGAAAAGCGGTACTAGACCGCACAAGGGAGTTGAATTATCGCGACCTGATCGACGACGCGATGCGGTCGCTTACCATGCCGGGCCTCGCCCCGTGGCGACACCGCTCAAGGAGTGACCATGAACCATCGGATCCCGACCCTGCTGTGCATCCTTGCCCTGGCCAGCGGCGCCGTGTTCGCGCAGGCGACGGCCACACCGCCCGAACTGCAGGCCGGCACCATCAAGTCGGTCCGCGGCGACGTGCAGTTGCTCAGTGCCTCCGGAACCCAGCGCCCCGCTTCGCCCGGCGACGTGCTGATGCCCATCGACCGCGTGCTCACCGGCACGGATTCGGCCGCCAGCGTCGTGCTGCGTGACGGCACGATGATGGTGGTCGGCCCCTCGTCGCGGCTCGACATCAAGGAATTTCATTTCGACGCCACCACCCAGGACGGCGGCCTGCTGGTGTCCCTGCTGCGCGGCTCGATGCGCATGATCACCGGCCTGATCGGCAAAAAGCAGCCCGATGCCGTCCGCATCGAGACACAGACGGCTACCATCGGCATCCGCGGCACCGACTTCATCGTGCAGGCCGACGCCCAACCGTGACTTTTCACCGACTCGTTGCCACTGTCTTCACCAGCCTCCTGATTGCGGCCTGCTCGTCCAGCGGCACCCGCGTCGTGCTCCTTCCGCAGGCCGATGGCCGGCCATCGGCCGTGGTGGTTCGCGCCAATGGCGGCGAAGAGATCCTGGGCAAGCCTTACCAGCGAGCCACCGCCAGCCGCAACAGCACCGGTGCGCCGGTGGTCGACCAGGCCGACCCGGCGCGCATCGAGGCCGAAAACCGTAGCCTGTTCGATCTGATGCCGCCGCCTCCGCAGCGCTACACCCTGTATTTCGATGCCGGCGAAACGGCCCTGACGCCCGAATCGCAAGTCACGCTGAGCGAAGCGCTGGCCGCCGCCGCCGCACGCAACGGCGGTGAAATCGTGGTGACCGGCCACACCGACACGATGGGCACGCTGGAACGCAACGACGACCTGTCGCGCCGGCGCGCCCAGGAAGTGCGCCAGATGTTCGCCGAACGCGGTTTTCCCGCCGGCCGCATCCAGGCGATCGGGCGCGGCGAGCGCAACCTGCTCATTCCGACCCCCGACGAAGTCGCGGAGCCACGCAACCGCCGGGTGACGATCGAGGTCCGCTGAGCGCCAGCGCGCTTCAGCCCAAGAGCACCCGCGCGAACTTGCGCTTGCCGACCTGCACCACGTAGCTGCCGGCCGGCAGCTTGAGGCCCTTGTCGCTCACGACGGCCGAATCGATGCGCACGCCGCCGCCATCGATCAGGCGGTTGCCTTCCGACGTGGACGGCGCCAGGCCGGCCTGCTTGAGCAGCTGTGCGATGCCCAGCGGGGCGCCGGACAGCGTCACCTCCGGAATCTCGTCGGGCACGCCGCCCTTGCTGCGGTTCGCGAAGTCCTGTTCGGCCGCCTCGGCCGCGGCGGCGCTATGGAAGCGCGCGGTGATTTCCTTCGCCAGGGCCACCTTCGCGTCCTTGGGGTTGCGGCCCCCGGCGATCTCGGTCTTCAGCGCCTCGATGTCGGCCATCGAGCGGAAGCTCAGCAGCGTGTACCAGCGCCACATCAGGTCGTCGGAGATCGACAACACCTTGGCGAACATGGTGTTCGGCTCCTCGGTGACGCCGATGTAGTTGCCCTTGCTCTTGGACATCTTCTCCACACCGTCCAGACCTTCCAGCAATGGCATAGTGAGTATGCACTGCGGCTCCTGGCCGTATTCCTGCTGAAGATGGCGCCCGACCAGTAGATTGAACTTCTGATCCGTACCACCGAGTTCCAGGTCCGATCTGAGCGCCACGGAGTCATAGCCCTGCATCAGCGGATACAGGAACTCATGCACGGAGATCGACTGGCCGGCCTTGAAACGCTTGGTGAAGTCATCACGCTCCATCATCCGCGCCACGGTGTACTTGGCGGCCAGCTGGATCATCCCGCGCGCGCCCAGCGGGTCGCTCCATTCGGAGTTGTAGCGGATCTCGGTACGCGCCGGGTCGAGCACCAGGCTGGCTTGGCGGTAGTAGGTCTGGGCGTTGGCTTCGATCTGCTCGCGGGTCAGCGGCGGGCGGGTGCTGTTGCGGCCCGACGGGTCGCCGATGGTGCTGGTGAAGTCGCCGATCAGAAAAATGACGGTGTGGCCCAGATCCTGCAACTGACGCAGCTTGTTCAACACCACCGTGTGACCGATGTGGATATCCGGCGCCGTCGGGTCGAGCCCCAATTTGATGCGCAAAGGGACGCCGCTGGCCTCGGCGCGCTGCAGCTTGCGCACCCATTCCTCTTGGGGGAGCAGCTCGTCAGCCCCGCGCAGGGAGATTTCGAGCGCACGTCCTACAGCATCGGAAAGACTTTGGCTTGTAACAAACTCGGGCTTCATTGGGACTTTTTGGCAGGTTTGCGTATGGCCGAAGCTATACTCAGCCCGACTTTCCAAGCGTCGGATTCTAAGCGGCGCTTTTCTTTCGCTCCGTCCTGCAGCCTCGCCACGCGAGTTCAGTGCTGAGGACCCGCCGAACCGAAACAGGGCTTTAAGACGTTGATCAACGCCATTCTCGCTGCCGAGGAGCTGCTGGCTTCCCGTGTCGCACATACCTTCCGCACCTATCCGAAGCAGATCAGCGCCGCCATCGGTGCGCTCTTGCTGTGCGCAGGTGGCGGCGCCTTCGCCGTCGCATCGCTCGGCCCGGACGTGGCCGACCTGCCGGTCCGGCAAGTGCTCGAAGCCGTCCAACCTTTGGCCTACGCCGATCAGGTGGAAGCGCTCGACACGCACGACTTCACGCTTTTCCGCACGGAACTCACCCGGGCCAGCGACACCATCGATGCGTTGCTCAAGCGCCTGGGCATCGCCGACCCGGCCGCCGCGGCCTTCGTGCGTGGCAATGCCGAAGCGCGAGGCGCCCTGTTCAACCGGACCGGCCGCTCAGTCACGGCCGAGGCGGCCCGCGACAACACCCTGCAACGCCTGAGCGCACGCTGGATTCCAGACGGTGATGGCGGCTTCAAGCGCCTGGTGATCGCCCGTGACAGCACCGGCAAGGGCTTCACGGTCCGCACAGAGGTCGACCGACTCACGGCCGCGAGCCGGCTCGCCAGCGGCGTCGTGCGCAGTTCGCTCTTCGCCGCCACCGACGAGGCCCGCATCCCTGATGCGGTCGCCAGCCAGCTGGCCGACATCTTTTCCGCCGACGTCGACTTCCGCGCACTGCGCAGGGGCGACCGTTTCGCCGTCGTCTACGAGACCTTCGAGGCTGACGGCCAGTCGCTGCGCAGCGGCCGGGTGCTGTCGGCCGAGTTCGAGAGCAACGGCAAGATCTACCAGGCGATGTGGTTCCAGGAACCGGGCAAGAAGGGCGGCTACTACCGCCCGAACGGTGACAGCCTGCTGCGTGCCTACCTGTCCTCGCCGGTCGAGTTTTCGCGCATCTCCAGCGGCTTCGCGATGCGGATCCACCCGATCCAGAACACCTGGCGCCAGCACAACGGCATCGATTTCGCAGCCCCCACCGGCACCGCGGTGCGGGCCGTCGGTGACGGCGTGGTGGAGTTCGCAGGCCGGCAGAACGGCTACGGCAACATCGTCATCCTCAAGCACCGCAACAACCAGGAAACCGTCTACGCGCACCTCAGCCGCATCGACGTGAAGGTCGGTCAGGCGGTGAGCCAGAGCCAGTTCATTGGCGCGGTCGGTTCCACCGGGTGGGCCACGGGCCCGCATCTGCACTTCGAGTTCCGCGTGAACGGCGAATACACCAACCCGGCCAACATCGCGCAGCAGGACGGCGGCACGCCGATCAGCGCGTCGGTGCGCCCGATCTTCGACCGCCAGGCGATGGCGACGCGCCGCGAACTGGCTGCCGCTTTCTCCGTGGTCCAGGCGAGCGCCGACTGAGCGACTCCCCGATGCTTAGCTGAGCGCGCATGGCCGAACGCTTCATCGGCCTGATGTCGGGCACCTCGCTCGATGGCGTCGACGGCGTCGTGGCGGACCTTGACGCGGGTCGCATCGCGGTCCTGGCCCACGCCAGCGCACCCTTTCCTGAGGCGCTGCGCGCGGAGCTGCTGGCGCTCAACACGCCCGGCGACAACGAGCTGCACCGCGCAGCCCTGGCGGCCAACGGCCTGGCGCGCCTCTATGCCGACGTGGTGCGACAACTGCTGGACGACACCGCCTGCTCACCCGCCGACGTCACGGCGATCGGCGCCCATGGCCAGACCATCCGACACCAGCCCGGCGCAGTCGATGGCATCGGCTACACGTTGCAGCTGAGCAACCCCGCTCTGCTCGCAGAGCTGTGCGGCATCGACGTGGTGGCGGACTTCCGCAGCCGCGACGTGGCGGCCGGCGGCCAGGGGGCGCCGCTGGTGCCCGCCTTCCACCGTGCGGTCTTTGGCCAGGTGCACCAGACCCTCGCGGTCCTGAACATCGGCGGTATCTCGAACCTGAGCGTGCTGCCTGCCGACCGCGGCCCGGTCCTCGGTTTCGACTGCGGCCCCGGCAACGCCTTGATGGACCACTGGTGCCGTCTGCACACCGGCCGGCCTTTCGACGACGGCGGCCGGTGGGCAGCCAGTGGCCGGGTCGACCCGCTGCTGCTGGCGCGGATGCGCGCCGAGCCCTTCTTCGCGCAGCCCCCTCCCAAGAGCACCGGCCGCGACCTGTTCCACCCTGGCTGGCTCGATGCCGTGCTGGGCGAGGCGGCCCTCGCCCCCGTCGACGTGCAGGCCACGCTCACCGAGCTCACGGCATCCGCGTGCGCGCACGACGTGCGCCTGTACGGCGACGACGCGTCGGCACTGATCGTCTGCGGCGGCGGCGCGCTCAACGACCACCTCATGGGGCGCCTGGCCGCCCTGCTGCCTAAACTGACCGTGTGTTCCTCCGCCGAACGCGGCTTGCCGCCGCAGCAGGTCGAGGCCGCCGCCTTCGCCTGGCTGGCGCGGGCCACGGTCCGGCGTGAGCCCGGCAACCTGGCGAGCGTGACCGGCGCACGCGGCGCACGGGTGCTGGGCGCGATCTACGCCGCCTGACGCCTTGCTGCAGCGCTCCTCAGCCGTGCCCTGAAACCTCGGGCTGCGGGGGCTGCACGGCACGCGCCTCGGGCGGCAGGTGCCAGAAGATCAGTGCAGAGGCGAGCGTGATCAGCCCCATGGTCGCGAACGTGGCCTGGAAGGCATGCAGGGTGTCGACGGGCGCGGCGCTCCCGAAGATGCCCGAATAACCGCCGAGGACCGAACTGGCGGCCGCCACGCCCAGGCTCATCGCCAGCATCTGGACCATCGACAGCAGGCTGTTGCCGCTGCTGGCCATGCTGCTGTCGAGGTCACGCAGCGTGACCGTGTTCATCGCCGTGAACTGCAGCGAGTTCACCGCCCCGAAGCACAGCAGCAGCACGATGTGCAGTGCCATCGGTTGGCCCGGCGACGTCAGCGCAAAGCAGCCCATCGTGACACCCACCAGCGCGGTGTTGGCGACCAGCACGCGGCGATAGCCGAAGTGCCTGATGAGCGGCGTGGTGAAGCGCTTCATGGCCATGCCTGCCATCGCGATGGGCAGCATCATCAGGCCCGCGTGCAGGGGCGAATACCCCATCGAGACCTGGAGCAGCAGCGGCACGAGAAAAGGCATGCAACCGCTGCCCAGGCGTGAGAACAGGTTGCCGAGCAGGCCGATGCTGAGGGTCGGCACCTTGAAAAGCACCGGCGAGAACAGCGGATCGGGCTTGCGCGCTGCCTGCAGCCAATAGGCCGTCAGGCTGGCGAAGCCGAACACCAGCAGCACGAACACACTCACCTGGCGAAGCCCCAGTTCGGCCACGCCGTCCAGCGCCAGCGAGATCGCCACCATGCCGAACGCCAGCATGGCATAGCCGGCGCCATCGAAGCGCCGCAGCGCCACGCCCCGGATATCCGGCATGAAGCGCAGCGTGGCGATGCAGCCCAGCAGGCCGACCGGCACGTTGATCAGGAAGATCCAGTGCCACGACGCGTACTGCACCAGCCAGCCACCCAGCGTCGGCCCCAGCAGCGGCCCGATGAGCCCGGGGATGGCCACGAAGCTCATCGCCTGCAGGAACTCTGCGCGGGGCACCGTGCGCAGCAGCGCCAACCGCCCCACCGGCAGCAGCAGCGCGCCGCCCAGCCCTTGCACCACCCGGGCGGCCACAAGCTGGCCGAGGCCCTGCGAGAGCGCACAGGCGACCGACCCGAGCACGAACAGCACGATCGCCGAGAAGAAGATGCGCCGTGTGCCGAAGCGGTCGGCGATCCAGCCGGACGCCGGAATCAGCATCGCCATCGTGAGCGAATAGGCCACCACCACGGACTGCATGCGCAGCGGGCTGACGCCCAGGCCAACGGCCATGGCCGGCAACGCCGTGTTGATGATCGTCGCGTCCAGCGTCTGCATGAAGAAGCCGACGGCGACGAGCCACAGAAGGCTTTTGCGCACGGGCGCGACGGGGTTGGCAACCTCTGGCGTCATGAAGGAACGGGAGTTGAAAGAACGACGGACAGCAAAAAGCCGCCCGAAGGCGGCTTGGCGGTGACGCTAGATCAGCAGCATCCAGGCATCAGGCCGAGAAGCTCGAACCGCAGCCGCAGGTGCTGGTGGCGTTCGGGTTCTTGATCACGAACTGGGCGCCCTGGAGGTCTTCCTTGTAGTCGATCTCGGCGCCGACCAGGTACTGGTAGCTCATCGCATCGATCAGCAGCGACACGCCATTCTTCGTCATGGTCGTGTCGTCCTCGTTGGTGATCTCGTCGAAGGTGAAGCCGTACTGGAAGCCGGAGCAACCGCCACCCTGCACGAACACCCGCAGCTTGAGCTCGGGGTTGCCCTCTTCGGCGATCAGGTCGGCCACCTTGGCGGCCGCGCTGTCGGTAAAGACGATCGGCTCGGGCATCTGGGTCGGGGTCTGGATGGTTTCGGCAACAGCGCTCATGTGCGGGACTCCTGTGGGGGTGGGCCGAACATGCGGCCAATGCGGGAATGCTACTGCAAGCAGCAAAAAGCCGCCCAGAGGGCGGCTTTCGCAACATGCCAAGTGCGGATATTCGCGTCGCGAGCCGCTGCAGGGCAAGGCGCAAACCGGAGCCGGACTTCCGTCCGGCGAGGATTTGCAACGCCGCCATGCAGTGGCGCAGCAGCGAAGATCAGCGCTTGGAGAATTGCTTGCGGCGGCGTGCGGAGTGCAGACCGACCTTCTTACGCTCGACTTCACGCGCATCGCGCGTCACGAAGCCGGCCTGGCTCAGCACCGGCTTGAGCGTCGCGTCGTAGTCGATCAGGGCGCGGGTGATGCCGTGGCGCGCTGCGCCGGCTTGACCCGATTCGCCGCCACCGGCCACGTTGATCATGATGTCGAAAGCTTCGACGTTGTTCGTCAAGAACAGCGGTTGCTTGGCGATCATGATGGACGTCTCACGGCCGAAATAGGCCTGGATGTCCTTGCCATTGACCGTGATCTTGCCGGTGCCCTTTTTCATGAACACACGGGCGACGCTGGATTTGCGACGGCCGGTTCCATTGTTCCATTCACCAATCATCTCAAGGCTCCTTACAGTTCCAGCACTTTGGGCTGTTGGGCGGTATGCGGGTGCTCGGCGCCACCGTAGACCTTGAGTTTCTTGATCATCGCGTAGCCGAGCGGGCCCTTGGGCAGCATGCCCTTGACGGCCTTTTCCAGGGCGCGGCCCGGGAACTTGGATTGCATGTCGCGGAAGTTGGTGGCACTGATGCCGCCCGGGTAACCCGAGTGACGGTAGTACACCTTGTCGATCGACTTGGCGCCGGTGACGCGCAGCTGGGCTGCGTTGATGATGACGATGAAGTCACCGGTATCGACGTGAGGCGTGTAAATGGCCTTGTGTTTGCCGCGCAAACGGAGAGCAACTTCGCTGGCTACTCGTCCGAGGACCTTGTCGGTCGCGTCAATCACAAACCACTCGTGCGTCACGTCAGCGGGTTTTGCGCTGAACGTTTTCATGAGTATCTTTCGACTTGGTTTGCCCAACCGGAGTTGGTGTGGCTGTGCCCTTTTCCACGGTCGGTTTTCCTCTGTTGGGAATCTCTTAGGTGGGGGATCGCGAACCGGAACCGGCTCGCACACTCCGCCGCGGGGCTGCCAAAACGCTGCGAAGCCCGCGATTCTATGTTGAAACCCGGGCTCCGGGCAAGTTCCTTGCCAGCCTCGACGGCCAGCAGGATCGGGCAATGGTCAGAAGCGGTGACGCATGCCCAGGCCGAAGCTGTTGCCGTGGCTCCGGTCCGTGATCCGGTCCTGCATGAGCACCGCGTACAGGTCGGTGCGCTTGGACAGGAAATAGTCGTAGCCGACGCTGCCCGTCGTGCGACTGCCGTCGTAGGTGCCTTCGACCTTGGTGCGGGCAATGGCGGCCAGGATCGAGCCGGCGCCCACCGGCACCGACACGCCAAGCGACGTCGTCTTGGCATCGTAGTCGGCGACTTCGGTCTTGGCGCCGCCGTACGTCACGAAGAACTTGGCAAAACCGGGGTTGTACGAGCCGCCGACCATCCAGTCTTTCTTCGTTTCGGGCACGGCCGCGCCCGCAATCACCGCAGTCAGCGGCGCCGAGTTGCCCGGGTTGGACACCTGGTCGCGCTCGTAGTACGCCACCGCCGACCACG
>Ga0070669_100002691_pt1 | contig 12807 bp, 10 predicted proteins | sample KBSS53metaG_FD_64680 | JGI IMG/M metagenome (GOLD analysis project Ga0070669, IMG submission 64680) | Switchgrass rhizosphere microbial communities from Kellogg Biological Station, Michigan, USA - KBS S5-3 metaG | ecosystem: Host-associated > Plants > Roots > Rhizosphere > Soil ... | reverse complement strand
GAAGACTTAACGCCGGCGAAAGTAGATCAGATTTTGGCAGCGTTACCTTAGTGAATCGTTAATCGTGAATCGTTAATCGTTCGTAGCCTCGATTCACGATTCACCATTCACTATTCACTATGTTTATTGGCGCGATCGGTTGTGAACCTCTTCAGCTGGCGCGAGTTCAACTTGAAAACTCGCGGTCCCTTGACGTCTATCGTAAACACGGCGGCTACGAAGCACTGAAAAAAGTGCTCAATTCCATGTCGCCTGACGACGTCATTAATGAGGTGAAGAAATCAGCACTGCGAGGCAGAGGCGGCGCAGGGTTTCCAACAGGAATGAAGTGGAGCTTTGTTCCAAAGGATTCACCGAAACCGAAATATGTCGTTTGCAATGCTGACGAATCAGAACCGGGAACATTCAAAGATCGCTACCTGATGGAGCGTGATCCTCATCTGCTGATTGAAGGGATGCTGATCGCTGCTTACGCGCTGGGGTCGAAGACTTGCTACATCTACACGCGCGGTGAGTATCGATATTTGATCGATATCATGGACCAGGCGCTCGCGGACGCACGTGCGGCCGGGTTGGTTGGACCAAACGTGCTTGGAGGTAATTTCTCCTGCGACATTTACACGCACACCGGTGCCGGCGCGTACATCTGTGGTGAAGAGACAGCGCTGCTTAGCTCCCTCGAAGGATTGCGTGGACATCCACGCATGAAACCTCCCTTCCCTGCAGTTTCAGGACTTTATGCGTCGCCGACTGTTGTCAACAACGTCGAGACTCTGACCGCCGTGCCGGACATCATCAAGATGGGCGGAGAGGCTTATCAGAAACTGGGGACAGAAAAGAGCGGCGGAACGAAACTGTGGTCCGTGTCTGGCCATGTGAAGCGCCCGGGTGTTTATGAACTTCCGATGGGCTACGACGATATGGAAAAGTTCATCATGGAAGATTGCCAGGGGATCTTGAACGACAAGAAACTCAAAGCAGTCATTCCCGGCGGATCGTCCGTTTACATCATGCGCGCCGATCAGATTATCGGCAAAGATGTGCGCATGGACTATGAAGGTTTAGTTGCGGCCGGTTCGAGCGTCGGGTCAGGCGGTTTCATCGTGATGGATGAAACCGTCGACGTGTTCGAATCAACGAAGAACCTGACCGAGTTTTACAAACACGAATCGTGCGGTTGGTGTACGCCATGTCGCGAAGGAACAGACTGGTTGGTGAAGGTTTTCAAGCGAGTTGCGACTGGAGGCGGAAGACCTGAAGACGTACAGCTGATGCTCGACCTCTGCGACAACATCGAGGGCAAATCATTCTGTCCTCTTGGCGACGCCGCGTCCTGGCCCATCCAATCAGCTATCAAGCGATTCCCGGAAGACTTTAGGAGGCGAGTGGTTGGTCAATCGTGAATGCTGAACACGTATAGGACGTCTTAGACCTATAGGACCTATAGATTTCGAGATCCTCGATTCACGATTCACGATTTACAAAATGTCGACTGAACTAATAAACATAACCATCAACAACAAACCTTTTCAGGTACCCAAGGGCGCCCGCCTGATCGACGTGTGCCGCGAAAACGGGTTTGATATTCCCTCCTTCTGCTATTACGCCGATCTCGCTCTGCAGGCCTCTTGCCGGATGTGTCTCGTGCGCATCGAGAAGATGCCAAAGTTGCAAACCTCCTGCACGATCACTTGCACGGACGGCATGATCGTTACCACGCAGAGTGAAGAAATTGAAAAAGCGCAACGCGGAATGACGGAGTTTCTCCTCGCGAATCACCCGCTCGACTGTCCTGTTTGTGATCGTGGAGGCGAATGCGAACTCCAGGAGATGACTTTCGACTGGGGCGGCCTTGAAGAGCGGTTTACTGAAAAGAAGAACTACCATCCCGAAAAATATTTATCCCCGATAGTCGCGAACGATCCGCAACGATGCATCCTCTGCAAGCGATGCACCCGAGTTTGCGACGAATGGATGGGAGAAGATGCGATCGAAGCCGGAGGACGCGGGGCTCACACAGTAATCGGCACCTACCTCGGCTGGCTTGATTGTTCGCAGTGCGGAAATTGTATTGAGGTTTGTCCGACCGGCACGCTACTCGACGCAACCTATCGACATCAGACGCGGCCGTGGGAATTAGCGCAAACTGTTTCGACGTGCTCGTTTTGCTCTGACGGTTGCCAGATGTCGCTGGGATCGCGAGGTGGCGAGTTAATGCGCGTAGTCGCCCGTGATCGTTATGTGAACGGATTGAACGGCGAATTCCTTTGCATCAAAGGTCGCTTCGCACATCCGTTTGTAAATCACGAAGGACGACTGCGCACTCCTTTGATTCGTTACAAGAAAGGTGGGAAGTTGATTCCCGCAACCTGGGACGAGGCGATTCGCTTCACCGCGGAGCGTCTGGATCAGGTCGCCGATGAGTTCGGCCGAAATGCTGTAGCGGTTGTCGGGAGTCCGCGCCTTTCGAACGAATCGTTGTATGCCTTGCATAAGTTCGCAACTGAGTTAGTTGGCACTGACACTTACACGACGACCGACGCGTTTAGTCTAAAGCCATTCTTCGACAATCTTGGTGGCCAGATCGCGACGCACAAAGACATACGCTACGCGAAGACAATTCTTCTTATCGGCGGTGAGCCTGAAGAGCTGCAGCCATTGACGGGCAAACAGATACGCCAGGCAGTTCGCAATGGCGGCGCAAAACTGATCATCGTCAATTCTGTTCCCATTCGACTGCGCGAGCAGGCTGCGCAGTTTGTTCATATTCTGCCCGGCACTGAAGACGCAGTGGTCCTTTCATTGTTGGATTCTGGTAACGACTCCCTCGCCGCGAAAAAGAGTGGAACAGACATGTCAGATCTAAGCGCTGTACGCGACGCACTAACGCAGACCGCGGGTGACGTGATCGTCATGTTTGGTGGCGAATTGAGCGCGGATGCGCAAGCGGCGATTGCTCAACTACCCCTGTCGCTTTCCAGCGATACGCGTCGGGTCTTGCTTCATCCTTTGCCTCTTTTCAATAACAGCGTCGGCGCACAGCTGACGGGCATGATGAATGGAACCGTCACTCCAGAAAGCGTGCTTGATGCCTGCGGCTCCGGTGTTCGTGCAATGTATCTCGCCGGTAGTTTTTTGCCGCAACAATTGGAGGTACACGAAGCCGCGCTAGCGAGTCTGAGTTTTCTCATCGTGCAGGAGTTGTTTGAAACCGCGGCCACAAAAGTTGCCGACGTCGTTTTGCCGGCGGCCTCGTTTGCTGAAATCGATGGCACGTTTACAAACAACGACGGCTTTGTGCAGCGCGTTCGACAATCGATTCCACCAGTGCATCAATCGAAACCTGACTGGCTTATCACAACACAACTCGCAGCCGAGTTAGGCGTCGACTTCGGTTTTGGCATGTCCGCCACTGGCGTCTTCAAGGAACTCGCCGAGAAGGTGCCGGCGTTTCAGGGAATGCGTTATCCACTGCTGAAAGACGAAACAAAACCTGTGCAGGTGAGACACGAAGCACAACGCACGGACGTCAGCGGCGCTATTAAATCGTTGCAGGAGCGGGTGGAACAGATGACCGGCGAAGGTGAAAAGCTGACGGTAACTCCTGAAGTTGGGCACGAGCTATTCAAGATTGGAACGTTGACTGACAAGGTGCCGCAATTCCACCTATTGGCGGGCGGCAACCCCCGGCCTGAAAGTTTTCTAATCTCGCCCCTGTATCAGCTGACGATCGACAGCGATCTACGAAAAGAAGCGGCGGTGGCGGGAGACTGAAGACATTTTTGCTTGTTGATTGAAGATTTTTGATTGTTGGATTCATGAATCTTCAATCAACAATCAAAAATCACCAATAAACTATCATGGACTGGGCGACTATTCTCGACATTGTTCTTAAGTTCGTCGCGATCACGATTGCGTTCACAGTCGTATTGCTGATCGTTGCTTACACCGTCCTGGCCGAGCGACGCGTGCTGGCATTCATTCAGGGCCGGCTTGGTCCCAATCGCGTCGGCTACGGCGGCATGTTGCAGCCGTTCGCAGATCTGCTGAAGTTCATCCTCAAAGAAGACATTGTTCCTGACAAGTCGACACGCTTCATCTATTTCCTCGCGCCTGTGATAGCGACAATGGCTGCGTTGATGACGATGATCGTTTATCCCTTTGGACCAGAAACCTATATTCCTTTTATCGGCACGATCCCGCTATCGATAGCGCGCTTCGACGTCGCTCTGCTTTATGTTTTAGGAGTCACGTCTGTCGGTGTTTATGGGATCATGTTGGCCGGGTGGTCGTCTAATAATAAATACAGCTTGATGGGGGGCCTTCGCTCATCAGCGCAAATGATTTCGTATGAACTCGCGCTTGGACTCAGTCTGATTGGGGTAATCCTGCTGGCCGGCACTCTCGACTTGCAGAAGATTGTCGAGATGCAATCGAGCTGGCATGGCTTCCGTTGGTTTATCTTTCTTCAGCCCCTTGGCTTCGTCATCTATCTGATCGCCGCAATCGCTGAAACCAATCGAGTGCCTTTCGACCTGCCCGAAGCCGAAACCGAACTGGTAGCGGGATTTCACACTGAATACAGCGCAATGAAGTTTGCGCTGTTCTTCCTCGCCGAATACATCAACATGTTTACGGTATCGATGCTGGCCACCACTTTGTTCCTGGGCGGTTGGAATGTCCCGTTTGCTGAGGATCTGTTTGGCCGCGGCACTTTCTTGTTTGGACTGGTTGGCGTAATCGGTTTTCTGCTGAAAGTGATTTTCTTTCTGTTCCTCTACATCTGGCTCAGAGGCACGCTGCCGCGTTTTCGTTTTGATCAGCTGATGAATTTTGGCTGGAAGTTCTTGCTGCCCGTTGCGCTACTTAACATTTTTCTGACGGCAACACTGGTTATCTTGTTGACATAGTTTTGGTCCGCGTTCGCTTTGATGCTTGTACTGCTCTTCATACTTTTCGCCGGGCTCGCTATCGGATGCGCGATAGCTGTCGTTGCGCAACGCAATCCACTCTACTGCGCTATCTCGTTAATAGGAGTATTCGTCTCGTTGGCGTGCTTGTACGTGATGCTGGCAGCACCTTTCATCGCGGCGGTCCAGGTAATCGTTTACGCCGGCGCAATCATGGTGCTCGTCGTCTTCGTCATCATGTTGCTGAATGTCGAACAAGAGGAGCGACGACGTTCACGGCTCGGATTTCTCGTGCCCGTCGCCGTTGTGCTTGCTGCGATACTCATCGCGGAAGCTACGTTCATCATTTGGTTTGTCGACAGGTCTCCGGTCAAGCCCTTAAGCAACGTGTCCGACACCGGATTAACCTCGTCGATCGGATCCGCTCTTTTTACGAAGTACCTGTTGCCGTTCGAGATCACTTCGATTTTGTTGTTGATGGCAATTGTTGGCGCGATGACCCTGGCGCGCCGAATCAAGGAAATTCCGCCCGGCGGGGCTGTCGTTCCTGGGGCCCAGGTGCTACCCCTTCATATGTTTGATCCAACTATTGCTCTTGATGACACAAGGGCCGTTGCAGCTCACGGCAGCAACGAGGTGGCTGAGGTGATGGGCGTCCCTGACGACCACGATCCAACAAAGCGAGACTGAATATGGTTCCACAACTTTCCTGGTATCTGGCACTGTCAGCAATCCTGTTCACGATTGGCGTTGCGGGAGTGATCATCAAGCGGAACGTGATTGCGATGTTCATGTGCGTTGAACTGATGTTGAATGCTGTGAATCTCACGTTCGTTGCTTTTTCGAGTTTTTTCCACGATGTAACTGGACAGTTGTTTGTTTTTATCGTCATGACGGTCGCGGCGGCAGAAGCAGCAGTTGGACTGGGGATCATCATCGCAATCTTCCGCAACCGGGAGACGCTTGATGTGGATGATGCGAGTATTTTGAAGCTGTGAGGTTTTTGGGCTGAGGTCTTTGGTCTTGGGCCTTAGGGAATTTCAAGCTCCGGCCAAATGCCGAAGACCAAAGACCTAAGACCAAAACGCACGTCACCGAGAATCAATGGAGAACAACCTCCTCAGCATAATCATCTTCGCCCCACTAGCGGGTGCAGCCATTAACTGGCTCATCGGTCGGCGTGTGCGTGATGAACGGTTCATCGGCATTGTCGCGTGCGGCGCCGTTGCAGTCTCCACGATCATTTCGTTTTACCTGGCCTTCAAATCCGGCGGGGCCCTTAACGGCGACGCCCCCGTGGTCGACCATATCTGGACCTGGTTACAGGTCGGACGCTTTCGTGCTGACTTCGCCCTCGGCATGGACCGGCTCAGCGGCACTTACGCACTCTTCATCACATTTGTCGGCTTTCTGATCCACATGTTCGCCGTTGGCTACATGCATGGCGAGGCGGGCTTCTACCGGTTCTTCGCGTTCCTGAATCTTTTCATGTTCGCGATGCTGACGCTGGTTCTCGCCGACAACATGGTTTTGATGTTTGTCGGATGGGAAGGGGTCGGTCTTTGTTCATACCTTCTGATTGGCTACTACCTCGAACGAAAAGAAGCCGGTGATGCTGCGAAGAAGGCGTTCATTACAAATCGCGTCGGCGATTGGGGCTTCGTCCTTGGCATCTTGCTGACATTTATGCTGACCGGCTCTGTCAGCTTCTTTTCGCATGCCGGTGGCGGTGCGGTCGTTGAGAGCGCTTTACAGGTTATTGCCGCTCGACCGGTGGAAGCGTTCACGTGGCACGCGATCTTTGCTGGCGGAGTAACGTCAATAGCCGTTCTCCTCTTCATCGGTGCGGCCGGCAAGAGTGCCCAGATACCGTTGTACGTTTGGCTACCTGATGCGATGGCTGGACCAACTCCGGTCTCCGCATTGATCCATGCGGCCACAATGGTGACCGCAGGCGTCTACATGATCGTTCGTTGCTCGGCAATCTTCACGCACGCGCCCACGGCGATGTTTATCGTCGCCGTCATTGGAGCTGCAACGGCTTTGTTTGCCGCCACGATCGGACTCGCACAGAACGATATCAAGAAGGTGCTCGCGTATTCGACCATTTCGCAATTGGGTTACATGTTTCTAGCGTGTGGTGTCGGCGCATTTATAGCTGCGATCTTTCACGTCATCACTCACGCATTCTTCAAAGCATTACTGTTTCTCGGTTCGGGCTCAGTTATCCACGGCATGCACCATGAGCAGGATATGCGGCGCATGGGAGGACTTCGGAAGTACATGCCAATCACCTTCGCGACCATGCTCACCGGTTGGCTCGCGATCTGCGGCATTCCCTTCTTTGCCGGATTCTTTTCAAAAGACGAAATACTTTGGAAGGCGTGGAGTGCGCCATCGTTCGGCTTACCCTCGCCGGCGTTTAGCAAGATTCTGTGGGGTATTGGCGCGCTCACCGCTTTGCTCACCGCAATCTACATGACGCGGATGATGGTGATGACGTTCTGGGGAGAAGAACGCTTTCGTGACACACATCTCGACTCCAGCGAAGACACTTCACACGCACACGATCATCACGGTGCTCCTGAACCACACGAATCACCATGGCTCATGACAGTCCCGTTGATCGTCCTCGCAGTGCTGTCGACTATCGGCGGTTTCATCGGCGTGCCCTACGCTCTCAGTTCCCTTGTTACCGAAAAGGATCTGAATTACATCGAGCATAGGCTTGAGCCAGTCGTCGCTCACGTACCCGCTGGTGCACCCGAGTCGCACATCGAAGGTGAAGCCTCAGCGCCGACCACTACGGAACATAGGGCCACCGAGGCGGAAACAGCACTAACCGGAGCTAGCCACGCGACCCACAGTGGGGAGGAGATCTCTCAGGAACGGATGCTGGCGGGGCTGTCGGTGTTGATTGCTCTCGCAGGAATTGGAATAGGTTGGTGGATCTTCCGCAAACGTCCGCTGTTGCAACTACCGAGCATTCTGGAAAACAAATACTACGTCGACGAAGTGTACGACGCGGCTGTGATTCGACCAATCGAGGTCGGATCTCGAGAGGGACTGTGGAAGATTTTTGATATTGGAGTCATCGACGGCATTCTGCACGGAATTGGCGACGCGGTTGTTGAAGCCGGGCGTCTCGGTCGATATCTGCAAGCCGGTTTTGTTCGCGGTTATGCAGCGATCATTCTGATGGGTGCACTGATCCTGATCGGACTATTTGTTTTTTATAGCATTCCGAAACCATGAGCCATTTGCTAACCATACTGATTCTCGTTCCTGTGGCGGGCGCGCTGGCGTCGGTGCTCTATGGTGTTGTCGCCAAGGGCAACGAGGGCCACTACAAGTGGATTGCCCTGGTAACAAGTCTCATCACTTTCCTGTTGTCGCTGTTGCTCCTTCAAGGAGCTGGAACTTACCCGACGCCGGAGTTCAGGTTTGAAGAGAACATCAGTTGGATCAGCTCAATACAAGCACGATACCACCTGGGTGTGGATGGCATTAGTCTCTGGCTGGTGATCCTCACAACGCTTTTGATGCCGATCGCAATTCTTTCGAGTTGGACCGCAATCAAGCAGCGGCTGCTCGCCTACTACCTCTTCCTCCTGATTCTCGAATCAGCAATGATCGGAGTGTTCGTTTCACTCGATCTGCTGATCTTCTATCTGTTCTTTGAAGCTTCACTGGTGCCGATGTTCTTCTTGATTGGCATCTGGGGTGGAGAGCGTCGCATTTATTCAGCGGTGAAGTTTTTTATCTACACAGCCGTCGGCAGTTTGCTGATGCTTGTGGGCATTATCACGCTTTATTTCAACTATCACTCGTTCGACTACACAACACTTCTCGGAGCAATGGCGAATGACGCCGCCCTGGCTGGTCCACTGGGGTATGGGCTCTTTCTTGCCTTCGCTTTTGCATTCTGCATTAAGGTACCGTTGTTTCCATTCCATACCTGGCTACCGGACGCACACACAGAAGCACCAACGGCCGGTTCAGTGATCCTCGCCGGGGTGCTTTTGAAGATGGGCACCTACGGCTTGATGCGCTTTAATCTCGGGCTTTTTCCTGAGATGTCGCGCCGCTTCGCTCCCGTCATAATGATTCTTGCAATCATCGGCATCATCTACGGTGCGCTCGTCGCGATGGTCCAACCTGATGTCAAACGACTGGTTGCCTACTCGTCGGTCAGTCACATGGGTTTCGTCGTGCTAGGTCTTTTCTCCTTCACTGAACTGGGCATGCAAGGCGCGCTGTATCAAATGCTCAATCACGGAGTCTCGACAGGGGCACTCTTCCTTTTCGTGGGGTTCATCTACGAACGACGGCACACGCGTTTGATAAGCGACTTCGGTGGACTGGCAACACCGATGCCCTGGTTTTCGACTCTATTTGTTATCGCTTCTCTTTCTTCGATTGGCTTGCCGTTCCTGAACGGCTTTGTAGGTGAATTCCTGATACTCGCCGGAACGTGGACATCCACCGCCGTTTCGCATCCATGGATCGCAACTATGCTCGCTGGCACTGGGGTAATCTGGGCAGCAGTTTACATGCTTTGGATGTTGCAGCGTGTCGTCTTTGGGCCGGTTTCCAACAACGAGAATGCGAAGCTGTTGGATTTGAACAAGCGTGAACTCGGGTTGATGCTGCCCCTAATACTCTTGATGCTCCTGATGGGTGTTTATCCGCGCGTGTTCCTCGATCGGTCACAGGCAAGCGTCGAAGCAGTTCGCAAACAGGTAGCAACACCACCGGCGGGTGGTTCTTTCGAAGCTGCGGCCGCTCCCAAACAGAATCACTGAACTGAAAATGAATTTCTTTCTCGCACAGGCTTCCGGGGCTGATATTAATTGGTGGATCATCGCACCAGAAGTAATCGTGTGTCTCGCCGCCGTCGTTGTAATGCTGGTCGACGCGTTTGCAAATCAAGCGCAACGCTGGTTAACGGGAACCATTTCACTGATTGGAATAATTGCCGGCGGTGCAAGTTCCGTCTGGCTTTGGAGTTCGTGGCGCGGCCCAACCGAAGCGTTCGGTGGAATGATCGTGTTGGATGAGTTACGACTAGGCTTCACACTGATCTTCCTCTTCGTATCGGCGCTGACAGTTTTGCTTTCGATTGTTTGGGCCAAGAGTGAAAACCTACCTGCAGGAGAATTCCATTCGCTGTTGTTATTCGCGACTGTCGGCATGATGCTGATGGCCTCCGGTGGCGATCTCGTCATTATTTTTCTTGGCCTCGAGATTCTTTCAATTGCCACATATGTACTTGCTGGATTCCGGCGCACGGACGTGCGTTCGAATGAATCCTCGTTGAAGTATTTCATCCTCGGTTCGTTTTCTTCCGCGTTTTTGCTCTACGGGATTGCCTTGACCTACGGCGCAACGTCGTCGCCGGGCGCTGCAGGCACAACAAACATCGCTGAAATTGCCAATCGCTTGAATCAGTCCGCTTACCCGGGTTTGTTGTTCGCAGGCGCAGCAATGATGCTGGTCGGGTTTGGTTTCAAAATCGCTACCGCTCCATTTCACGTGTGGACGCCGGACGTTTATGAAGGCGCGCCAACTCCTGTGACTGCGTTCATGGCTGCTGGTCCAAAGGCGGCTGGATTCGCCTCCTTCATGCGCGTTTTTGTCTTCGGATTCCCATTCATTGTGGCGACGTCGAACACGCTTGTAGGCGCGCAGATTCATGCCTTGTGGGTCAACGTGCTTGTGATCCTGGCCATTCTTACGATGACCCTGGGCAACTTAGTCGCGATTGCGCAGAACAACGTGAAGCGAATGCTGGCGTATTCGTCGATCGCACATGCCGGCTATGCGCTTGTAGGCTTCGTCGCCGCCGGCTCCACTTCCGATCCCACGCAACGGAGTACCGCTATCACTGCGGTCATGTTTTATCTCCTGACTTATGCGGTGATGAATATCGGCGCCTTCGCTGTGGTCCAATTGATTGCTCGAAGTGGCGATCGACGAACTTCTGTCGAAGACTACAGCGGCATAGGTTTTCAATCGCCTGTGCTTTCGTTTTCGCTCAGTCTGTTTCTGCTGAGCCTCTTGGGGATGCCACTCACCGCGGGCTTCATGGGGAAGATTCTCGTCTTTGGAGCAGCAGTAGAGCAGCACTACTACATGCTTGTTGTAGTCGGCGTTTTAAACACTGCCATATCCGCCTACTATTACCTGCGACTGATTATCGTCATGTTCTTTCGCGAGCGTCTCACCGCATGGGCCGCACCGCGGATTCCAGCGAGCGTGGGAGTAGCGCTTGTAATAACAGTGCTTGGCGTTCTGTTACTCGGAATTTTTCCCTCGAGAATAATCAACGCGCTTCAAACCAGGATCCAAACGAAGTTCTATACACAGCAATTATCAGACGCGGTCAAGCGCTGAAGGCTGACTGAATTCGATCCAAGTGCCCACCGCAGACATCGCCGAACAGATCAAGCAGCAAATGGGAGACAAGTGGCTTCCACACATTTACACGCAACGTGTGCTGCGCTTGCGTACACGCCCGTACAAGTTTGCGAAACCGGTCCCAACGGCTCGCATTGCCATCCAGCACACGCTACTTGGTATTGAGTTGAAAGTGGGACGCCAGCGACTGCTGTGTCCAGACCTTGCTACGGCTCGTTATTTATCGGTGTTCGCCCGCGCCGGTTGTCCGGAAGTGGCGATTCCCTACGACATCACCAAGATCTCTCACCTTGCGGACGAGCTTGAATCGTCGTGGTACCGTATGCTCCTTTTGGTAGATCAGTACGCGCAAAAGCAGACAGATCAATTTGCCGCTCGGTTGAGACGCCTCTTATTTGCTAATATTCGTGACGAGCTTCAGGCGGCACACCGCGTGCGAGGCGACGACTAACGGAGGGTTGGAGAAAATAGATTCTGACGTTGATTAAACGTTTCTGATTGCACATGACTCAAGAGATCCCGAATAGCCCGGAAAACACAGCCGACACAGGTTCGCCACTTCCCTTTCCCTTCAACCAGCAGACCTATTGCCGCTACGAGTCGATTGAACCGCAGATCGAAGAAGCGCGCGTGCTGGTTGTCGATAATCTTTTGCGCGATCAGGACGATCTTTCCGTTGTTGCGAGAAATGAACTTGGCGACATGGTCGAGAGTCAATTGAAGCGCGAGCGGATGATCGCTGACATGGCGATCGAAAATATCGTCAACAACATCTCTCGTTTGGTTAAGCAACCGGCAACTAAGGTTGCTCATGTTTCCGAGATCGCATCAGCGGCCGCTCAATTTCAGCCAGACGCTATTGTCTTGGGTGGAACGCTCCGTGACTTTGACTACTACGAGCAATCGATTCTTGAAAGCTTTAGTAAGTTCATTCGGTCTACTCGAATACCCGTCCTCGCAATTTGCGGTGGCCACCAACTCGTGGGATTGAGTTTTGGCGCGCGCGTTATCACGCTCGACAAGTTGGAACAGCACGAGCAACGACAGGATCGACCGCAGGAGTATCAGTACCGGTTCATACGCATTACCGATCCGAATGATCCGATATTCGATCGCGTGCATTCAATCGAGTCGGGAATGAACCAGGCGAAGAAACAGGCTCGCATCCTTCGGGTTTGGCAGAATCATGGCTTACAACTCGATCGCATACCGAAAGGATTCAAGCTCCTCGCAACATCTTATCTCTGCCGCAACCAGATGATGGTGAAGCGTTCAGGCGGTCAGTTGATCTACACAGTGCAGTTTCATCTCGAGAAGTCGTTTGAAGATTGGAACAAGAGCCGCACGCGCTGGGAACATCCAAACGAATCACGCGATGGTCGGTTGCTGTTCGAAAACTTCCTGATGCTGGCGGTGAAGCAAGACTAGTCTGGGATCGCACGTATCTCATTCACCCCAGGCTTCAGCCTGGGGTTTT
>Ga0070669_100002689_pt1 | contig 12811 bp, 9 predicted proteins | sample KBSS53metaG_FD_64680 | JGI IMG/M metagenome (GOLD analysis project Ga0070669, IMG submission 64680) | Switchgrass rhizosphere microbial communities from Kellogg Biological Station, Michigan, USA - KBS S5-3 metaG | ecosystem: Host-associated > Plants > Roots > Rhizosphere > Soil ... | reverse complement strand
CACGGACGAGTGCTCCATGGCCGGAATCGTTCGCGCGCACGAGGCCGCCGAGCGCCACGGGGTGCGGCTCATCGTCGGCACCGAAATCACCCTCGAGGACGGGCTGAAATGCGTGCTGCTGGTGCAGGACAAGCAAGGCTACGAAGGCGTGTGCGCGCTGATCACCCAAGGCCGGCGCGCTGCCGCCAAAGGCACCTACCGCCTGACGCGCGACGATTTGGCCGCCGGGTTGCCAGGGACGCTGGCGCTGTGGGTGCCGTCGGTCCAGATCGACCTCGATGAAGCCCGCTTCCTGGCATCCGTATTCGCGGATCGCGTGTGGCTCGCGGTGGAACTGCACCGAGACCGGCCCGATCGCAAGCGCATGACCCACCTCGAAGCGGCCGCTGCGGCGTTGGGCGTCCCTATGGTCGCCGCCGGCGACGTCCACATGGACATCCGCCGACGCCGTGCGCTGCAAGACGTCCTGACCGCCGTTCGCCACAACACCACCGTAGCCCAGGCCGGCCGCCACCTGTTTCGAAACGGCGAGCGGCATTTGCGCACGCGGTCCGCGCTGTCGGGCGTTTACACCGATGCGCTCCTGGCGGAAACGCTGCGTGTCGCCGAGCGGTGCCAATTTTCGCTGTCGGAGTTGAGGTATCAATACCCGGCGGAAGTCGTGCCAGCAGGATTCACCGCGCCGACGTATCTCCGGCACCTGACGGAAGAGGGCATCCGGTGGCGTTGGCCCGAGGGGCCTTCGGACAAGGTCAGGGCCCAGATTGAACACGAACTGGCGCTCATCCGCGGGCTGGAATACGAGACTTACTTCCTCACCGTTTACGACATCGTGCGGTTCGCGCGCAGCCAACGCATCCTGTGCCAGGGCCGCGGGTCGGCCGCGAACAGCGCGGTGTGCTTCGCCATCGGCATCACCGAAGTCGATCCGATGCGCATGAACATGCTGATGGAGCGGTTCATCAGCAAAGAACGGGACGAACCGCCCGACATCGACATCGACTTCGAGCACGAACGGCGCGAAGAAGTCATCCAATACGTTTACAACCGTTACGGCCGGGAGCGCGCGGCCCTGGCGGCCACCGTCATCTTCTACCGCGGCAAGTCGGCGGTGCGCGACGTCGCTAAGTCCTTGGGAATGCCGGAGGATCAAATTCAGGCGCTGTCCGATTGCTTCGGTTGGTGGAGCGGCGAAGATCCGATCGAGGACAAGCTCGTCGCCGCGGGGTTCGACCCCGAAACGCCCCTCATGCGGCGAGTCATCGGCCTGACCGGCGAACTGCTCAACCACCCAAGGCATTTGTCGCAGCACGTGGGCGGGTTCGTCATCTCCGACCGGCCGCTGTCAACGCTCGTGCCGGTCGAAAACGCTGCGATGCCGAATCGGACCATCATCCAGTGGGATAAAGATGACCTCGACACGCTCGGCCTGCTGAAGGTCGACTGCTTGGCATTGGGGATGCTCACGGCGATCCGCAAGACGTTGGACCTGCTGCGCGCGCACCGCGGCCGCGACTTGACGATGGCCACCATCCCGGCCGAAGACCCGGCCACCTACGACATGATCTGCCGCGCCGACACGGTGGGCGTGTTCCAGGTCGAAAGCCGCGCGCAGATGTCGATGCTGCCGCGCCTGCAGCCCCGGTGCTTTTACGATCTCATCATCGAGGTCGCGATCATTCGGCCCGGCCCTATCGTCGGCAAGATGGTCCACCCCTTCCTCGCGCGGCGGCAAGGGAAGGAGATCGCGGTCTATCCGTCCAAAGAGATCGAAGAAATCTACGCGCGCACGCTGGGCGTGCCGCTGTTTCAAGAACAGGTCATGCGCGTGGCGATGGTCGCTGCCGGTTACAACGCGGGCGAGGCCGATCAGCTTCGGCGATCGATGGCCGCCTGGAAACGCAAAGGAAATATGGACCACCACCACGACAAGATCATCCGCGGCATGATCGAGCGGGGTTACACGCCGGCGTATGCCGAAGAAACCTTTCAACAGATCATGGGATTCTCCGGCTACGGCTTCCCTGAAAGCCACGCGGCCTCGTTCGCGTTGCTCACGTATGCGAGCTGCTGGCTGAAGTGTCACGAGCAAGCCGCCTTCACCTGCGCGCTGCTCAACTCTCAACCCTTGGGCTTCTACTCGACCAGCCAGCTCACCCAGGACGCGCGGCGCCAAGGCGTCGAGGTGCGGCCCGTCGATGTCTTGGCGAGCGGCTGGAACAACGGATTGGAGGACTGCGACGACCCGAGCCGCCAGCCGGCCATCCGATTGGGTTTTCGAGAGATCCGTGGCTTGTCCGAGGCCGCGGGCCTCCGCGTGGCCGCCAGCCGCGCGCGAGCGCCTTTCCGCTCGATCGAGGACCTGTGCCACCGCGCGGGCCTGGACCGCAAGGAGCGGGCCCTGCTGACCGAGGCCGGCGCTCTGAAGGCACTCGCCGGGCACCGCAACGGCGCCCGGTGGGCGGTCGCCGGCGTCGAGCGGCAGCTGCCCCTGCTGGACTGCAGCCCGGAGGAGACGCCCGTGGAGCTGCCCCCGCCCACGGAAGGCGAAGATCTCCTCTCCGATTACGGGACCATCGGCCTGACCCTAGGCCGGCATCCCTTGGCCCTCATCCGCGGCTTGCTGGCCAAGCGCCGGTGCCTCCCCAGCCAGGCCGTGTGGGCGCGCCGGTCGGGCTCGCGGGTGCGGATGGCGGGCATCGTGAGCCTGCGCCAGCGGCCCGCAACGGCCCGCGGGACCACGTTCCTCACGCTTGAGGACGAGGGCGGGGTCATCCAGGTCATCGTCTGGGCGGACCTCGGTGCCCGGCAGCGCAAAGAGCTGCTGGGCTCGCGCTTGCTGGCTGTGGACGGGAAATGGGAGATGGTGGATGGTGTAGGGAATCTTATTGCTAGCCAGCTGCATGACCTCACTGAACTGTTGGGCGGGCTGGATGCGCGGAGTCGTGATTTTCACTAAGCAACGGAGCAGGGCAGATGGGGGTTGCTAAGAGAATGCTGGAAGATGCTGATGACCATCCGAAGCCGCCGCCGGAAGCTTTCAAGGATGAGTCAATGTCCGAGATTGACAACGAATGGTTGCAAAACGCCTCGCGAGAACAGCAGGTCAATGCGATGCGGGTTTGGTTCCTCGCGCGTTATTGCGACCCTGCTTACGACACGCCGTATAGCAGCGATCTTGGAGGATATATTTACGTTAGCGGCGGACCCTATAGTCCTAGCGATGAGCTCGTCGACCGATTTGCAGGAGTGGCCGATGAAGATGCAATTCAAGAACTCGCCGATGAACTTTACGCGATGCACTTCGACGAGTGGGCGCCAACATCGCTTACCTACTATGTCCGCGAAGAAGATGTCTTCGTTGACGAACGATACCAGCCAACGCAACGACTAGAACAGAGACTCCAAGAGCTGAAAAGCGTTCTAACACTGAGTGGTGATGAGCAAACAAAGGCGCTCGCTCGAAATATTGTCTACGCGTCCATCATCTCAGCGTTGGAGACTTTTCTGTGGGAAACAGTCGTCTACTGGGTCGAGCATGATGAGTCAACGGTGGAGTCTTTCATCAAGAATCACCCAATTTTTCGAGATGAGAAGATTGCACTTGGAAGCATTTTCGATGTTGTGGCTAACCTAAAAATTAAGGTCCGCTCACATCTACAACATGTTGTGTGGCACCGTTGGGAACAAGTGGCACCGCTTTTCAAATACGGTTTGAGCATTGTCCTGCCGAGTGTGAAACAGTTCGAGGAAGCTATCCAGGACAGACACGATATCGTCCATCGAAGCGGCCAAACGGAGTCAGGCGCGCCGGTGGTCAAAATGGCTAGTGAGGTTGAGGAGCTCAGTGAGAAGGTTCTAGCCTTCGCCAATAAGGTTGACCTTAGTCTAAGTGCGAAAGGTTTTGTAGAGAGCGAATCTAAGCTGTAACTGTCCGATCAATTCGGAGATGCCTATGTGCGATTCCGCTCAATGTTGGCAGGCCTACAAGGACTACGCGCGGGAGTTCGGCGCCATCGTCGACATCCACGAGTTCGCGAAGTTGTATGGCTACCGCAAGATCAACCGCAAGTCGAAAATCCCCAAGGGCATGGATCGCCAATTCCTGAACCCCGCGTCCGACTTGGAAGCGCAGATTCGCACGCTCATCGACGAATGGAACGCGGAGCAAATCGCTGCGCTGGAGCAAGAACTGTTCAAGCAGGTCAAGCGACGAAACGACGCCGAGCGCACGCTTCAGACGAAGACGACGAAGAAGGCCCAGGACGATCTGCGCATCTCGACGAGCAAGATCGAGCAGCTCAAGAGCAAGATCGCCGACGTCAAGCGCGTCGAGCCGCAGCCCGCCAAGGACAATCGAATTTTCCCGATGGTCTACGCGCCCATCCTGATCTCGGAAAACGGGCAATGCGTGGTGCGACCCATGCGCTACCTGTTGCGCCCGCCCGGCGCGCCGCCGGCGTTTGACCTCGATAAGAATCGCAACGGCACCTACAACGCTCGGCGCGACAATTTGACCAGGTTCTGGCGCAAGCAATTCGGCTACACGCACGGGTTGATGGTCGTCGACACCTTCTACGAAAACGTCGAGACGCCGGAGGGGCAGAACCGGGTGCTGCAGTTCACGCCGCGCACGGGCGAAGCCATGTTGGTGCCGGTGCTGTGGGCGCACTGGACGGGGCGGCCCGGCGAGGACGATTTTTACTCGTTCGCGGCGATTACCGACGAGCCGGAGCCCGAGGTCATTGCCGCTGGGCACGATCGGACCATCATCAACCTAAAACCCGAACACGTGGACGCCTGGCTCAACCCAGACCCAAACAACCTCGAAGCGCTGTTCGCTTTGTTCGACGACAAGCGGCACCCGTTCTACGAGCACAGGCTGGCGGCGTGAGCTACGCTTGACGTCTGTTCGACGGTTGCAAGGCGAAGAAGGGCTCGCCATCACCCAGAAGATATCGTGGTTGCCAGGTGCCGTTGTAGGTCGCGCGCGGTCGCGTTACAGTCGTTTAGGGGTGCCGGGGGCACAGGGACAGCGAGCGAGGGAGAGCGCGTTGAGCAGGGGATGGACGGGCGTTTTGTTCGCGCTGGTGCTGATGAGCATGGCCCTTCCCGTGCCGGCCGGCGGAGGCGACTTGGCGCCCATTCGCGCCCTCCTGGCCGTGCCCGAGCCGCGCCTAGATTTGCTTCAAGCCAAACTCACGATCGACGGCCTGATCGAACCCAGCGCCGATGCCGACGCCACGCGCCGGCAGATTGAGGTGCTCACAAACCGCATCGCGCTCCGCTTCCCGTCGGGCGCAGACGATCGCACGAAACTTGAACTGTTGGTGGGGTCGCTGGCGCAACCGGGCCCCTGGAACGACGGGCGCGCATTCGCCTACGACCTGAACGATCCGTTCGGAAAAAACGTCCGGAACAAGGTGCTGTCAACCTACCTCGCGACCAGACGCGGCAACTGCGTCTCGATGCCGATCTTGCTCGTAATCCTTGGCCAGCGGCTGGGGCTGGACATGACCCTGGCCACGGCGCCCGAGCACGTGCTCGTCAAGTTCCGCGAGAAGGGCGGGGCATGGATCAACATCGAGGCCACGAGCTTCGGCACCAAAACCGACGATCGCTATCGGGATGAGATGGCCATCTCAACCAAGGCTCTTGCGAACGGCCTGTATCTTCGCCCACTGAACAGGCGAGAGACCGTCGCCGTCATGATGGGCACCCTCATGGAGTTCTACGGTCAAAGGCGACAGCCCCAGCGCCGAATCGAGGTGGCCGATCTCCTCCTTCGGTCGAATCCCAAGGACCTGAGTGCGATCCTCACGAAAGCCGCGGCTTACCGTCAGCTGATGGCGCTCCGTTACATCGAGCGATATCCCGACCCGGCCGACATCCCGGTGGCCAGTCGCCAAGACTTCCTGGATCTGCAAGCCAAGAACCACGCATGGTTCGATCGCGCGGAAGCATTGGGATGGGTCCTGCCGTCGCCGTCGCAGGACGCGAATTACCGTAAACTCATTCGGCAGACGAAAGTCGCCAGGGGAGGGGGATGATGCCGACGAGAACGCGCACGCAGACGGCTGCGCTGACGCTTGCACTGATGCTTTGCTGTGGTCATGCCGCGGCCCGCTACGTGCAATCGGATCCGATTGGCTTGGCGGGCGGTGCCAGCACCTATTCGTATGTAGGGGCCAACCCGGTCAATGCCGTCGACCCAATGGGATTGCTGGCTTACCTGTGCCAGAAGGGGCGCAACATCGGCATTGCGGTGCCCATCAATTTCCGTAACGCGGACGCAGTGGGAGGCGATGAGCAGGTCCGCCACATCGTTCAATCGATCGAACGGATTTGGAGTGGGAAGATCGGCGGCTACAACGTCAAGACGGTCGTGATCCCAAGCAGAGACCTAGCCAGCTTGCCCGGCGGCAATTCTGTAAATTTGTTTAGCGGCACTCGGGAATCGGGGGTCGACATGCCCAATTTCGATACCGGCGATTGGTATGTGCCGGGGCAGTGGGGCCCAGAGCTTTACGCGCATGAAACGGGTCATTTGTTCGGCTTGTTAGATCCAGGCACCGGCATGATGGCCAAAAATCTCGACGGAGCCCGCCCGGACGCACAGAACCTTCAGGACATTCTCAATCCCTTCAACGAAAACATCGTTCGAGGCTGCGGATGCGCCGACTGAGGGCTGCCGCGGTGCTGATGTGCGCGCTTGTGACGGCTTCATGCACGCCGCCGAGCCATATTGCAAAGATCAGCGATGATTTCGGGGTCTGCATGCGTGCAGATCGGGGGACGACCTACGTCAAGACAGCCGACGGTCCGGACTACGATGTCGGCGTTTTGACGATCGGCCAGATCAAGGTCGATGTCTACATCGGCTATTCGGTCGGCTTCAAAGGCGGGGACTGGAGCAAGGTCAAAAAGCCAAACGAGGGGTTCGTCCTGCTGGGGACGCAGGTGAAAGGTGATCGCAAGAAGACGATGCTTGGCCACCGACGGCAATCTCGCGGCCCCATCATCGTTCTCTTCGACGGGCCGAACGATGCTCGGATTTCTTCGGTCCTCGAACGCCAGGACTTCATCGTGGACTGCGATCGGAGCGGTTGAGCTCTATGGGCGGGCGATGCCCCGACCAATTGAGCTCATGTCATTAGCTGACAGATCACGCAGACGACGAAGGTAGTGTAATTGTCGTAGGTTTTTGGCTTCTTATTGCTGCCATCACCGTTTCTATCGCTGTGCGCACCCGTGCCTTGCTTTCGTTGAACCAAGCCTCGTCCATGACGGCGCTGTAAACGACGTTAACTTCTGTCGCACCCTTGTCGGGCTTGGAGAATTTGACGATCCGGAATTCTTCTTCGCTTGGGCCGGCGAACACACGACCGTGGGCCAGTGCATCCACAGGTTCACCAACTCGATATCCAAATGGTTTGCAGGTGCAAAGGCTTTGTTGAAAGCCTTGATGAGTTCACTAAGACTGGCGTAGTTGCTCAGATCGGTCAACGGGACTCGTGTGCCGACCGCAGCGTTGCGAAATTCATCACCATAGCTTTCCTCCGCAACCGATCCGGGGCGGTGGGCAAGCGAAAATCGTAGGGCGATCTCCAGAGTCTGCAGATTTCCGACAAGCCCGCCCAAGTGACAAGCGTGTTCCTGATTGTCCATTAGGTTCTCCTGGCGACGAGCCGAGGTGGGCTACACCATTCTCGCGCGCTTCCTTTAGCCCTGAACTAAAGGCCTTTTACAAACGAGCGCCGAGCAAGATCGGCCAATCTTCCAGAAGTATTTGGATGTCGACGCCGGCCAACACGTCGAACCCGTGCCTGCATGCAGGTTCAACAAGTTGTGACGGCACGCGAGTGCTGCGTGCGGCCAACGAACGACCCGCGACTCGCGACCACCGCCGATCCAATCGCTCCAGTGGCCACGCCCGCCGACCGCGCTATCCCAGCACGCGCTCGATCTGATCGCGCAGCGAACGCCCGCTTGGCGTGGCGTCCATGGCCGCCTGCTCGTCGTCGTAGAGGGGATCGAGGTAACGGGCGAGGTCTGTCTGCGCTTCCGGCGACGCCTGCAGCGCGTCGAGAAACCGGCTCGCGGTGTCGGTCGCGGCCGGGTCGCCCGCATAGATCGCGTCACGGTTTTGCGAGGCGAAGCCGTAGACGATGTTGTCGTCGGCCAAGCGCTGCGGCGCGTATGCGCCGACCGCCAAGATGACGTCCATACCGGCGGGCGTCAGCGCCAACCGCGCGTATTGGTCGTGCGCGGGACCGCCGCCCACGCCGGGCGTGGTGGCGAGATTGTCGAAGAAAGCGTTTGCGGCCGCGGCGCGCTGATCTTCCGGCAGCGACGCGAACACGGCGTTTACGAAAGCCGGGTCGGCGGCGCCGGCTTCCGCGGACTGCGCGAGATCGCTCCCCAGTGCCCCAACGTCGACGACGCCGCCTTGGGTGTGGCGCGCCAAGAGCGCTTCAGGCGTGAGCCGTTCGGCGCCGAGCGTGAGCTGGCCGTTGGCATCGACGCTGGAACCGCCCCAGATCAAACCGAACAAGCCCCCATCGCCCTGGCCGAGCGCGAGCGGTGTCGAACCGTCGGTGCGTGGGTCGTAGCCATACACCACCTGCTGGTCGCCGCCGTCTACCGACGCCAGAACCTCGTAGCCCGGAAAGGCGTCGTGGCTACCCTGAGAGGAGACGGTCCAGGTGCCGTCCGCGTTCGGACGCATTTCGACGCGCATCTGATAGGTGATGCCGGGCGCGACGCCGACCAGCGGATTGGCGCTCTGTCCCGAGACTTCGACGACGATGGTCCCGTCGGCCCTGACCTCGACAACTTCCGCGTTCAGGTCGTCCTCGGACGCCTCGCCGGTTTCTAACACGTTCCCGTTGTCATCCAGCTTGTGGGTTTCGCCGATGTCTTCGTCGATTTCGACCCGATAGGGCGGCGAGCGGCTCGGGTCGTCGTAGACCCGGACGGTCTGCTGGGTGCGCTGGGTGCCATCGGTGCCGACGCCGCGGTTGTCGCCCTGGAACGTGCCGCCGCCAGGCACGAAGAACGGCGTGGTCACTTGGTCCTGCGGGATGAAGGCGTTGATCTCGACCTCCACCGCAGGCGTCTGCGGGGGCGGTGGGTCCTGCGGCAACGGAGGTGCCGCGGGCGCGAACGACGGTTGCTGGCGCGGCAGATCTAGCTCGGGAATGCGCTGGGCGACGGGTCCGATCGCGGACATGGCGGCGATGCTCCTTGCGGCTGCGAAGACCTCATCATGCGGCGGTCAGACCGGCTTGCCCATACGGATTTTCCCTAGGCCCCCGACACCTTTGGGAACCAATGAGACTGAGTCGACTTCAGATCCTATTGTTCGGAGCCATCGACACCGGGCACCGGCCGCTCAGCGGTTGCGCCGAGGGGTGAATTCTGCGAGCGACACGCAGAAAGATAAGTCTCGCCCAGCCGCTTGGCCTCTGCGCGAGCGCCCACCTCGCGGCACTCCTCGCGGTAACGCAGCAGCGCGGCCACGATCTCCTCATCGTCGAGCGATTGGCTCCCGGTCGCGAACACCAACTCGGCCACGCGCTTCCGGCGGAGCGCGTCCTCGCGCTTGGCCTGCGCACGGGCGCGCGACGCTTTGCGCTGCGACGCCACGAGCTCTTGCGCCTGAAGCTGCGCGAGTCGGGTCGTGGCGCGCGCAATTCGATCATGAAGGTGCGTGCTGTGGAGTTCCATAGTGCTCTCGGTGACGGGTGAACCACTCTTCCATTCAAGCAAAAATGGGTGCGCCGTCAATTCAAAACTTTGCTGAGAATTGGCTTAACAGCGATCGAGAAAGAATCTAAAAAAGAAACACTAAAGCTGGAGCAAGAGCGCACTTAGGCAGTCCTCGTTGAGGACTGCGTGCGCCGAGGGCTTCGCCCCCGGAACCCCCGGCGAAAAACGATGCGAAAACCTTGCCAAGGCGCAGCGCGCGGGCATAACGAAGGTCGCAGGGGGACACGACCGGAGCACGCACGCATGGCGATCTACCACACACACATCAAGACTTTCAGCCGCACCCGAAACGATTCGTCCATCGCCGCCGCGGCGTATCGAGGAGCCCTGTGGCTCTTCGACTCCCGCACGGGCAAGCGGCACGACTACCGGCGCCGGAAAGGCGTCGAGCAATCCCGCATCGTCGCGCCCGGTTCTGCGCCCGATTGGGCTTTCGATCCGGAAAAGCTGTGGGCGGCGGCCGAAGCCGCCGAACACCGCGGCAATTCGACGGTCGCGCGGGAGTTCGAAGTCGCCCTTCCGTGCGAGTTCGATGCGCCGCAACGCGCCAAGCTCACCTCCGCGCTGGCGCGCGCGCTCGTCGCGCGTTACGGGTTCGCAGTGCAAGCGAGCATCCACGAACCCAGCCGAACGGGCAGCAGGAACTGGCACGTTCACATCCTCGCAACGACCCGCCGGATGGGCAGCGAGGGGCTGGGCGAGAAGACGCGCGAGCTCGACGGCGGACCGTCCGGGAGAGCCGAAGTCAACTGGACGCGCCGGATGGTGGCGGACACCATCAACCAGCACCTCGAAGAGGCCGAAATCGCTGCGCGGGTGGATCACAGGACGCTCGAAGCGCAGGCCGACGCGGCGTTGGCGGCCGGGAACGCGGTCTCGGCGTTGGAATTGACGCGCGAGCCCACCCAGCACCTGGGAAAAAACGCCACCGCGCTCGAGCGAAAGGGCGAGCGGACGAAGCTGGGCACGGCCAACGAGGCAATCACCCACGCCAACGGCGCGGCGTTCGACCAAATGCTCGTGGCCTACCAGGCCGCGGGCCGCGTCGTCGCCACGCCCGAGGGTCACAGCGCGGAGCGGGCACGCCGGGACCGCCGGCGCGAGGCCCCTCGAGCATCGAAAATCCCGGCGCACCCGCAGATCCTGGTTGCAGGTGACCTGCCCCAGGTGGAGACGCCGCCTCCGAACTTGCGCACGCCCGCGGGGCGACGCCGGGCCGCCCGCGAGGCGTTGCGCGAGGCGCATTTCATCTGGATGTCGGACCAGGGGCTGGGAGCGTCGCTCGGCGTCGTGTTCGTGCACACCGCACGGGTGCTGCGCCATCAGGGCTCGCGCTTGAGGGCCTACATCGACCACCCGCCCTTCGCCGTCGACCTGCGCGAGTTGGTCCGGCGGATGAAAAGATTCGCCCACGACGCCGGTCGGCTGCTCCGCCGAAAAGCCGCTTCGGCGAATGCCCAAGCGCGGCTCGCGGCGGCGCATCGAACCTTGGAAGCCTTCGACGAGCAGCACCCTAAGCCGGCCCTGTGGTCCCGGAGCGAGTGGTCGAAGCGCAGATCCCGACGCGTCGCGGAAGTGACACGCCTCATGAAGGAGGCTGAGGCTGCGCGAGAGGCAACCGGAGAGACGGCGGCGCGCGCGTATGGAGCGCAGACCCGGAAGAGCGCCGAAGCGCTCGAGTCGTGGAGCGAAACGCTCTTGGACCGCTACGGCATCTACCTCGACGAAGAGGACGCGCTGCCGCCCGAACGGCCAGCGGACGAGCCGCCGCCGCCGCCGGTGGCGGACGACTCGAGGTCCGGATCCGGCGACATCCGCCAGCACCGTCCCCGTTTCTGATCGAGAAAACGCCCCGCCGTTGGGCGGGGCGTGAGGTTTGGGCGCGGTTCCCCCTGTGACACCGCGCCGATAGACCTATTGGAGCGGGCGCCGCGGCGGCTTGGCCGCCGTGCGGCTTTCATGCGCCTTGCGCCGGCGCTCTGCCAGCAAACCAGCGAGCACGCCCGCGTCGGGTTTCAGGATTTCTTCCCGGATGGCCGCCGACGGGGGCGGTTCGGAGGACGGGGCGGGGCCGTGCCACACCTCGAAGCGCCGGACGAGCTCGTCGGCAAGTTCCAGGGAATGATCCAAGTCTTGGTCCCGGTCGGCCAAGGTCCGATTCGGATTCAGCGTCACGAGGCCGTTCAGCAGGTGGGCAGCGATGCCAAGGCGGAGATTTTGCGGGTTCAACAACATGAGGGCGCTCCTAGCGCGGTGGGGGAACCTTCATGCAAGCAAAACTTGCGATGATCGCAAGAAGAATTTTCAGTCTCGCTGCAATCTCATTTAACCAGCGGACATGCAATTGCGGTGGTGCATGGAGCGTCGGAGAAAAGGCGCGCCTGTTTGCGGTCAGCCGCTCTCCAGGATGGCCCGGCTCCTTCCAGACGTCGAAGATACGTCCTGGTCGAGGGTCGGGGTTCACGAAGAGGCGGCCGCTCCGCTATACTTCGGCTTGGACACTCACTTGGACATTTGGGCCAAGAGTTCCTGCAGCGTCAAGGACTTATGGGTCAGAGGGTTAGGGCGGCCGGTTGAGGATCCCTCACTCTCCGCCAGTTCGTCCGAGACGTCCGCAAGGCCTTCCGGGCCGCGCGCGGCGCCTCTGGAAACGGCGGTTCTGGTTTGACTATTGTGTCGCGGTTTCGGCACAATTCCGCTTCTGCATCACGCGCCCGTAGCTCAGCTGGATAGAGCACCAGGCTACGAACTTGGGGGTCGGAGGTTCGAATCCTTCCGGGCGCGCCAATACGAAAAAGCCGGCGATCACTCGCCGGCTTTTTTGTTTTTGGATGTCTTGCCCACGGCATGGTCGAGGACCAGGAGGTCGGAGTTCCCTGGGCGAAAACCGTCCCGCAGCGCCCGGCCGACATAATCGCTGGCCAAACGGCAGGCGGCGACCATCGTCTCACCGAGGCAGAGATTGGCGGCTGCCGCGGCTGCGAACGTGCAGCCGGTGCCGTGTGCTCGCACCGGCAGGCGAGGGTGGACGAACACTTCG
>Ga0070669_100002688_pt1 | contig 12814 bp, 8 predicted proteins | sample KBSS53metaG_FD_64680 | JGI IMG/M metagenome (GOLD analysis project Ga0070669, IMG submission 64680) | Switchgrass rhizosphere microbial communities from Kellogg Biological Station, Michigan, USA - KBS S5-3 metaG | ecosystem: Host-associated > Plants > Roots > Rhizosphere > Soil ... | reverse complement strand
GTCGCCTCGCTGCGGGTGCGTCACGGCGCCGGCGTCGACGAGCGCGCGCACCTTCGACGCGCTCGCCTTGGGCACAGGGTTCTGCCCGACGATCGCCACCGGCGCGGTGTCGCAGCGGCCGACGCACGGGGCCGGCACGACGCGAACGTTCGCACCGAGCAGCGCCGGCAGCGACTCGAGCATCGCGCGCGAGCCGGCGAGATCGCAGGCGATCGAGTCACAGACGCGCACGGTCAGCGGCGGCGGCGGCGCCTCGTTCTCTTTCACCACGTCGAAATGATGGTAGAAGGTCGCGACCTCGTACACCTCCGCCATCGCCATCCGCATCTCGGCCGCCAGCGCGGCGAGGTGGGCGGCCGAAAGACAGCCGAAGCGATCCTGGATCAGGTGCAGGTGTTCGATCAGCAGGTCGCGGCGGCGCGGCGAACGGCCGAGCAGTGCCACGACGGCCGCCCGCGCGGCCGGATCGACGCGGCGTCCCTTGGGGGCGCCGCGCTTGCGCGCTCGATTGTCTGACCGCTGGTGTTTCGGCATCGACGTGTCGAAGGGCCTGAATCGCCATGCTAACATTTTGTCAGACGCACTATGCGAGTCGAGTTCCTGGGTCTTCCGCGCGAGCGGGCGGGCGTCGCCGAAATCGAGTTGCAGGCCGAGACGCTCGGCCAGTTGCTCCGCGCCCTTGCCGCCCGCTTTCCGTCCTTTAGCGAGCTCGTCGCCGCCGACGAGCTGCGCCCGTCGTTTGTCGCCAACCTGAACGGCGACCGGTTCGTCAGCGATCCGCGCACGCAGCTGGTCGACAGCGACTGCGTGCTGATCCTGTCGGCCGACGCGGGCGGATGATCACGCGAGATTGAACGGAGCGCAGCCCTTCAGGGCTGCCTGGGTCAAAAGTTCCATGTCTTACGGGTACCACGGCCGCTACCTGCGAATCGATGCATCGTGCGGCAGCGCCGCGTGGATCCCGCTGGCTCACACGACGCTGCGGCAATTCATCGGCGGCAGCGGCCTCGGCGCACGGCTGCTGCTCGACGAAGGCGATCCAACTGGTGATGCGGTCGCGCCCGAGGCGCCGCTCGTCTTCTCCTTCAGCCCTCTTGTCGGCAGCCCGCTGACCACCTCCGCCAAATTCGCCGTCGTCAGCAAGAGCCCGTTGACCGATCGCATCAACGACTCGCTCGCCGGCAGCGCTTTCGCGATCGCCGGCAAGCGGTCGGGTGGCGACGCGATCGTCATCGTCGGCCGTGCGCCCGAGCTCTCGGTGCTGATCGTCGACGACGGCGTCGTGCGCATGGAGCCAGCCGAGGATCTGCGAGGCGCGACGTGCCGGGCGACCGAAACGACGTTGAGCGCGAGGCTGGGCCCTGATTTCCGGATTGCGTCAATCGGCCCGGCCGGCGAGCATGCGGTCCGCTACGCGACCATCTCGCACGACGGCCGCCATGCCGGCCGCGGCGGCAGCGGCGCTGTTCTGGGCAGCAAGAACATCAAGGCCATCGCGGTGCGGGGGACCCAGCGCTGCGAGTGGGCAGACCCGGCGGGGCTGACCGCGTACAGCCGGGACCTGTCAGCACGCTCGTTCGGACCCGCAACTGCCAAGTATCGCGAGCTCGGCACGGCGGCCAACCTGCTGACGTTCAATCGTCTCGGCGCGCTGCCGACGCGCAACTTCCAGAGCGGCACGTTCGAAGGCGCCGACGCAATCTCACCGGAGTACATCCGCACGACGCATGCCCGTACGCGCGCGAGTTGCGCCGCCTGCACGATCGGGTGCGAGCACATCTACGCGTCGGGCGACGCGGCGGGGGTGCGGCTCGAATACGAGAGCCTGTTTGCGCTGGGGCCGCTGTGCGGCGTCGGCGACGCGGACGCGGTGTTGCGCGCCGCGAAGCTCTGCGACGACCTGGGCGTCGACACGATCAGCGCCGGCGGCACGATCGCCTTCGCGATGGAGTGCGTCGAGCGCGGCTGGCTCGACGAGCCGTGGCTCACCTTCGGCAGCGGCGATGCGTTGCTGCGCGCGATCGGGATGGTGGCCGAGCGCGAGGGAATCGGCCACCTGCTCGCCGAAGGCAGCCGGCGCGCCGCCGGAGCGATCGGCCACGGGAGCATCGCCTTCGCGCCGCAGGTCAAGGGGCTCGAGATCCCCGGCTACGAGCCGCGCGCGCTGCAGACGATGGCGCTCGGGTTCGCCGTCGGCACACGCGGCGCCGACCACAACCGCAGCGGCGCCTACGAGGTCGACTTCTCGGACAAGGTGGATCGCCGCCACGTGACGCTCGATGCGGTCCGCCACGCAATCGACACCGAGGACAGGGCGGCCGTGATGGACTCGCTCATCCTCTGCAAGTTCCTCCGCGGCGTGTTCGACGATTTCTACGCCGAGACGGCGACGATGCTGCACCTCGTCACCGGCTGGGACGTGACCGCCGGAGAGCTGCGCGACACAGCGCGGCGCATCGTCGGCGTCAAGCGTCAGTTCAATCTGCTGGCCGGGTGGACGCGCGACGAGGACACGCTGCCCGACCGGTTTCTCACCGACCCGCTGTCGAACGATCCGGCGGCGACGCTCACCCGCGAGCACCTTTCGAGCCTGGTCGCCGAATACCACCGCCAGCGCGGCTGGTGAACCTGGCGGGGCTAAAGCCCCGCCCCGCGTACACCGCTAAGGCGTAGGGCGGCGCTTTAGCGCCGCCTCGAGAGCCTGCTCGTAGTCCTCGCGCGTGTTGAGATTGCGCAGCGTCAGGAGCTGCGGGTCCACGGAGATCATCTCCTCCGGCCGCACTCGCCGCGTCTTTACCGCGTCGAACAGGAACACCGGCCGCAGGCGATCCTCGGCGAGGAGCTTCTCGGCGTGCGGCAGCGTGCTCCGCCGGTAGACCGCGGAAAGGGGATGCGGAAAGCCGTCAATCTCCATCACCGCGATGTCGGCGTCGCCCATCAGATCGATCATGCGCAGCGCGAAGGCGGGAACCAGGAGCGGGACATCGCAACTGGTGACATACGCGGCGTCGACCGTCGCCGGCAGCGCCTTCAAGCCCGCTCGCAGCCCTTCGAGCGGGCCGCGGCCCTCGCGCTCGTCGCGCGTCACGCTCACGGCAGCCGGCAGGTCGGGCAGCGACTGATCCGGCGCCGCGACGACGACGAGCGGCGAGACAACGCTTCCGAGCAGCCGAACCACACGCTGCAGCATCGTCTCGTCGCCGAACGGCAGCAGCGCCTTCGGCGATCCCATACGGGTCGATCGGCCGCCGCACAGGACGATGCCACCCGTGGTCACGACGACACCTTCATGCCCAGGCGCGCCAGCGCAGCTCTCGTAGACGGCTCCACCAGCAGCGCTTTGAACGCCACGACGCCAGGCCGTTCGGCTCGCGACCTGGGCACCACGAAGTCGTAACGCTCCTCGCGGAGCGGAAGGAATCCGAGCCCCGCGTTCTTCGCGATCGTGTCCAGCGTGACACCCCAATCGGCGCGGCCCTGCACCACGGCGGCAGCGACCGCATTGTGATTGCGCGGCTGCACCGGATAGCCGGCCGGCTTGACGCCCTCGAGTAGACGATCGATCAGCGCGCGTGTGCCGCTGCCCTGGTTGCGGTTGACCATCACGCACGCCGGATCGTTGCGGACGGCCGCCACCGCCTCGCGCGCCGATCGTCGTTCGAATCGCTCATCACCCTTGCGAAAGACGACGCCTTGCGCGCGGCCGTAGCCGGCGACGAGCTCGAGCGCTGGCGTGAGAAACGGCCGGTTGTACTCGTCGGTCTCCGGATCGAGCAGGTGGATGCCCGCCAGATCGCATTCACCTCGTGTTGCCGCGTCCAGTCCCGCCGTGCTGCCGACGGCGAGGAACTTCGAGCGCACGCCGCGCTGCTGCAGCATGCCAAGCAGGTAGTCGAGGCCGATGCAGTGGCTGCCAATCACCACCAGATCGGCGAGCTGCAGCTCGCGTCCGAGCAGCTGCACGTCGATGACGGTCCCAGCCTGGACGATCTCGTGATGCCGGCCGATGGTCGCGAAGCCGTCGGCGCGGCTGAACGTCGTGACGCTGCCGGAGCCCTGCCCCATCGGATACGCCGCGAGCCGCGTGCCGTCGCCGGCGTGCGCCGTCTCGACCAGCCCGACGAGCAGATACTCGGTGCGGCCGATTTCGCTGTTCACCTTGACGGCCAGCCGCGCCGGTACGACGGTTCGCTCCTGCGCACCCCGGCCGGCCAGCAGTCGCAGCACCGGCGCCACGAACTCGTGGAACGTGAAGATCGCGGATGTCGGAAACCCGGGCAGCACGACCACCGGACGACCGCGTGTCGCAGCGAGGCAGATCGGTTTGCCCGGCTTGAGCGCGACGCCGTGCGCGACGATGCCGGGATCGGTGAGCTCGGCGACGACGCGGTACGAGAGGTCTCCCTCTCCCTTGCTCGTGCCGCCCGACAGCAGAACGACATCGCCAAAGTCGATCGCCCGCCGCAACTTCTCGCGCAGCCCGGCAACGTCGTCTCGCGTGATGCCGAGACGCAGAGGCTCGCCGCCCAGTTCGCGAACCGCGTCGGCGAGCACCTGGCCGTTCGAGTCGTAGACGTGCGCCGGCCGCATCGGCTCGCCTGGCGCGATGATCTCGTCGCCGGTCGAGAGGATCGCCACGATCGGTTTTCTCCAGACGTCGACGGCGGCGACGCCAACCGCCGCCAGCACGCCGGTATCGCGGCTGGTCAGGAGGTGGCCGCGGCGGAGAACGGTTTCGCCGGCGGTGATGTCGGTGCCGGCAAACGAGATCCCGCTCCCTGCGGCAACGGCTCTGGCGACTCGCAGCTCGCGGCCGCGCACCTCGGCATGCTCCACCATCACCACCGCATCGGCGCCGCGCGGGACCATCCCGCCGGTGGCGATCGATACCGCGGTTCCGGGCCGCACCACGCTTTTCGGCACGACGCCGGTATGAATCGTTTCGTCGCAGAGCTGCACCAGGCGCGGCGCTTCTTCCGACGCGCCGAAGGTGTCTGCGGCAACGACGGCGAACCCGTCGACGTTCGATCGATCGAAGGAGGGCACGTCCACCGGCGCGTTGACGTCGGTTGCGAGGACGCGGTCGAGCGCCGCATCGAGCGGCACGCGATCCACGCCGCGTGGCGTCAGGTCGAGCGCGGCGCGAAAACGGCGCTCCGCCTCGCCGCGGTCGAGGACCTGGAGAAACTGCTCCTGCTCACGCATAGAGCCAGACCTCCACCTCGGTGCCGGGCGCAAACCCTTCGCTGTCCGCGGGAACGATGACGAAACCGTCGGCGCGCGTGGTCGACGAGAGCACCGATGCGCCGGCGACCGCCAGCGGCTCGACCACGTCGTCGGCAATCTGCACGCGCGCATAGTCGAGCCGCCCGATCGGCGAGCTGATCTTGCGCGTCAGCGTCGCTCGCACGGCGCGGTACGGCCATGTCCGTGCTCGTCCGCCGAGCGCGCGTATCGCCCGGCCGGCGAAGAAGTCGTAGCCGCACAGGCACGACACAGGGTTGCCGGGGAGCAGGAAGACGAGCCGGTCGTCGATCCGGCCGAGGCCGGTCGGGCTGCTGGGCCGCATCGCGATCCCGTGGATGGCCAGCTCACCGTGTCGCGCGACCAGCGCGGGGGCGAGGTCCTCGATACCAACGCTCGATCCGCCTGACACGATGACGACGTCGGCATCGGCGCCAAGCGCGTCGAGGATCGCGTCGGGCTCGTCAGGCACCAGACCGGGACAATCGACGATGCCGCCATCGCGCTCGACCAGAGCCGCAAGCATCGGCCCGTTGGCGTCGGTGATTCGATGGCCGTGCGGCTGCGATCCGGCCGGCAGCAGTTCGTTGCCGGTGATCACCAGGCGAACGCGCGGGCGGCAGGTCACCGTGACGTCGCTCACGCCGACCGAGCTGAGCACACCCAGATCCTGCGGCCGCAGCATGCGCCCAGACTCGAACAGCACGGTGCCGCGGCGGACGTCTTCGCCGACGTGACCCACATGCTTGCCGGGCGTGACCGTCGCGAGAATGCTGATGGAAGGATCGTCTTCGGCAGTCGCAGGCTCGACCCACTCGGCGGGGACGACCGCGTCGCATCCTCGCGGCATCGGCGCGCCGGTCATGATGCGAACCGCCTGGCCGGCGACGGCCGAGCCGTCGAACGGCCGCCCGGGGAGCGAGTCGCCGATCACGACGAGCGGAAGGCGATTGTAGGCGGTCGCGCCCTCGGTGCTCGCCGCCACGACGGCGTAGCCGTCCATCGTCGCGCGGTCGAATCCGGGCACGTCCGTGCCGCTGACGACGCGGGCGGCGACGATGCGCCCGGATGCATGCGCCAACGGCACGGTCTCGGAGCGCAGCGGAGACGTGCGCGCATCCAGCCAGGCGAGCGCGGCCTCGACCGTGTGCCGGTGCGCGAAGCCGCGCATGCGGACGTCGCCGGCCTCTTCTCTGGCGTCGCCGCTCATGCTGGGTTCGGTGGTCGCCGCATCGATTCATGATGCGCGATCGCGGCGCTTACGCCTAGCCCCGTGCGGAGAGGCCAGCCTGTCTGATTCTCGAGACAGCCCGATGTCGGAGTAGTTGACGGAGGACGCTTGGAAAGCGAACGAGATTACGGCCGCTCCTCAGTCATTCCCTGACATGGCCGTCAACTCCGCCCTGAGGATCTCCCGCGCTTCGGCCATCATCTCCGCGACGATCTCGGCCGCCGGCTTGACGGCTTTGATCTTGCTCACGCTGTCTTCGCCTGCTGGTAGCCCCATCAGGTCGAACTGACCATTCGTGTCGGGAGTGGGGACCACGGCGCTGAACGGCGGCATGGTGTACGGCACTCGAAGCGTGAACGGAAAGAGCACCGTTTCGCCGATCGGAGGATCGCCGGGCTGTGGCGGTGGAATCTCCTCTTCGCGGCCTTCAACGCGCTTGACCAGGTCAGTCCTGAGAACACGGTACGGGACGCTCGGATATTCCGGGCCGAAGGCAGTCGTGACGGCGGTCGCACGACCGTGCGCGGCGAGAAGGCGACGCTTGTATTCGGGATGCGCGAATGCTTCTGTCGACGCGACCATCCTGGTGCCGACCCACACACCCTCGGCTCCATGCGCGAGCGCCTCGGCAACGTCTGCGCCGGCGGCAATGCCCCCGGATGCGAGGACCATCGTCGGCTTGACGGCACGAATGACGCGCCGCAGCAACGGCAGCGTCCGGACGACGCTCTTGTTGTGTCCGCCCGCTTGCCGCCCCTGCGCGATGACTGCGTCGACGCCCACGTGCGCGGCCTCCAGGGCCTGTTCGACTGAGGCCGCTTGTTGCCAGACGCGACAACCCGCAGCGTGCAGTGTGTCGACCCAGTTCCTGGGCGGAACGTTCATGTGAAACACGACCAGCTTCACTCGTTCTGACACGCAGACGTCGATATGCGCGTCGGTCGTCGCAGGACCAAACGCCGTGGTGTCGTGCAACAGATCGACGCCAAAGAGGTTTTGCGTCCCTGCCGCAATCATTCGGATGAGCGATTGCGTGCTGGCTGGCGGTTCGACCGCATTGCCCAGCACGCCGATGCCGCCCGCATTGGACACCGCGGTCACAAGCGGCGGATACGAGACGAATCCCATCCCCGCGCTCACGAACGGATAGCGGACGCCATACTCGCGCGTGAGTCGCGTGCTCAAGACGCGTCCACCGCCGTTCCGGTCCGCCAGTTGCTCTAATCGATCGTGGGCCGGTTCGCGCTCCGCCGCCGCAGCGCTCTCAGGCGTGGCGGCCCCCAGGGCGGCGAGCGCACCCCCAGCACGTCCGAGCAACGCCAACATCCGCCGCCGATCGAACTTGGACTGTTTCATGTTCAGTTCCCCACACGTCGCACCCTCCGTTGCGCGGGATGCGAACGAGACGCACAATAGCAGCGTGATGAAACTGCTGTCCTAACAGAGCGGTTCAAGTTCGGTTCAAGTACGACGTATGTCGGCCAAGGACCCGCCTCAGATCACGTTCGCGCCGTTTCGACTCGACAGGGTGAATCGCAGCCTCCATCGTGGGCTGGCGGTCATCCCCTTGCGACCGAAAGCGTTCGCGGTGCTGGAATATCTGGTCACACGCGCCGGGCGCCTTGCGACGAAGGACCAGTTGCTGGCGGCGGTCTGGCCGAACACGGCCGTGACCGACACCGTGCTCAAAGTCTGCATCCGGGAAATCCGCGATGCCCTTGGCGATGATCCAGACGCCCCGCGATTCGTCGAAACCGCTCATCGTCTCGGCTACCGTTTTGTCGGCCAGACCTCCCACACAAACCTGCCAGCGAGCCTGTCGAGCCTGGTGGGCCGGCAGCGTGAAATCGTCGACATCGCGCAGGCGCTCGAACAGTCGCGCCTGCTGACGCTCGTTGGTGCGGGCGGTTCCGGTAAATCGCGCCTCGCTCTCGAGGTGGCGGGAACGCTCGACGAGAAGTTCAACGACGGTGTCTGGTGGGTCGATCTGGCACCACTGGGCGGCGAGTCCTTCGTGCCGCAGGCGGTCGCCACGGTGCTTGAAGTGCGCGAGCAGCCGGGGCAAGGTCTGACCCAGACGCTCCGCACGTTTCTCGCACCTCGAGAGGTCCTCCTCGTCGTTGACAACTGCGAGCACGTCATCGGCGCAAGTGCCAGCCTGCTTCAGCAGCTTCTGCAGGCAGCGCCGCGATTGCGGATCCTCGCGACGAGCCGCGAACCGTTGCGGAGCGATGGCGAACGAATAATCCTGGTTCCGCCGCTGTCCGTTCCTTCTTCGCAGGAAGCGCCGCCGCCGGACCTCGCCCTGACGTACGAATCCGTGCGACTCTTTGCCGAGCGGGCGCGAGCTGCGCTGCCGTCGTTCGTGCTCTCGACCAGCAACTGTCAGGCGGTGACGGACATCTGCCGCCATCTCGACGGGATGCCGCTGGCGATCGAGCTGGCCGCGGCGCGGGTCCGTGCACTATCGGCCGAGCAGATCGCCGCCCGACTTCATGAGTGCCTTCGTGTGCTCGGCAGCGGTCACCGCACCGAGCTGCCCCGACACCAGACTCTGCGAGCGGCGATCGACTGGAGCTACGACCTGCTCACTGGCCCGGAGCGCCGACTGCTCGGCCGGTTGTCGGTCTTCGTCGACAGCTTCACGCTGGAAGCGGCCGAGGACGTGGCTGCCGGACTTGACGCGGACCGCGCCGGCGTCGTCGAGATTCTCAGCCACTTGATCGACAAGTCGCTCGTACATGTGACCGATCGAGAAGGGACGAACCTTCGGTATCGATTACTGGAGACCGTGCGCCAGTACGCCGATCAGAAGCTTGTCGCCGCTGAAGACGCATCCCCGGTGTTGGCGCAACATGCCGACCACTACCTGCGGCTCGCGGAAGGAATTGCGCCCAGCATCAACACCTCCGCTCGGCAGACCTGGCTCGCCGAGCTCGAACGTGAGCATTCCAACCTGCGAATCGTGTTGGCACGCACAGCGCGCGACGGCGCACGGGACCGCGCCTCGCGGCTCGCGAGCGCCCTGTTCTGGTTCTGGTTCCATCGGGGCCACTGGCGTGAGGGACGGATTTTTCTCTCGGCCGGCATCGAACGCGATCACAGACCGACACCGTCCCGCGCACGAGCACTCCTGGGGGATGGCGTGCTGGCGTGGACCGAAGGCGATCTTGGTGCCGCCGGCCCGCGGCTCGAAGAAGCCGCCGCGCTCGGACGAACCATCGACGACCTTCCGACAGCGGCGCACGCGCTGCATTTTCTGGCGATGGTGCGCCTGGGTGAGGGCGCGGCAGCAGCTGGCTGTTCGCTGGGAGAACAGGCCGTCACGCTGGCGCGGAAGGCGGCGGATGCGTTCTGTCTCACCATCGCGCTCGCAAGCTACGGAGTCGTGCTGCTCGCGCTCGAACGCTACGATGAGTCCCGCGCCGCGCTCGAAGAGAGCGTCGCCCGAGGCCGAGAGGCTGGCGACGCCTGGGCGGTGGCCTTGCCGCTTCGAAATCTCGCCATCATTGCGTATCGCCAGCAGGATTACCGCACCGCTCGGACACTTCTCGAGGAGAGTCTGCACGGGCTCAGAGCGGTGGGCGAAAAGTGGTTTCTCTCGCGCAGCATGGAGACGCTCGCAGAGGTGATGACAGCTGCAGGAGAGTACGAGCGCGCCGCTCACCTGTTCGGCGCAGCGGAAACGCTGCGCGAGGCCGTGGGGGCTTCGGTCCTCGCCTTCTATCAACCGGACTACGAACGAGCGATTGGCATGGCCCGGACCGCTCTCGGGCAGCAGAGGTGTGAGTCGTGCTGGACCGCCGGGCGTGCGCTCTCGCCGGACGAGGCGGTCGCGTACGCGCTCGGCGAGTCGAGCCCATCGATGCGGCAATAGTCACGCGTTGGGGCGCCGGCGAGCACGCCGACGTGCGACTCGGGCGGCCCAGCGCAACGGTTGCTACCTCGATGGCGTAGCAGGACGTCCGGGCTGATCCTCGGGGATCCGTTCGAGCCCGACGAGCGTCCAGCCATCGCCGCCGCGGCGGAAGTAGGTGCGGATCGGCCGCTTCCACGCCGGGTGCGCGTCGCTCTCCGCAGAGATATCGACCGCAACGATGCTGCCGGCGCCGGTGGGCAATCCTCGAGGCGCGTCGATCGACGTGGTGGCGCTCTGCGTCTCCGACAGCGGCCGCGTCTCGCCGGTCGCGTTGTCGAACAGCATCCACGCCGCGCGGTAGGCAGCTGGCGCTGTGCCGGCGCCGGCGGCCACGGCCGCATTCTCGAATACCAGACGGCCATTGCTGTCCAGGCGCGGGGACACGATCGGATTCACCGCGGTCATGTAGATGCTGGCGATCTTGTTGCGGCGCTTGATCAGCACGTCGCCGAGATACTTCTCTGCCTCCGGATCGCTGTACTGGCCGGTGTGGACCGCGGCCCGGATCAGCTCATCGCTGAACGCCACGATCCGCCGCGCCGCCCAGAACGCGTCGTCGTCGCGGGTTTCCATGTACGCGGTCGTTTGCGTCTGCGGCTTCCAGGTTCTGGGATCGAAGCGATCGCCCTCGAACTTGCCGATCGACGGGTATTCGACATACGGCACCGTCTGCCAGGGACTGAGCGCAAACCCGAAGGAGAAGAGGCGGCGGCGTGTCGTATCGCTCTGGTAGAAGTGCTCCCAGCTGAGATCCCATTCGTGCAGGTCGTTGCACATGCCGAAGGTCGAGCCGACGTCCTGCAGGTAGTGCTTGATGACGGTGCGGCCGTTCTCGGTCGTGAGCGCGTCGATCGTGTTCGCGGCCTTCAAGTCGGTCAGGTTCGTCCACGCCCCGAAGACGCGCAGCGCCCGCAGCTCGCGCCGGTGCTGGTGCGGAACGAGATCGTTGGGATCGTCGGGGCGTGTGCCCTCGAACAGGAAGTTGCCCATGATCTTCCCGGGAATCAGGCGACCGGCGATCACGCGATACGTGCCGTCTTTATCGCGGGCCACGTGTTCGAGAATCGCGTTGATGTCGTCCTGCGAAAACGGCGTCCGGGCGCCGGACGGCCGGCGGATGGTCGCCTTCGGATCGATTTCGACGTGCTTTGGATCGAACGTGGTGAGGAACGACTCGACCTGGTTGTAGCCGAGCGCCCAGAAGATCTTCGACGCCACCACGACCGAGCCCGTGGCGCCTTCGGGAAAGTACAGGGGATCGAATTCCAGGAACCAAGTCTCGCCCTTGGCGTCCTTCGCCGTGAAGCCCGGATGCGCGCCCGAAGTTTTTTCCCTGATCAACGTCCAGCGCGACGGGTCGGGTGCGGCGCCGGCGACGGGGCCGCGGACGAGCTCGTCGGCGGTGATCGTCTTCGCGCCGATGCGGTTGGTGAACCAGCTCGAGTCCGGCACCTCGTCGATGGTGTTGAGGTTCTGCGCGCGCGTTCCCGACGGCTTGTAGCCGGGGGCGATGAACAGGTTGTACACCATCTCGTACATCTGTTCGATCTCGTAGGCCTGCGCCTTGGACGCGTCCTGGGACTCGGGCTCGCGCGCGATCGGATCGTCCTGATAGAAGCGCGGCCCGGTCGTCGATGCGGTGGCGGCGAACGTGCCGGCCGCTGCGGCCAGCGCCATGAACCAGATGCCGGCTCGGACCCGGCGGAACCTCGACGATGAAGATGATGTGAACATGACCGCGACCTTCAGAAAACGGGGGACGTCGTCATCACGAATCTCAGGCCTTCATTGCCCCTGGCCAGCTCGACCCGAAGCGGCGTGTCGAACGGCCCATGTAGGCGCATCCCGAAGCCGTAATCGCTCTTCAGGTCCTTGAAGTCCAGATCGGCGGTGCGGTCCGCCACCTTGCCGGCGTCGTAGAACACCGCGGTGTCCATGAAGCGGTTGACCATGATTCGCCACTCCGCCTGCAGCAGCAGGCTGTTGCGATCGCGGAACCGCCACGACGAGTACCCGCGCAGCGTCGAGCCGCTGCCGAGCGACGGCAGCATGAAGAACGGGATCCGCTGCTCGCCATCGGTTGACGTGGTGCTGGCCAGCCCGTGGAGCGAGATCACCCACGCCTCGCGCAGGATCGGGAAATGCTGAATCGCTTCGTAGTCGACCTGCTGGAAGCCGGACACCTCGTCGCGGTCGTGGTAATCGTGATAGGTCACGCCGTAGAAACCGCCGCGCCGCGAATAGCCGGGAGAAGTACGCCAGTCGAACGCCGCGGTACCCTGCGAATGCACGTAGTTGACAGTCTGGCCGAGGCCGGGCAGCGTTCCTCGCGAGAACACGGTGTCAACCGACGGGAACAGGCCCTGGCCGGGCTGCTCCTTCCACTGCGTGAGCTCGAGCCCGCCGCGCAGCAGCAGAAG
>Ga0070669_100002682_pt1 | contig 12827 bp, 10 predicted proteins | sample KBSS53metaG_FD_64680 | JGI IMG/M metagenome (GOLD analysis project Ga0070669, IMG submission 64680) | Switchgrass rhizosphere microbial communities from Kellogg Biological Station, Michigan, USA - KBS S5-3 metaG | ecosystem: Host-associated > Plants > Roots > Rhizosphere > Soil ... | reverse complement strand
GAGGATCAGCTGCGACTCGGCATCCCGGAACGGCGGGTGTCCCGCCAGCATCTCGTAGGCCAGCACGCCGAGCGCGTAGATGTCGGCGCGATGATCGATGCGGGGGTCCGCCGCAATCTGCTCCGGTGCCATGTACGCCGGGGTGCCGAGACTCACGCCGGCGGTGGTCAGAAGGTCCTTCGGCCCTGGAGGGTCCTCAGGACGATCAGCGGCGCCTTCGGCGGCGCTGATCGCCTTGGCCACACCGAAGTCCGTGACCATCGCGTGGCGGCCGGCGAGGAGGACGTTGTCCGGCTTCACGTCGCGGTGAACGACGCCGTGCCGATGCGCATGCGCGAGCGCGTCACCGACATCGCGCAGGACGACGACCGCATCACCGATGCCGAGCGGGCCCTCGCGCGCGAGGCGTTCCCGCAGGGAGTGCCCTGCCTCGTACGGCATGACGTAGTAGAGGATCCCGTCGCTCTCGCCGGAGTCGTAGACGGGCACGATGTTCGGGTGGCGCAGCCGAGCGGCGATCTCGATCTCGCGGAGGAACCGCCCGCCGCCTAACGCCGCAGCAAGCTCGGGGCGCAGCACCTTGACCGCGACATCGCGCGAATGCCGGACGTCGTGGGCCAGGTAGACGGTCGCCATGCCGCCGCGTCCGATCTCGCGCGTGATCCGGTAGCGGTCGGCGAGCAGCGCCGAGACGCGCACGGCCTGCTCGTCGACCAATGCCGCGAAGCGCTTGGCGGCCGGCTGGTCCAGCAGTGGGTGAGGACGCTCGCACTCCGCCACCAACCGCTCGAGCTCCGCCCGCCGTGTCGCGTCACCGCCGCTCACTTCGGCGAGGAGTGCGGCGCGTCGCTCGGGCGGCGTATCGAGGAGAGCATCCACCACCGACTCGAGCTGCGCCCAGTCGGCGGGGGACAGCGCACCGGCGTTCGAGCGCTCGGGCGGGGGGATGCCGGTCACGACGCGAGCGCCCGCTGCAGCAGCATCCGCGCTTTCGCCCAGTCCCGCTGCACCGTGCGGACCGTGACGCCTAACGCCTCGGCGATCTCTTCCTCGGTGAGGCCCCCGAAGAACCGGCACTCCACGACACGGGCGAGACGCGGCTGGAGCTCGGCGAGGTGATTCATGGCCTCATCGAGTTGCAGCAGCGCTTCCGGCTGATCGTCGACGGCGATGTGGGCGTCGTCGAGGGTGATACGCCGGCGCTCGCCGCCTCGCTTGAGGGTGGCGCGCGCCTTCGCGCGATCGACGAGGACGTGGCGCATCGCGAGCGATGCGACGGCGAGGAAGTGCGCGCGATCGCACCAATCGGAGTGCGACTGGTCGACCATCTTGAGGTAGGCCTCGTGGACGAGCGCGGTCGTGGAGAGCGTGCCGCCGCGCGCCTGGACGGCGAGCTGACGGTGGGCAATCACGCGCAGCTCGTTGTACACGAGCGGGATGAGCTGGTCGAGAGCACCCTGCTTTCGGGTCCGCAGCTCGCTGAGGACGTCTGCGGTGATTGGCTGAGCGCTCATCTGCTCCTGGCGAGAGGGCCGATCCGAGACGCGCGGAGTCCGCCTGCCGGACGACGCCATGTCGGGTTTCGGCAGGGGTTCTCGTTATCCCGATGACAGAGCTCACCGACGCCCGTTCGAACATGAGACGGAGTTCCGGCGAATGCAACGTCGAGCGCACTCAGGCCAGGCGATACTCGCGACGTTCGTTCTTGCGACCGGCGCGAGCTGCGACCATGGATCAACGGCGCCAACGACCCGAAGGCCGACCCTCGTCATTGTGTCTGGCAACGGCCAGGCGGGCGAAGTGGGGACCACGCTGCCGAACCCGCTGGTCGTCAGGCTCACAGATTCGCTCGGCGTGCCCGCCGCCCGCGTCGTCGTGCGCTTTTCGCCTAGCCTCGGAGGGCTCCAGGATTCCAGCGTGACCGACGCGGCGGGCATCGCCGCAGTGCGTTGGACGCTTGGGAGCTTTGCGACGACCCAGCAGATCATCGCTTGGACGACCTTGCGCAACGGCCTGTACGGCTGGCCCTCCGCCTCGTTCTCCGCCACCGCGCGCGCCGGCCCGCCGGCGAACGTCGTCGGCGTGACAGACAGCGCCGTAGCCGCGCCAGGCACGCTGCTCGATACGCTGGCTCTCCGCGCAATCGATCGTTATGGAAACCCGACACCCGGGGCGCCGGTGGCCTGGCTTGTGAGATCGGGGGGCGGATCGGTTCGTCCGCTCGCGAATCAGACGGATGCGCGTGGCGCGGCGCGCGCCTTGTGGACGATCGGACCAGGTCATGGAGAGAACCTGCTGACTGTCAGCATCGGCAGTCTCTCTCGAGAGCTCACTGCGACGGGGAGCCATGAGCTCATCGCCTCGACGCTGGCCGTCGGACCGGCGCATGCCTGCGCCCTCACCGCAGCGGGCGCGGCGTACTGTTGGGGCGACAACACGACAGGGCAGCTCGGCGTCGGGCTGTCCGACACCGTGGCGCACAAGGTTCCTGTGAGCGTCGCTGGCGGCCTCACCTTCACCTCGCTCGTGGCAGGATCTGGTCATACGTGCGGCCTCACGAACGCCGGTGAGGTCTACTGCTGGGGAAGCAACGCTGGCGGGCAGCTCGGTTCCCCCGACCTCGGCCAGTACCCCGTACCGACGCGAGTGGCCGGGGTTCCGACCGTCACGGCATTGGCGGCGGGAGCCCACCACACCTGCGGCCTAACGAGCAACGGCACTGTCTACTGTTGGGGGGACAATGCCGTCGGCCAAGTGGGCGACGGGAGCGTGAGGACGACTGTTTCGGAGGTGGGCCGGACGCCGCGCCCGAAACCGCAACCGTTGGACGCGTCCGGCGCCTTCGTCGCCATCGCAGCCGGCGACTTCGCCACCTGTGCGATCTCGTGGACCGGCACCACATGGTGCTGGGGAGGAAACTCCAGCCGCGAACTGAGTGTGGAGGTCCCGGGGAGCTGTCTCGTGCCAGGCGGCTACTGGGACTACGGGGACTACGACTGGCCCTGCACCAGCACCCCGGTGCGCGCAGGTTTCGATCACACCCTCACGTCGGTGACAGCCGGCGGGTTTGGTCTGTGTGGCGTGACAACGCAAGCGGAGCTGGTGTGTTGGGGCTCGTCGCTTCGTGAACCGCAGGTGGTACCGGGCGCGCGGGTGTCCAAGGCGTGGATCGTATCGAACAACGTTTGTGGATTGGAGCCGACCGGAGTCGTCTCCTGCTGGAGACTGGAGGCCGCGTTCCCCACTGTTCGACCGTTCGGCGATGTCCCGGCTCTCGTCAATCTCAGCACCAACGCGGGAAACTCCTGCGGCGTATCGCAGGCAGCGGCGGGAGTCGTGTACTGCTGGGGAGTCAACTACAGGGGCCAGCTCGGTGACGGGACGACTTACCGCCGGAACCTGCCCGTGCGAGTCAATTCGCCTCGCGACCCGTAACGGAGGAACTGGTCGACAATTCGTGAAGGCGTTTTCAGGCGACTGAGGGAGAAGCGGTCAACGCAGCGCTCAAGCCCGTGGAGTCCTCCTGCCGGAGCACACCATGTCGGGTTTCGGCGGGGGGTATCGTTATCGGAGTTGACAGAACCCACCGAGGTCCGCTCGAAGACGAGACTGCGCCCCGGCGGATGCAACGTTGTGCGCGGCCGACACCCCGACTGGAGGCACGTCAATGAAGTTCGACACCATCGAGATCCACTTCAGAACGCAAGATGACAAGAAGCGGAGGGTCATCATCACGCCAGGTGGGGACGTCGAGGCCATCTTCCTCGGTGGCGACGAAGGACCAAAAGTGACGGAGGTACCAAAGGCAAAGGGCTTGGAGCTGGTCGGGGAGGTGGAGGGCTTCGATGGCCCAGTTGTTTGCTACCAGATCAACGGCAACCTGCAGTGCTGGTAGCAACGGTTACCGAGGCTGGGCGGCCGCGTCGACCAGACCCGTGATCGGCAAGTCCCGAAATCGGCGGTCGCGCGCCAGCGCTGTGCGTCGATCGGGCCTGCGTTTCAGGTAGCTCGTCAGCAGGGTGATTGCCGTTTCGGTTTCCCCGAGTCGCACGCGGGCCGCCGCCTCGAGCTCGAGCAGCGTGGAGCTGGCTGGCTCTCGAGCGAGGGTCGGATTGGCGTTGACACGGGACGCTATGTCGTCCAGCACGCGGCGAGCGCTATCGCGTGCGCCCGTCCGCGCGAGCACCCCAGCAACGAGCACCTCGAGCTGCGCAGACACCGCGTCTCGAATCAACTCGGGCGCGGCGGCGGTGGCATTGCGCGCGATGCGCCACGCAGAGTCGGCAGTCGGTGTCTCGGTGGAGTCCCACGCCATCAGGTGCAGCCGACAGGCGCCGGCGAACCAGTCCGGAGCGAATCTTTCGCCGTAGGCGGCGCACCAGCGGCGTGCCTCACGGTCCTCAGTGTCCACGAAGTTGTACGTGAACAGCCGGCCGATCACACCCCTGGGGTCCTCAGCGTAGGCGTCCGCGGCGTAGGATCGGGCCAGCGCTAGCCGGGCTTGCTCGAAGTTCCCGCGGTGGAAGTGGATCGAGCTCAGGGCGTTCAATGCGCGAGCCAATGACGTGTCGGCCTCGCTCGCGTCGGTCAGAATTCGCTCGGCCTGCGCGAGGACGGAGTCCGATGAGTTTGCCGGCGGCGTCAACTGCCACTCCGTGAACAGGAGCGTGCCGTGCGCCTCGAGGGCGCGCGGGTCCTCAGGTCGGAGCCGGCGCGCCACCCGTCCGTACTCGATGCCGCGTTGAATCGCGGCGACCATTGAGTCCGGGCTGGTGCCGGTCCCGAAGAGCATCAGGGCGATCTTGCGGGCGATCCAGGCCCGCTGAATCAGTGGCTCGACCCAACCAGGATCGGCACGGGCCGCGCGCGCGAGGGCGGAGTCCGCACGCCGGAGACTCAGCCAGGCCCCGGTCAGGTCGCCGGCCTCCGCAAGAAAATTGGCATCCAAAGCACCCTTGTGCGCCCGATTGAGGCCGTCGAACGCCGCTTCCACGCGGGTTCCCGCACGCCAGCCCTCGAGACGGATCTGATCACCCACGTGTTCGCGCAGCATCGTTGTCACGGTCGAAACGAGCTGCTCGATCAGCTTCGACTCGCTCCCCGGACTCGCGCTGGCTTCGCGTCGCGCAATGTGCCCTCCTGTGGCCGCGTCAATCAGGCTCGCGGACACGACGACGCGATCGGCCAGCCGGATCACCGTGCCGCCGACCAACCACCGAACCTGGAGCGTCCGCCCGATCGCACTCACCTGGCTCCGGCCATCCCGATACGGCAACACGGCCTCGAAGGACCGTACCTGGAGTCGTGGTACGTCGCCTAACGCTGCGATGAGGGATGAGGTCAGGCCGATGGCCAGCGGCTCGAGCTCGGCATTGTTGCCATGCTGGAAGACGAGAACAGCCACGCCAGGAAGTGGCGGCAGTGTGACACGGGTTGGCGAGCGACTCAGCCATGCCACTACCGAGACGGTCGCTACCAACCCGCCCACGACCGTCCATCGAGTCCACCGCCACCGTACATCTGGTATCGACGATGTCGACAGTGTTGGTGAATGATTCGGCAACGCTTCGTTGACCGCGCCGCGTAGTCCGAGTGCTGGTCGGTCATTGGCCTGCGGGCGACGCGCAGGCTCCGTCGGGGTCGTCGCGATCGCGAGATTGTGGACCTGTTCGAGCATCTCATCGGCGCTCTGGTAGCGATGCGCCGGATTTTTTTCGAGGCACTTCATCACCAGGTCGGCAACCGTCAGAGGCAGATCCGGCCGGCGCGTCGTGATAGGCTCGGGCGGCTGCGTCAGGTGAGCGGCCAGAATGTCTTGAGGCGAGTCAGCACCGAAGGGTGTGCGCCCGGTCAGTAGTTCGTACGCCAGCACGCCGACGGCGTAGATGTCCGCGCGGTGGTCGACGCGAGGATCCGCCGCGACCTGTTCCGGCGCCATGTACGCCGGGGTGCCGAGCATGACGCCGGCGCCGGTGGACGGCCCTATGCCGGTCGCCTCGGTCGCCGCTCGCGCGACGCCGAAGTCCGCCACCAGTGCGTGCCGGCCGGAGAGCAGCACGTTGTCCGGCTTGATGTCGCGGTGCACGATGCCGCGCTGGTGCGCGTAGGCAAGCGCATCGCAGACATCGCGGAGTATGACGAGCGTGTCGTCAACGGACAGACGGCCTTCGCGACGAAGCCGCTCTCGTAACGACGGTCCGGCCTCGTACGGCATGACGTAGTAGAGGGTCTCGTCACGCGAGTGCTCGTCACCTGCGTTGGCGTCGACGGGGACGCGGCCGGAATCGTACAGCGGAACGATGTGCGGGTGTCGCAGCTGCGCGGCGATCTCGATCTCGCGCAGGAACCGTCCGCTGCCAACAGTCGCGACGAGCTCCGGCCGCACCACCTTGAGCGCGACATCCCGCGAGTGCTTGAGGTCGTGGGCCAGATAGACAGTCGCCATCCCGCCACGCCCGATCTCGCGCGTGATGCGATAGCGGTCGGCGACTACCTGTAACGGCTGCAGCGGCGCGGTCTCGACGAGCGCCGCGAACCGCTCCGCCGCCGGTTGGTCGAGCAGCGGGTACGTCCGCTCGCATGCCGCGACCAGCCGCTCGAGCTCCTCGCGCCGCGCCGGATCGCCGCCACTCACCTTCGCAAACAGGGCCGCGCGGCGCTCCGGAGGCGTATCGAGGAGCGCGTCGACGATCGACTCGAGCTGGTGCCACTGGTCCGGCGAGAGCGGCGTGGTCACGGAACGTTCCCGAGGTAGTGCGGCGCCCCGAACTTCGAGCGCCTACCTCAATGTCGGGTTTCGGCGCGGCCTCTCGTTACTCGGAAGAAGAAGACGCCCGTACTCCGTTAGACGGCCCAACATATCGCGCTTCACGCGGCTCAGACAGACAGCGTTGCGCGGGGGCGAATGGCCCAGCCCAGTTGTGGGCCGGACCGCGTACCGGCACTCGATTTCGGGAGGGCAGGGTGCTTCGGGTTCGACCCATCGAATCGGAACCGTCCGCGGTCGGCGCAAGTCGGCGTCATGCAGGCCGGTGCGGATCTGTTCCTTGGCGCTGTTAGTCGGCTGTTTCGGCGATGACGGCGCCGGACCCAACTCGCAACTCTACGCCGGGACCATCCGAGTTCGGGCCACAACCACCGGCCGCGACATCGATGGACGGCTACCTCGTGCGGGAGAGACGGTGACCGTGGACGTTCTCGTTACGCGCTCCGCGTTCGGCATGGTGGAGGTCACCTTGAGCACCACAGGAACCGACCTCGACGGGAATGGCTACCAGATCGCGGTAACCGGCGGCCGGGAGTTTCAGGAGTTTCGTACCTCCGTGGCCGTAAACACGACCGGTACCTTCCTCGTGCCCAGGTGCCGTCGGGTCGCCACCTGATACGACTCCAGCATGTGGCGGTGAACTGCGCCGGACAGGATCTGACCCCACGTGACGTCGACGTGGTGAGCGACGGGACGATCGCGGTGGAGATTCACGCCGTGTGCGCAGCCGCCACGTGGCTCGCGTACTCGGCGCTCGATGGGGCGGCGAACGCCTAACGCCATCCACGTCGCGATTCGATGACATCGCGACGCGTTAGGTAGTCGGGCCGACCTGCCTCGATACGCGCGAGAGCGCGTGGCGCGCCTTCTATCCTAACGAGAAATGCTGGCGAGACCCGACATCCGACACTCGGCGCGGCGTCGATGTCGGGTTTCGGCCGTCGCCGCCGTTATGCAGACCAGAACGGCGCGAGTGCACACGATGTCGACGCGCTCGCGGAACCCACACCGCGAACCAGGACAGCCCTATGCTCCCCCGATCGAGTTACCTCGGCGTGATGTGCCTGCTCGTGTCCGCCTGCAGCGACGCGGCCACCCGACCGCTGCCCCCCACGTCCGCACAGTTCGGCGCGGTGAAGTTCTGGGAGAACCTCGCGAGCCCAAGGTGGAACGAGCGCGCACTCCAGCTCATCGGGCTACGGCCGCCCGCCAACGGGCAGGCGGCGACGAGTCGCATGCTGACCTATCTCTCCATCGCACAGTATCGTGCGGTGCTCGCGGCAGAAAACGGAAAGCAGCAGTCGACGCATCCATCGATCGCGGCCGCGGTTGGTGGCGCGTCGGCCGCGGTGCTGAACAGCTTCTTCCCACTCGACGTTGCGTCGATCGAAGCGCAGCTCGACGCGGACCTCGCGGCCGAGGAATGGCCTGGCGAGAAAAATCGGAACGATGCCGCCGGCGAAGCGATCGGCCGCGCGGTCGGCGCCGCCGTGGTCGCGCAGGCTGCGACCGACAACTACCTGGTTGTGCCGACCGGCAGCCCGCCCGTCGGTCCGGGCTTCTGGGTTCCGAACGGACCGATAGTCAGATCGCTGCACGGCGTGCGGCCGTTCTTCCTCACGTCACCCAGCCAGCTCCGCCTGCCCCCACCGCCAGCCTTCGGCTCGCCGGCGTTCCTTGCCGCCCTGGGCGAAGTGCGCACGATCTCGGACACACGAACTCCGGAGCAGCTGGCCATCGCCATATCCAACAACACGGCCACGGCGCCGTTCACCGCGGGCTCGCACAACCTCACCGTCATCGGGCTGATTCGCGCGCACCACCGGACCGAACGTGAGGCGGCGCGCATTCTGGCGTACGCCAACGCGGCGGCGTTCGACGCGCAGATCGCGTGTTGGGACTCCAAGCTCTTCTACTGGTTCATCCGTCCGTCGCAGGTCGATCCGGCGATCACGCTGCCGATCGGGCTTCCGAACCATCCGTCGTATCCGTCCGGTCACTCCTGCATCACCGGGGCGATCATGACGGTGGCGATCGACGCATTTCCGAGCGAACGAGACCGATTGAACGCCATCATCGAGGAGGCCGGAATGTCCCGCGTGTATGGCGGCATTCACTACCGATTCGATATCGAAGGAGGGCGAGCGATCGGTCGTGGCGCGGCGGCGCTGGCGCTGGCGGGGTCGTTGGAGTAGCCGACGCCGCCTGCGGCGGCGGCCGACAGCCATCAGCCATCAGCCATCAGCCGACAGCCGGCGGTCGGCTGATGGCTGATGGCCCTTCCGCAGGCCCGCGCAGATGGAGATGTTCTGGCGAGAATCCCCAACCGTCATCACGTCCTCGGAGTAGCGCATCGTGAATCCTCGCCGCCGTCGGCAACGCGTCGTCAACCTGACGTTCGTGCTCGCCTCGTGTCTCGGTCCAATGAGCGTGAGCGCCCAGACCACTGGTGCCGCGTTGAACGCCAACCAGCAGCTGGCGCGCGACATCTATAAAGAGCTCGTCGAGATCAACACGACGACCGACGCCGATCCCGGCGGCACCACGAAGGCGGCCGAGGCGATGGCGGCGCGCCTTCGCGCGGCGGGATTCAGCGGCGAGGACGTGCAGGTGCTGAGCTCGGGTCCGCGCGACGGCAACCTCGTCGCGCGGCTGCGCGGATCCGGCGCAGCCGGCCGCAAGCCCATCCTCCTCCTCGCCCATCTCGACGTCGTCGCCGCCCTGCGCGAGGACTGGACGATCGACCCGTTCACGTTCACGGAGAAGGACGGGTACTACTACGGACGCGGGACCGGCGACGACAAGGCAATGGCCGCGATCTGGATCGCGAACATGATCCGGATGAAGAAGGAAGGCTTCGTTCCCGACCGCGACCTCATCGTTGCGCTCACGGCCGACGAGGAGGGCGGTGGCCACAACGGCGTCGAGTGGCTGCTCGCGAACAAACGGGATCTCGTGGACGCGGCCTACGCGCTCAACGAAGGTGGCGGAGGCTTCCTCAAGAACGGCAAGCCGTTCGTGCAGAACGTGCAGGCGGCCGAGAAGGTCTATTACGACTTCACGTTCGAGGTGCGGAACAAGGGCGGCCACAGCAGCCGACCGGTGAAGGACAATGCCATCTATCACCTGTCCGGTGCCCTTGCGCGGTTGGAGAAGCACGAGTTCCCCGTCATGTTGAATCCCGTGACCCGCGCGTATTTCGAGCGGCTCGCGCAGGCGGAGACCGGGCAGGCTGCGGCGGACATGCGCACCGTCGCGAAGAACCCCAACGACGCGGCGGCGGTGAAGCGGCTGTCGGCGTCGCCGGTCTACAACTCGATGCTGCGCACGACGTGCGTGGCGACCCAGCTCACGGGTGGCCACGCACCCAACGCGCTGCCTCAGCTCGCCCGCGCGAACGTGAACTGTCGGGTGCTTCCAAATCACGACGTCAAGGACGTGCACGCGACGCTCGTCAAGCTCGCCGGCGATACGGCCGTGCACGTTTCGGCGGCGCCGGAGCCACGGGGCGGGCCGGCTTCCCCGCTATCCGACGAGGTCCTGCGCCCGATCGAACGGCTGACGGCCGAGATGTGGCCCGGGATTCCGGTGGTGCCGGTGATGTCGACGGGCGCGACAGATGGCCGGCCGCTGAGGCAGGGGGGCATCCCGACGTACGGAGTGTCCGGGCTGTTCGGCGACATGGACGACTCGCGCGCGCACGGACGCGACGAGCGCGTGCTCATCAAGTCGTTCTACGAGGCGCACGAGTTTCTGTACCGGCTCGTGAAGGAGCTGGCGGGAAGGAAGCCGGTTTCCTAGCGACGGGCTCGTCGGCTCGAGTCGACAGTCAGTCAAACTGAAGGGGCCGGCACGGACTGTCCCGTCTTAACTAGCCCATTTCTTCGTCGCGTGAATCAACTCCGCGACCTGTGAGGGGCGATTTGACTCGCGCGGCGTCCATTTGATTCGCGGATGGCCGATCGAATCTCTCATGGCCGTCCCCTGTGATAACGGCGTGAGAATGTGGTGACTTCCCTTCCTATCATTTGCGGCGTCGGTACGCGAAACAGCGCGCACCGCAGATCGTCACCACGCCCAGCATTGGGATCGACACAGCGATCCCGGAGGATAGAGCCATGTCGTTCGCCATCATTCCGACCCATGCGCCGGCCCATGCGGCCGAGCTCGAGCGCTGCCGTGCCGTCACCGTTTCGTACGTCGATCCGGGTTACCGGTTCGCCGCGCGCGTCACGCGCGAGGAGTGGCGAACGCTGATGGCGACGTGGGACCAGCTTCAGCCGTACGCAGACTCGTTTGCATCCGCGTTCTTCGACACCCTGTTCGATCTGGCTCCGGATCTCCGCCAGCTCTTCGGCGGTACGTCGCTCGAGACAGAGTTCCTCCGGTTCGCGCATCTGCTCGTCGAGCTGGTGTCGGCGCAGGAAGACCCTCGCGAGCTCGATCGCCGGATCGACGTGGTCATTCACCGCCTCGGCGGCAACGCCCGCGATGAGCGCCACGCTATCAGAGCGGCGATTACGGCGATGATGAAGGCGGTGGCTTCCTCCGGAATGACCCGCGAGACGCGGTCGTCCTGGCAGTCAGCCTACGTGTATCTGGGCACGATGCTCGGCAGTGCGGCGCGCCGCGCTGCAGATGACGTGCGCACCGTGCTGATGCGTACGGCGCTGCGCGCCGAGCTCGGAAGCGAAGGATGGCACTTGCCGGCGCTGCACCACGCCTTAGCAGATGCTACCGGTGCCGAAGCCGCATAGCCAATAGAACATGCAGGTGCACCACAATTGTCTGTCGTTAGGTCAACTACCACCACCAAATCTTCAGGATGACATCATATGACCCCCGCCCACCTCCGCCGCTCGTCCGCGACGCGGCCTCAGACCTTCGGCCACGAGCGAGAGAGCCCGACCGACCTGCAGTTCGAGATCTTCATCGATGACGCAGACCCGAAGCGCTGCGTCGCCACACTGATCCTGTCGAACGCTGTCCTCAGCATTCCGGGGTCCACTCATGGCGGCTTGCTGTTCACCGCCATGGAGCGCCTCGCGGCGCGGGTTCCGAGCATTCTGCGGAATGACGCGAGCAACGTCTGGCTTCTTCGGACTGCGTCCATCACGCACTACCGCACGGCTCGGCCCGATCGCCCGATAGAGCTTTCCGGCGCCATCGGGTGGGATGGTGCCGCTGGTGAGCCCATCGTGATTCATGTGGACGCAAACGATTCAGCGGGCGGACTGCTCGCCGAGGCGGATTTCACAATCGTGCCGGTCCCCGTCAGGCGGTTCGCGGCTGGAGGGCAGACCACTGCTCTGGCTCCAGGCGCCTCCGAGGTCGTCCACCGGATCGAGCTCCAGGGACGCGCCGACTAGGGCGTCGCGGCATCTGCCGCACGCTCTTGATCGATTCGCTTCGGGTGCCTAGGATCGGCGGGCAGCGTCAGGCTGCCCGCGGTTCCTGCACCGGAGACTCTCATCGTGAAGCGTGCGTTCAAATGGATCGGGATTGCGCTCGGCGCGCTCGTCGTCGCGGTCCTTCTCATCGTGTTCGGCGTCAGTGAATACCGGCTGCGCCAGACGTTCGACATCGCCGCCACGCCGATCGACGTCCCCACTGACTCGGGATCACTCGAGCGTGGCCGCCATGTTTTTCTCACCCGGGGCTGCCCAGGCTGTCATGGTCCTGGCGCCGAAGGGAAGGTGTTTTTCGACGACCCCAGGATCGCGCGGCTGATCGCGCCTAACGTTCCGAAGGCGATTCGCGGCTACACGGATCCGCAGCTCGCGCGGCTGCTCCGGCATGGCGTCCGGCCGAACGGACGTGGTGTCGCCGTGATGCCGTCCTCGATGTTCTACAACCTGGATGACGCCGATCTTGGCGCGCTGATCGCGTTCCTCCGCACCCTACCCGACAAGGAAAAGACACTTCCGCCGACGAAACTGCGCATCCTTGCGCGCGTCGGCCTCGTCACGGGCCAGTACAAGCTCGAGCCGCTCAACATTGCGCACGACGCACCACGGCCGCCAAACGGGCCGGACGCGGCGGCCCGCGGCCTGTACATCGC
>Ga0070669_100002678_pt1 | contig 12832 bp, 8 predicted proteins | sample KBSS53metaG_FD_64680 | JGI IMG/M metagenome (GOLD analysis project Ga0070669, IMG submission 64680) | Switchgrass rhizosphere microbial communities from Kellogg Biological Station, Michigan, USA - KBS S5-3 metaG | ecosystem: Host-associated > Plants > Roots > Rhizosphere > Soil ... | reverse complement strand
TTTTGGAATTGCATGACTGTCCTCTCCTAACTAGCAAGACCTCCGGATTATCACCGTTCTACGATCGTGTTCTGATCGTGCATTATCAACCATCTACCATTTCGTCTAACCACTACGAACGTTCTTAGGTGTCGCTCATTCTCATGTCTGTTTCCATCTGGGGTTACATAGGAGCCGACCCGACTAATCACCGTCACGACTGCAACGTTAGAATCTGCGAAGCGTACATCCATCTCTTCAACCGTATCGGAAACCCCTTTCAGAAATGTTGAGTGAACGCGGTTGAGGTCACTTACTGTCGCTGATCTACCGCGCGTTCGCCCGCCAAAAGGATTGATATGGTTCCAATCGTCGCGAGTGAATTCGGCCGCTTTACCGAACCCATGCGTATTGAAGGCGTCGTAGAAGGATTGTACCGCCTTTCGCACTTCGTTTTCTTTGTTAGACGTTTGAGCAGAAACCGCACTCGAGACAGTTAGAACTGATATTGCGAGCAAGAAAATGGTGGCCGCCTTCATTGAAATCCTTTCTATGAATGCTCCGGGGGTGTTGTGCCTTGGGTCGAATCTTCCGGCGCCGTCATTTGCCAGCGCCCTCGCTTATCCTTCACCCATTCGCGTTTACATCCCAAACATTGGATCCGCTGTTTGCCGAAGAAGGATATCCAACGCAAATCTGCATAGCACACCGGACAGGTAGCATTGAATGGGCTGAACAACGAGAGCATAAGACTCGCAAGAGCTTCAAAAATTGGCTCAGCAAAACTCATCGTCGAAAGGTGTTAACTCACACAAACTGAAATCCAGCTACGTTTGCGTAGGCCTTTTCCTTCGGTACCTCCTCTCCTTCTGCCGTGACTGACGTGATGCGTATTTTACAACTAGTTAGCACTTGAACTGGGCAGGGAAATTGGCCCAGATTACAATACCAGCCCACACGCAGCTCGTCTCGTCGTACTATCACATGCCCGGCACGAGGTGAAATAGAGTAGGATCAAGCCAGAGAGTTTATCGAGTGTGATCGAAGCTGGCGCAATTATTGGGCGTTATAAAGTCAATCGCTTGCTTGGTACAGGCGGCATGGGTGAGGTTTATCTCGTTCTTGATACACATCTGAAACGTTCGGTTGCGCTCAAACTACTCTCCCACGATTTTGCCCAAGATGAAGATCGCCTCCGACGCTTTCGCCAGGAAGCTTTTGCCGCCTCGTCACTAAATCACCCGAACATCATTACCATCTACGAAATCGGCGAGTGTGAGTTTGGTCCCTTTATCGCAACCGAGTTCGTCGAGGGCGAAACGCTGCGTAAGCGACTTAAGAGGGCTCCGGTTGAGATCAGCGAGGCCCTGGATCTGGGACTGCAAGTCGCCTCCGCGCTGGCTGCTGCCCACAGCGCCGGCGTTACACATCGGGACATTAAGCCAGACAACATTATGATTCGCAGTGACGGCTTTGTTAAGGTGTTGGATTTTGGGCTGGCTAAGCTCAGTGATACAGCGTCAGAGAAGTTGAATGTGGATTTAGATGCGGATACCCAGCCGTTAGCTGTGACATCGGCCGGACTGATAATGGGTACTCTGAAGTACGTGTCTCCCGAGCAAGCGCGAGGACTAAACGTGGATGCTCGCACCGATATCTGGAGCCTGGGCGTCGTAATGTATGAGATGATCGCCGGCCGCTTGCCGTTTGAGGGTGCAACAGCCAGCGATTTAATCGTTTCAATTCTCGAGCGCGACCCACCACCGCTGGCGGGCATTACCGTGCCCTCCGCAGAATTACAAAACGTTATTCATAAGAGCCTGCGCAAGGAAAAAGAGCAACGCTACCAAACCGCCGAAGAACTACGGCGGGACCTTGGAAAGATAAAACAACATCTCCCGCTGGAGTCTGCATTCGAAACGTCAAGCCGGGCACTTGTAGCGTCAAAAGTGGTGGCGGAGCGTCATACGGTTGGTCGGCAAATTGAACTCTCAGAATTGTATTCCGGTTTTGCATCGGCTGTGAGCGGACGCGGCCTACTGTTATGCGTTTCTGGTGAACCGGGCATTGGCAAGACCACGCTCATCGAAGAATTTCTTGAGAATGTCGGCAACCTGGACCAGGTGAACTATATCGCACGGGGGCGATCGTCAGAGCGCCTCGCCGGTACTGAGACCTACTTTCCATTTCTTGAAGCGCTGGGTACCTTGCTCCATAGCGAAGGTAACGAGGGACTCACCCGCACGATGAAGTTGCTGGCGCCCACGTGGTATCTCCAGGTCAGCCATCCATCAGATGACAGTGTTTCGTCTCAGATTGTGGATGCCGCGCAAGCCTCTTCGCAAGACCGGATGAAGCGAGAGCTTGGGACCTTTCTGAAGGAGATCTCAAGCACCCGGCCGGTGCTGCTCTTCTTTGACGACCTGCAATGGGCTGACGTTTCGACTATCGATCTACTTGCTTATCTTGCCGGCAAGATTGATGCGATGCGCCTGCTAATCTTAGTCGCATACCGTCAATCCGAGATGCTGCTGGCTAACCATCCTTTTTTGCCAATCAAGTTGGATCTGCAAGGGCGGAAGGTCTGCCGCGAAATGGCCCTCGAGTTCTTGAGCCGTGAAGAGGTAGGGAAATACCTGGCACTCGAATTTCCGGGGCATGAATTTCCGTCCGAGTTCGCAGCGCTGATTTACGAAAAGACTGAAGGTAGCCCTCTCTTCATGGTCGATCTGGCGCGTTATCTTCGAGATCGAGGTGTTATTGAGCGAGATCAGCGAGGTTGGATCCTCGCGCAGTCAATGCCTGATGTAGAGCGCGAGCTACCGGAGTCAGTTCGCAGCATGATTCAAAGAAAGATCGAACAGCTTAGTGAGGATGACCGCAGATTGTTGGTAGCTGCGAGCGTAGAGGGTTATGAATTCAATTCCGCCGTCGTCGCCAAGGCATTGCCGATCGAGATCGAAGAGGCTGAAGCTCGGCTGCAAGTTCTGGATACCACCTATGGTTTGGTGCGGCTCACTTCCGAGCAAGAGCTTCCGGATGGGGCACTTACACAGCACTATCAGTTCGTCCACGTCCTTTATCAAAATGCGCTATATGCCTCACTTACTACGAGGCGAAAGTCCTCGCTAAGTGCAGTTATCGCGGAAACACTGTTAGCACATTACGGAGATCACGCTCCTGCCGTGGCTTCGAAACTCGCTTTCCTGTTCGAGTCGGCTCGAGACTGGGGACGTGCGTCAGATTATTTTCTCGTCGCCGCCGAAAACGCCGCGCGGCTTTTCGCCAATGAAGAAACGATCATGCTTGCGCGACGAGGACTGGAAATAATTAAGCGATTGCCCGATACAACTCAACGAGCGCGCCAGGAGCTAAGGTTGCAGATCAGGCTCGGTTCTCCTTTGATGGCCACCAAGGGTTACGCCGGCTCAGAAACAATGCAGGCTTACACGCGTGCCAGGGAGTTGTGCGAGCAATTGGGTGAGAGTAAGGAACACTTTCAAGTTTTATTTGGATTGTGTGTGATCTGTGTAGTGAGATCCGAACACGAGCGTGCCTTCGAAATCGCCGGACAAATGCTGCCAATCGCAGAAAGCTCACAAGACCAGGTAGCGCTGGTACAGGCGCATTGGTCACTGGGTCTAATCCTCCATTATCTCGGAGACTTAACTGGCGCCCTCAATCATCTCGAGCGGACGATCGGTTTATACGACCAGCGCAATTACCGTTCGCAACTATTTTTGTACGGAGCTGACGCTGGGGTTTTGACCCGCGCCTATACAGCACGCGTCTTGTGGATTCTTGGATATGCGGATCGCGCGAGAGAGATGGTCCAAACCGCTTCTGTATTAGCCGAAAAAGTGCGACATCCGATGAGTCTCGCAGTTACGTTGAATGCCGCCGTTACTCTTAACGCGAGCTGTGGTGATGATCGCCTGGCCCAAACTGGCGCGCAGGACTTGATCTCCTTTGCAATTGAACAAGGGTTGCCTTTCTACTCTGCAGTGGGAACTGTCTGGCGAGGTTGGGCGCTTGCAATGCAGGGACAGTACAACGAAGGTTTGGCCCAATTGAGAGACGGCATGGTCAGATATCGGGCGATCGGCTCTGAACTGGCGCGTACGTCGTATCTCGCTCTGCTGGCCGAAGCCCTGGGCGAGGCAGGACAATTCAGCGAAGGACTTAACGTATTGGCGGAAGCTCTCGAAGTGGCGAACCGAACGGGAGAGCGGTTTTATGAAGCAGAACTACATCGCCTCAAGGGTGAGTTATTGTTAATGCAAGGTACAAGCGACAAAGATCGCGCTGCGGTACTCGGAACACGCAGAGCAGAACGGCCGGTAATATCGGCGGCCGAAACATGTTTTCTACGCGCGATCGATGTTGCCCGCGAACAGGAGGCAAAGAGCTGGGAGCTGCGAGCGGTTATGAGTTTACATCGCCTGCGACAAAAGCAAGGCAAACCAGCAGAAAGCCATCAACTCTTGAGAGAAGTGTTCGACTGGTTCACCGAAGGAATCGCCACTGGCGACCTGCTGGAAGCGCGAGCATTGCTAGAGGACTCTTCCGCCGTTGCAATGTGACGTAGGCAGAACGATCTCTCGACCCACCTTTGGGAGCTGCTCCGAGGAGAACAAGCCACAGTTAAAAGTTCATCCTGACTCCGAGCTGAATTCTGCGGGGATCTAAGCCAGACGTGTAGGCGAGTGGATCGCTGGGCCGAAGATCCTTTCTGGCATTAACCTTGAATGGCGGCTTGAAGTCGGCGCCGACTGTATTGTTGACCGTCGCATAATTAAGCCGGTTGAAAAGATTAAACGATTCAAAGGATATCGAAAGGTATCGCTTTTCTGATCCCAGTGAGATGCGACGCGCTACTCGCAGATCAAAACTCCAAAAATTTGGTCCAACGCCGGTGTTTCGTCCAGCTCCCACAGGCCGATCAGTCGTATTGTGCCGATCGCCGTTAAGATCCGTACCGGCAAGTAAAGTGAAAGGGCGGGCGCTATTGGCCCGAAACATCGGACTCAAAGAAGAATCGGCGAGAAGATTCTTAAATAGGGAGTTCTTACGTCGAGTGCGGAAGGGACTCTCATAGTACGCATAGATAACGACTCGGTGTCGATGGTCGAAAGGTGAGAGCGCACGTTCAGCACGAGTATTAGTCTGATCGTTCGCCTGAAAGTCGGCGTTAAAATCAGTGACTTCGTCGATCGCTTTACTGAAAGTGTAATTTCCTGCCACGGATAGACCATGATTGAGCCGCTTGGTTACCTCAAAAATCATCCCATGATAAAACGCACGCGCCGACGATTCGTATTGGTTCTCCTGCAATAACAGCGGATCTCGAAAGCAATTCACCACGGCGCCACCCGCACAAGGGTGACCAGCAGCAGTAGACCAATCTCGAATGCCCAATGGGCCAATCGGCGCTGGCAGAAGATTTATGTCTCGCGCTCGCGAGATCCGAGACGTGCTGGCGAAGATGTAATTAAGCGAAGCGCTCACACCCGCCGGAAATTCATGGTCAATGCCCAGGCTGGCCTGTTGGGAGTATGGATTTCGATAGTCTGGAGCGACACGGAAGAGCACGGTCAGCGGCGGGCGCGGACCGTCGTGCGAAAAACTGATCCCAAACTGCGCGAGATCAGCAGGTGTAATCAATCTAATAGTGTCGGGCACGCCAATCACGCCCTGTTCCCGCAACGTTTGATAGATATTGATTGGACCACTTACCGCCAGCGGGTTTGTCGAGTTCAGCGTAGTCAGAATCTGAGCAATCTGACGGTGTCCGTTGATCTCATTCAAAGAGCGTGCAACGAACTCAATTGAGGAGATGATGGGGCCGTAGAAGATTCCGTAGCCTCCACGAACTATTGTCTTCTCACTCTTGCGAGGGTTCCACGAAAACCCCACGCGCGGTGCGAAGTTTTTGTTGCCTGAGGGTACAGGTGCGAGTCGCTTATCCAGCTCATACCGCAGACCGAAATTCAGCGTAAGGTTGTGACGAACCTTCCAGGTATCCTGTCCGAAGAAAGCATAAAACGGGATGGTACCCGCAACCGAGGGATCACCTACTCCCTGCTGAAATGATTGCGGCAGTCCGAGATCGAAAGCCTGCAAGGCAGTGATGCTATTTACAGCCGGACTTACCATCGTGTTGACAACCGGCCCCTGCAAGCCACCGAAGATGAAGCGGCCGCTGAAGAATGCGTCCACGCGGATGTTAAAACCACGCACGAGCAGAAGTGCACCGGCCTTTATTAGATGATTGCCTCGAGAGTATGTAAGGTTGTCTGCCGCTTCGTAATGCCGCTCAGTCGTTAAGCTGGGCAGAAAAAGGTCCCGATTGAACAAGCCAAACCCACTAATGTTAATCGTCGGGCCATTAGCGTCACGGCTGCGGAAGTTCGAATTCGCATAATTCCACTGCAGGCGTACTTCATTAATCAGAGTGGGACGGAAGATGTGAATCCAGCTGCCGACTACGTTGCTATCAAGACCGTCGAAATTGATTGAGCGAGAGAAACCGATCAAAGCGCGTGCGTTCGGATTCGTTTCTTTGTTGTTATTAAGTCCATAGCGAAGGAAAAATTGGTTGTAATCGTTCGGGTTGTGATCGATCCGAAATGAGAAATTGTGGAAGTTGCTAGTGAAAGGAAACACTCCGCTGTTGTGCTGAAATAGTTCAATGGTGCTCTGGTTGCTTGTTAGAGCCTGACGTAACGCAGCTGCGCACGCTGAAGGGAGCAAGAATTCCGCCCCTGCAACCTGGGGCAAGCAAGCAATCGGATTGGAACCAGTGTTCGCCGCGAGAGCATTGATAATCTCAGTTTGTGCAGCAGTGGGTTGGAAGATGGACGGATCAGTCAACACCGTGACGGCCGCGGATTCTCGGCGACGGAGAGCCTCATATGCTGCGAAAAGGAACGTGTGATTTCTTCTGATCGGAAAGCCAACGGAGCCGCCATACTGCTGGCGATGTAAAGGTGGTTTGATCCGCTGAAGTGTGTCTCCCACCAGCGCTACCGCAAATGGATCAGCCGCGTCCAAATGATGATCGCGGAAGTACGTGAAGAAACTGCCGTGAAGCTCATTACCGCCAGACTTGGAAATAATATTGATGACTCCTCCGCTGGCGCCACCAAGCTCTGCCGCATAATTGCTGCGATTTATCTGAAACTCCTGGACAGCTTCCTGGCTCAGAGTGGCGCGCACTCCGCCATAGAGGTCGTTCGTTTCGGCTCCGTCAACCGTAATGCTATTGCCGCGACCATTGCTGCCATAAAACGACAACCCGCTCGACCGAGTTTGCACAACGCGAAAGTCGGCGCTGTCAGCAATGGTGGTGGCGTCGCTGACCCCGGGTGCAAGCAAGCTGAAGGTCAGATAATCGCGCCGGTTGATCGGCAAATTCTTAATGTACCGTTCCTCAATTGTGTTCGACTGCTGCGTTCGTTCAGGCTCCATCAGGGGAGCTTCGGCGGAAATGTTCAAGCTTGCAGTGACCGCCGCGATCTGAAGAACGAAATCAAGATGCAATGTCTGGCCAACGGTAAGCTGCACGCTGCTCAGTCGCTGCGGAGTAAAACCAGTTTTCTCGATCGTGATGTCATATATGCCGGGAGGAAGTGACAGGAGAGAGTATTGGCCTTCCTGATTGGTTACGGCCTTCCGGCTAAAACCTTTGTCAGTAGCGATAGCCGCAACATTCGACTCGACGATCAAGGCTCCGTTAGCATCAGTTACTCGTCCCTCGACATGCGCGGTCGAGGCACCCGCCTGGGCCGACAAAACTCCCGTGTTGAGTAAAAGAAGAACGACCAGCATCGCGGATCGCAGAAGGAAGATTCTCATGTGGCTTTCTTTGGTCTGCGCGCTCATTTCGTCTTTGGTATTTTCATTGGCTTCAGGTGCTTCTCATTGAGTTTGCACAACCCAAGTTCTGCAAGCACTTTCTGAACGCTCTGAAACTGTTCAACGGTCTCAAACTGAAGGAACGTCGAGAGACACGGTAGCTGCCCGTAGTGGATAATTAGCGATGACTGCGTTGATGCTTCCTGTCCATCAACTCGCCACTTGGTGACCTGGAAGGACTGCGCCAGAGCGAAGCGGCTGGCATCGCCAGCAGATTTCTCGTCTCTGATAAGTTCGTCAATGCACTTCTCGCTCTGCTCAAGAGTTAGAGCATTGAAGCGACCATCCTGAGAGGGTGTTCCAACCAAAAGCTCATAACGCGGCACAATCTCACCGGTCGGATCGTTAATGCCCAAACTCGCCGAAGTGAACTTGTACTCCGCAACAGCCGTCGCAAGAAACTGACTGAACAGCGTCTTCGCACGCTCGGCTGGCATCTTCCGAAGAAGGTGCCCCCAGACTGACGATTTCGGCGGCCGGTAGCTATACATGATGTTGAATGCCGCACGCTGATGCTTCAGCGTCACCGGGTCGTTCTTCATCCGTCATCTTCTTCAGTGCTTCGCAAGAAACGCGAAGGTCAACTTTCGGCACTCCTCTGGGTACTCATTCCACATCTCATGCGTTGCGTTTACGACGACGATTCGTTCGTTATGAGCTAGCAGTTTCTCGAGCTGTTGGTCGATCGCCTTGTGTAGGGCAAGACTTCGTTGGCCACTGAGCAAGAGCGTCGGCGCCTTGATCTGTCTGACTGCGCTGAAAGGCAAGTTTGGTAAGCCATCCTTTGACCTCGTCAGGGCTTTCCATTCTGCTGCATTGCTGAGAAGAATCGTTCTCAGCTCCGGCGGAAGTGTGGCGAACGTCATCTTTACATCGGTACCCGAATAGCCAAGTTCACCGAAGCCGTCGATGGCGGCCTTCACTCCCGCCTCATCTCCCTCGCGAAAGCCGCGCGTTGCAGATTCCCAGACCTTGCTCATGAACTCTGTGAACAGAGGCTTCCCACCCTCCACTGCTGGCAACCAACGCAGCACCGGAGCCTCCGAGAGGACCAGGGATCGAACCAGCTTCGGATGTCGAACGGCAAGGAACAGGGCGGTGTAGGCGCCATACGAAACTCCAACGACGTGAGCAGGTGCCAGCTTCAGTTTTACGATGAGCGCGGCCAAGTCGTCGGCATCGGTGATGGCGGAATAATCGGTTCCAAGCGTAACGGCGGAGTTTGGGTAGTTGTGTCGTCGGCTATATGCGATGGTCCGATAACGCTCAGAGAAGGCATTCATATGCGGCAGCCAGGTACGGTAGTCCTCAAGACCACCATGAACCAAAACGACCGGGACACCTTTTCCTTGATCAACGTAGTTGAGTTCAGCGCCGTGGACTTTCACTCTCTTCAGAGAAGTTGGCCCAGGTGTTTCCTGAGCAAACACTTGCGGCAGCACAACGACGCCAAACGCAAGGCAGAACATCAGCCTCTTCACTGGGCTTGTCCTCCTTCGCTTTTCATTTAGCATAGTCTTCTAATCTGAATACTCTCTGTGCAACCTCGGTGAGCTCCGTGTCTGTGGTGAAAAGATGCAGCAAACACTTCACCACAGAGACAAAGAGATCCACAGAGGGAGCACAGAGAAACGAGCTCTGTTAGCCCGCTGTGGCTGGAATTGCTTCATACAGTTTTTCGAGTTCTGGGGCATCAGCAAAACTCAAGCCCTCACCAACAGGCCGAATTGATTTCAGAACTAGATCCTTCCAGGCGCTATCTGCTTTTTTCTCCATCACCCAGCCAGCGATGTATTGGGCGGCGAGACATCCACCTGCCGTGGCGACGTTGCCATTCGCTATGAACGGCTTTTCTTCCACAGTTACTCCCCACGCTTCCAGCGCTGGCTTTGTCGTCGGATAAGTTGTAGCCGTCATGCCTTTGAGCAACCCGAGCGCAGCTAACACGAGTGCCCCGCCACAAATCGACGCGATCATTTGTCTTTCTGAATTTAGATTGAATCGAGACAGCCACTGTTGGTCGTGCATTTTAGTAAGCGCACCACGCCCGCTAACGAACAAGACGACGTCGGATTGATTTGCCTCTTCAATCCGGCCGTGCGTAGCAATCATGACTCCCGTTTTTGAGATATGGTGCGATTTGTCTCCTACGATGTGGACCTCCCATTCCGGAAGACGCACCCGGTTGAGCAAATCCCACATTAAAAATAAATCTATATCGGTAAAGTCATCGAAGATCACAATTGAAATTCTCATAACTATCCTTTCGATCCTGTAACCCAGCGGGGTTCGTGTGACTTCGGGGATCGTAGTTGTTTTTCTGTGCAAAAGTAGCGATCCACGAAGTCACACGAACTAAAAGCTGTACTGAATCACCGGCCTACGCTCCAGATGATATACGCATTTCCGATCGTATGAGGAATGGCGACGAGCCCCAGACGCGACACGGGGACTGGGAGACGCGGCGACAAGGCGTCTCGGAGTCTTCCCGTCTCCGTTTCTCCCCGTCACCCCGTTCCCGTGTCTTATTCATCCTTCATCCTTACCTCACCGACCACCGCCTCGCGCTTCGATCAGCCGCATCGACTCGCGGCTGACGAAGATCTTGTGGTGATACTGCTCGCCCCAGCTGAGCGGCATCACGTCGCGGTACTCGCGTAGCGGCCCACCTCCGTGTCCCTCCTCGAGACGTTGTAGGAGAGACGCACGGATGTTCACTTCGGCGCCCCTGTCCAACAGGAGACGGGTGAACAGTGCGTCGTCCGGCCGTCCCTTGCGATAGTTGACCCAGAAGTTGTGCTGAGAGACGACAGTTGAGAAGAGCGCAGTGTAACCGCCAAAGCCGTCGGCGTCAGTAGCTGCACGCGTATCCGGATCCATTCCGCGGTCGAGTAACCACTCGGCGATCTCCAGTTCGTCGAAGTAGGCTGCGATGTGCAGGAGCGTCGTTTGATGCATTGGCGTTCCCTGAGCCGTGTAGGGGTCGCGCGAGCAAGCCGGAGCGAGCGGGTAGATTTCGGTGATGTCGAACGTACGAGTAAGGAGATCCGGATCGCGCGCGAGGTGCTGCTCGAGCAGATCAATGCGACCGCGATGAAGCGCCATCACCGGCGTGTCGGGAGGCTCGAAGCCATGCTCGACGTACATCTCCAGGATGCGGTGCTTCGCGGGCGGGTTCCGGCTGTCGGTCCCGAGAAGGTGCTCCATCGTGTTCGTGTCCACGCCGTCGGGCCCGTCGACGCGGATACCGAGCGCGAAGATGACGGCAGTGCCTTCGACACTCAGCGTGTATGCGGGGCCGGCGAGCGACGACTTATCGATTGGCGGCCGTCCCGCCAATTCGAAGATCATGCGGAAGGTCTCGGCCTTGCCCTGGAGCGTGGCCCGTCCAGCGGCCGATTTCAAATCCGTGGCGCCGTGCTGGTGAAGGAAACGAATGATCCGATCGCGGCCGAGGTTCGCCGCGTAAGTCATCGGCGGTCCCCAGTTGCTGTCGGTTCGAATCAGGACGTCTTCTTTGATCAGCGCAGGGTTGCGCGTGACGAGCGTGCGGACGGTGTTGAGATCATCGCGCCAGATCGCGTCCGCAAGTTGCACCGCATGGACCAGCCTGGTCCAACCAGAAGCGAGGTAGCTCCGTGCGAGCACAAGCTGCGCATCAGCTAACTTCACTTCGTAGGGGTCGATCGGTTCGGGATGATATTCGCGCAATTCGGCGAGTGCATTTGCGTCGCCGGCTTGGATAGCGCGAAGAAGTTCTTTTGCTTGATGATGAAGTTGTTCGAGGTTAGGTCTAACCGGTAAGCGACGGACTGGCATGACGAGCCTCCTTTAGAAAGAGCCCGTGGTCCGCTGTCATCGGGCAAAGGAGGTTCGGCGTTACGCGCGAACGTGGATGACTTATTCAGGTGGACTCAGTCCTGCCCGCGGACGGGAAGCGCCCTGTACGCTGGCGGGAAAGGTACCACCAGGTGGCGACGCACACAAGAGCAGTTGTTCGGAACTTCTGAGACTATCTGAGGTCTAATTCGTCATTGACTTCATACAGCAACTGATTACTTGATCCTGGGTGCCGTCCCGATTTCACGTCCTTCAAGCTGCAGCACCAGGTGAGTTACGTCTCCCTTATCATTTTTGACAAAAACGTAGAAGTCCCGACGGCTCGCAGCTGTGAAGAATCTGGTTTCGCTCGTTGCGAACAGCTCACGCTTCTCACCGTTCTGGCCAATCCTCATCATCAACTTGTCGCCTTCACGCGTAATGTAAGCTGTCGCTGCGCCTTGATCTGGAGGGCGATACTCACCCACATAGGCGTCGAAAATCTTCGGGTCGACTTTCACAGCTGTCGGCGTTGGGATCAAATTCGGGATGTAAAACTCTGCGACCTCCAACGCAATGGTTTCCGGATCGGCGTTGTTGCTGTTCGTCAGGACGATTACTGAGAGCCGATCATCCATAAAGCGTGACAGTTCCGCTCTAAACCCCGGAAGACTGCCACCATGATGTTTCAACGTGTGGCCTCCCACGCTGTCGAGACTCCAGCCGAAGCCATATGGATACGTTTTTCCACTGTTGAGTTTCGCCTCAGTCCACATTTGCTCGCGTGTTGCCTGTGTTAGAAATCGCTCCGTGTAGAGCGCCGCATCCCACTTTGCTAGATCAAGCACTGTTGAAAGAAACGCACCGCTCGGTCGCAACGCCAGATAGATTGCGGCGTTTGAATACTTGCCGTCGCGCCAGCCGTAGCCGTTCGCGCGGTTGGGAACGAGTTCAGTCATGCTCGTTGTTCGCGTGGCATTCATTTCCAGTGGCTTGAACAGAACTTCGTTCAGATAATCGCCCCACGGTTTGCCCGAAACTTTTCGGATAATCTCTGCGAGCGAAAAATAACCGACGTTGCAGTATTCCCACTTCTCGCCCGGCGCAAACCGCAGCG
>Ga0070669_100002676_pt1 | contig 12836 bp, 10 predicted proteins | sample KBSS53metaG_FD_64680 | JGI IMG/M metagenome (GOLD analysis project Ga0070669, IMG submission 64680) | Switchgrass rhizosphere microbial communities from Kellogg Biological Station, Michigan, USA - KBS S5-3 metaG | ecosystem: Host-associated > Plants > Roots > Rhizosphere > Soil ... | reverse complement strand
GGTGGCAACGCCGGCACGATCCCCCGCCAGCCACTCTGCAACAGCAACGCGGCCGGCTGCCTTCTTCTCGGGCGCTACGGAGTCTTCAAGGTCCAGGATCAGCGCGTCGGCCCCAGATGCCGCCGCCTTGGCGAACCGTTCAGGCCGGTCGGCGGGAACGAACAGCAGCGAACGCAGCTTCATGCCGCCTCGCTCCCCTTGAGCAAGGCCATGCGCAGACACTGGCACACCACCTCATTTCGCTGGTTGATCAGGCGGTGCGTAAAGGTGACGATGCCCGCGCCCGGACGCGACTTGCTGGGCTTGAGATCGGAAATCTCGGTCTCGCCGCGCAGCGTGTCGCCGATGAAGACCGGGTTGGGCATGACCAGCTTGTCGTAACCAAGGTTCGCGACCAGCGTCCCCAGTGTCGTGTCGGCGACCGACAAGCCGATCATCAGCGCGAACGTGAAGGTGCCGTTGACCAGGATCTGACCAAACTCGCTTGCCTTTGCAGCTTCGAGATCGAGATGCAGAGGCTGCGGATTATGGGTCATCGTGGAAAAAAGGAGGTTGTCCGTTTCCGTGACGGTGCGCCGGATATCGTGGCTGAGCGTCTCGCCAACCTGCCACTGGTCGAAAAACTTGCCTGCCATTGTCGCTGTCCTGTCGCTTGAAAAGGGCTCTACTCTGAGGAGTTCGGCTCGGCCTTCTCGATCTTGACGAGCAACGCGCCTTCGCTGACCTGCCCGCCCTCCCGGGCGTTCAGTTCGGCGATGATGCCGTCGAACGGAGCGGTCAAGCTGTGCTCCATCTTCATGGCTTCGAGGGTCAGCAGCTTTTGTCCTCTAGAAACGGTGTCGCCCTGGGCGACCTCCAGAGCGATGATCCGCCCAGGCATGGGAGAGAGGACCACGCCATCCGAGGCATCGCCTCCCCCGGCTCCAGCGACGCGCCAAGGCGCAAGCTGCCAGACCTGCCCCCCTTCGGCTATCAGTACGTCCTCGGCCGGCTCATCCGCGCCTTCACGCGGATCGAACGTCACCGTTTTCGCCGCGCCGCTCAGGAGGAATGTGCCCGTACAGCGGACCGGAGCATTCAGCCGAAAGCCGGCCAGGGATCCCCCCTTCGTCAGCGCCGCGGCGGCCTCGGCCAGCGCTTCCTCGCTCGGATTTGCCGGGGGTAGCAACGCTTCGCCCTCGCGGCCGATCAGGCCCGTGTCGAGCCGACCGGCAGCGAAGTCTGGGTGAGTCAGCGCTTTCACCAGGAAGCCCGCGTTGGTCTTGAGCGGCCAGACGGCGCTCTGGTCCAGTGCCTCGGCCAACCGCCCACGCGCCTCTTCGCGCGTGGCACCATGGGCGATGACCTTGGCGATCATCGGGTCGTAGAAGGGAGTTATCTCAGCGCCTTGCACGACACCTGTATCGATACGCAGACCGGGTACGTCGCCGCCGAGCTCGAACGTGTCCAGCCGCCCGATCGAAGGCAGGAAGCCGTTGGCCGGATCCTCGGCGTAGAGGCGCGCCTCCATCGCCCAGCCAGCGATCGACAGCTCATCCTGACTTTTCGGCAGCGGTTCGCCGGAGGCCACGCGCAACTGCCATTCGACCAGATCCTGACCCGTGATTTCTTCTGTCACCGGATGCTCGACCTGAAGCCGGGTGTTCATTTCCATGAACCAGATGCGGTCGGCCCTGAGGCCCTCGCTGCCGTCGGCGATGAATTCGATCGTGCCGGCGCCGACATAGTCGACTGCCTTGGCCGCATTGACGGCCGCCTGGCAGACCGCCGCGCGGGTCTGTGCATCCATGCCGGGCGCTGGCGCTTCCTCGATCACCTTCTGGTGGCGGCGCTGAAGCGAGCAATCGCGTTCGAACAGGTGGACGACATTGCCGTGGGTGTCCCCGAACACCTGAACCTCGATGTGACGAGGGTTCGTCACCCATTTTTCGAGGAGGACGACATCGTTGCCAAAGCTGGCGACCGCTTCGCGCTTGCAAGAGACGAGTGCGTCCTCGAAGTCGGCTGGCGTATCGACCTTGCGCATCCCCTTGCCGCCGCCGCCCGCGACAGCCTTGATTAAGACCGGGTAGCCGATCCGCTCGGCCTCGGCCTTCAGGCGCTCCGCGGTCTGGTCGTCACCCAGATAGCCCGGCGTGGTGGGCACGCCGGCCTCCTGCATGCGCTTCTTGGCCGCGTCTTTCAGGCCCATGGCCGTGATCGATTCAGGATTGGGGCCGACCCAGATCAGGCCTGCATCCTGGACCGCTTGCGCGAACTCTGAGTTTTCCGAAAGGAAGCCGTAGCCTGGGTGAATCGCTTCCGCGCCCGTCTGCTTGGCTGCGGCGATGATCTTTGCACCGACCAGATACGACTCTCGTACCGGCGAAGGCCCGATGTGCACCGCTTCATCGGCCAAGCGGACATGCAGCGCGTTCACGTCCGCATCCGAATACATAGCGATCGTGCGGATCCCCAGCCTGCGCGCGGTCTTCATGACCCGGCAGGCGATCTCGCCGCGGTTGGCGATCAGGACGGATTTAAGCATTGTCGTCTCCTTCTCCGTCGGCCGGACCGATCTTGCGCCCTGTCCCGAGCCTTTGTCCGTGGAGCAGGGTAGATGGCAATTGCAGTGCCGCGCGCCGTATCGAGGCAGGACGCTGCGTCACCGGCTTACAGGCGCTCGATGACGAGGGCGATGCCCTGCCCACCGCCGATGCAAAGGGTAGCAAGACCATAGCGACCGCCTACGCGCTCCAGCTCGTGCAGCAGCTTGACCGTGATTATGGCCCCCGTCGCGCCGACCGGATGCCCCAGCGAAATGCCCGAGCCGTTGACGTTGGTCTTAGCGGGATCAAAGCCGAGTTCCTTTGCCACCGCGCAAGCTTGGGCCGCGAACGCCTCGTTCGCCTCGATCACGTCGATCTGGCCGAGTTCCAGCCCCGCACGCTTGAGCGCGATCGGCACCGCCTTGATGGGGCCAACCCCCATGATCGAAGGCTCGACCCCGGCATGTCCCCAAGCGAGAATACGTGCTCGGGGCGTGAGGCCCTTGGCCTTTGCCGCCGACGCGGTGGCGAGCACGAGAGCCGCCGCCCCATCATTGATGCCCGAAGCGTTGCCGGCGGTGACGGTGCCATCCTTCTTGAACACGGGCATGAGCGTGCTCAGCATCTCGGCCGTGGTGTCTGCCTTCACATGTTCGTCGGTATCGAAAACAACGACTCCCTTGCGGGTGTTGATCTCCACGGGAACGATCTGCTCCTTGAAGCGACCCTCCGCAATCGCGGCGGCGGCGCGGCGGTGGCTCTCGGCAGCGACAGCATCCTGATCGGCGCGGCTGATATCATGCTGCGCCGCGACGTTCTCGGCCGTCATGCCCATGTGGATCTTCTCGAACGGATCAGTCAGCGCGTCGTTCAAAGCGTCAAGAAGCTCGATCGCGCCCATCTTCTGGCCGAAGCGCGCCGTCGTAGCGTAGTGCGGCGCCTTGGACATGCTTTCAGCCCCACCCGCGATAGCCACATCGCATTCGCCGAGAGTGAGCATTTGCGCGGCCGACACGATGGCCTGAATGCCCGATCCGCAGAGGCGATTAAGCGTCAGCGCGGGGGTGGAAACAGGAATGCCCGCGTGGACCGCCGCGACGCGCGCCAGATAGGCATCCCGCGGCTTTGAAGGGATCACCTGCCCCATGACGACGTGACCGACGTCCTCGACCCTTACGCCGGCCCTCTCGATAGCTTCAGCTATGACGAGACGGCCAAGCTCGGCAGGCTCCACGTCCTTCAGCGAGCCGCCGAACGCGCCGATTGCGGTGCGCACGGCCGAGACCAGGACTACTTCTTCGTTCATGACATCATGTCCTTTTCGGCCGCCTACGGCAGGCGGCCACGACCATCACATGCGGAACACGCCGAATTGGGGGCGATCGGCGATGGGAGCGTTCAGCGTGGCGGCGAAGGCCAGGCCCAGCACATCGCGCGTTTGCGCCGGGTCGATGATACCATCGTCCCACAACCGAGCGGTGGCGTAGTAAGGATTACCCTCCTCCTCGTATTTTTGACGTATCGGCGCCTTGAACGCCTCGGCCTCCTCCGGTGTCCACTTTGCAGCGTCCCGGTGGACAGTCGCCAGCACCGATGCCGCCTGTTCGCCGCCCATAACCGATATCCTGGCGTTGGGCCAAGTGAACAAGAAGCGTGGCTGGTAGGCTCGACCGCACATGCCGTAGTTGCCGGCGCCGAAGCTGCCGCCGATCAGGACGGTGATCTTGGGTACTTGCGCTGTCGCTACAGCTGTCACCAGCTTGGCGCCATTCTTGGCGATGCCCTCGGCCTCGTACTTCCCTCCGACCATGAACCCCGAAATGTTCTGAAGGAAGAGCAAGGGGATGCGCCGTTGGCAGGCCAGTTCGATGAAGTGAGCGCCCTTCACCGCGCTCTCCGAGAACAAGACGCCGTTGTTGGCGAGAATAGCGACTGGCATGCCCCAGATGTGGGCAAAGCCGCAGACGAGAGTGGTGCCGTACAAGGCTTTGAACTCGTGGAACTCGCTACCATCCACGATCCGCGCGATCACCTCGCGCACGTCGTAGGGAGCCCGCACATCCTGCGGGATGACGCCGTACAGCTCCTCGGGGCTGTGTTTAGGCGGCCTGGCGTCCCTGATGTTGAGGTTGGGGGCGAGCTCGGGCTGCAACGTCGAGACAATGTCGCGCACGATCGACAGCGCATGTTCGTCGTTCTCGGCGACATGGTCGACCACGCCCGATCTGCGACCGTGAAGGTCGCCGCCGCCCAGGTCTTCCGCCGAGATGACTTCACCTGTCGCGGCCTGCACCAGCGGGGGCCCGGCAAGGAAGATCGTGCCCTGGTTGCGGACGATGACGGTCTCGTCGGACATGGCGGGAACATAGGCGCCACCTGCCGTGCAGCTGCCCATGACGCAGGCGATCTGCGGAATGCCGCGCGCCGAGAGATTGGCCTGGTTATAGAAGATGCGTCCGAAATGCTCCTTGTCAGGAAACACCTCAGCCTGATTGGGCAGGTTCGCACCTCCGCTATCGACCAGGTAGATGGAAGGCAGCCGGTTCTCGAGCGCGATCTCCTGCGCGCGGAGGTGCTTTTTCACCGAGATGGGGAAATAGGTTCCGCCCTTCACAGTCGCGTCGTTGCAACTGATCAGCACCTGCCGCCCCGCGACGCGGCCAATCCCCGCGATGATGCCCGCCCCCGGCACTTCGTCACCATACAGCCCGTTCGCCGCCAATTGGCCCAGTTCCAGGAAGGGAGAGCCAGGATCGAGCAGCCGCTCCACGCGCTCGCGTGGCAAAAGCTTCCCGCGAGAGACATGCTTGGCTCGAGCGCTTGGCGATCCGCCCTGCGCGGCGGCGGCCACCTTCCTGCGCAGCTCATCGGCGAGCGCTTCGTTGTGGGCGGCATTCGTCCGGAAGGTTTCGCTATCTAGCGAAATCTTCGTGTCGAGAGAGGGTGCGGTCATCTCATCTTTTCCCCTTCGCACGGGAGCCCAAAAGGCACCTGTCATCCGCGTGCGGGTTGAAGCGGGGCATCGCGCCCGCTCCTATCTCCCTCCCGCCGGGGGAGGGACTCGATCAGACGCCGATCAGCTCTCGGCCGATCAGCATGCGACGGATCTCATTGGTGCCAGCGCCGATGTCCAGCAGCTTAGCGTCTCGCATGAAGCGCTCGACCGGCCAATCCTTGGTGTACCCCGCTCCGCCCAGCGCCTGAACCGCCTCCAGTGCCGTTTTCATGGCGTTCTCCGAAGCCAGCAGGATCGCACCCGCGGCGTCGAACCGAGTGGTCTTTCCGGCGTCGCAAGCTCTTGCCACGGCATAGACGTAGGCACGCGCACTGTTGAGTGCGACATACATGTCCGCGACTTTCGCCTGCATCAGCTGGAACGCTCCGATCGGCTTGCCGAACTGCTTGCGCTCGCGAACATAGGGTATGACCACGTCGAGACATGCCTGCATGATGCCAAGCTGGATGCCCGACAGCACGGTGCGCTCATAGTCGAGGCCCGACATCAGCACGCCTACGCCGCCGTTGAGGGGGCCCATGACGTTTTCCTCGGGCACTTCGCAATCGTCGAACACCAGTTCGGCAGTGGGGCTGCCCCGCATGCCCATCTTCGGGATCTTCTGACCGATGGAGAAACCCTGGAAGCCCTTCTCGATGATGAAGGTGGTGATGCCCTTCGATCCTTCACCCGTCTTCGCATAGACAATCAAGGTGTCGGCATAAGCGGCATTCGTGATCCAGAATTTCGTGCCGTTCAGCACGTATCGATCGCCCTTTTTCTCTGCCTTGAGCTTCATGCCCACGACGTCGGAACCCGCGCCGGCTTCCGACATGGCAAGCGATCCAACATGCTCGCCTGAGATCAGCTTGGGGAGGTATTTCGCCTTTTGCTCCGCATTGCCCCAGCGGCTCAGCTGATTGACGCAGAGATTGGAGTGCGCACCATAGGAAAGACCAATGGAAGCCGACGCGCGCGCCACCTCCTCCTGGGCGACGACATGCTCCAGATAGCCGAGCCCTAGACCGCCGTTCTCCTCGGGAACGGTGATGCCGTGCAGGCCCAGTTCGCCCATTGCAGTCCACAGTTCCTCACGCGGAAACCAGTCCTTCTCGTCGATTTCCGCAGCCAACGGTGCAATCCTGTCGGCGGAGAAGCGGGCCGCGCTGTCGCGGATCATGTCGGCATTGTCACCCAGCGCGAAATCGAAGTCGCTCATCAACGTTCTCCCAAGGGCGATTTATGGTCGCTTGCCGAACCTTCTAGCGGGAGCGCCCGCCTTGGGAAAATTGAACTTCACCAAACAACGCTATAGATGGTGGCTATGGAGCTCACTCACGCCATGCGACCGTCCTAAATGGATCGGTATCTCCTCCGCTATTTTCTGGCCGTCGTCGATCAAGGCAATTTCTCTCGCGCAGCGGCGCATTGCAACGTATCGCAACCCACGCTGTCCGTCGGCGTTGCCAAGCTGGAGCGGGAACTCGGTACGCCGTTGTTCGTACGCTCCAATCAGCGCGTCGAGTTGACCGGGGCCGGGACGCGTTTCCTGAACCATGCCCGGCGGATCGAACGCGAGTTCAACTTGGCCGTGCAATCGATGGGCGTAGCCGAAGATCGTTCGTTGGTGCGGATCGGCGTATTGTCCAGCGTGCCCGGTGCGATCGTCGCAGACTCCTTCGCACGCACTCGACCAGACCGGCAACATCGTTTCGAGCTGATCTTCGGGAGCGAACGGGAACTAACCGGGCACCTTGCCAAGGGTCGTGTGGATATCGCTTTGACCCTGGTCGGGCGCGGCGCGGATCGCTTTGCCGAGCAACCGCTAAGAACCGAAGGCTATGTGCTGGCGCTGCCTGACTCGCATTCGCTTGCCGGCTGCGCGGAAATCGCGGCGCAACAACTCGCCAGCGAGACGATGATCGTCCGTCGCCACTGCGAGGCGCTGTCGGACACCAGCCGCTTCTTCACCGAGCGCGGTGTACGGCCGCATTTCGCGTTACGTTCCACCAACGACGAACGCGTGCTGCAGATGGTGGCGGCAGGCCTCGGCGTCACGGTCATGCCGATGTGCTACGAGGCGCCGGGTGTGGTGCGGCCGCGGCTGTCCGGTTTCGACCTGACGAGGACGCTGGGTTGGGCAGCGAATGACGGAGCCGAGCCGTTGCTACGCGATCCATTGCCGGTGATGGTGGAAATCGGGCGAATTCTCGAAGGCTGCAAATGAACGCGAAAAGCGTCTACTCGCCCCATTTCACGCGACGATTATGCGGGCCGGAGTGACTTCGGCTTCGCCGGATGACTGCCTGGGCGATCTGGCTCACCGTGCAGCATCCTCGAGAATGAGATCGGCCGCCTTCTCCCCGATCATGATCGACGGCGCGTTGGTATTGCCCGAGGTGATCTGCGGCATGATCGAGGCGTCGGCTACGCGCAGGCCCTCGACCCCACGCAATTTGAGGTGAGGCGTAACGGGTGCGTTCTGATCGCTGCCCATTCTCACGGTGCCGACTGGATGGGCCACGGTATGAGCCGACGCCCGCAGGTGGGCGGCGAGTTCTGCATCGCTCACCTTGCCAGGCCCTGGCTCGAGCTCCTCGACAATCACGTTCTTGAGCGCGGGCATAGCAGCGATTTCACGCACCTGCCGAATGCCAAGGGTCAGCGCACGGACGTCGCGCTCGTCTGTCAGATAGCCCATGTCGATGCGCGCTCGCTGCGAGGGATCGTTCGATGTGATGCGCACATTGCCCCGGCTGAAGGGTCGGGTCTGAATTGCGGAGATCATGAGCCCCGGGAATGTGTCCGTCGTCGGACCCTGCGGCGTGGCCAGGATCGAGAAGGGCCGCATCGACAACTGCAGGTCCACTCGGTCCAATGCCGGATCCGATTTGACGAACGCGCTGAAATGGGCGCTTGAGGTAGCGAGCAACCCCCTGCCCCGTACAAGCCATTTTACGAGTTCGATCGCCATGCGCGGCGTTGAGCGCAGCTTATGATTGAGACTGAATTGCTTGCCGGACACGGCGAACTTCAGATGACCGAACAGATGGTCCTGCAGATTTTCACCCACCTGAGGCAAGGCGATCAAGGGTTTGACGCCGACAGCTGCAAGGTGCGCAGGATCGCCGATCCCTGAATGTTGGAGAATATGGGGTGAGCCTATCGTACCAGCCGAAAGAATGATCTCCCTGGCTGCCCTGAATTCACGTTCTCCGGCCGGGGTCGAGACGGTCACGGAGACCGCACGACCCTTGTCCATGTTGATCCTGCGAACATGCGAGTCGGTAAGGATGGTTAGGTTCTGCCGTTTCCCTTGGATCGGGTGCAGGAATGCGCGTGCGGTCGATTGCCGGCGACCGCGATGGATCGTGGCCAGCAGATGGCCAACACCGTCCTGGCGACCGCTGTTGATGTCCGGATTGAACGGTACGCCGTATTCTTGCACCGCCTGCATCGCCAGTTGCGAGGCCAGCGGCAAGTCGTCGACCCAGCTAAGCCGGAGTTCGCCGGCGCGGCCATGGACGGCATCGTCTCCGCCACGATCGAGCCTCTCGGATCTCTTGAAGTAGGGCAGCACGTCATCCCATCCCCAACCGGGACACCCTGCATCGCGCCAGCCGTCGAAGTCTTCCTTCTGGCCCCTGACATACAGCATCCCATTCACCGAGCTGCCGCCGCCCAGCGTTTTCCCTTGCATGATCGGGATCGAGCGGCCGCCAAAGCTCTGCGTCGCCAGGCTAGGATCATACCATGCATAGCCGCGGTTGGTCAGGGTGCGCATGAACGCCATTGGCACCCTCATCCAGAAATAGTTGTCCCTCTTGCCCGCTTCCAGAAGCAGCACGGAATGTCTGCCCGATGCGGTGAGGCGATTGGCGATCACCGCGCCGGCCGATCCGGAACCGATGATGATGAAATCGTAGTCGGTCCGCATCGTCTCCTCCCGGCAACCCTAAGGCCTTGCTCAGCCCGCAGCGAGCTTCACGCGCACAGTCTTGAGGTGCGTGTAGTAATGCAGCGCAGCGACCCCCTTTTCCCGCCCATAGCCACTGTTCTTGAAGCCGCCGAATGGCAGCTCGATATCGGCGGATGAGTACTCGTTGATCCCAACAGTTCCGACCTGCAGCTTTCCGGCGACGCGGTGGGCGCGAGATATGTCGTTGGTCCAAACTCCCGCTGCGAGACCGTATTCGGTGTCATTGGCGATCGCGATGGCGTCCTCCTCGGTATCGAAGGGTATCACTGCCAGGATAGGACCGAACACCTCCTCGCGGGCGATGCGCATATCGTTGGTCACGTCCGCATAAATGGTCAGGGGCACGTACCATCCGTTGCCCCAGCTTTCGCTACGGACATCGGCTCCGCCGACGAGGAGCCGGGCCCCGTCGGCTCGAGCGATATCGAAGAAGCCGCGCACGCGCTCATATTGCGCTCGCGTGCTGATCGCTCCCATGTCGGCATCGGCTTCCGGACCCGATCTGATGGCGCCCGCCGCAACGGCAAGAGCCTCCACGAACCGATCGTAGATCGTCCGCTGCACCAGGAGCCGTGATCCCGCCGAACAGACCTGCCCTGCGTTGGCGGCAATCGCGCGCAACGAACCTGCTACAGCGTCCGCAAAGGTTGCGTCTTCGAAGACGATGTTGGGTGACTTGCCACCCAGTTCCAGAGTTAGCGGAATGATCCGATCGGCAGCGATCCGGCCTATTTCCCGCCCTGCTCGGACGCTGCCCGTAAAGGCAACCTTGCGGATCATCGGGTGTCCGACGAGCGCGGCGCCGGCTTCGGCGCCCAGTCCGGTGACGACGTTGAAAACGCCAGGAGGAAGTCCGCACTTCTCGCATGCCACCTGCGCCAGGAGCAGAGCGCTTCCCGATGTTTGCTCGGACGGCTTCGCGACCACGGTGTTTCCCACGATCAGCGCCGGTGCCATGCCGCGCGAAAGTTGCCCCAGAGGACCATTCCAGGGCGTGATGATGCCAATGACGCCGTACGGTTCGCGACGAGTGTAGCAATGGAAACCATCGCCCAGGTCGATCCGGTCGCCTTGGGGTAAGTTGCACAAACCGGCGTACATCTCGAAATAGTCGGCGGAACCGCGTATGATTTCACCCGCCACTCGTGCCGCTGGTTTTCCAGCCTCGAGCTGTTCGATGGCGCCGAATTCATCGGCATTTGCACGCAAGTAGTCGCTGATCCGCATCAGGATCCTGGCGCGCTCGATCGGGCGCATCGCGGCCCATGCGGGCTGGGCGCGGGCTGCCGATCGCACGGCCGCATCGATGTCGGCCTCCTGCGATCGCGCGATCGTTCCGCACTTCTCGCCAGTTGCAGGCGCGTACACATCATGGCGCAAACCCGAAGCAGCGGGCGCAACCGCACCGTCGATGAAGTTGTGCAGATCCCTCATGCCCCTCGCCTCTCTTGTGAGCAGGCCGAAGGTCCACAAAGGGTGCGCCGAGCCTGCGTGTTGGCGCTATCATTCCTATATAGCTTTTTCCAGACCGCCATAGCTGGCGCATCGGGAGATCGTTGTCGTGTCGACAACGATCATCGAAGTCTCTGAAATCAAGGCATCAGCGGTGGAGATAGGAAGTAGGGGAGTCCGGAAAGTCCTCACGCCACCGGGGTTGGTGAGGTCCTCCGGATTGGAGTCGGCGGGCATCTGGATGTCCGAACCTGCAACTTCAGCCCGGCGGAGAACGCCTTCTGCACTCTGCCGCCGGCGCCTCCTTGAGATTGCTACGCCATGTAAAGTCCGCCATTGACGTGAAGCGCATGGCCGGTGACATACTTGCCAGCATCGGATGCCAGGTAAAGGCAAGCTTCGGCAATGTCCTCCACCTCGCCCATGTGCCCTAGTGCGACACTCTTCTTGATCGAACTCTCGATCTCGGCGGCCACGTACTGTGACCAGTCGCGGTCAGTGTTTATCACGCCGACGCCGATGGTGTTGCAGGTGATACCGAAGGGCCCGAGTTCACGCGCCAGCGCCTTGGAAAGACCATGCATCGCCGCCTTGGCGGAGACGTTTGCCGGCCGATTGGGAGCTCCCGAAAACCCGTCGGCGCCCGACATGTTGATGAGGCGGCCCCAGTTCTGTTCCCGCATCATCGGCGCAACAAGCCGAGCGATGAAATAGCATGCATGAAAGTTCGAGTTCCAGGTCTCGAGCCAGGTCTCGACCGTGATCTCGTCGAGGTTCTCCCGATTTCGAACACCCACGTTATTGACGACGATATCGACTTTTCCGAAGGCGGCTTTGGCCTCGTCCACCATGCGTTCAACCTCGGCCGGTTTGCCGACGTCGGCCATCACACCGATAGCCTTGCCCCCGCTGCCGACGATGTCCGCCACCACGGCATCGACGCTGGCTTTGCTCGAATGGCCATTCACGATGACCGCAGCACCTTCGGCCGCGAACAGCTTCGCAACGGCTGCACCGATATTCTTACCCGAGCCGGTGACGAGGGCGACATGCCCCCCAAGCCTGTTAGTTCCCATGTCTCTCCCCCGCCTGCACGGCTGATTGGCGTCTTGACCAGCCGACGAGCGACAGCCCGTCGGTCTCGATATGTGGCACGATCTCCCGGCTTACTGGCCGCCGGGATAGCCTGCGGGCAACTCGAAGCCGAAGAAGCGAGCCGCGTTGGTCCCGAGGATCTTGGTGCGCGTGTCTTCCCGCAGGTGACCGAACCCGCGCTCGATGGCCTCGGCCGAATGCGGAAAGGTCCCTTCGTGATGTGGATAGTCGTTCGACCAGCAGATGTTGTTTTCCAGCCCATAGGGCTCGACAAGCAGCAGTCCGGAACGATCCTCCTGGAACGAGGCCATGGCATGCTCCCGAAAGTACTCGCTGGGCAGGCCGTGCTTGAGCTTGGGGAAGACCCACATATGATGCTTCACGTACGTTTCGTCCATCAGATCGAGCAGCGCCGGAATCCAACCGATCCCGCCCTCGACGGCAGCGAAACGCAGCTTTGGAAAGCGGTCCAGGATGCCTGATGCACAAAAGGCCGTGATGGGATCGCACAGCGCTTCGTGTGACTTGGCGCGGTTCATGATCGCGCCGCCAGGGCCGCGCACCTTGCGCGGATCTCCGCCGGTAGCAACGTGCATCGCGATGGTCAGGTCGACATCCTGGATTGCAGCCCAAAGGGGGTCGAACTTCTTGTCGTTATAGGTGTGCCTGGCCTCGGCCATACCCGGGATCGGCTGGCTCGGCAGCGACAAGACCTCCAGCCCGAGCTTGGCTACGCGCTGCACCTCGACGATCGCAGAGTCCACGTCGCCGGTCGCGATGCAGGCAG
>Ga0070669_100002673_pt1 | contig 12838 bp, 17 predicted proteins | sample KBSS53metaG_FD_64680 | JGI IMG/M metagenome (GOLD analysis project Ga0070669, IMG submission 64680) | Switchgrass rhizosphere microbial communities from Kellogg Biological Station, Michigan, USA - KBS S5-3 metaG | ecosystem: Host-associated > Plants > Roots > Rhizosphere > Soil ... | reverse complement strand
GGAAATAGGTGCCGCCCCAGAACGGCCGCCCCTCGGTGGTGAGGAACATGGTCAACGGCCAGCCGCCCTGCTGCCCCAGCAGCGCCAGCGCCTGCTGGTAGATCGCATCCAGGTCCGGCCGTTCCTCGCGGTCGACCTTGATGTTGACGTAGAGCTTGTTCATGAGGGCCGCGATCTCCGGGTCCTCGAAGCTCTCGTGCGCCATCACGTGGCACCAGTGGCAGGCGGCATAGCCGACCGACAGCAGGATCGGCCGGTTGCTGCGCTTGGCCTCTTCCAGCGCCGCCTCGCCCCAGGCCCACCAATCCACCGGATTGTCCTGGTGCTGCAGCAGATAGGGCGAGGTCTCTGCCGACAGCCGGTTGTTGGGGTTGGGCGTAGAGCGGTGGGCCATGATCGATAAACCTGCGAGCCGGGAAGTCGCTGCGGAGTTGACGCCGTCCGGGCCGGCAAATCAACGGCACAATCCCCCTGCTACCGGTGGAGTCCAACTCTGGCGCATTTTCCCGCGACGGGCGTAGACTTCGGCGTTCATGACAGAGAGGGTCCCATGCTTCACACGTCCATTCACCGTGTCCTTGCGGCAATCGCGATCGTTGCGGGCGCAATCGCCGCCAGCAGCGCGATTGCCAAGGACACCAAGACCGAAGAGCCGGTGTTCGAATTCTCCTCGCCCTTTGTCGCGCCGCCGACCGGTGCCGCGCAAACCCACTACATCTGGAAGATCAACCGCATCGACGGTTCGCTCTATCTGTGCCAGACGATGACCATCAACATTAAGTGCAACCAGGTCGCCAGCCCGAACGGCGAAACCGGCCCGTTCAGCTTGTCCGACGCGGTGGTGGAGAACGGCGCCGCCGGCTTCCACGTCTGGCGCCTCAACCGCTGGACCGGCACGCAGGAACTCTGCGTTGCCGCCAGCGGGCAAAAGGGCTGCAGCAAGTAACTGTCGCCGCGGAGTCCGCACTTCCCCTCCCCCAAATTGGGGGAGGGTCGGGCGAGGAGAAGGACAGTTGCCGCGACTCAGGCTCGTCCGCTATTCCTCGGTCCATGCGCGAGATCATCTTCGACACCGAAACCACCGGCTTCGAGCCCTCCGAAGGGCATCGGATCGTGGAAATCGCCTGCCTGGAGCTGGTGAACCAGATCCCGACTGGGCGCAAGAAGCAGTATTACCTGAACCCTGAGCGCGACATGCCGGAGGCGGCGTTCCGCATCCACGGCCTCAGCGAGGAGTTCCTGCGCGACAAGCCGAGGTTCGCGGAGGTCGCCGACGAGCTGATCGAGTTCATCGGCGATGCGCCGCTGGTCGCGCACAATGCTGAGTTCGACATGCGCTTCCTGAATGCCGAGCTGGCGTCGCTGAAGCGCGCCACCATCGCCCTCGACCGCGCGGTCGACACCGTGCGCCTGGCGCGCCAGCGTTTCCCTGGCGCGCCCGCCAGCCTCGATGCCCTGTGCAAGCGCTTCGCGATCGACAACACCCAGCGCACCCTGCACGGCGCCCTGCTCGACGCGCAGCTGCTGGCGGAAGTCTACCTGCAATTGCTGGGCGGCCCGCAGACCGGCCTCAGCCTGACCAGCGCCGCCGAGGAAGCCGCTCGCGCCGTGCTCTCCGCCGTCGGCCGCATCGTCCGCCCCGCCCGCCCGCACGCCGCGAGCGCCGAAGAACTCGCCGCCCACAGCGCCTTTGTCGCCAAGCTCAAGGACGCGGTCTGGCTGGGTTGAGTCACGCCACTCTCCACTGAGAGCGGAGCGCGACGCCCCTACTCCGCATTCTTCAAGATCGCCGCCAGCAACCCGGGGAACCGCCGGTTCAACTCCGCGCGCCGCAAGGACACGCGGCAGCGCATGCCCTCGGGCCGCGTGCTGGTGATCCCGGCCTCGCGCAAGATCTTCAGGTGATGGCTCATGGTCGACTTGGGCACATCGCCCGCCAGGTCGCCGGCGGAATGTTCCTCGCCGTCCACCAGGGCGCGCGCGATGGCGAGGCGCGTCGGGTCGCTCAGGGCGAACAGCACCTCGTGCAGGGCGACGCTCTCGATCTCCGGCTGGGTGAAATCCCGCTCGCTCACGAAATTGGTCCATAACAAAATCGCGCTTGCAAAGGGCAGCGCCGACGTTATTTGCTGTGTTCTAGGAACATAGAACATAACCCCAGTCGACTCAAGGTCTTCGACTACATCCAGTGGAGCCGCGCGATGATCGAACTCTATTACTGGCCGACCCCGAACGGGCACAAGGTCACCATGTTCCTGGAAGAGGTCGGCCTGCCGTACGAGATCGTGCCGATCAACATCGGCAAGGGCGACCAGTTCAAGCCCGATTTCCTGAAGATCGCGCCCAACAACCGCATGCCCGCCATCATCGACCGCGCGCCCAAGGACGGCGGGGCGGCGATCTCGGTGTTCGAGTCCGGCGCGATCCTGGAATATCTTGGCGAAAAGACTGGCAGGTTTTTTCCGGCCGATGTGCGCGGCCGCAACGAGGTGCGCCAGTGGCTGTTCTGGCAGATGGGCGGCCTCGGCCCGATGGCGGGGCAGAACCACCACTTCGCAATCTACGCCCCGGAAAAGCTGCCCTACGCGATCGAGCGCTACGTCAACGAAACCAATCGGCTCTATGGCGTGCTGAACCGGCGCCTCGCCGACCGGCCGTTCGTCGCCGGCGACTACTCCATCGCCGACATGGCGGCCTATCCGTGGATCGTGCCGTACAAGAACCAGGGCCAGGATCTCGACAACTTCACACACCTGAAGCGGTGGTTTGAGACGATTCAGAACCGTCCGGCCACCATCCGGGCCTATGAGAAGGGCAAACAGGTCAACAGCGCCCAGCCGACCATGACCGACGAGGCCCGCAAAGTGCTGTTCGGCCAGACCGCGGCGGTCGTCCGCTAAACGGGATTTCGGGGGCCGAATGACGGCGTAACCGGCCTTTATCGCCCGGCGCCGCCCTCCCCTGGATCCCACGGGCATCCCACAGTCCGCCGCTGTCCTTTGCTTTTTCCCTTGGCCCTCTGCGCGCGGCGCACTAAGGTCGTTCAGTCATACTGCTGTGGATTGCCGACTTCGACGCCTTTTGGACGACCGACTTCGTTGCTATTCCTGGAGACAGTGTGACGCGCCGCGGGATGCGGCGCGATGCAATCTAACTTGGGAGTGAGCGATGCCTGTCGGTACCGTGAAGTGGTTTAACAGCACCAAGGGTTACGGCTTCATTCAGCCGGAGGCCGGTGGGCCGGATGTGTTTGTGCATATTTCGGCAGTCGAGCGTGCCGGCCTCGGCACCTTGAACGAAGGCCAGAAGGTTTCGTACGAAGAGCAGCGCGATCCAAAGCGCGGCAAGAGCTCGGCCGAGAACCTCAAGAAAGTCTGATCTCGATCGATTCCGAAACGGGAGGCGCCGTCACCGGCGCCTCCCGACGGTTTTCTGCACACCTGTTCCAGGAGATCGGCCGTGGCGATGAAGCCCAACTACTTCCAGCAGCGCGCCGACCGAAGTCGCGCCAAGGACCGGAAGAAGCAGGAAAAGCTGCAGAAGCGCGAAGAAGAGACTGCCCGTCGCAATGCCGAGCGGGACGCGCAGCGCAAGCCTGAAAACAGCTAGCGGCTGATCGCGCTTCCTCCGCGCAACAAATCTCGCAATCCTCTTCGCACCGCTTGAAAGCACGACGGCAACTGCCAAGATCGTGCCGAGGGCTTCCAACAGCGGCAGGGAGAGATGCGATGAAGGTTCTCTACACCACACAAGGCACATCGACCGGCGGACGCACCGGCCATTCGAAGACCGCCGACGGCGTGCTCGATCTCGATCTCATCACGCCGAAGGAACTCGGCGGCCCCGGCAATCCGCCCGGCGGCAAGGGCACCAATCCGGAGCAGCTGTTCGCGTGCGGCTATTCCGCCTGCTTTCTCGGCGCGATGAAGTTCGTCGCGGGCCAGGAGAAGCTGAAGATCTCCGATGCCACCAGCGTCACCGCCACCGTCGGCATCGGCCCGCGCGACGACGGCAAGGGCTTCAGCATCGACGTCGAGCTCGCGATCAAGATCCCCGACCTCGACCGCGCCGCTGCCGAAGCACTGGTGCAGAAGGCGCACGTGGTGTGCCCGTACTCGCACGCCATCAAGAGCACCATCGATGTGCGGCTGAAGGTGGTCTAAGGCCCACCGCTCCCCTATTCGTCATGGTCGTGCTTGGCGCGACCATGACGGTGAAGGGCGGCGCCCTTCCTTTCGGGAACCTTTTGTGACACTTCGCGGTTGTGCTGGCAGTTGCAACAACACGCGAGGTCGCGATGGCGTCGCTCTGCTTCAGGACTTCAGTCGTCTTCGCCCTGGTGGCCGCCGGCCTGGCGCTGTGGATGACCGCCAATCACGATTACCGCGCGCTGCATGCGGAGGTGGTGCTGTTCGTGCTCGGCTGGGGCTCGTTCATGGCCTATGGCCTCTATTACCGCACCATCGCGGTCGCAGCGGCAGGCCTTGCCAAGCTGCACTACGTTGTGGCGCTGGTCGGCGTCATCGTCGAGGCCATCGGCATCATCGGCACCGAATGGGGCAACCCGTTCTTCGATCCGTTCCGCATCATCGGCGCCCTCATTGTCGCGATGGGCTTCGTGCTGTTCGCGATCATCGTGTTCGCAACCCGCGAGACCGCCGCCCAGCGTTGATCCTGATGGCCCGACGGCCCCGTGGGCGCAATCCTGTGGCGGAGATCACACCACAGCCCCTGGCCCTTCCTGCGTATGGTCGGTATGTATTTTCCGACCATCCGTTGATGAGGGCTGTTTTATGTCGATCCCATCCTTGTTCTTCCGCACCGCCATCCTGCTCGCGATTGCCGGCATCCTGCTCGGCATCTTCATGGGCATCAACCAGGACTTCCGCCTGGCGCACATGCACGCGCATCTCAACCTGCTGGGCTGGGTGTCGTTCTTCATCTTCGGCGGCTATTACGCGCTGGCGCCGCAGGCGGCCGAAGGCGTGTTGCCCAAGGTGCACTACACGCTGTGCCTGATCGGCCTGCTGGTGTTCATGTGCGGCCTCAGCGGCATCGCGCTCGGCAACGATCTCGCGCTCGCGCCGCTCGCCGCGATCGGCTCGCTGCTGCTGCTCGGCGGCTTCATCGTGTTCGCGGTGATCATCTTCCGCACGCGCGTCGCGGCGCGCGCCTAGAGCATTTTCCGCCGAAGTGGATGCCGGTTCGGCGCAGAAAATGCGACCAGCACACCGAATCTGAACCTCAGATCGCGTCGCGCTTTTCCGCGCCCGCTTCGGCGAGGCCGTTGGGCGTGCTGAGAGCATAGGAGCGGAGCGCCGTATAGACCGACTGCTCGCTGCCCATCTCGCTCGAATAGAGCGTGAAGTGCGTGACCTCGAACGGCTCGGTCTTGAACAGGCTGTGCTCCGCCAGATAGTGCTGCAGCTTGTTGAAGGGCGTGTCCTTGGGCCGGGTCAGGGTGACGTGCGGGATATATTTCTGTCCGTCCGGCTCGAGGCCGGCGCGCACCACCGCCGATTCCACCTTGTCGTGCAGGTGCTGGATCGCCGGCTGCTTCTCGACCCCGGCGTAGACCGCCTTGACCCGCTGGCTGGAGGTGAAGGCATCGACGCCCTTGAGGCGCAGGAAGAAGCGCGGGGCGCGGATGCCGGCCAGGGCCGCGTCGACGTAATGGGCGTCGCGACCATCGACCTCGCCTAAGAACCGCAGCGTGATATGGAGATTTTCCGGCGGCACCCACCGCATCGCGCCCGCCAGCCCGCCGGATAACATACGCAGTTGCCAGCGGATATTGTCCGGCAACGCCAGGGCCACGAAGAGGCGCATTCGACACCAACCTTCGCAGGCGCTCAGAACCGCCCGCGCACCATCACGACCAACACCTTAACAGCCGGCCCCTCATTCCCAAAGCGGCAAATCCGGGACGAAACCGGGCGGCAATGGGCCGCGATTGCCTTGCGGGCCGGGAAGTGATAGCGGAACGGCCAGATTGAACCCAACCCGATCCAGGACCTTTTATTATGGCCGAGAATGACAAGCAGGAAGGCGAGACCGGCAACCCCCAGGCCGGCGGCTTTCCGCTCACCGTTGTTTCCCAATATGTCAAAGACTTGTCATTCGAGAACCCGGGCGGCCCGGATTCCCTGCTGACCCTCAAGGAAGTGCCGCACGGCACCGTCCGAGTGGACGTGCGGGTGCAGCCGCGCACGCCGCCGGAGATCGAGATCGTGCTGTTCCTGGCGGTCGAAGCCAAGGCCGGCGACAAGGTCGTCTATGTGACCGAGTGCGAGTATGGCGGCGTGTTCCGCCTGGGCCGGGTAGCGCAGGACGTCGTGCTGCCCCTCATCATGATCGAGGCGCCGCGCCTGCTGTTCCCGTTCGCGCGCCAGGTGATCGCCGGCGCGGTTTCCGCCGGCGGCTTCCCGCCGCTGCTCATCAACCCGATCGACTTCGCCGCGCTCTATCGCGAGAAGCGCGAAGAGATGATGAAGCAGACCGGTCAGGTCGCCGCAGCCGGCGAAGGCAAGTCCGCGCTCAACTGAGGGCGCTTACGCTTCAAGCACTCATGCGTCTCCCGCGCAGCAGCTAACCGTCGAACGCTGTTGCATCGCGCCCGGTGCCGATCGAAAGATTGGCGCTTGCGCATCAACGGGGAGACGACAATGGCGCATGCCTATCGCGCGACCGTGCTGTGGCGACGCGGCGATCAGACTTTCATCGACCGGCAATATTCGCGTGGCCACCTCTGGCGCTTTGATGAAGGCGTCGAGGTGCCGGCCTCGTCCTCGCCCCTGGTGGTGCAACGCCATTCCGTGGCCGCGGCGGTGGATCCCGAGGAGGCTTTCATCGCCAGCCTGTCTTCGTGCCACATGCTGTTCTTCCTCGACTTCGCATCGCGTGCCGGGTTCCGCATCGATTCGTACGAGGATGCCGCGACCGGCGAGATGGGCAAGGACGGACAAGGCAAGCTCATGGTCGCCAAGGTCACGCTCAATCCGCGCATCGTCTTTTCCGGCGACAAGCGCCCGAGCGATGCTGACATCGCAGCGCTGCATCACAAGTCGCACGAGGAATGCTTCATCGCCAACTCGGTGAAGACTGAAATCGTGACCGCGACCATCCCGCCACAATTCGCCTGAAGGGCAATCACATGAAAATCCTGATCGTCGGCGCCAGCGGCACTGTCGGCGCGTTCGTCGCGAGCGCGCTCGCCGAGCGCCACCAGGTCGTCAAGGCCGGCTCCAAGAGCGGCGACGTGCGCGTCGACATCAAGGACTCCGGCTCGATCCGCAAGATGTTCGAGTCTGTCGGCAAGCTCGACGCGGTGGTCTCCGCCGCCGGCAAGGTGCATTTCGGCGAGTTCGCCAAGATGACCGAAGCGGAGTTCGGCATCGGCCTCAAGGACAAGCTGATGGGCCAGGTCAACCTGGTGCTGATCGGCCGCGACTTCGTGAATGACGGCGGCTCCTTCACCCTCACCAGCGGCGTGCTCAGCCACGACCCGATCCGCCTCGGCGCCGGCGCCAGCCTGGTCAACGGCGCGCTCGATTCGTTCGTGCGCGCCGCCGCGATCGAGCTGCCGCGCGGCCTGCGCATCAACGCCGTCAGTCCCGGCGTACTGGAGGAATCGCTGCCGTCCTACGGACCATACTTCCGCGGTCACGATGCGGTACCCGGCAAGCGAGTCGCCAACGCCTACGTCAAGTCAGTCGAAGGCGCGCTGACGGGGCAAGTCATCAGCGTGCTCTAGCGCACACACTGCGCATCGAAAATCGTTTCCCCGGCGCTGGCGAGTCGAGTCGCGCATCACGCATTTCTTGCGTGTGACTCGCGGGCCACGAATCGCGCGGCATGATCGCGTGCGTCTAATCCGATCGGACTAAGTAATTTGGAATGGCTCCATCTCTCCGGTGCGCTGTGACAAGCGCCGCCGCTGTGAACGCCATCACTGCGCCTTAATTCAATAATAACCATCATAGTCGCAGTCTATTGGCTAAGGCTGTCGGGGGTTGCCATGAACTCGGGGCCAGTCGCGGTCTGTCCTGATTTGGCAGGACACCGCGCGATATCATTGCGACGTGCGTTGAACAGAGGGCAGATCTTGGTACGGCGCCTGCGCCGCGCGGCGCTGTGCGCGCTCTCGCTCTATCTCAGCTTCGTCATGTTCTCGACCGCGGGTGAGCCGCACCCTGCCAAGCCCATGAACCTGTTTGTCGACATCACCAGCAACCGCCTGGCGAACGAAGTCGACATCAGCAAGAAGAAGCGTCTCGACCTCGCCGGCGTGCCGGTGGTGGTCGGCGGCGCGCGCCAGAACGGCGGCGCGCCCAGCATCGCGGCGGGCGTCGCCGGCACCTACACGTTCGATCTCGGCCACAACGTCGCGATGAAGACCAACGGCCTCATCAGCCGCATCCACACCGACGGCGCCGGCATCCTGTCCAGCGGCCGCGTCGGCGGCGATGTCGAGTTCAAGTATCAGGAGGGCGGCGGCGGCCTGCTGCTGCGCCCGTCCACCTACGCGACCATGCAGAAGGACGTGCTCGAGCGCATGGACTACGCGCTCGAGAGCAAGCTGTGGCAGGCGATCGGCTCCAACCTCGACCTGACCGCGACGCTCGGCCAGTCCTGGCGCGTATCGGAGCTGCTCTATACCGACAACCGCCATTCCGGCTTTGGCCGCCTCGGCGTCAACATCGACCTGTTCGACGGCAGCAACCTCGAGCTCGCGTACGGCTTCAACACCACCGACGGCCCGCTCGCCTCGCACTACCGCTTCAGCCAGGGCCCGACCATGGTCGCGCACCTGGCGCTGGCGCCGGGCTGGAGCCTCGACGGCAGCTACAGCATGACCGCCGTCACGCGCGGCTACGACGACAACCAGGCCGAAGCGCGCCGCCACGACCTCAGCCACCACCTGAACCTGAAGAGCAACTGGAGCATCTCCAGCACCACCGGCGCCGAATGGCACATCTCGGCCGGCTACGATTACGAACAGACCATCACCGACGCCCCGGTCCAGAACCCGGCCAACCACATCGCCTCGGTGAATTTCGGGCTGAATTTCTAGCCGGTGCCGCGCTTATACTCCGCCTGCTGCTGTGATGCGGGAGGCGGGAATGATCCGATCTGACAAAGTGGAGTTCCGCGGCGCCAACGGCGACCTGCTGGCGGGGCGGCTTGACCGGCCAGCGGGCCGGCCGCGCGCGTTCGGACTGTTCGCCCATTGCTTCACCTGCTCCAAGGACGTGTTCGCAGCCCAGCGCATCGCCACCGGCCTTGCCGAGCGCGGCATCGCGGTGCTGCGCTTCGACTTCACCGGACTCGGCAACTCGGCGGGGGATTTCGGCAACACCAACTTCTCCTCCAACATCGCCGACCTGGTCGCTGCCGCCGCCTTCCTGCGCGCCGAGCACGAGGCTCCCAGGATCCTGATCGGCCACAGCCTGGGCGGCGCCGCGGTGCGCCTCGCCGCGCTGCAGGTCCCCGAATGCCTCGCGGTCGCGACCCTCAACGCGCCGTTCGATCCGCAGCATGTGCAGCACCTGTTCGGCGACTCGCTGGAGACCATCAAGCGCGACGGCATCGCCACGGTGACCCTGGCCGGGCGCCCGTTCACGGTGCGCAAGGAGTTCGTCGACGACCTCATGACCCATGCGCCGGCGGAGAATCTGCGCCAGCTCAAGCGCGCGCTGCTGATCTTCCACGCCACCAATGACAAGATCGTCGGCATCGAGAATGCGCGCATGGCCTATGAGGCGGCGCTGCACCCCAAGAGCTTTTTCGCGCTCGATGGCGCCGACCACTTCATTTCCAAGCGCGAGGATGCGGTCTATGTCGCCGACCTGCTGGCGGCGTGGCTCAACCGCTACATCGAGCACGAGCCGGTCGTCGCTCAGCCGGTGGCCGCCGCCGGAACCGTGGTGGTGACCGGCGCAGGCGAGGGCACCTTCCCGCAGCTCATCTCCGCTCACGGCCACCCACTGCGCGCCGACGAGCCGGTCGAGGTCGGCGGCACCGACAGCGGCCCCGGCCCATACGATTTCCTGCTCGCCGGGCTCGGCGCCTGCACCGCGATGACGGTGCGGATGTATGCCGAGCGCAAGAATTGGCCGCTGGAGAACGCCCACGTTACCCTCAGCCATGCCAAGATCCACGCCGAGGATTGCGCCGAGTGCGAGACCAAGGCCGGCAAGCTCGACCGCATCGAACGCATCATCCGCCTCGACGGCCCGCTCGACGCCGAGCAGAAGGCGCGCCTGATGGAGATCGCCGACAAATGCCCGGTCCACCGCACCCTGACCTCGGAGATCAGGATCGAGACGCGGATGGCCGACGCCTAGAGCGTCTGGGGCCGGCCGGAACCCGCGGTGCCTGCCGCGGGTTGACGTGCGTATGCCGAGCGCCCAGCACACCACCTTCGACCGGATTGTCCGCCTGGTCAGCCTCGCGCTGGTCGGATTGGTAATCTTATTGCTGTTGGCTGCCGGCGCCGGAGCGCTCTATCTGTCGCGCGCCGACCTGAAGCCGCTGGTGGAGCGTGAGGCCAGCGAGGCGTTGGGCCGGACCGTCAGCTTCGCCACCTTCCAGGTGCGTTGGGCCGATCCGCTGCACGTCGATTTCACTAACCTCGCGATCGCCAATGCGCCCTGGGGCAGCAAGCCCGACATGGTGCGGATCGGGCAATTCTCCGCGCAGCTCGAGGTCGGTCCGCTGCTGCATGGCGTGCTGCACTACCGGCAGCTGCGCATGTCGGATGTGACCGTGGTGCTGGAGCGCGACCCGGCCGGCATCGGGAACTGGAAGTTCGGCGGCAGCGCGGGTCCGAGCGGGCTCGGCCTGGTGCCGAAGAACCGCACGCAGTTCCCGACCCTGATCGATTTCGCCGGCGAGCGCGGCCTCGTCACCTATCGCACGCGCAGCGGCAACATCCTTGGCATCCGGCTCGACCGCGTCGCGATCGCCTCCCCGTCAGAGCAGGCGCCGGTGCAGCTGATGGCGGACGGCGCCTACAACGACGTGCCAACGCGGCTCGATGCCACGACCGAGTCCTACGCCGTGCTGCGCGACGACGATGTGCCCTTCGGCACGCGATTCACGCTCGCCGGCCCGGACACCGACATCGCCTTCGACGGCACGCTGCAGGAGCCGCTGGATTTCGAAGGCGTGCGCGGCGAGCTGTCGGTCGAGGCCCGCACCCTCGACGACCTCATCGCCGCGATGGGCGGCAAGGCCAAGGCCGACCTGCCGCTGACAGTCGCCGGCATCCTGGTGCGCAACGGCGATCACTGGTCGCTCGACGCCGCCAAGGGCCACCTGCAGCAATCGGATTTCTCCGGCGCGCTGGCACTGATCGAAGGCAAGCCGAACCAGCCCGACGACATCGCGCTCGATCTCGGATTCAGCGACCTCGACGTCGACGCGCTCGCGGCCGCTTTTGGCAAAGCCAAGGGCACAACCAAGTTCGACACGCTACCCCTGCATCCCGAAGGACTTTCGGAGATCAATGCGACCGTGGACATCACCGCGTCCAATCTCGCCATCGCCGGCCGCAAGCTGCGCACGGTGACGCTCGACGGCCGGCTGGCCGGCGGTGATGTCACGCTGAAGGAGTTGAGCTTCGCACTCGGCGGCGGGATGCTGAGCGCCAGCGGCACGCTCAAAGGCAAGGACAAGGACGGACGCCTCGCGCTGCGCGCACGCCTGGCCAAGGCGGACATCGCCGCGCTCGCCCGCGAGCTGGGTGCGACCGGCGATGAGATCCGCGGCCGCCTCGAAGCCGCCGCCCGCCTGTCCATGAACGGCCCCACGGTCGGCGCGGCGCTGAAGCGCAGCGACGGCGCGGCGGTACTGCTGATGCGCGACGGCCAGGTTGCGCAGAGCCTGATCGAGCAGCTGTCCGCCGACCTGCGCGGCCTGTTCCGCGAGCGGCACGAATATGTGCCGGTCACCTGCCTGCTCGGAATCGTGACCCTTAAGGACGGCATCGGCGTGATCTCGCCGCTGCGCCTGGAGTCCCGCGAGGCAATCGCGATCGGCGGCGGCAAGATCGACCTGGCGCGCAAGCGCCTCGACCTCACGGTCCGGACCGAACGCGACAGCACCAGCTTTTTTGCGCTCGACATCCCGGTCCGGATCAGCGGGCCGCTCGACAATCTCAGCGCCGCGCCGCTGTCCGGCAGTGACGAGGACTGGCTGCGCCAGCCGACCGCGGCCGCCGAGGCGCTGCCGCCGGACCTCCGAGAGATGGCGAGCGGCAGCGCCTGCCGAAATTGACTAGCGCCGCCCGCCGCAATCACCGCTGCTGGCAATGATCTCCAGGATCTGCACCGACTGCGGCAGCTCGATCAGGAACTCCGGGTCGCGGTCCAGGTGGTGGATGTTCCCGGGATCACTGCCGGTGAAGCGCGCCATCGCCGCGACGCTCTCCCAATAGGAGATGGTGATGAACTCGCTCTCGGTCTCGCGGTCCTCGCGCAGCGACTGGACGCCGAGCGCCTTCTCCTCCAGCGGCTTGATCCCGGCTTCGTAGTTGTAGCGCGCATAGTCGTCGGCCTTGGCGCGCGGCACGCGGCCGCGCCAGATGCGCGCGATTGTCGGCTTCACGCTCATGATGGTCTCCGTGGTTTGGCGGGTGAACGCGCGGAGGCGCTCAGGCGTTCCCGACCGGCCGCGTCAATTCGCGGTCGGCCGCAGCGATTTCCGCCGCCGCCTTGCCGAACGACGGCCGCGCCTTCAGCCGCTCGAACCACGCCGCCAGCGCGGAATAGTCCTTGAGCGCCGGCCCCTTCAGGCGCTGGGTCCAGATGATGGTCATGAACATCGCGATGTCGGC
>Ga0070669_100002664_pt1 | contig 12857 bp, 8 predicted proteins | sample KBSS53metaG_FD_64680 | JGI IMG/M metagenome (GOLD analysis project Ga0070669, IMG submission 64680) | Switchgrass rhizosphere microbial communities from Kellogg Biological Station, Michigan, USA - KBS S5-3 metaG | ecosystem: Host-associated > Plants > Roots > Rhizosphere > Soil ... | reverse complement strand
GGAAATTCGAGAACTGATCACTTGAAACGTTTGTTCCCGCAGTGGTACTGGTGACGTCAACAGCAGCAACGTCGGATCCAGTAATCGTTACTTGAGCCTGAGCTCCAAGCGGGAGCACTGTCAGATCAACCGTTGTTGTCTTTGATAGGTTGACGGTGACATCGCCTCTCTCGAGCTTACCGAAACCGGCTTGCTCAGTAATCGTTACGGTGTATTTTCCAGGCGGCAGATTTCCGATCTGATACTTTCCATCACTATTAGTCTGCGCAGCCTGGCCGCTACCGAGGAGGTTCGGACTCGTCGCGGTGACGGTCGCATTCGCAACCGGAGCACCGTTCTGGTCGCTCACCGTACCCTCAATCGCACCTGTCGTTGATGACTGTGCAAAAACGCTAAGCGCAAAGCACGCGATCACCAGTGACAGGCTGATAAATCTAAAAACATTCTTCATTTTCTGCTTTCCTTTCTTAAATAGAAGGATGCTGCCCCCTCCTGTGTGTACCCTCTTTTTTGGCAGCATCAAAAGAATTCCTGAACGAGTGGCTTATATAGAGAGACCTCGTCCGGCGGGTTTTTTGGCAATTGCCATGCCCACAGCCGAGATCGGCCTTTTCTTCCTAGTATTGTGAGTTTGTTCCCAACTACCCTGCGCTCATGCTAAGGGCCAAAATCCAAAAAATTGGGAAAATCCAGAAAAGTAGACCGTGGCCTATCTACCGAATTTCGGATCATTCGACCTCATCACCAAGCGCTTCTATCCGTCGGCTGGTCAGAGGCTCTTCACTCTCAGGCCGGCACCTGCTTCAGTCAATGACGCGAGGTCTGGGCCATGCACTGGTGCTGCGCGAACCTGCTCAGAGTGGCAGACCAACTCCGCTCACCAGCAGCGTGGCGTGATAGACTTTCGCGGACTGACTCACTGCGAGAGAGGCGACTGTTAATTTGTCCGAAAGAATCTATCGCGATCCAGTTCACAACATAATTCGATTGCGTACTGACTCTGAAGAAGGTCAGTTGATGATGCGGCTGATCGATACAGCGGAGTTTCAACGCCTTCGTCGCATCAAACAACTTGGTCTGGGTCTCTTCACCTACCAGGGCGCAGAGCATTCGCGTTTCACACACTCACTCGGTGCGTTCCACTTGATTACACGAGTTCTTGATCGATTGTCGGAGCGCTATGACATCGACGATGACGATCGAGTGGCGACGCGCGCAGCGGCACTATTACATGACGTGGGACATGGATCGTTCTCACATGTGATGGAGAAGGTTTTGAATTCTCATCACGAGGAATGGACTATTCAAGTAGTGCTGAGCGCCGACACGGAGATAGGCGAACTACTGCGTTCTCATCACCCTAACCTCCCGGAAAAAGTTTCTGCGATCATTCGGGGAACGTTTCAACCGGCTGCACTGGGCCAACTCGTCTCTTCTCAACTCGACGTCGATCGAATGGATTATCTGCTGCGCGACTCATTGATGACCGGAGCGAAATACGGCATTTACGATTTAGAGTGGATCATCAACGCACTGGCAATCGATGAAGCATCGGATCGAATCTACGTTGAGGCGCGCGGCATTTATGCTGTTGAAGAATATCTCCAGGCGCGCTATCACATGTTTCGCCAGGTTTATTTTCACCGCACACTTCGTTCGGCCGAGGTTGTGTTGCGATCGATTGTGCGTCGCGCGTTGAAACTGCACGCGGAAGGTGAGTTTGTGTGGCATGCGAGCGGAACCGCCTTCGAAAAAATACTGAAGCATGAACAACTCACGATCTCCGAGCATCTGCAGGTCGATGATTCTGATTTCCTTTTCCACGTCAAACAGTGGCAGCAATCCGACGATGCGATTCTCAGAGACCTGAGCCGTCGTTTTGTATCGCGTCGTCTTTTTAAAGCAATCGACCTGGATATGCCCGAGCAGGACCGGCAGGAGTTTCTAGCAGACGCGCGTGAAGCGGTTCGAGCCGCTGGATTTGATCCGGATTACTATTTCATCGAAGACAAGGCGAGCGATGTTCCGTATTACAGCTATTACGCCGCGACTCAGACAGAACCCAAAGCTCGCATCTATGTTGAGAGCGGATACGCACAACCGCAACTCCGAGAAATCACTGAGGTCAGCAATGTCGTCCGTGGATTACAGCACGGCTACGAACTGCATCGCGTCTGTTTCCCGGCAGAAGTTAAGACTGCAGTGTACGAGCGATATCATCAGCCGACAGTGCAAAGAGAATCTGCGGCGAGCGGAGATGGATGACGTAAGGTATACTGCTCTGGATTTTTCCGAAGCTGAATCTCCCCACCATTCCAGCAAACAGTGACGAGCAATAAGCAGAACTGGTTCTGTTGTTTTCACTTTGATCGGATCAGAACGGGAGCGAAGCGACCGATGTCAACTCAGGAGATCTCAACGTCGCTTGAAATCGGTCGCTTCGCTCCCGTTCTGAAAATCCTTAGCGGAACGTGCTTGCTCTTCGTGTTACTTACGACTGTAGTCGCACAAACCGTCAGCCGGCCGACCAGTTTGACGATACTCGACTTCGGCAACTCCAGCGTCGCGGCGACCGCCGCCGATAAATTGCGCTTAGGTCTCAAGTCGATCAGTACGGTGACTGTTTTGGATTCCGATCTAGGCCGTGCAGCCGCGAAAGGTGCCGGCTACGTCGGTTCACTCAACATGATGCTTAGTGAAGCGCGCGATCTCGGCGCGGCCTTGTCGTCAGACTTTTACCTGATTGGCGATGCGCAGACGATACGTCGTTCATCGTCGTCGAAGCCGGTATTTTATGAATCCTACTGTGCGGTTTTTGTAATTAGCTCTCGCTCGGGCAAGCTCGCACGTTGGGAACGACTAAGCGTGGAGGCAGAAAAGCCACAAGACGCTGAACAACAATTGCTCAACCAGCTGGATCAAGTCGCATTCATTCAACGCGTCGCATCGTCGATAAAACAAGCAGAGATCACCGAGCAAGCGCAACGTTCGGTCATAAACGCAGATGCACCGTTGATCGAAGAAGCCCCGGACGACGAAAAGATTGCTGAAGCTCAAGGGCTTCGTTTACCGAAACCCTTTCGCAGGTTGCGGCCGGAATACCCGCAAAGCGCAGCGCAAGCTGAGGCGGAAGCCACAGTTGACGTTGTGGTTGACGTGGGTGCTAATGGCGAAGTTGGGAATGTTGAAGTCGTAAGGTGGGCCGGGTTTGGACTCGACGAAGCGACTGTCGCCACCGTCCGTCAACTTCATTTCTTTCCAGCAATGCGTAACGGCACTCCCGTTCCGCTTCGAGTGTTACTGCGTTATAACTTTCGTAAGCCCCCGAGATAATATTCAAGGTCTAGTTTAATCATGCTCCAACCCAAGTATCGCCCGTTCCCCACGCTCTATCTAATTGCTCTGCTCGCGATCGCGATCGGACTACCGACTGCCATCACTCGGTCGCACGCCGAGAGTGACAAAACACTCTTCGTTTCTACCGCCACACGCGCAGGTCGACTAGCAGTGTTCGATGATGTTTGGGAGACGATCCAGGAGCGTTATTACGATCCCACTTTTCGCGGATTGGATTGGGAAGCAACGCGCGTGGCCTTTCGACCAGTCGCAGCTGAAGCAAAGAGCACTCAAGACTTCTACGAGCTTTTGCGACGTATGATCGCTCCGCTCAAAGATCCGCATACGAGAGTGTTCTCGCCTGAGGAGAAGTTCGATTGGTGGAATCCTAAATTTGTCACGATCGGAGTTAGTGTTCGCGAGGTTGAGGGAAGCCCGATCGTTGTACACGTCGAACCAAAGTCGGCGGCGAATGCGGCGGGTGTGCGTGTGGGTGATGTGGTGGTCGCTGTTGATAACGTGAACGCCGCTGAAATAATCGAGCGGCGTACGCAGCATGCTGATATTTCAGCAGGGGCGCGTCTGCGACTTGTCCGCGGGCTTTTCGATGGGAATGCCGGAACTCATCTGACGCTCACATGGAAGCGAAAGGACGGTCGCATTAAGTCGGCGACGCTCGAGCGTTACTGGAGCCAGCGCGCGCTCGGTTTCCGATCCTCCAGGCATGATGGTCTCGTCGTCATCACACTCGATGCTTTCACGCAAACGATCGCCTCCGATTTTTTAAAACAACTGCCAGAGATGACTGGCGGTGCACGCGGAATTATCCTCGATCTGCGAGGCAATGGCGGCGGCGATGCCGAAGCGATGGCAAATGTCGCCTCAGCCTTTCTGGACACGGGAGTCAACCTCGGCAAATTTGCGGATCGATCCGGGTCGGGATTCGAGCTCGTAACGACTCCGCGTTTGTTGCCACTGTCGGTGCCAACCCCTTCACGTCAACTGCCGATGGTTGTGTTGACTAGTGAAAATACTTCGAGTGCAGCTGAGATTCTCGCGTCGACCTTACAACAACAGCGACGCGCCCGAGTGATCGGTAACATGACTTGCGGTTGTGTGCTGGCTATTCGAAACCGCCATACGCTGCCGGATGGTGGTGTGTTGGACGTTAGCGAATTCGACTACAAGACCGCCGAAGGGATTCGACTCGAAGGAGTTGGCATCACCCCAAATGACACGACCACGTTGACGCGTGCGGATCTGTATGCCAAGCGTGACAGCACACTCGAGCGAGCAAAGAAATACTTCGCAAGAGCGATTAATTAGTCTGTCGTTAATAGGACCTATATGATCTATAGGTCCTATCTCAAGAATCCATCTGGATCCTCACCGTGCTATCATGCCTTCTGCTTCCAGGTGATTTAAATGCTCTATCTATCGCAAGTGTTAGGTCGCCCGATCCGCGATCTTGAGGGTGAACGTGTGGCAACCATCAAAGACGTCATTGTGCGTCTCGGTGCCGGTGATCATCCTCCTGTCACAGGTCTGGTCGCACGCTATCGGCGCCGAGATTTCTTCTTGTCGCGGTGGCGTGTTTCGGAGCTCAATCAGCAAGGCGTTCGCTTGAACTCCGACATTCTTGATCTGCGACCGTTTCTGCGACGCGAAGGAGAAGTTCTGCTGGCGCGCGATGTTTTAGACAAACAACTAATCGATGTCGATGGCAAACGCGTGGTTCGAGTGAATGACGTTCAGATAATCGAGACAAGCAGTGACTGGCGCGTGACTGGAGCCGACGTTAGTCTGCAGGGGCTTTGGAGGCGACTTGCACCTAAGGGGTTTGTTGGTGCGGGACGGCCAGTCGAAGTTTTGGACTGGGCTGATGTCGGTTACCTCGCAACTGACGCAGCGACGGTCCAGTTGAAATCATCGAGCGACAAATTATCTCGTCTTCATCCGGTCGAGATTGCGCGTCTGGCAGAAGCGCTGTCGTATCACCACGGATCAGAAGTCGTCGAATCGCTCGATGATGAAACCGCGGCAGAAACGCTCGAGGAAATGCCGGCCGAACACCAGGCGCGAATTCTTAGCGATATGGATGAAGAACGCGCCGCTGACATTCTCGAATGGATGTCGCCGGACGAAGCGGCCGACGTGTTGGGCGATCTTCCTGAAGAAAAAGCGGAAGAGCTGCTTGGACTAATGGAAGGCGAAGAGCAAGCGGACGTCGCCGAGTTGTTGCCTTATGAAGACGACACAGCCGGCGGCTTGATGACCACTGAGTTTGTTTCACTGCCGCGCGAACTCACTGTCGGCGAGGCTTTAGCACGACTTCGCGACATGGCGGAAACGCCAAATATGATCTACTACCTTTACGTTGTCGAAGCCGAAAACTCCTGGAGGCTTTGCGGTGTGATTGCACTGCGCAGTTTGATTCTGGCTGAACCATCAATGCCTCTCGAAGAGGTCATGCGCAAGGAATTCCAGAAGGCGACGCCCGACGAACCGGCGAATGAAGTCGCGCAACGAATTGCCGAGTACAATCTTCTGGCGCTTCCGGTCGTTGACGATTCTGAAGACATTCTGGGCATTGTCACTGTCGACGATGCAATGGAGATTCTGTTGCCAAAAGACTGGCGACAACGCGTTCCGAAACTTTTTGGATAGCAAACGCGAATACTAGAGCGGTCGATATCTAGCCCGATTCAGTACCGTTCGCGGTAGCGGATGGCCACGACTCAAGCGACGAAGAGCGGAAATGAGGCGTGCGTCATGGCCATCCGCTACCGCGAACGGTACTGAATACGTTGTCACTGTTACAGAGTATGAAAGACGGAGACCCTCCAAATGGCAGAACGACGAGCAGCAGTTCGAGCTGCCGGGCGGCGCATCATGCGGCGCGGCGCTCGTGGTGTACGTCGAACGGTCGCCCGTCGCCAACGGTTGCTGGTGTATCTCGCGATTCTTGGTCCGGGAATGATTACCGCCAATGCGGGCAATGACGCTGGCGGCATCGCGACATTCGCTTCGGTAGGCGCTGAATTCGGTTACAGCCTTCTCTGGATCCTCCTTCCAATCACAATCAGTCTCGGTGTTGTTCAGGAAATGTGCGCGCGCATGGGCGCCGTCACTGGAAAGGGTCTCGCTGATCTCATTCGCGAGCGCTTTGGTGTGCGGTGGACTGCGTTGGTGATGTTTGCCCTTTTGATAGCGAATGCCGGGGTCACCGTTTCGGAGTTCGTTGGTATCGCGGCCGCCACCGAACTCCTCGGAATCACCCGTTTCGTTTCGGTTCCGCTCGCAGCAATCCTTGTTTGGTGGCTGGTGGTGAAGGGCAACTATCAAAGAGTCGAGCGTGTGTTTCTATTAATGTCGCTGGTGTTCCTCGGTTATATCGTTTCAGCGTTTCTCGCGCGACCTGAGTGGAGTTCTGTGGCCGCTGGATTAGTAACACCAACTTTCAAACTTCAACATGCATTTCTCTTCACATTCGTGGCAATTGTCGGTACTACGATTTCACCTTACATGCAGGTGTACGTTCAATCATCGGTTGTCGAGAAGGGTGTGACCGCGGATGATTACTCGAAGACTCGAACAGATGTGTGGGTGGGGACGATCTTCGCAATTGTGATCGTCTTCTTCATCGTGGTTTCGACCGGAGCAACATTGCACAAGGCGGGAATCCGCATCGATAGCGCTGCTGAAGCGGCACATGCCCTACAACCTCTCGCAGGAAGATACGCGCAAACTCTTTTTGCAATCGGACTCCTGGGGGCGTCGATGCTTGCGGCAGGCGTTCTCCCTCTCGCGACCGCCTATTCGATCAGTGAAGCACTCGGCTTCGAGAAAGGGGTATCGCGAAGTTTTCGTGAAGCGCCAATCTTTCTCGGTACGTTTACTTTTCTAGTTGCCGTAGGTGCGGCGATCGCCGTCGTTCCCAATCTGCCACTGATCCGCGTGTTGCTGGTAACTCAGGTGATTAATGGTTTGCTGCTTCCCATCGTGCTGTTCACAGTGATGAAACTCGTCAATGATCGGGAATTGATGGGAGCTCATGTCAATGGCCGCCTCCACAACTTAGCGGCGTGGCTCACGACTATCGTTGTGACCGGGTTGTCAGTCCTTTATATATTGATAACGCTGTTCCCAGGAATCACCCGAATCTTTGACTGATCTTTCCGCTCGCCAAGTAAATCATTCGGTGTTAAAAAATAGGCGTTTTAGCAAAAGCCACAGCGCCGCAGCCTACTTTCCACAGACGTGAGACGTCGGCATTCTAAAAACACTCTGTTTTTCTTGATAGTAATCGCGGTAGTCGCGTTACTGGGCTGGTACCTCATCTATGCGTTTGAAGGGCCGATTCGCGCCTCATTGCTCCGCCTCGAGGCTGGAAACATCGCATCGGTCGACAACCTTCTGCGCATCCTTCGGCTGGGTCTGCTTGCCATTCTCGCCTATATCAGTGTTCGCGTGCTCAACTTCTTAATCTTCGGTTTGTTTCGACTGCGCAAAGGGTTCGATGCGCCAACGCTGATACAGAACGTCTTTTCGATAGTCGCATTTACGCTGCTGTTCTTTCTGATCTTCAGCTTTATTTTTCCTGAGGCAAACCTCGGTGCTTTATTTACGACCTCAGCAATTTTCGGCGTGATTCTGGGTCTTGCGCTCCAAGACACACTCGGCAACTTTTTTGCAGGTATTTCGCTACAGGCAGATCGGCCGTTTCAAGTGGGCGACGTGGTAAGTGTTGGCGATCAGAAACATACCGGCGTGATCGAGGAGATCAGTTGGCGGGCAATTAAGATCCGCACGTTTCAGAATCACGTTGTCCTTATTAATAACAGTACAGCGGCCAAGGAACCGATTGAGGTTTGCCCCAGGGATAACCTGAACGCGCGTCTTGTCTTCTTTAATACGCTGTACACAGATTCACCCGCCAAGACCATTCACATTGTGCGCGAGGCGGTTCGCGAGGCCGACAACGTATCGCAAAAGATCGCGCCCATCGTTCGTATCAGAAACCTCGGCGACAACAGTGTCGACTATGAATTGAAGTATTGGCTTGACGATTACGCCAAGTACAACGACACCGACGCACTCGTTCGCCAACGAATCTGGTACGCCTTCAAGAGAAATGGGCTAACCTTCGCCTTCCCCACCCGCACACTACATATTGAGCGGCCAGGTAAGCACCAACGCGAACGCGACGGCGGGGCAGTTGTCGAGAGACTGTCAGCTGTTGATATCTTTGCGCCACTGTCGGCAGAAGAAACAGCCATGCTGGCGGGTGCGGCGGTACGACATGTGTTTGCCCCCGGCGAAGTAGTTATTCGAGCGGGCGAGCCAGGTTCGTCGATGTTTGTCGTCCATCACGGTCGGGTCTCAGTACAGATTAGTGACAACGGCCGGCCCAGGACGGTGGCCACACTCAAAGAAGGCGATTTCTTTGGCGAGATGGCGCTCTTCACGGGCGAACCGCGGACAGCCAATGTAGTAGCGGTGGAAGAGACTGAGGTCCTGGAGATTGGCCATGGCGCGATGAAAAAGGTGTTCGACACGAACCCCGATCTGGTCGAATCGTTAAGTTTCATCATGTCGGAACGTCGTGCCGGTCTCGCTTCAAAGTTCGATTCAGGGCCATCCAGTGAGATTGAGTCGGCCGGAATCCTCTCCGCCATTAAGCGCTTCTTCGGTATCTCCTGATACGCTGACCCACCCCTCGGAAGTCTCTAACCCAATCAAAAACCCTTCAAAAGTCTCAGCAGATTCGTCAAATCCACTAGACTTGACAGTAAGCGACTCAATCTTTATTATGACTTTGCGCTCAGCTAAAAAGATTGGGGCTCGAGCCAGTACCAAGCATTAAATGAAAGGACTACAAGGATTAAGAGGAGGAGAATGAGCATGACTATTGTTAGATACGATCCGTTCCGCGACCTCAGGACTCTTCAGGAAGAGGTCAATCGACTGTTTTCTACCAATCTGACCCGCACCTTTGGCGATGAGGGCATCGGTCGCGGTGCCTGGAGTCCCAGCGTCGACATTTACGAAAACAAAGATCAGATCGTCCTTGAAGCGGAACTACCTGGAATGAAACAGGAAGACTTCGATCTATCGATCGAAAGCAACGTCATCACGTTGCGTGGTGAACGTCGTTTTGAGAAGACCGACGACTCCGACAACTATCACCGGGTCGAACGGTCGTATGGTGCTTTCACACGGTCGTTCACCCTGCCGCAGACTGTGTCTGGTGAAGGTGCAACGGCCGAGTACAGCAATGGTGTGTTGCGCGTGACGTTACCGAAACGCGAAGAGACCAAACCTCGACGTATTGAAGTGTCGGGAACCAGCGCTGCGACACCTAAGACAATCGATACCAAGGCGGAGACGGAAAAAACAAAGGAAGCGGCCGGCGGCCGTTAACGTCCCCGCGAAAAACACGATAGAGCGGGCTCCTCAGCGGGCCCGTTTCGTCGCGTAACGTTCGAAAGAGGAAGTTCGAAAGAGATTTTAACCGAATGCGTTTAGATAGATTTACGCTCCGTGGTCAGGAAGCTATTCAATCGGCGATTGAGCTTGCCGAACGCGGACAGAATCAACAAGTTGAACCAGAACATCTGCTGTCAGCGATGCTGGAACAACCGGAGGGTATTGTTCGGCCGGTTCTTGGAAAAATCGGCGCGAATGTCACCGTTGTGCTTAACGACGTTCACGCCGCAATCGCACGGCTGCCTCGTGTGCAAGGCGGCCAGCAGTATTTCAGTCCACGACTCACTCAGATCTTCACCGCGGCTCAGAAGCGGGCCGAAAAGATGCAGGACGAGTTTATTTCGACTGAGCATCTGTTGCTCGCAGTGGCTGAGGAGAAGGACGGTGAATCAGGAAAGATTCTTCGGCAGCACGGCGTTAAGCTGGAAGATTTGATCAAGGTGATCGAACAGATGCGTGGGGGAACGCGCATAACCGATCAGAATGCCGAGCAGAACTATCAGGCCCTTTCGAAATACGCGCGAGACCTTACTGACCTTGCGCGACAAGGAAAGCTCGATCCGGTAATCGGACGCGACGATGAAATCCGGCGCACCATTCAAGTGTTGTCCCGTCGCACTAAGAACAATCCTGTACTGATCGGCGAGCCCGGTGTCGGTAAGACCGCGATCGTTGAGGGACTTGCGCAGCGGATTGTTTCCGGCGATGTGCCTGAAACGCTCAGAAATAAGCGACTGGTTGGGTTGGATCTCGGCTCGATGCTCGCGGGCGCAAAGTATCGCGGCGAATTTGAAGATCGGCTGAAAGCGGTGCTCAAAGAGATTGAAAACGCGCAGGGCCAGATCATTCTCTTCATTGACGAACTTCATACGCTCGTGGGTGCTGGAGCGGCTGAGGGCGCAATCGATGCGTCGAACATGCTCAAGCCCGCGTTAGCCCGCGGCGAACTTCGGTGTGTGGGTGCAACCACACTCAACGAATACAAGAAATACATTGAGAAGGATGCGGCGCTTGAGCGACGATTCCAGCAAATCTACGTTGGCGAGCCCACTGTCGAAGACACGATCGCCATTCTTCGCGGGCTGAAAGAGCGATATGAAGTGCACCATGGTGTGCGAATCAAAGATTCAGCGATCGTCGCCGCAGCCACGCTTTCAAACCGCTACATCACCGACCGATTCCTGCCTGACAAAGCCATCGATTTGATCGATGAGGCTGCGTCGCGCTTGCGTATTGAGATCGACTCTTTACCACAAGAAATCGATCAGCTCGAGCGAGAGATTATTCAGCTTGAGATCGAACGGCAGGCTTTGCAGCGCGAAGAAGATGAACGGTCGAAGTCACGCCTGACGGAGATTGAGCAACGGATCGCGGACCTTCGCGAAACGTCGTCTGGCATGAAAGCCAAATGGCAGTCCGAGAAAGAAGCAATCGAGCACATGCGCGCGGCTAAAGCTGAACTCGAGCAGTTCAAGCTTCAGTTGGATCAGGCGCGGAACGCGGGTGATCTTGGACGAGCTTCTGAGATTCAGTACGGCAAGATTCCAGAACTCGAACAACGGCTAAAAGTCGAGCAGGACAAACTAGCGAAGTTTCAGCAAGACGGCGTGATGCTGAAGGAAGAAGTTGATGAAGAGGACGTGGCAGAAGTCGTTGCCAAGTGGACCGGCATTCCCGTTTCCAAGATGCTCGAGGGCGAGATGCAAAAGCTCGTCACAATGGAAGAAGGTCTTGCACTGCGAGTGATTGGTCAGCAGGAAGCGTTGACAGCAGTGGCTAATGCGGTCAGAAGAGCGCGCGCAGGTCTGCAGGATCCGAATCGACCGATTGGTTCATTCATCTTTCTCGGACCGACTGGAGTTGGTAAGACTGAAACTGCACGAGCGCTCGCTGAGTTTTTGTTTGATGACGAACGAGCAATGGTACGACTTGATATGTCGGAGTACATGGAAAAGCATGCTGTTGCACGGATGATTGGTGCTCCGCCGGGATACATTGGTTACGAGGAAGGTGGACAGCTAACTGAAGCAGTTCGACGTCGTCCATATTCGGTCATTTTGTTTGATGAAATCGAAAAGGCGCACACGGATGTCTTCAATGTGCTCTTACAGATTCTGGACGACGGTCGATTAACCGACTCGAAGGGCCGCACAGTTGACTTCAAGAACACAGTTCTGATCATGACGTCGAACCTTGGATCTCGCGAGATCCAGGCAGCGGAAGGCGACGAGAAGCAAGTACGCGAAGCTGTGCTTCAGGAGTTGCGAGCACACTTCAAGCCGGAGTTTCTTAACCGCATTGACGACGTCGTAATTTTCCATCAGCTTTCGCGCGAACAGATCGGGGAGATCATCGACGTCCAACTCGAACGCTTACGAGCGATGTTGAGCGAAAGGAATATCGCCTTAGTTCTTGACCCATCGGCGAAGGAATTGTTGATGCGCGAGGGTTACGACCCAAGCTATGGAGCACGGCCGTTGAAGCGAGCGATTCAAACGCTGATTCAGAATCCGCTGGCAGTAAAGTTGTTGCAGGGTGAAATCACGGCGGGCCAAACAATCAAAGTATCGGCGTCGGGAGACACGATGAGTTTTCAAACTGACTCCGCAGCGGCCGCAGCGTAAGTTAGAGCAAACAGAGAGCACTGAAGATGTCGCAACATTGGAATCCACTACAAGATCTACTCGTTCTGCAAGACCGTATGAACCGGCTGTTTGAAGATGCCACGCAACGTCGCACGCGCGACGATTCAGACTCGGACGGATTTGAGCGCGGGGATTGGACACCTGATGCGGATGTTTATGAAGCAGAAGGGTCGTTCGTCATCGCGATGGACGTGCCTGGTATTTCTCGTGAAGCGCTCGAAATTGAAGTGGACGAAAACCGACTGGTCGTGAAAGGCACGCGCGAAATTGAAGAAACGAGACAACCCCGAACCGAGCGACCACACGGTCGATTTGTTCGAACGTTTACTGTGCCTGGTTCTGTTGACCAGTCGAAGATCGCGGCCGAGTACAAAGATGGCGTTTTGC
>Ga0070669_100002663_pt1 | contig 12860 bp, 12 predicted proteins | sample KBSS53metaG_FD_64680 | JGI IMG/M metagenome (GOLD analysis project Ga0070669, IMG submission 64680) | Switchgrass rhizosphere microbial communities from Kellogg Biological Station, Michigan, USA - KBS S5-3 metaG | ecosystem: Host-associated > Plants > Roots > Rhizosphere > Soil ... | reverse complement strand
CCTATGAAGCGCCCGAAGACCCGGAGATGCGTATCGACACCACGGCAATGAGCGCAGAGGAAGCGGCCGAGGAAATCGTGCGGAGGCTGATCCCTTGAGCGGTGCGACCGGCAGCCCGCTCATGAGCGATGGCGATCTGGCCGCCCATCTGGCGCAGGTCGCGGGGCGCATCCTGGTTGACGTGCGCGAATCCGGGCTGTTCAGCGCCAAGGCGCTGGGCAAGGCCGGCGATCAGACCGCCAACCAGTTCCTCTGTCACGCCTTGCGCGAAACGCGAGCGGAGGACGGCCTTCTCTCCGAAGAGGAGAAGGACAATGAAGACCGGCTCAGCATGAGCCGGGTCTGGATCGTCGATCCGGTCGACGGCACGCGCGAATATGGCGAGGCACGCGCCGACTGGGCGGTGCATGTCGGCATGGCGGTCGACGGTGCACCGGTGCTGGGCGCGGTCGCGCTGCCGGGTCTGGATGGCGGCGTCGTGCTAAGGTCTGACCGGCCGGTCGCCGTACCGCCGGCGCCCGCGAACCTGCGCATGGTGGTCAGCCGCACCCGGCCTGCGGCCGAAGCCGTGGCCGTTGCCGAGAAGCTGGGCGCGGAACTCGTGCCGATGGGCAGCGCCGGAGCCAAGGCGATGGCGGTGATTTTGGGCCAGGCTGACATCTACCTGCATTCGGGCGGACAATATGAATGGGACAGCATGGCCCCGGTCGCGGTCGCGCTGGCCCACGGGCTGCACTGTTCGCGCATCGATGGGTCGCCGCTGGTCTACAATCAGAGCGACGTCTATCTGCCCGACCTGCTGATTTGCCGGAAGGAGCATGCCGAAAAGGTGCTGGCATTGATAGCCGAGGTGATGAAAGCAGCAGCCGGCTGACGTCCCGATCATTGGCGATTGCGCCGCCCTGCCATCCCGCGATTGAGCGGGAGGCCGGGAGAGTGCGATGGCCTTGCCGCAGAGGATAGGGACCGGCTGCTGCTGCTGCAGCCGGTGGTAGCGCCGATGTTCCTGTGCAGCAGCGTCGCCATGGCGGCGGAAGCCTTCCATGCGGCGATCGTCGGATCGCTGACCCGCGATCACCTGCGAAACCATGCGGGACCTGAATGCGGTCGCCGTGCAACTGGTGCGCTTTGGGGACACGTATCCTTACCGGCCTGATGAGACCGCTTGCCGTCAACCTCTCGCGCCGGGTGCCCCGCGAGGAGATGCGGCTCCACGTCGAAATGGCGTGCGATCATGGCGCGGAAAGCCGCGCGCCCGACGCCTACATGAACCCAAAGGTAATAATGAGCGCAGGTCGGTATTAGGCGGGATCGACCGCCGGCGCGGTGCGATCTGCCTGATCGAAACCTTTCATCAGCAATGCGTGGCGAGCGAGGACCTCCTCCCTGCCCTTGCGGTGCGGAAAGATGTGCAGGCGGCCTTCGCGCACGCCGTGGACAACCTCCTCCGCCACCTGCTCTGCCGAAAGCATGTTGTCGGAGTAGAAGGCTGCGCTCGCCATCGGCCATTCGTGGCCACGCAAGCTCTCCGGATCGGCCACGCTCATACCCGGACATAGCACAGAGATGCCGATGCCTGCTTCGGCGAGAGGCGCGGCCAGCACCTCCACCAGGCCGGTCACCGCGAACTTGGCGGTAACGTACGGCGCGTTGAGCGAGCGCATATCCGCCCTGCCCACGCCCGACATCGAAGAGGTGATCACGATGTGCGGCTCTCCCTCCTGCCCGGCCATGCGCTTCAGGAAGGAATGGATGCCGTTCATCACGCCATTGAACTGGGCACCGAGCACCTTGTCCCAATTTTCGCGGCTAAGCTCGAGCACAGGCTTGAGCACGGCCGTTCCGGCATTGAGGCAAAGCGGGTTGACCTGCCCGAACCGGGCATAGACAGCGTCGGAAAGCGCGTCCATGTCCTCGGCCCGCGAGACATCAGTACGCACCACAAGCACCTGCCGGCCCAAGGCTTCCACCTCGACCGCCACCGAGGACATCGCGTCGCCATCGAGGTCTGCAATCACCACGTTCATGCCCGCGCGCGCGAAGGCGGTTGCCATCGCCCGCCCCAGCAATCCACTGCCGCCGGTAATGACCGCGCAGCCGCCTTCGAACCTGTCCAATCCAGCGTCCCTCTGTGCGTTTTCCGTCATCGCTCAGTCGTCGAGCCCAAGCAGGTGTGCAGGATTGCGGGCTGCCATCGTCGACAAATCATCCTCGCTCAGACCGTGCTGCCATAGCTCTTCGAGAAACGACATCATCCCCGGCGCGGGATTGGGCAACTCGCTCGTCCAGCCGTAATCGGTGGAGAGTACGCAACGCTCGCAGCCGATGTGGCGTATTTGTTCGATCATCTGCTCGGGAGTTTTCGGCTCCATGCCCCATAGCGGCTGGCAGCATTGGGCGGTAAGTTCGACATAGGCGCCCATGTCCGCGAGTTCGCGTGCCTGTTGTGCCGTCAGGTGCGGGCCGGCCAGGCGCTCCCCTGCGTGGGTAACCAGAACCTTGCCTTCTTTGGCAAAGGTCTTGCAAATGACATGATGCTCTTCGGCGGTAGTATGGCCAGTCGCAAGCACGGCGTCGTACTGCTGGCAAAGATCGAAGATGGCCCGAACTTCCGCGACGGGGTGGCCGTCTTCGTCGATGACCTTGATCCCCTCGCCGACCAAGCCCATCATGTCGGCTTTCCCGCTCAGCCATTCCTGATGACTATGCACGGTCGGCAACCAAACGATCCGGGCGCCCATGGCAAGCGCTATGGCCACGCCTTCGACATTGAGACCACCACTCGGTTGGTCGGTGCAGATTCCGCCGAATACGGCCAGCCCCTCGACTTCGTCGGCGAGGTTGGCCGCGATCTGCGGCGAAGCGAAACTGTGCGATTTAAGCACCACCCCGCGATGGCCGGTGTCGCGCGCCTCACGCGCGGCTTGCACGGCAGCTACGCCATAGTGCCCGATCGGCCCGCCCTTTATGGCGTCGGGGCCGAAATGGCAGTGCATGTCTATAGCGTTCTCGATCCGTGGTCCGGTCATGGCAGGATCCTCTCCGGTGCGTTGCGGACGCCCTGTGCTGCGAGCGACTTCTGAAAAGCTTTCGGCCAGTCTGTATCATCCGGCGGCGCGGCGCAACCGCGTCAGGGCTCGGTCACTCGAACGGGCATGGCGTGCATATGACCGCCATATTCCAGGGCCGGTCATTCCAGCTTCCGGGCCAAACGTCCAACCGCCCCTGCTTCGGCTGCAAGGTTTCGATTGTAAGCGAGCGGCATGCGCGGACTCTTCCAACGCAGAGCATCCATGATGCCAGCGATATCCTCACCACTGGCAAACAAGTCCTGGTTGAGCCCGACCCTTGTCGAATGCGCACTGACCCCCTTCAACAACCGCGCCAGGTCATCGGCAGTCAAATCGCCTAGTGCGCTGCGATTAAAAGCGCGCTGTATGATCGACCGCCAGATTGGCCCGATTGAACCGGGATGCAATGCGCCCTGCCCCACGTCATACTCAACACGCGCTGGCACCGCCAGTTTCGACAATGTCTTGCGAAGATCCCAGGTCTCGCGACCTGATATGCTGTCGAGCCGCCGTTCCTTCACAGCGGGCCGCGCCTTGTATCTGCGCACCTGCACGCGGCGGAAAAGCGGCCCTGTGCTTATTTCGGCAGCTTCCATCCAGGCCGCGACCGCCCGCACCGAGCGCGGCGAAAGGAAAGCCGTCGTCCCCGCTCCTTCCTGATCACCCTTGCTGCGCGGAATCGCGAGAAGCCGCGCTTCCGGATCGAGCGCTTCGTGAACATGCTCAACCGCGATCGCCACCAACTCCGAGGCACGCAGGCCGCTATCATAGGCAACCGAGAGTAGCGCCCGGTCCCGCAACCCCGGCAAATCGTCCGTACAAGCCTCGAGGAGCGCCCTGACGTTGATCCCGCGGGGTTTGTCGCGCTCGACGTCCCGTACCGGACCCTTGAAGCGCAGCGGCCGCGCCTGGGCCTGCGCAGTTCCCTTTTCGCGCCGGATCGCGCGCAGCCGCAGCTTGACCAGTTCGGCCTGGGTGGGATCCTTGAGGTCGAGGAGCCGGTGGATCTTGGCGATCGATGCTTTATAGCGGCCAAGCGAGGCGGGCCGAGCCCCCTGCCCTGCCCGCGCGTCGAGATAGTCGGCGACAATCTCGGGCGTCGCCGGCAGCGCAATCCGGCCCATGCGCCGACACCACAGGTCGAACGCTTCGAGGTCCGATTTCAGCGCACGAATCGAATGTGGAGAGCTGGCGGCCTGATAGGCAGCTATCAGCGTCTCGTTGACGACGATCCGCTCGCCTGCGCGCATCTGGGTGGCGGTCCAGGCAATCTCCGGCGCCACCTTGGCCGGCACGCGGGCAATCTCCTCGCCAAGAGCGGGGTGAGAGGCGCTTTCAGGGCGTTCCTGCCCGCCTGATCCGCTCATCTCCATCGTAGCGGCAGTAGCGCATTCTATACAGAGGCGTCAAATGCGCTTATGTGATAACTGCAATTATCACATTTCCATTAACGACCGTAGCGGTCCCGCGCTCAAGCAATCATCAACATGCACCGCGCCTGACTGGCTTCGACGATGCTGTAGGCGATTGAGGGCCCGGGGTAGGTCCCATCCTATGCCAACCAGATGGTGATGCCTTGGCGGATGCGGCATCGCCCCCGTCCCGCAACTGATCGAGATAATCGGACCACCATTGGGCCATCTCGACGCGCTCTTGCCAATGCGCGCCGCGATGGTAGGCGCCGCGCACGCCATTGGGTTCACCATGCGCCAAAGACCTTTCAATGGCGTCGGGGTGCCAAAGGCCGCTCTCATTTAGGAGTGTCGACGCTGTTGCCCTGAACCCATGTGAGGTCATCTCCTCACGACCATAGCCCATCCGTCTTAGAGCTGCGTTAAGCGTATTCTCGCACATTGGCCGCTTCGAGGAGGTCAGCGAGGGAAAGAGATAGATGCTCTCTCGGCCTATGCGCTTTAGCTGCTTAAGATAACCGATCGACTGGTGGGACAAAGGCACAACATGCGGCTGTTTCATCTTCATTTTGTCTGCCGGAATTTTCCAGACGGCTGCATCTAAGTCGATCTCCGCCCACTCAGCCTTTCGTAATTCCCCCGGCCGGACATAAAGATGCGGTGCAAGTTGCAGCGCCAGAACGGTTTCCGGTTGCCCGGCATAGCCATCGATCGCTCGAAGCAGCTCGCCTACATCCTTCGGTTCGAGAAGGGCGGCATGGTGTTTGACCCGAGGCGCGATGAGTGCGCCGCGCAGGACATCGGCAGGGTTGCCGGTCGCTCGGGCAGTGACAATCGCATACCGAAACACGCGGGACGCAAAAGCGCGCGCCCGGTTGGCGGTCTCACGATGCCCGCGCCGCTCGATCTTACGCAATGCAGCTAGCAGTTCCTGCGGCAGGATGTCGGCGATAGGATATCCGCCAATATCATTACGGATAAGGTCACGAAACCAGCGGGCTTTCTTAAGTGTCGCCGGGCTCTTACCCTCCAGTTCCATCTTGGAGATATACTCGTCCGCGACGGACGAGAATGTCGTGTTGGCGGCCAGCTCGGCCGCGAGCTTGGCGCGACGCTGAGCCGCTCCAGGATCAATACCCTCCTCGAGCTGCCTTCGAGCTTCGTCACGCCGCGCTCGGGCCGCCTGGAGGGAGATTTCCGGAAACCTGCCAAGCGACAGTTTGCGCTCGCGCTTATGGAAGTAATATTTGAGCCGCCAGAGCTTGGAGCCGGATGGCGAGACAAGGAGAAACAGGCCCTTCTCGTCAGCCAGCTTGTATGCGGATGCCTTAATAGGAGCGTTCAGAGCAGCAAGGGGAGTGAGCGTCATGTTCTAGGGGCCTCCTGATCTCGGTTCCAAATTCGGCGCCCTGAAAAGGCCCCGAATCACCCGAGAAGGAGTGAAATTTCATGAGACCAAATCGGACGACCGATGGCTCATTTTACTAGGATTTCCGCCATTTTTGAAGAGTTTTGAGCGCCTCTGAAACAGGGCTGCTGGTGCCGCTTACAGGACTCGAACCTGTGACCCCCGCATTACGAAGGCTACTTTAAATTTAGTCGAAATTGAACCTTATCAGCAGCTTATTGGCGGAAGCGGCACACCCATTTGCCGACACCCAACTACTACCCAAATTGCGCCGAGATCGCCTCATCGCCGCTTCCTAGCGAAAGCACTTTGGTAGGAAAGCACCCGCTATTTCGACCCGGCTGAGACCAGTTGTGCGCCGCTACCCCTCGCCAATTTGGAAGTCTCAGGAATGGTCCGTCACGTCCGATCCGGTGATTAGCGAGATCAAGCCTCATTTGGTTCAGTCCGCTCAGTTAGCCAACCTTCGTTCCCTGCCGCAGGAGCTTAAAACGAGCGCGTGACCCCGGCTTCTGTGACTATTCGGCGATAGTCATAAATTCCTACCGTTGACCAATTGCGTTCATATGCAACGCGCAAGACCGGGGAAAAGCCAGCCACCTGAACGTGACGGAACACCGCACCGAGTCCTCCCCGCGCATACAATTCCTTCCGACGCTGCGGGTAAAGGAACAACCGCTCATCCGCTTCCAGCCGATTGACATTTGCCGTGCCAAATACGGTGAACTTACCGAAATCGTGCCAGTAAACCAAACCAATGCCTCCGGATGTGGTGGCATAACCTGGATCGCGCGCAGTCTGGCGATTGGCAGAGAGTGCTAAGCTAGCTCCCGAACGCGCGGAGAAAGCGCGCTCATAAGAAACGGAGGCATTGTAGATGGTGCCGCCCTGAAAGGAATTGCGGATATAGCGGACTTTGCTAATGCCCCAGTCGATGTCGATTTGTGCGCGCTTACCTGCCGGATGGAGCCAATCGAGACTTAGACTCTGGGTGCGTGCATAGAGATCGCCACCGTACCAGCGCCGCGTTAAGCCAGCCGACGGAGTGAATCTGTCGCTCTTCATTCGCCATTCCAGGCCAAGCTGAGCGGAAGCAGAAATATCATTGAACTGGCTATCGCGATAGAATGTACCGAGGCCTGACACTCGGGGAACCAACGTTAGATCTTTGTTCAGATTGGCACGGACATAGAGCTGGCCCGACCCCTTTAGGCCGACCCCCGAACGCTCACGCGCATCGCGGGAAAGATTGAGGGGTGCGATAACCGTGTCGAGCGTTCTAGCATCCGTTGCGCGGTTGATGTTGCTGTCTGGCGCTAGGTCGAGTTCGAATGATCCACCCCACGATTTGTAAGATCTCAAGGCATTAGCATATTGGTTGATCACTTGGGCAACTTCCGGCGGGAGCCCTCCAGCCTGTGCTTGGCGCAATTGGTGCTTCGCAGCAGAAACATCTCCCATATCTGCGAGAAGTGCTGCCACCTCTACCCTTACCGAACTTGCTTCAGGCTTCTCGTCCAACAGCTGCCTATACCATGATAGCGCGGTCACCTTGTCGCCTTTTGCAATAAAATAGCGCGCTATTCTAACCCGGGCCTCAGCCCGGTAGTCGGTATTGTTGTCGTGCGAAACAACCTTCAGTAGATCAATGGCTTCATCATATCTTTCCGCTGCCGCCAGCTTTTGGGCAACATCGAACACCTGTTCAACTGACGGGTGGATATCGCATGATTGGGCAGCGCTGCAGTCAATTCTCGCCGTTACGGGCGCGCTGGACGCCCCGGCTGCCAAAGCTGAGAAAAGTGCGATCGCATTAAGAGCGAGCACCTCAGTCCCTTTTTCCGATAGCCACCCCTAGTCCGGAAACCGATGGCCCGTTTGGACTGGCTCCTCTCAAGTTATAGACATATCCAAACTCTTCCGCGTGCGGCCCGTAATAGCTGCCATAGAATTCGCCCACCGCAGATCCCGAGAGATTATGAAGGTCTCCGGAATAGGCTACCCCTGCTAGGCCGCCTCTGCCGCTTCCATTAAATGTGGTCAAAGGTAGCGACGGACCTGCCGGATCAATGTTTTGTCCAGTAAATGAGAGGGTCGTCGTTACTGTCCCAGCGGAAAAATCAGCTGAAAGAGTTGATGTGCCTTGTGTTAGATAAACGCCATTCGCGTCTTGATACCCGCCACTTGATATCCCGGTAAACGTTCCCGTTCCAGTAAGCGCGCTTGGCTGCGGGGTTGGAGTTCCCAACACGAAAAAACGCGTGAATGGAGTCGAGGTAAATAGCCCGCGACTTGGAGGTGAAGCGGTGGCGGGCAGATAGGCGATGATGCCAAAGCTGGTATACGTCAGGTTGATCTGCGTGTTGGACGGCCCCGATTTAAACAACACCAGAGCGGTCACATCACCACTCGCTGAATCCGTCGCAGCCCGAGTAATATAGTTTGGCGAATTATACGGTGACCCTGATGGTGGCGTGACAGTCGCTACTTGCGGGAAAAAGTACGCACTACTGTTTGCCCCTGACCCGCTAGAGTTATCTACGTGATAAGTATATGAATCCGTGCCTGGATCATATTTGAGTTTGTCCGAACTGGCTGGCGTTTTCTGAATCCAGGAAATGCCAAACTCATCAACTACCATATCGTTGACGTTGGCAACGGTGCCCGCCGCCATTGCGGTAGCCAATGAGGTACTTGGATCCGAAGACGAAGTAGGCGGTGTTGGAGTAACGTCTAGGTAAGCGGGAGATAGCGTCACAAGAGGTGACAAAATTGGCAAACTCGTCACAGGCGGTATGGGCGTGGGAGTGGGAGTGGGAGTGGGCGTAGGAGTCGGTGTAGGCGTCGGTGTAGGCGTCGGACTTGGAGTAGGTGTTGGCGTCGGACCCGGTGTAGGCGTCGGAGTGGGAGTCGGACTTGGAGTAGGTGTAGGCGTCGGACTCGGTGTGGGCGTCGGGGTGGGTGTTGGCGTAAGAACCGGGGCCGGAGTCGAACTGACGCCCCCTCCTCCGCCACATGCCGCCAGCGGAAACACCGCAACTGTCGCCAAAAACGCGGCACGCACTGCACTCATATTTCCCCCAACTGCAATGGATTTATCAATAAAAATCGGCTGTTATCGACGGCGTTTGCGACCTTCAATGTCGTTAAACATAGAAATGCGACCGAAATGGGTTGTTTCCTGGAATGGGACGGCGTTGCGTGGCTCCCAAGCGCCCATAAAATTTCTGATCCCTTTTAAGAGATCAAAGATAGTTCACTTTCAATTGGGCCAATCCAAGCGCCTGGGTCGAGATTTCGAACCCGACTGGCAAAGACCGAATGCATTTCATTCAGGCGGTCGGCCATCCATTCGTGTTGACGCTGCCAATCATTCTGGTCGTCTGGATCGGCGCTCAGAGCGACGTAAACCCGAGTGTCACGGCCCTCCGGCAATTCGTCCCAGACAAAGGCATGCCCTGCTTCAGCCTCTATCGCCTCGCGCTGTTCTCGGAGCAGATAAAAGAACGGTTTGGCGTGCGGGCCGGACATATACAGTTCAGCCCGGATTTGCCGCTTTGGTCGAGCTGTAGCACCATTGATGCCGAATGAGCTGCGTCCTATGGAGTACGCCATCCACGACTGCGGCTGGGCCTTACGGTTGCCCGAAATTGCTCCGCCTTTCGCGTTCAGAACCCGATGAAGTGCTTCCCAGTAGGCGAGCTGGGTTACGCGCGTTTGCGAGAGTTCGGATTCATCAATAGCCCGAGCGGCCTGTGTGACGGATTTGGACCAGTTATTTGGCTTCGATACCACGTTAAATTTGGGGGCGGCAGGAGAGTCGCCAATCCGCCACAACTCGACCTCCAAGCCAAAGAAGCGGAATGTGTCGTCGGTTATCTTGTTGAGCCAGTCCAGCGTAGAGCGATGTTCCTCGGTAAACCGTGCCGCTATCCAGACGATTGTCACAGCTTCCAACCCTGATGCGTAGGTCAGGAGCTGGCCAAGATGCGTGTGGTCCGTGCGCTCCAGCTGATTTTCGATAAGGACCCAGGCGTTCGTGCCGATGTCCTTGCACAAAATGTCAGCTCGGAACGGGCCTACCGCTTTTTCCTGCGCTTCAAACTCAAGCTCCAGCCCCAACGTTTCCGCGAGGATCGCAAGATTATCTTCTCTAGCCAGCCATGGCGTAAAATCCGTCGCTTCGCTGAGCCAAATATTGCGTAAATCGACCCGTTCAAGGCGTCCTAACAATTGCGTCGCCATAACCTACCCCTTCCGCTGCCGCCTAGCTGATCGACACTTTCAGCCGCCGTACCGATAATGCTTCCGCTGCAAAAGCATGAGCGCGAGCAGCTATTGTCTGATCCGGATCGACGATGGTGAACCAGCGAAGTCGCGGAACATAAAAGCCCGGCTTGGAGGACGGCACCGAAATGCTCGTCCGCAACGTCATGACTGTGGCTGCGCCAGTTTGCTCCAGAACATTTTGATGAAGGTCCGCCAAGATCTCGACATGTGGACGGCGGCCGGGGAAGGTTATGAATACCAGTGACCGCCCTTAGCGACGAAGCTGGCGCAACTCATCAAATGTGGCATGCTTCGGTGATGCTTGGCCTATCCCATTATCAGGGTCGAGGAAGATGAGATCGCAAGCGGCGAGTTGTTCGCACTTCTGGTTTATCCAGCTTTGCCGGTCTAATTTGGTTGGCATCGGCGCGCGATGGAATACAGTGTCTACTGGCCACATTGCAGCCATCTCAAGGGCCGCGATGGACCTCTCAGGCAAATCTTTGAGCGCATTGCAGAGCTGGGGGTCGAATGCTTCCCAGCTCGCGTCATCACGCCATTCTAGGTGCCGTCCATCAGGACGTCCGTCATGGCCAGGATCATAATACCATGCTACGCCGAGCTTCCGGTCCTCGCCAGCCAACCGGCGGAGCAGCGCAAACTTAATGACATCGCTTACGTCTCCTACATACTGGTCGCGCATGCATCCTCCTCTAATTCGGAGACGGCGATGTATTCGGGCTTGCCAATATTCATGGGTTAAACCGATCCAAAACGCGTTGGCCATGTTCCATCACGCTGCCGGGCCATGTCGCTATCCAGCCCCGATACGATATCGCCGCAAATTGAATGGCGTCGCCGCAAACCATATCGCCTAGTGACGCGATCTCGGCGCGGTGGGCCTCGTGCTCGATGGCTGAAATCTGCCGGCCACCAACTTTGGTTGGCTCAGCGAAGATATACAGTAATGCGCTTAGGCGTCCGCGCTTATTTGCCTGAGTAAATATGCCAAGCGCGTGTTTCACAAGTTGGACAGCGTCGAGACGCACAAATCTAATGTCACCTGCCTGCAACCTGTCACGCAATTTGGTCCAACGTTGCATGTCGCTGCCCCATACATCTCGCCAGTAGGCTTCGGATAATTCGCCTATCACTTTGCCGCGTCGGAATGGCTCGCACCGCTTAGACTCAACGCCAATCAAATGGCTTGCTGTGGTTATGGATGCATCAAGCCATGGATGGCGACCTCCTGACCAGGGGAAGCGCAAACTGTCTTCAACCTCAACTGACGCTGGCGGCCACACCACATCTTCGAGACCGGGTATCAGGGGAAGGGTCGCAGGCCTTTCGACGAACCAGCCGAAACAATTGACAGCGAGCGCCGCAGAGCTTTCAGGACTATCAAATTTTCCACTTCCAAGCTCGTTACCGGGAGATGCTTCAAGCCTCGCCAAAACATGCTCCCTGGGGACGCCGGGCAGGAAATCAGGCATGATCACGCGGCACTGCTGCTAATCTGGTTTTCGCGGCCTCCAGAGTTTTGACCGAAAACTTATCCGGATGGCGGAGAGCGACTGCTTCAAATGTATGGCTCTCCATATCTCGGTCGATGAGCATATCGAAGCCGTCCGATGTCTTACCTTGCACCAGATCTTCGACAGTCTTTATCTCGCCGTCCCGCGTAATTTTTTGACGAGTGCGACCAAGGAGAACTGTTTTCCCCCGCTCTGACTTGAGCGCGCCCTCCAGAGCATAAATGCTTTGCCATACATCGTGCTCGAGTGAGCCGGGCTCCTGACTTGGAAGGATAGCGTACAGCTTTATCATGGCCGCGCGTTCCAGAAAGCGATCCTCAAGTCGGGCAGCATTGGTGATGAGGCGTTTGAGCTTGTCAGCGTCATCGCATCGATCGATGAAGGCGATCATCTTCTCGTGATTGGTGCTGGTCATCTGCGGCAACCTAATAGCATAGGGTCTATTTGCACCTCAGCCCCGCACAGACATAGTGGCTAAAACAATTAGCCCGAGAAATAATGCTGCGATAACGACGCATCCCAGTCCCAATCTCTGGCCTATCGTTTTCGGGATTTGGGTTAGCTCCTGAGACTTATCGACATGCCCAGTATTATCGTCGGACACTGAGTGCGCCGATGGCAATTGGATTTCGTTGTGCTGTGCCGCGCCAAAGTTTGTTGCCCGATTTGTCTGTAAGTTTGCTTTTTCCTGAGCAAACTCGTCGTCCGTAAGAATGCCTCTATCCTTGAGATCGGCGAGCCGCGTCAACTCTTCTGCGAAACTTGTACTATTTGAATAAGCTATTGGCTGGCTAATAGGGCGTCCAATTCTACTTTCTATAATATCTCGAAGTTTGTGAAAATCACCAGAAGCAGCACTCGTGAACAGGACAGTATTTTCATCTTGAGTTGCATTAAACACTCCGCCTCTGCTCTCTATACCACCGAGCACGCCGAACTGAATATACCCGGTAACTACACCAGCATCTTTGAACTGCACTGAAGTAATGCTAGTGAAAGGAATTCTTTTTTCACCCTTCAGCCCTTGGGTCAGCAGACTAGCGCCCCCCTGCCGTCGGATGACCACAACATTCTCCAGCACCTCGATAGTGCCGCCATTGCGTCCATCGTAAATCATATACGCACTCCAAAGATCGCCAGTGCTTAGCTCATGAGCGTTAGAATT
>Ga0070669_100002657_pt1 | contig 12876 bp, 9 predicted proteins | sample KBSS53metaG_FD_64680 | JGI IMG/M metagenome (GOLD analysis project Ga0070669, IMG submission 64680) | Switchgrass rhizosphere microbial communities from Kellogg Biological Station, Michigan, USA - KBS S5-3 metaG | ecosystem: Host-associated > Plants > Roots > Rhizosphere > Soil ... | reverse complement strand
GGTATACCGATCTACTAAGGAGGCCGAACATGACAACAGCAGTTGCGGACCGCACACTGACCGCCGCAGACCGGTGCGATCGTTGCGGAGCACAGGCATATGTCCGAGTTGTTCTCGGTGCCTCCGGCGGTGAGCTTCTTTTCTGCGGCCACCACGCACGCGCCGTAGAACCGACCCTCAAGCCGCTCAGTTCAGACTGGCATGATGAGACTGACCGCCTTCACCAGAAGGCTCCGGTTCCGGTCGACTAGACCGCACCGGTTTCAGCCCGGCACCCTACAGGGTTCCGGGCGACCTGAGACCACTGCATCAGGGCCCCTCCATACCGGAGGGGCCCTGATTCGTTAAGTGCTGTTTCGTCAGGTGCCGGTTCACTTAGGTGCCGCGCACCCCGCCGCAGCGGCAAAAAGCAATGCGGGGTCCCTTCCGGCCCGTTCCTCCGGTGAGGATGGGCGGGAAGCGACCCCGCATTGCTGGGAACCTTTACCCGGTCTGCGACCAGTGGCGCTTAGTCCAGGTAGTCGCGCAGGACCTGTGAGCGCGACGGGTGCCGCAGCTTGGACATGGTCTTGGATTCGATCTGGCGGATGCGCTCACGCGTCACACCGTAGACCTTGCCGATTTCGTCTAAAGTCTTCGGCTGGCCGTCGGTAAGGCCGAAGCGCATTGCTACCACGCCGGCTTCGCGCTCGGAGAGGGTGTCCAGCACCGAGTGCAGCTGTTCCTGCAGCAGGGTGAAGCTCACGGCATCCGCGGGAACCACGGCTTCGGAGTCCTCGATGAGGTCGCCGAATTCGGAGTCGCCGTCCTCGCCAAGCGGGGTGTGCAGCGAGATGGGCTCGCGGCCGTACTTCTGGACCTCCACGACCTTTTCCGGGGTCATGTCGAGTTCGAGAGCCAGCTCCTCCGGGGTGGGTTCGCGGCCGAGGTCCTGCAGCATCTGGCGCTGGACGCGGGCCAGCTTGTTGATGACTTCCACCATGTGCACCGGGATGCGGATCGTGCGGGCCTGGTCGGCCATGGCGCGGGTGATCGCCTGGCGGATCCACCAGGTGGCGTAGGTGGAGAACTTGAAGCCCTTGGTGTAGTCGAATTTCTCGACCGCACGGATCAGGCCCAGGTTGCCTTCCTGGATCAGGTCCAGGAACAGCATGCCGCGGCCGGTGTAGCGCTTGGCCAGCGAGACGACGAGGCGGAGGTTGGCCTCCAGCAGGTGGTTCTTGGCCCGTTTGCCGTCGTGGATGACGAATTCGAGCTCGCGCTTGAGTTTCGGGTCCATGGTGCCGTCGTCGGCGGCGATCTTTTCTTCAGCGAAGAGACCGGCCTCGATCCGCAGGGCCAGGTCTACTTCCTGTTCGGCATTCAGCAGGGCGACCTTGCCGATCTGCTTCAGGTAGTCCTTGACGGGGTCGGCGGTGGCGCCGGCAGACATAACCTGCTGCACCGGAGCGTCGTCGTCGTCGGCGTCGGAGTAGACGAAGCCGGAGCCGGTGGTGGCCGCGGCCTTGCCGGCGACTTCCTCGCCTTCTACTTCGTCGCCGAGCTCGGCGGCGTCGGGCGTGATGTCGTCGAGATCCTCTTCGGCGTCGACGTCATCGTCAGACGTACTGGCAGAGTTGCCGGCGGCTTCTGCCGCGGCTTTGGCGCCGGGCTTGGGCCCGCGCTTCTTGGGCTCAGGCTTGGCGACGGTGTCGCCACCCTCTGCGGAAGCGGCGTCCTTGACAGCCTTGTTGGCTGCGCGCGTGGCGGCGCGCTTGGCGTTGGTCGCCGCCTTCTTCTCCTCAGGGGACAATTCGGCCTGGTCGGCGGGTTCCTTCTTCGCGGAAGACGGGGTCACTGAAAACCTTTCTAGCTGCGGTCTGCGGAATCACCATACGGGCAACACCACTATGACCCTGTCAAGTCCGTGTTCAACATCAGGTGCAACCACGACCAGCAGAGCCACTTAGTAGAACTGCTGGCGCGGCCTTAATGTTCCCTGTTTCCAAGGATCATTTAGGGCACTTGATACACGGACCCAACCGGGTCTCGGCAACCATTGTCTCACGGTTTTCAGGCCGGGTGCCTTTCGCGACGCCGGGTCGACGATATCGCGGCGGCTTCGCCCGCTGCGTCAGGAACTCATGCGGCGTCCGGGGCAAACTTCTGCCAGGCCGCCTCCCGCCTGGCAGCCCAGCCGCAAAGGGTGCCGCGCCGGCCAAGCTCTGCCAGCAGTTCCGCGAGCCTGTATCCCGGGTGGCCCTGCAAGGCCTGACGGTAGAGCGCGTCGGCGTAGGAGCCGCGGCCACGGCACCATTCGATCCAGCCCCGCGCCGTCACGGCGGCTGCCGTTGCCTCCCCGTCACCAAGACGGCCGAGCCGTTCCAGGACCCGCTCGAGCCCGACCATCAGGGTCCAGTCCGGAACCGACGGCGCCAGTCCGAGCAGGACTTCCCCGTAACCGGGAACAGCTCCGGCTGCAGGCACGGTGCCGGCGGCGGACCCGCCGCTGCCGGGTGCCACCGGCAGGGGCATCCGCGGAGCGGTCCTGGACCGGGAAGCGGGGCCGGACATTGGACCCGGCAGGGGGCTGGGCGTCGGTCGGGGCCGTGAGGCGGGCGTGTTATCGGGGAAAGCGGCGGACCCGGGGTCTGGGTCGAAGATACCGAAGTCCTCGGCGCCGCGTTCGGCCGCGGACCGTCCGGCGGCCGCCATCACCAGGACCGCATCCCGCCATGACGGAATGCACAGGCTGGCCCGCAGGTAGCCGGCGAGTTCCGGTGAGAGCTGAAGCGGCCGGCCAATGGTCCAGGGATCGGGCGTCCCGGAGCCGGTGGTCCCGGCGTCGGTGCCGGCGTCGGGCGTCCCGGAGCCGGTGGTTCCGGCGTCGGTGGTTCCGGCGTCGGTGGTTCCGGCGTCGGGGACGGCACCCCTAGCCACGTCACCCGGGGTGGGGACCGGAAGGCACTCCCGGCCAATGGCGGCGTGCATGGCGATCGTCCAGACATCGAGGACCTGGTCGAATTGGGCCCGGTCCCGCCGTCGCGGGGAGAATTGCTCCGCCCAGCCGCACTCGGCGAGGCTTACCGCGGGGTCCACTGGCAGCGGCGCCGGGGTGGTCCCCTGGGCGCCGGGGACCGCGCCGACGCTGCTGCCGCGGTAGACCATCTCGGCGTTGAGCCTGCTGTTCCTGATCTGCTCGACCGGACGGCCGGGCATCCCACAGCAGTCCGGGTCGCTGCAGTGCGCGTTGCGCCAGAACTCAGTACCGATAATCCAGGCATCCCTCAAGGGCAATCCGGCTGCCTCAAGGGCAAGCTCGAGTTCTTTGAGCAGGTCCGCCCACGCATGGCCGTCGCCGGCGCTGTCCGTCTCCGTGTCGGCGTCGGCGTCGGCGTCAGTGAAGAAGGCCAGCAGCGAACCGTCGGCCGCGTCGTCCGCCTGCAGATAGGCCACGACATTTCGTGCGAAACCGGCCAGCATGTCGCTCCGGCCTGAGCCGCCTCCGGGCACGGGGAGGTCGACCCGCAAGGTGGCTCCGAGACGTTTGCCCTGCAAGGTCATGGCCACGAGGCTGTTTTCCGGCCAGTAGCCGAGGGAGTGCGGGATGAAGCCCAGGATGTCTTCGGGGCCGGTGATTCTCAGGTGATCGGGAGCTGTCATAAGCCCAGCTTCGCGGCGGCCGCGTCCCCGGCGACAGTACCGGGTTGCGCTATGTGGATAAACGAGGGTGGATAGCCGACCGGGGATAGCCGTCCGTGGAGAAGCAACAGTGACTGGACGCACAAGGCACGAACGCGTGATGACAATCGCCGGCAGACGGAGCCCATACCGGCCAACAGCTGGTTCAGGGCGTGCGGCGGCGCTCCGCGACCAGCCTGCGCTGCTCGGCCAGGGACTTGAGCAGCGGCGGAACCATGACTCCCTGGGCCGCCATCTGGCGCCGGACCTTCCGCCGGGTCACCACGATGGCTCCTGCTCCCCCGGCCAGCAGCAGGAACTGCACGCTCAGGGCCACGCGGAACGGATCCAGGCCGTAGAGCTCCCCCTGCGAGAACCCGGTGGCATGCAGGACGTCGAGTACCAGCCCGATCAGGTAAATGGACACGAGCGCGGCGATGAAGCCGCCCACGTTGACGATCCCGGTGGCGGTGCCGAGCCGGTGGGCCGGGTTGAAGGTCCGGGCGAAATCGAAGCCGATCATGGAACCGGGGCCGCCGACGGCGAGGGTCACCACCAGCGCAGCCAGGAGCCAGAGCGGCGCGCGTCCCGGCACCAGCAGAACCGCCGCCCAGGCGGCAGCGGTGCATCCGGAAATGAACAGCACCATAGTGGAGCGCCGCAGCGGATGCCGGGCAACGAATCGGCCCATCAGGGGTCCGGCGGCGATGGCGCCGGCGACGTACAGCGCCATGAGGGCCGAGACCGTGCCGCGGTCCAGTCCCTCGGCGGAAATCAGGAAAGGGTAGCCCCACGTCATGGCAAAAACGGTGCCGCTGAACTGGACGGTGAAGTGGCTCCACAGCCCGAGCCGGGTCCCGGGTTGCCGCCAGGCGTGTCCCAGCGAAATGCCGGTGGCGCGCAGCCCCTGGGACTGTGCCGGTGCGGAGTGCCCGGGCGGAAGGTCCTGGAGCAGGATCAGCACCAGCACGACGGCGAGGCCGGACATCGCGGCGAGCGTCAGGAAGGCGGGAGTCCACCCCGCGGAGTGCAGGATCATGGCGAACGGCACCACGCTGAAGAGCTGGCCGAGCTGGCCGGACATGCCGGTCAGCTGCGTCAGGAGGGGGACGCGCCCCGGGGCGAACCAGAGCGGGATGAGCCGGATGACGGAAATAAACGTCATGGCGTCACCGGCGCCCACCAGGACACGTCCCAGGACTCCGCCGGGAATGTTGTCGGCAAACGCCAGCTGAAGCTGGCCGAGTCCCATCAGGACACCACCGCCCGCGAGCATCGCGCGGGAGCCGAACCGGTCCACCAGAATGCCCACGGGAATCTGCAGCGCCGCATAAACCAGCAGCTGCAGCACGGTGAAGAAGGAGATCTCCGCGGCACTGGCGTGGAAGCGTTCCGTTGCCTCCAGGCCGACCACCCCGAAGGAGGTCCGTTGGCTGACCGCCACGAGATAGGCGAAGATCCCGACGATCCAGATCAGCCAGGCGCGGGGAGAGGTCACTCCCCCATTATGCCCGGCTTAGGATAAATAGTATTTATTCGCCGGGTTCTTTACGGGCCAGGTACGCCTCGACGGCGGCACCAAGAGCGTCGGCGTTGGGCAGCTGGTCGTTCTCGTCTGCCAGCAGCGACCTCCGGACCGTCCCCTCGGCCTTTTCGTCGTACCGGGCCTCCAGCCGTGAGACCACCTGCTGGACCTCCTCGGATGCCTCGATCTGCTCGGCAATCTGCCGGCCCACCTCGCGTCCCGCCTCGCGCAGACGGTCGGTCGGCAGCATGAGCGACGTTGCCGCGCCCAGGTACTCGAGCCCGGCGACGGCGGCTGTGGGGTATTCGGCTTCGGCCAGGTAGTGCGGCACATGGATCACATAGCCGGCGATGTTCCGGCCGGCCTCCGTCAGCCGCAGCTCCAGGATGTGGCCCACCGCGGCCGGCACCTCCACTGTGGGCTTCCAGACAGAGATTCCCTCGATCAGCTCCGGCCGGTTGCCGTGCACGGTCACACCGACCGGCCGGGTGTGGGGAACGGGCATCGGGATCGAATGGATCCAGGTGACGAGGTTGACGTCGAGCTCCTCGACGAGGCCGACGACGGCGCGCGCGAAGCGCTCCCATTGCAGGTCCGGCTCGAACCCGGCAAGGAGCAGGAACGGGCTGCCCAGTCCGTCGACCAGCCGGTAGAGGGCCAGGCTCGGTGCCTGGTAGTCCTGCAGGTGGTCCTCGACGAAGCTGACCTGCGGGCGCCGGGACCGGTAGTCGATCAGCTGGTCGGCGTCGAACTCGGCGATCATCTCGGCATCGAGCGTGTCCAGCAGTTCTGCGGTGATCTGCCGGACCACGTGGCCCGCGTCGGCGAAGCCGGTGAACCCCATGACGAGGTTGAGTCCGCGCAGTTCGGTGCTGGAGAACAGCGCGTCATCACGGATATAGAGCGACTGGGGATCCAGCAAAGAGCCGGAAATCCGTTCAATCACGGCGTGTTCCTTTCACGATGGCGGCGGTGGGAGAAGCGGGGCGCAATCCGCCATTCGGGCGGTGCCTGGCGGAACGGCCAGTCAGGCAGATCCTCCCGGCCAGTCCCATGGAGCACTCACCGCTCCGCAGCGTCTCTACCAATACAACGCCCCGGCACCCGGGCTAATTCCTGCCCGGTGTGTGCTCCAGCTCTCATTCGATTGAATTTCCGCACGGTCGAGAGACTACGATCGGTGATGGCCCTAGGGCCTGTTTTGCAGACACCGGGTTGCGTCCCAAACCGACGGCGCCCCGGGATCCGTGGCAGGACGCCAAACATGCAGTTCCTGCCGAATATCACCGAGAACCATCACAGAGAATTGAGGACTGTCCTCGTGGTCAAGAATAGTGAAGTCAAACTTAGTGCAGTCGCAGGGGATTTGAAGAAGTCCCCCAGCGATGCCCTCGTCATCGGCGTCGGACAGGGTCCTGACGGCCCCGTTCTGCTCGACAATCCGCTGACGGCCAAGGCCGCGGAGGCCCTGGCGGAATCACTGAGCGTTCTTGGCATCACCGGCGCGGCGGACCAGGCTCACCGGCTGCCCGGCCTGCCCGAGGCGGGAGCGACCATCCTGCTGCTCGCCGGCGTCGGCAAGCTTTCCGCCACGAAGCCGCTCTCCGAGGAGGCACTGCGCCGTGCCGCCGGCTCGGCCGTCCGCCAGCTGGCCGGCGTCGCCACCGTCACCCTGGCCCTGCCCACGACCACCCTGGCCGAGGTCGCGGCGGTCGCCGAGGGCGCCGCGATGGGCGCCTACTCCTACACGGAGTTCCGGTCCTCCAAGGACGGGCTCAAGGACCCGGTGAAGAACGTCATCATCCGCACCGACTTCGCCACGGACAAGGCGCTGGCGCCGGTCCTGAACCGGGCATCCCTGATCGGCACGGCCGTGAACGCGACCCGCACGCTGGTCAACCAGCCGCCGAGCCACCTCTACCCCGAGTCCTTTGCCGACGCCGCCAAGGAACTGTCCAAGGGCCTGCCGGTGAAGGTGACCGTCTGGGACGAGAAGCGTCTTGAGAAGGAGGGATTCGGCGGCATCCTCGGCGTCGGCAAGGGCTCCACCCGGCAGCCGCGCCTCGTAAAGGTCGAATACGCCCCGGCGAAGGCCACGGCCAAGATCGCCCTCGTGGGCAAGGGCATCACCTTTGACACGGGCGGCATCTCCATCAAGCCGGCCCTGGGCATGGGCGACATGAAGTCCGACATGGCGGGTGCCGCCGTCGTCCTCAACACCGTCCTGGCCCTCGCGGGCCTCGGGCTGCCCGTCAAGGCGACCGCGTGGCTCTGCATCGCCGAGAACATGCCCTCCGGCGCTGCACAGCGCCCGGCGGACGTCCTGACGATGTTCGGCGGCAAGACCGTCGAGGTCCTCAACACCGACGCCGAGGGTCGCCTGGTCATGGCCGATGGCATCGTCGCCGCCAGCCAGGAATTCCCGGACGCCATCATCGACGTCGCAACCCTCACCGGCGCCCAGCTCATTGCCCTGGGCGACCGCACCGCCGGCGTGATGGGTTCCGACTCCCTCACCGGCGCCATCAAGACCGCCGCGGACCGGGCCGGCGAGCTCGTCTGGCCCATGCCGCTGCCGGAAGAACTCCGGGCCAGCCTCGACTCCCAGGTCGCCGACATCGCCAACATTGGCGAACGCCACGGCGGCATGATGACCGCGGCCGTCTTCCTGCGCGAGTTCGTCGGCAAGGGCAAGGACGGGGAACAGATCCCGTGGGCGCACATCGACATCGCCGGCCCGTCGTTCAATAACGGCAGCCCCTACGGCTACAACCACAAACAGGGCACGGGCAGCACCGTCCGCACCCTGGTGGCCTACGTCGAGGACATCCTCGCCAAGACCGTCTAGCGCGCATCGCGGCTTTGTGGCCGGGGCGGCGACGCCTTCCCGGCCACAAAGGCGCGTGACACTGGACACAAGCGCTCCACAAACGCCATGGCAAGGTGGAGCATGTATTAGTGGTTCGCTAAGGTAAACCTTGTTTCCCAGAAGCAGACCCCAATGTAGTAGTCACAAATGAAAGGGAACCGGCCGGCTGGCACAATCACAGCAGACAGGTTCCAAGACCAGATGATGCGTACTCTCGTGTCATCGTTCACGCGAGGGAGCGTTTTAGTGGCCGATCAGGCAACTGCGCAAGAATTCGACATCCTGGTACTCGGCGGCGGCAGCGGCGGCTACGCCACCGCACTGCGTGCTGTCCAGCTTGGCCTCACCGTCGGCCTCATCGAAAAGGGCAAGCTCGGCGGCACCTGCCTGCACAACGGCTGTATCCCCACCAAGGCCCTGCTGCACTCGGCAGAGCTGGCGGACCACGCCCGCGACTCGGCCAAGTACGGCGTCAACGTGACCCTTGACAGCATCGACATCACGGCTGTCAACGCTTACAAGGACGGCATCATTGCCGGCAAGTTCAAGGGCCTGCAGGGTCTGATCAAGGGCAAGAAGGGCATCACCGTCATTGAGGGTGAGGGCAAGCTTCAGGGCACCGACACCGTCGTCGTGAATGGCACCGCGTACAAGGGCAAGAACATTGTCCTCGCGACCGGCTCGTACTCCCGCACCCTGCCGGGCCTGGAAATCGGCGGCAAGGTCATCACCTCCGACGAAGCCCTGACCATGGATTACATCCCCAAGAGCGCGATCATCCTGGGCGGCGGCGTGATCGGCGTCGAGTTCGCTTCGGTCTGGAAGTCGTTCGGCGTCGACGTCACGATCGTCGAAGGCCTCCCGTCGCTGGTTCCGAACGAGGACGCCACGATCGTCAAGGCCTTTGAGCGCGCCTTCAAGAAGCGCGGCATCAAGTTCTCCACCGGTGTCTTCTTCCAGGGCGTCGAGCAGAACGACGACGGCGTCAAGGTCACCCTCGTGGACGGCAAGACCTTCGAGGCCGACCTCCTGCTCGTCGCCGTCGGCCGCGGCCCCGTCACGGCGAACCTTGGCTACGAAGAGGCCGGGATCACGATCGACCGCGGCTTCGTCATCACCAACGAGCGCCTCCACACCGGCGTCGGCAACATCTTCGCCGTCGGCGACATCGTCCCCGGCGTGCAGCTCGCGCACCGCGGCTACCAGCAGGGCATCTTCGTCGCCGAAGAGATCGCTGGCCTGAAGCCGGTCATCGTCGAGGACGTCAACATCCCCAAGGTCACCTACTCCGAACCCGAGATCGCCACCGTCGGCTACAGCGAGAAGGCCGCCAAGGAGAAGTTCGGCGAGGACCAGATCCAGACCCAGGAATACAACCTGGCCGGCAACGGCAAGAGCTCCATCCTGGGCACGTCCGGCCTGGTCAAGCTGGTCCGCCAGAAGGACGGCCCCGTCGTCGGCGTCCACATGATCGGCGCCCGCATGGGCGAGCAGATCGGTGAAGCACAGCTGATTGTGAACTGGGAAGCCTACCCGGAGGACGTGGCCCAGCTGGTCCACGCCCACCCCACCCAGAACGAATCCCTGGGCGAGGCGCATCTGGCGCTGGCGGGCAAGCCCCTCCACGGCTAGCAGCTCCGCCCGCACCACCGCATGAACTCAGAGCTTGGTGCACCCGGCCCGAAAAGCCGGGTGCACTAAGCTCGACCAAGGCAGCAATCATCCGCACTAAAGATCAATAAGGAGAACGGGGACGACATGTCTGAATCCGTTAACTTGCCCGCCCTCGGTGAGAGCGTCACCGAAGGAACCGTCACCCGCTGGCTCAAGCAGGTCGGTGACCGGGTAGAGGTGGACGAGCCGCTGCTCGAAGTCTCCACCGACAAAGTAGACACCGAGATCCCCTCTCCGATCGCCGGCGTGATCGAGGAAATCCTCGTCGCCGAGGACGAGACCGCTGAAGTTGGCGCCCCGCTGGTCCGCATCGGCTCCGGCGACGCCGCCCCGGCCCCGGCCGCGGCAGAGGCTCCGGCCGCGGCCGCCGAAGAGGCACCGGCTCCCGCCGCAGCGGCGCCGGCCGCAGAAGAGGCTCCCGCGGAGGCTCCGGCCGCCGAGGCCCCTGCCGCCGCTCCGGAATCTGCTCCGGCAGGTGAAGGACACGACGTCACGCTGCCTGCCCTGGGCGAAAGCGTCACCGAAGGCACTGTGACCCGCTGGCTGAAGAGCATCGGCGACACCGTAGAGGTCGACGAGCCGCTGCTCGAGGTTTCCACCGACAAGGTCGACACCGAAATCCCGTCCCCGGTTGCCGGAACCCTCCTGGAAATCCGCGTCAACGAGGACGAGACGGCCGAGGTCGGCTCCGTTCTGGCCGTCATCGGTTCCGGCGCCGCGGCACCGGCAGCACCGGCGCCCGCTGCGGCCCCCAAGCAGGATGCAGCACCGGAAGCTCCCAAGCAGGAAGCAAAGGCCGCCCCCGCCCCGGCAGCAGCACCGGAGGCTCCCAAGCAGGAAGCTCCCGCAGCGGCCGCTCCGTCAGCGCCCGCCGCCCCGACTGCAGCACCCGCCGCTCCGGCAGCCCCCGCGCCTGCGGCAGCAACTGCCGCACCGGCAGAGTCCGGCTACGTCACTCCCCTGGTCCGCAAGCTGGCCAACCAGCAGGGCGTCGACATCGCGGCCCTCACCGGCACCGGCGTCGGCGGCCGCATCCGCAAGCAGGATGTGCTGGCAGCTGCCGAGGCAAAGGCAGCACCGGCCGCAGCCCCCGCCGCATCTGCGCCGGCAGCCGCCTCGACCACTGTGCCGACTTCAAGTGCTGCGTCCTCGCTGCGCGGCACCGTGCAGAAGGCCCCGCGCATCCGCCAGGTCATTGCCCGCCGCATGCGCGAGTCACTGGACATCTCCACCCAGCTGACCCAGGTCCACGAGGTCGACATGACCAAGGTTGCCAAGCTGCGCGCCAAGGCCAAGAACTCCTTCCAGGCCCAGAACGGCTCCAAGCTGACCTTCCTGCCCTTCATCGCCAAGGCTGTTGCCGAGGCCCTGAAGCAGCACCCGAAGGTCAACGCCTCCTACGACGAGGACAAGCAGGAGATCACCTACCACAACGCCGAGCACCTGGCGATTGCGGTGGACACCGACAAGGGCCTGCTGGTTCCGGTCATCTCGGACGCCGGCAACCTGAACCTGGCCGGCCTGGCCGGCAAGATTGCCGACGTCGCCGACCGCACCCGCAACGGCAAGATCGGCCCGGACGAGCTCTCCGGCGGCACCTTCAGCATCACCAACATCGGTTCGGTGGGCGCCCTGTTCGACACCCCGATCATCAACCAGCCGCAGGTTGCCATCCTCGGCACCGGCGCGATCGTCAAGCGGGCCGTAGTGGTCGCCGACGAGAACGGCGATGACTCGCTGGCCATCCGTTCGATGATGTACCTCTCCCTGACGTACGATCACCGCCTGGTCGACGGCGCCGACGCAGGACGCTTCCTGCAGACGCTGAAGGCACGCCTTGAGGAAGGCGCCTTCGAGGCCGACCTCGGACTCTAGGGTCTAGAAGCACACTGACGGCGACGGCGGTGCGGGCTCCGGTGGGAAACCACCGGGCGCCCGTGCCGCCGTCGCCGTTTTTGCTGTTCCTCCCCGGGGCCGCGGCGGGTCCTACTACGGTGCGTAGAAGACTCTGGCTACACTGATGCCATGAACATCGTCTATAACGTCATGGTCTTCCTGCACATCATCGGCGCCGCCATGATTGTCGGCATCTGGATTGGCCAGATGAAGAAGCCCACCGTCCACCCGCGCCAGTTCGACGGCGCGATGCTGCAGCTGATCACGGGCATCATCATGATGGGGCTGATCCCGGTCCTGGACATGAACGCCAACTACGCCAAGCTCGGCGTCAAGCTTGTCATCGCCCTGATCGTCGGCGTCCTGGCCTTCATTGGCCGCCGCAAGTACAAGAAGGGCGAGCCGATCAGCAAGGGCCTCGCGAACAGCGTTGGCGGCCTGGCACTGCTCAACGTTGCGATCGCGACCCTGTGGCAGTAACCGGCTGACTGCACCCGCCATGACGGCGCCGCTCCCCCGCGAGGGTGCGGCGCCGCCGTCGCTTAACTGCCACCGTTAAGCCGTCAGTCGCCGGCGATGCAGAATTCGTTGCCCTCGGGATCCTGCATCACATCCCAGTGGAAGTCGCCGATGTCATTGCCCTCCACGAACCCGGCACCGAGGGACTCGGCGCGGGCGCGCAACGCCGCAGGGTCGGGCCCATGGATGTCCAGGTGCAGGCGCCGCCTGCCCTCCGTGGGGTCCTGGACCTGCTGGAAGGCCAGCTGCGGGGCCCCTGGGCCGGCGGGCTCCAGCCAGACGAACTGCTCGAAGCGCGAGGAGACGGCCGTACCCAACAAGTCGGCCCAGAACTGCGCCAGGCGCGCGGCGTCGACGGCGTTGACCATGATCGTGGCAATACGCGCCACGGGCGCCCCTGGCACCTGCGCATCTTCGGTAACTTCCATGACGACACTGTACGGGTCACAATCCTCTGACAGCGGAACCCCCGTGCGGCGGCCGCACAGAATCCCTAGGATTGATCACGGCAGGCTCCGGCACCAGCCGGACCCCTGATTCACAACGACGTCGAGGAGTGGACATGGCTACAACACGCACCGCACACACTGTATGGAATGGCGACCTGATGACAGGCGCCGGCAACACCACGCTGGACAGCTCCGGGCTGGGCAACTTCGACGTCACCTGGAAGGCGCGCGCCGAGGCCGCCGAGGGCAAGACCAGCCCCGAGGAGCTCATTGCGGCAGCGCAC
>Ga0070669_100002655_pt1 | contig 12882 bp, 13 predicted proteins | sample KBSS53metaG_FD_64680 | JGI IMG/M metagenome (GOLD analysis project Ga0070669, IMG submission 64680) | Switchgrass rhizosphere microbial communities from Kellogg Biological Station, Michigan, USA - KBS S5-3 metaG | ecosystem: Host-associated > Plants > Roots > Rhizosphere > Soil ... | reverse complement strand
CTTGTTCCCAAATGACAGGAGTTTACAACCCGAAGACCTTCATCCTCCACGCGGCGTCGCTCCTTCAGGGTTTCCCCCATTGAGAAAAATTCTCGACTGCTGCCACCCGTAGGTGTCTGGGCCGTGTCTCAGTCCCAGTGTGACTGGTCGTCCTCTCAGACCAGCTACCCGTCAATGCCTTGGTGAGCCGTTACCTCACCAACAAGCTGATAGGCCGCGGGCTCCTCAAAAAGCGGTAGCTTGCGCCACCTTTGATTTCGAAGCGATGTCGCCTCTGATCACATGCGGTATTAATTCGCCTTTCGGCGAGCTATCCCCCACTTCTCGGTAGATTGCCCACGTGTTACGCACCCGTTCGCCACTGAATCACTTTCGGTATTGCTACCAAAAGTAATCCCGTCCGACTTGCATGTCTTATCCACGCCGCCAGCGTTCGTTCTGAGCCAGAATCAAACTCTCCGTTAAAACTTGGAGGGCGATGAATCTCAGCAGACTCACCGACCAAAGTTTGAAGCCAGTGCCGCTAAGCACCGACCGATCTGACTTTTCTACCTGAATCTTCGCTTCTGTAGCGGCGGTCTATGACCGCCGTATTTCTGCGGGATTCAGGGTTTGTCCGATCAATGAATTTTTAATTCAAAGAATTTCGACAAGTAACGCACAATTCAATTTTTGCTGACTTTGCTCTACCACATTTTGGAATTCGCTCGCCGGATTCATTACGCCGTAGCCGAATTGGCGTAGGCGGATATCCGTGTCGTGTCGCGAACTCAAAACCAAACTGTCAAAGATCACGGTTGCTTCCGGTACACGGTAAAGCCCAACCTTCGTCATTAATCTGACCAAAGTCGGCTCGACCCTGAGCCCGGAAGAACGCCAGCCGCTTGAACGCAACTGGCCCGCTTATGGCGGAATACAAAAAATATGCAAATTCGGCATTGCGTCAATGAAAATTTGCGGAAATCCTCGTGTCAATTCGGGCGAACACACGCGATTGCTCCGGGGCAGTCACTGCGGCGACCTGCTTTCGCCGCCAGCAGAAACGGGATAATCATGAATCGACACGAATGGAACACGAAATCCACCGGACATTCTGGGGAGCGCGCGCGCCTCGCGATCGGACGGTTATGCTTTAGTTTACGCGCAAATCTAGGAGTCAGTCAAAGCGAGCACGCCGGGGCGCAGACAATTCTTCGTCGAGGCGAAAACCTTTTGCGCAGAAACCGAAGCTGACGTTTAGTCGAGTATGGCCGGCTACGAGGGCGAGTCCGAACGGATATGGGACGAGTACGACTGGGAGCGTTTTCTCCAGCAACAGGATCAGAAGACTGAGCAATACATGCAATTGCTGGAAACCTACCTTGATGATCCGCAGCGCGATGAAATCATCGCCCGTGAAATGGGCTGGACCCAACTGCTCGACGCAAAGGATTGGAGCGCGGAGGTCGACGCGCTTCTCGACGAAGACGGGGACGGAGAGAGTGATTTCACCACGGACCAGACAGTGAGATCAACCGACACTTTTGAAGAGCACAGTCTGTATCGCGCCGCTTTTGGGCTCACGATCTGGATCGATCAACTCTTCGATGAAAACACTTCGCTTCAAAACGAGCCGGCGGCGGTGAAGCTGGCTACCCACTCCGCGTTGGCCAGCGCCAAGCTGGCTGCGGCCTTGAGCAACGACCATGTCGACGAAATCGGGATGACGATTGCCTATTTGAAGCGAGCCTTGAAGGCGATCACGATTTCAATGGACGCAGCGACGCAACTAACGCAGCCTTCGGAGCTGATTACTGCGGCCCAGCACTCGGTGTTGCAGCAGCGGCTCTTTCAGGTTCGCGATGGCATTATCACTCTCATGGGTGAGTATCGCAGCGAGTGGCGCCGCCGTTTTGGCTCCGAAGGCTTTCGGAGTTGAATGAAATAGGGTCGATTCCGTCCAATCATGCAAACGGAAGCGACTCTGGCTCAAGCCGATGTATCGGAATTGGACTTGGTAAGACGATGCCAGGCCGGTGACACCGAAGCATTCGACGAGTTGGTAACCCGCTACCGCACACGGGTATTCGGTATGATTTACAACATGATCCATAGCGAGCAGGACGCTTGGGACTTGGCCCAGGACAGCTTTGTGAAAGCGTGGAAATCGATCAAACGCTTTCGGGGCCAGTCCTCGTTCTATACCTGGATTTACCGGATCGTGATGAACGTCACGATCGATTGGGCGCGAAAAAAGCAGATTAAACCCGGAGGCGCCGAGTTCGATGATGCGATCCAACCAAAGGAAATCGATCCGGCATCCAAAACGGTGCCGAAAGCGGATGCATTGCCGTATGAGACGATGGAGCGGAGCGAGATTCGGGCGCGGATCGACAGGGCAATTGCGCAGCTTTCACCCGAACATCGCGCCGTAATTTTGATGAAGGAAATTGAAGAGATGCAATATCACGAAATCGCAGAAACGCTCGGGTGCTCGATTGGCACAGTGATGTCGCGGCTTTTTTATGCGCGGAAGAAATTACAAAATTTGCTGAGGGACGTTTATGAAAACATTTGAAGAAAAGTGGACTGCTTGGCTGGATGGCAGGCTCAGCGATAGAGAATTGGCTGAATTCGAAGCTTCGCTGCCGGACAAAGCTGCCGCTGAAGCAGAAAAAACGGAGGTGAAGAAACTCGGCGCGCTTTTGAAGCGCGAGCTCGGCGCGCAGGCGCTGCTGAATGAGGAGTTTTTCAACCACCAGATCCGCGAGAAAATCGCGCGAGAAAGCACCGGTGAATCTCGGAAGCGCGAGGTCGAGGTTTCTCCGTGGTGGACGATCCGTCGTCTGTTGTGGACGGGAACTGCGTCGCTCGCAGTCTTTCTGGTTATGGCGATTTTTGTCATGCGCGACAAGAATCCGGCCGAGCAGTCGCAATATCTCACGCAGATTCTAAACGCGCGCGTTGATCCGGTCGTGAGTCCAAATGCGACTATCTCAATGTTTGAGACAAAGGAAGACCAAGTAACGGTGCTTTGGACAGAGGGATTGCAGTCGTTGCCGGCAGATTACGCGGCCAAGTAAGCGCTCCATGGCTCGGTGCCTCCTCCTCTTTGTCGGCTTTGCGCTGGTGCTGAGCACCACGGCGACGGAGTTGCGCGGCTCGGAGACGGTTTGGAGCGGTCTCGTTATCGCGGAGAACGTAGCGCAGCCACAACCAATTCCACCGGAATTGACCGGAATCGAGCGCCCTTTGAAGCGACTTTTCGGCTACAACCAATTTCAAGTCATCGGCCAGTCGCGCAAAGAGCTTCAAACTGGCCAGGAAGACTGGCTTGCGACCAGCAAATTTTTTGGTCTCCACGTCGATGCGCACGGCGAGAGCAGAGCGGGTTACGTTCTCAATCTGAAACTCTACAAAGAAAAAGAGCTTCTGCTCGAGACCGATGCCAAATTGAGCAAGCGGAGTCCGCTCTTGATCAAAGGCCCGCAGGTTGGTGGGGGACAACTGCTCTTAGTTTTAGTCGTGCAGTGAACCGGAACACAGACTTGCAGTCTGTGCGGCCGGCAGAGTTGTGCTCCGCTGACTCAAACGACCGCCGACAAAGTGTCTGCTCCCTCCAAACACACGAATGTTTGTGTTCCATTCGCGTTTGCAGATGCAAACTCTCTCTCACGTCGTTTAGTGCGAAAATGCGGACGGCGCTTATTTTCGCTGGTCTATTTTTCACTATCTTCAGCGCCATCATGAACGCGGAAAAACCGTTCAACTTTGAGGAAACGCCGGGAAAACTGCCGAAAGAGGTCGTCCCAATGGAATATTCGGTTCGGATTATCCCGGACATCGGCAAGTTCACCTTGACCGGAACAGAAACAGTGAAGCTGAACGTACGCAGCCCGGTTCGTCGGCTCGTTTTGAATGCGCTCGAGCTCGAAGTCGCAGGCGCATCTATCGATGGCCAAACGCTGCCCGAGTCCGCAATCGAGATCGACCAGAAAAACGAGCTGCTCACTCTGGCGTTGCCGTCGGAACTTGCAGCGGGTGAGCATACCCTCGCGCTCAGCTTTTCCGGCAAGATCAATCAGCAAGGACAGGGCCTCTTCTACTCGCATTATCAAGAACAAGGCAGCGGCGAGAAAAAGGTCATGCTCGGTACGCAGTTTGAAGCGACCGACGCTCGCCGGTTGTTTCCTTGCTGGGACGAGCCGGTGTTTCGTGCGCGCTTTCAATTAAGCGCAGTCGTGCCGGAGAACTGGCTCGCCGTGTCGAACATGCCGGTCGAGAGCGAAAAAAAAATCGCTGGTGGAAAAGAGGTGCGCTTCGCCACGACTCCGCCAATGTCGAGTTATCTGAATGTTTTCGTCGCGGGCGAACTTGATCTCATCGAATCGCGAAGTGGACCCACGCTAATCCGTGTGATCGCAACGAAAGGCAAAGCGGAAATGGGTCGTTACGCGCTCGAATCCACGGCCCAAATTCTGCAGTATTACAACGATTATTTCGGCGTGCCTTATCCTTTGCCGAAGCTGGATCAAATCGCTCTGCCCGGCGGCTTTGGCGGCGCGATGGAAAACTGGGGCGGCATTACGTACTATGAATCCGCGCTTCTATTTGATCCGAAAAATTCCTCTGCTGAGACGAAGCAAAATATCTACGAAGTGCTCGCGCACGAAATGGCGCACCAATGGTTCGGCGACCTCGTGACCATGGCCTGGTGGGACAATCTATGGCTTAACGAAGGATTCGCCTCGTGGATGGGGACGAAATGCACGGCCCGCTTCAACCCGCAATGGGAGGTTTGGCTGCGCAGAAATTTGCCGCGCGATCCCACCAGGCGCGTTGGCATCGCGAGGGAACAAGCGATGGAAGGCGATGCCAGATCGACAACGCATTCGATTCAGCAGCCAATCGCGACCGAGGCCGAAGCCAACAGCGCCTTCGACGATATTACCTACAAAAAGGGGCAGTCGTTTCTGCGCATGCTGGAAAGTTTTCTCGGCGACGACGTCTTCCGCGACGGCATTCGGCGCTACATCGCCGCGCATAAATATTCCAACACCACCACCGCGGACTTATGGAACGCGCTTTCGGAGGCTTCGAAGAAACCGGTTGGGGAAATCGCAGCCGGTTGGACACAGCAGCCAGGATTTCCGGTCGTAAAAGTGAACCGAGGCGATGCGGGCGAGATCGCGCTCACGCAAGAGCGCTTCACAGCCAATTTCAAAAACGCTCCGCCACTGGAATGGAAGATCCCGCTGACTTACGCAGTCGTTGGAGGGGCACCTGAGACTTTGCTCATGACTGCCAAAACCGAGACTTTGCAAAACATTCCCGCAGATCGAGCGCTGAAATTGAATGTAAACGGCGCAGGAAATTATCGCGTCCGATATGACAACGTCTCGTGGAATTTGTTGCTTCAGGCTCTGCCGCATTTGGGCGTTCAAGATCGGGTTAACCTCTTGAGCGACGCGTGGGCGTTAGTGCAGGCAAATCGCGCGCCGGTCTCGCTTTATTTCGGATTAGTCGAAAAATTGCCTGCTTCGACGGAGCTCGCTGAGCGTGAACAGCTCATCAACGTGCTGGACTTCATTAATCGGCTGCTCATTGGGAGTCCGGAGCGAAAAGATTTTCAGCGCTACGCGCGCTCACTCTTGCGGCCGACATTTGAAACGCTCGGCTGGGAACCGAAAGTTGGCGAAGGCGTCGCGGCGACAAACTTGCGTGCGAGCTTAATCACTGTACTTGGCGATTTAAACGATTCGGCAATTATCGCTGGCTGTCGCGAACGTTTTCAGAAATATCTGAGTGATCCGCAGACGCTCGCGCCCGATCTGCGTCCACCGGTTCTCGCAGTGGTCGGGCGTTACGCCGATGAAAAGACTTGGAACCAACTTCACGAGCTTGGTGTGAAAACGACGAGCATTGAGGAAAAACAAAATTATTACAGCGCGCTGGCTGGCGCCATTGATCCGAAGTTGGTCAAGAAAACCCTGCCCATTGCGATCACCGATGAGCTGCCAACCAGCCGTGCCATATTTCTCGTATCGCGAGTCGCCCGCCAAAGCGAGAACCCGGATATGGCGTGGGATTTTGCGAAGGCGAACATGAAAAAACTGCTTGCGAAGACCGATGCTCTCGGCGCAACCAGATACGCGCCCAGTCTGTTTACTTTCTTCGCGGAAAATTCGCGCGCCAATGAGTTAACAGTGTACGCGAAGGCAAATCTACCTGAGACAAGCGCGCCGGAAGTCGCAAAAGCGGTCGATGAAATTCAGTTTCGGTCCAAGCTCAAAAGACGTCTCGCGTCTCAACTGAGCGCCTGGATCGAGAGGAAAGGCCGCTGATAGCCCGGGTGGCAGTCGTGGTTCTCGGAGCAAGAGCAAGAAAACAAGTAGGAATAAGAGAAGCCGCGGAACACAGATTACAAATCACTGATCACTATTCTGTTGCGGGTTGATCCACAGGCGCATCGGAATCATGGATGATTCGACGAAACCGTGTCGGCGGAAGAATTCCTGCGCCACGTTTTCTGGTCGATCGGTCAAAAGAGTAACGCGAAGAAAATTCTTCTGCTTCGCGAAATCGATTGCGTGTTGAAGAAGCTTCGAACCGTAACCCTTGCCCTGGTACTCCTTGTGAACAACCAGATCCTCGAGCAGGATGACGAAACCGCCTTCAGCCGTGCTGATGGTGAAGAGCAAATTGATCATCCCGATTATGGCACCATCGCGCCGGAGCACAAAAACGCGGCCCCGGCTGGGTTGTTCGAAAATCAGACGCAGCCCGCGAAGCTGTTTCCCTTTATCCGGGCGAAAATCGCTTTCCTGAGCAAATAATTCGCCAAGCATCACCGACAATTCGTCGAGATCGGCCTCGGTTGCTGGTTCGATTACGATGTTTTCGCCCATTTGTTGGTACCGCTTATTTCAAAAATCGACGGCCCTGGCAATGCTGAATAAAACCAGGGCATCGAGACTGCAGGCGCCCGATTGACAATGCGATGCTGATTCCTACCGTAACTGCTCTCAAGCCGACCGAGGATTTCTTGGTTTTATGAAACGGACTTACCAGCCTTCCAAACGAACACGGAAACGTCAGCACGGTTTTCGCGCCCGCATGAAAACCAAAGCTGGTCGCGCGACGCTTGCACGCCGGCGACAACGCGGTCGCAAGCGCTTGCTTCCGAAAGGCGTCGAGAAACATTACGCGCGCCATACCCAGGCGTAACTTAACGCCCCAAACACGCGATTTCGCCGGAAAATTTGTGCGTCGGCGTCGGTTTTTCTACAGGGAGAAAACCGGCAAAGTAAAATAAAAAGACGCCCTTATTCTCTGCCCCCGAGATCGACCGGCTTGGCTAGACGAAACTGCATTCGTGTTCCAACCCGAAGTTGAAAGAAGCCACCGCCGACCGAAACTCCGCGGCGGGTCGTGAAGCGGGTGTTGTCCGCTCGAAGTCCCTCCGTTGTGATGGGAACCAAGCGTTGGCCGATGGTCAGTTGTGTTACGTCGAGGATTAGCGGCTTAGATCCCAGCCCGCGTGATTTCTTTACACGGCCCACAACCCCAGTGCCGACGCGAAGCATGAGCTTGTCGTTCACGACGACGTCCCGGTAAAGCTGGGCAGCGAACTTCTTCCCCACAGGATCGGTGGACGCAATGGTTTCATTGGTCTGGACGAACAGGGTTGTTCCAGCCGGGATCGCGGCTGCGTAAACAGATTGAATTGAGATCGCGAAGCAGATTGTCAGGAAAATCGTGGTCTTGTTTTTCCTAGGCATGAGTCTTCGCGGGCCCCGGAGCCAGGCAGATATTTAATTATCCCTGCTGGCGTGGTACTTCCAAGGCTTAAATGCGTCACGTTCTCGGGACAGCAGGCTGTCGCTGTCCCAATCGTGGCAAATTTCTCTAGCCTTGCCGTTCGTCATGACCGGATCCTCATGATTTCCTCGCGCAGCTCGTGCGCGATTTCCTTGCGATCGCCAGCCCGAATTCTCGGAAGAGAAAAGGAGCACATTGACCGGATTTCGCGTTTGAAGAAAAGATTAAGCAAGTGCGGTACCAGGGTCATGTCCCGCCAGTAGCATACCTCATCGGCGACCGAACCGTCATCGAGGCCATAATCGATAGCCCCAGCGCCAACCGGACAGCGCAGTTCCACGGCTGATTCAAGCAGGGCCGACTTAAATGGCAAGACCGTCGAGCCGTCTGAACTTGTTCCTTCAGGAAACAGGACCACAAGTGAGCCGCCAGCAACTGCTTCCCGGACAAGATCGACAACATTTGCACTGGCCAACCTGCGCTCGCGATCGACAAAAATTGTGCCGGCCGCCCGAGCCAGCCATCCAAATAGAGGCCAAGCCGCGACATCCCGCTTGGCGACAAAGACGCAAGGCCGAATCGAACTGAGCACGATTATGTCGAGATAGCTAAGGTGATTACACACCAAAAGGCCGGAGTGCGGCATCGAACCGCGAGTCGTTACCCGAATACCGACAATGCGACAGGCAAACCGGCTCCAGCGACGCAGCCACGCCGTGCGCGCGTGCCGGCGGCGTGCCTGGGCGAAAAACGGAATAGTGATTGCATTCTCTACCAGAGCGCAGAGACAGAAAAATCCGACAGCGAATGCGCGCCAGGTTCCTAGAAGTGCGGTGCTCATCCTTTTAGCTAGATCGTGAGATCGAGATTGAAAATCTTAAACGGCAACCGCTGGGCGCGACGCATCTCTTCCGCGTTCTCCGCCAGTCGTGCCACGTACTTCGGGCGTCTGGTTTTCGCTGTCTCGATCAATGGTTTGCTTCGGTCAGGATGTTCAATCGTGTTCTCGGATAGTTTCACTGCCAGTGCAGTCCAGTCGGTTTGATGGCTCGCGCCGCAGCCGCTCGGACAAATACGGACCCCACCGCCTCCAGTTTCGTGCGCGCTGGGCATCGTGCTCGAGCCGTTCTTCTTCGGCAGTACTGCCTTGTAGAATCTTTGGATCCCATATTTTGTTCGTTTTTTTGAATTCCTTACGCAGCTACTCTTGTCGACGACATTGCAGCCGGGATCGGATTGGCGCTATCGCCGGCTTTAACAGCGGGCGCGAAACAGCGCGACGCTAGGAAACCGCCTCGGACTCGAGCTTGCGGTGCTCCCGTGGTCGAGTGGCGGGAGGCAAATCAGGATCGAGGAAGCCGAGGGCGTGCGGTGGCTTGATCACGCGGACCCCGGCGGCACGTTGTTGATCGACTATCTGGTCACGCAACGTCTGCATCCGGGTCCAATGGACCTTTGGCCGGAAATGATGCTCGGCGTGGTAACCGTTATAAAACCAGATCCAGTTATAGAGCTTGTCATAGCTGCTCACGCCCCACGCAATCGGCTCGTCCGGATTTCCGCCGTAATGCCGGTAGTACCCGTTCAAATAAGACAGGCAGTGGCCAAAGTACCAAAACGGCAGAAGAAAACAGATGTAACGCCAGTTCAGAATGCCCAGGATGACGAAAGTAGCAACAAACGATGCGAGTTCGAAGACTCCCCAAAACGCCTCGCGAGGATTTTTCCGTTTCAATTCCTTGAAAACGGTCTTGGGATCTTCGCGGAAGAAACTGAGGAACGTGTATGCGAGCGGACGTTCGGCTTCACCGTCCTCGCCGTGTTTATAAATCGAAATCCAATCGACAGTTTCGCCCTCGTCGTCCGGGCGGTCGGCGTTTCCCTTGTGATGCCGCATATGAATGCATTCGTAGAAAATTTGGCTAAAACCGACCGTGACCGACTCCAAGATGCTAAACAAACGATTGAGCAGCGGCGAGCGGAAATACGGATTGTGAATGAAGTTGTGGGAAATGCCGTTGATGTTCCAGGAAATGCTGACCGAATAGACGAAACCGAGAATCACCATGACCCAAAGGGGAACCCGTGGAAAAAGAAAAAACATGCCGAAGAAGTAAACGCTGTGCAGGAGGGCTGCGGTGACCGGGATCGCGTCCCACTGCGTGTGCGCAAAAATCTTTGAATTCGTCTTGGGGCGTTCGACGATTGCGAGCTCGGTTGGTGAAATCGACATTTTGGTCAGAATTATATAAGTTTACCGCCTGTGCGCGAGCCGAATATTGGACTTTAGGCCTATACCCGCGCGACTTGCTGGCTAATTGGGTTATTTCGGTGTGTGGTATCGTTGAAAGTAATAAACAATGCCGATGCTGGCCTGAAACCTCTTTGGGCTGCTACTGAGCGATTTTTCCACTGTAGCGCTGACGACGATCGGGACTTTAGAAAGACGCTTGGCAACGCCGACGCCGACCCTGTGATTCCATCGGTCGCCATTTTGAAAATCGATGGCCGTTTTGTATCTCACGTTGATCGACCAGGCCTGCGGAAAAATTAATGTAGCCGGTAACGACAGCTCAAGATAACGCTGCGGCCGAACATCATCTCTTTCGGCAACGGAATGATTGTAGTCGGCAGTGAAACTCGCACTGAGCCACTTTGAAAAGTCATAAGCGATTCCCCAACCGGCCTTTAAACGCCAGACCTTTTCAGCAAGGGTGCTATCTGAAGCAGTATCGGTGTGCAGCTCGATGCCACCGGCAGTTCGCCACGTGCTCAAACGAAACGCGGTTCCCACTCCAATCTCCGCGTCACCAACACCGCCGATCCCATTGTCATCTGATGCTTGATCAGTTCGGTAATAACTAAAGGGCAACCTGAAACGTATGCCCCAGTCTTGCGAGTCACCCGCAGGCCACCCCCATAATCCTGCTAGCGTCCAGGTCGCCTTTTCCGCACCGTCTTTGAAGTGCTCCCACTCTGAGTCCAGCGACACGTGGGTGGCGATGATGGTCTGATCGTTTAGTTGCTTCAACTGGTCTGCTTTTGTCGGATTAATCGACGGTTCAGCCGCAGCGACGCTTCCACGCGCACTCAGTAACAGAGTAAAAAACAGGAACCACTCAAAGGATTCCCAGAGAACAGGGCGCAGGTTGTTAGCAGCCACGAATTACGACAAGGATCAGAAGTTGATGTGGCAGCGCGTTTAGCTCGTGTCTTTGCCGAGGTGGGCCAACGTCTTTATCATGGGTTCGCTCGGAACTCGGACAACGCCGGCGAATGGGTAGTCGAGTTCGAGGATTATGAAAACAGCGCAGGCAACCGAGAAGGCGCCTGCAATCAGGGCGATAGTGCTTGTAGCGTTAGCCGGCGCCATCAGGCTAAAGCCCAGGAAGATTACCACAAGCCAGATCATCAACGCGATCAGCAACGGCTTTGACACCGACGGAACCGCTTGCGCTTGCAGCAGCGCCCGAATCTCGGCGAGTTGCATCATGAGAGTTGCTGCCTCGGTCTTAAGAGCACGTTGCGCGTCGTCGCGCGGGGCGAGGTGACTAATCGGCTCGTAAACGGCGTCCCCCATGTGTGGGTTCGGATCTAATTGGACGGGGCCACGTCGCTCCGCCGGCCATGTGCGGCGGACTCCGTCAGCGGTCGCGTCGCGGAGCGCGCGCCGCGCCTCGGCCGTTTCCGGTCCGTAAAGCGCCAACACACGATCGAGCAAGGCGACTTTCGCTGCCATCTGGATCACTTCGGTTCGGGTGGTCTCGAAGGCGCCTTTGGCTGAACTGATGAGCAGCCCCAGAAGTATGGCGGTCATGGTCCCGACAAGACCCAGCGCGAGTTTGATTGCGTCTTTAGACTCAGCGCTCAAATGCTCCTCTGGAAGGAGCCGACGCAGACGTCCCCCCAGCAGCGTGACACCGACGAGGACGACGAACAAAATCAGGGCGACAGTATTTATAATCATTATGGCATCTTCGAATACCTAGCCGGTAACTCGCTTGCGAGATACCGCCCTTGAGGTCTCGCTGAATCAAATTACAAGAACCTGGTGTTGCGTTCGTCAAGACGAATGTTGCGCCCTGGTTCGATTTGGACTGTCCGCTTCTCGTTGCTTTCCGATGGGTTCACACACCGGACGGCTATCGCCCTGATGCATTGGAGGGAAGCGCGAAAGGCAGACCTTCGCGGATCAGTTTTGAAAAATCAGGAGAATCGTTGGCTGCGCGGGCGCGCGCGTCGATCAGGCTTCGCGCTTTTAGCTCGGCAAAGGGAAGCCCGCCAGTGACGATGGCATCGCGCTCATACAACAGTTCGTCGCCTTTGCCATTGAGCAGGATGCGCCAATCCCATGGGACACGCTCATTGGGCGGATGCTGGGTGCGAATGCTCGTGGTGCAGTTGGTGGTGATGGCATTATACCAGCGCGGTTTGTTCCGCAGAGCGTTGAGCGAATGGATGTATTCAAGAAAACGTTCGCGCGCGCGCGCTGGCGAAACCGTCGTGCGATAAAGATAGACATCCTCCTTGCGGTAATTTGTGCGCAGACGGATCACGTCGCGCTCATCGGCGACGATGTAGATGAGTTCGAACTGACGGTAGAGCCCGCCGATAGTTGAGTAGGTTTGGCCAAGCTTCTTGCGCACCTCGATCGAGAAGCACAGCGGCGGCGCGTCAGCAAATTGGAAGCTGACGATGGGATGCGCGATCCAGGGCGAGCCCCAGTAATTGATCGCGAGGTCGATGCCGGTGATCTGCGAGATGCGCACCGTGCGCGTTTCCCAATGCGGCGTGTAGTCGGTTTCAGTCCGGTAGTCGCAGTTGCGCACGTTGTGCAAGGTGACTTCGTCGCCTTGAATGTCGGCCCACGCTTTCTGGGCGATGTCGAGTTGCCAGTCGCTATCGTTGGTCGGAGAAAGCGTCAACCACCAGGCAAGCACGCCGCCGAAAAGCAGCGCAATGACGCCTACTTTGCGCCAGAACGGCCTAACGAATAGGAGAACGCTGGCAAATGCCACCCCCAAGAGTCCCGCTACAACCTTATTTGCATTGCCGAACGGAGTGTCAAACCAGACGGCGCCA
>Ga0070669_100002638_pt1 | contig 12951 bp, 9 predicted proteins | sample KBSS53metaG_FD_64680 | JGI IMG/M metagenome (GOLD analysis project Ga0070669, IMG submission 64680) | Switchgrass rhizosphere microbial communities from Kellogg Biological Station, Michigan, USA - KBS S5-3 metaG | ecosystem: Host-associated > Plants > Roots > Rhizosphere > Soil ... | reverse complement strand
GAACCTGCTGACCAACCCCGTGCTCGATCCGTTCGGGAAGATCCCCGAGTTCAAGTACTGCGCAGTCAAGGTAACGCCCGGCGGCGAGGTACCGGAGCGTATGAGCTTCGGGGGTGGGAGTATTCTCGCTGAGACGATGTCAACGGCGACTCGTACCTGAAGTCCGGCATCGGCCGGACCATCCCCATGAATCCGACACACCGAGGCACCGAGGCACAGAGACTAAGAAAGGGATTTCTCGGTGCCCACTAGCAAGTCTCGCTCACCTCACGATGTCCGGATGCAGGGCTTTGCACGCCGGCACACGGTGCAGGCGGCGCTCACCTGGCTCGACGCACAGGTGACGCAGCTCGATGCCGAGGACGTTCCAATCCGCGCAGCTGGCGGCCGCGTCCTTTCCTCTCCGATTACCAGCGCGATCGACATCCCGGGATTCGATCGCGCCACGATGGACGGTTACGCAGTCATCGCCCAGTCCACCGAAGGCGCGACGCCGTATAACCGGATCCCTCTGAACGTTGTCGGCGACGCGCTGCCTGGCGCGCCCTTTCTGCGACAGCTGGCACCCGGAGAAGCGGTCCGCATCATGACAGGCGCACCGATGCCCGACGGAAGCGACGCCGTGCTGCCCGCCGAGTTCGTCGAGGCTTGTCGAGACGGGTCTTCCACTTCCGCTGAAGCTACGGTGGACAGGTTAGACCCGCCGACTCTGGATCAACCATGCGGCGTGCTCGCGCTCTCAACGGTGTCTCCGGGTAAGAACGTCGGTCGACGCGGTGAGGACATCGTCGCGGGCACCACCGTGCTGGAAGCAGGACGCCTGTTGCGCCCGCAGGATCTTGGCGTGATGAGCTCCATCGGCCTCGGCACAGCCCGCTGCATTCGCCACCCGCGTGTGCGGCTCGTGATCACGGGCAACGAGCTCCTGCCATCCGGCTCCGCGCCACATGGCTTCCACATCACCGATGCGAATGGCCCGATGCTCGCCGCGCTCGCGGAACGTGACGGAGCGATCGTCGATTTTCCCGGTCTGGTTCGCGACGAGGCCGACGCGGTTCTCGCCGCATTGCAGGCCGATGCCGACATCGTCATCGTGTCTGGTGGGTCGAGTGTCGGGATCGAAGACCTCGCTCCAATGCTCGTCGCGCGACATGGCGAGCTCGCGGTCCACGGCATCGCCATGCGTCCCAGCAGTCCCACCGGCTTTGGCCGAATCGGCAATCGGCTGATCTTCCTGCTTCCCGGCAACCCCGTGTCGGCGCTATGCGCCTACGATTTCTTCGCCGGCCGCGCCATTCGCGGGCTCGGTGGACGGCCGGCGCAGTGGCCGTATCGCGCGGTGCGCGCCAGACTCGCCCGCAAGATCAGCTCCCCGATCGGGCGCGTGGATTACGCGCGCGTGCGGCTCGAGGATGGCCACGTGGAGCCGCTATCGATCGCCGGCGCCTCGGTACTGTCGTCGACAACGAGAGCAGATGGCTTCGTGATCGTGGGTGACGACAGCGAAGGCTTCCCGGCTGGAGCTGAAGTCGAGGTCTGGCTGTATGCGTGAATCTCCCTTCGCCCAGGGCGCCGGCGTCCCAGGTCAGGAGCAGTTCCTCAACGTCCTCGATCGCGATGAGGCCGAGCGGCGCTTCCGCGCGGCGATCGATATGAAACCGCGCGGTGTCGACCGCGTAGCGCTCGAGGACGCCCTGGGCCGCGAGCTTGCGGAGGACGTGCTCGCTCCCGTCGACGTCCCGTCATTCGATCGCTCGAACGTCGATGGCTTTGCCGTGATCGCAGAGGACACCTTCGGCGCGTCAGAAGAAGTCCCGCGCTGCGTACGTCTCGCCGGCGAGGTGATCCACACGGGTGTCGTGCCGAGGACGGTCGTTCGGCGAGGTGAAGCGATGGCCATCGCGACTGGCGGCATGATGCCGCGTGGCGCCGACGCGGTGGTGATGGTCGAGCACGCGGATGTACGCCGGAGCGAGAACGCCGACGGCGGAGTGTCCGGCTTCAGTAATGCAGGGTCCGGCGTCAGCAACGTAGTGTCCGGCTTGAGCCGGACCGGTATCGCGGGACACGAACTCAGGATCGGCCGTGCTGTCACCGCGGGCAGTGGCGTCTCATTCGCAGGAACAGACATCACGCGGGGAGAAACCGTGCTGCGGCTCGGACGGACCTTGACGAGCCGCGACACCGGTGTTCTCGCCGCCATTGGCGTGGCGACAGTCGACGTCTGGCGCAAGCCGATCGTGGCCATCATCTCGACCGGCGACGAGATCATCGCGCCCGGTCAGCCGATGCAACCGGGTCGCATCTACGACTCGAATGCCCAGGTGCTTGCAGACGCCGTACGCGAGCTCGGTGGCGACCCGCGCCGCCTCGGCATCGTCCCGGATGATGTGGATGCGCTGAGAGCGTCGCTTCGCGACGCGCTCGCGATCGCCGACATCGTGCTGCTGTCCGGAGGTACCAGCAAGGGCGCCGGCGATGTCTCGTACCGTGTCGTCGCCGAACTCACCGATCCGGGCATCGTCGCTCACGGCGTGGCACTCAAGCCCGGCAAGCCGATCTGTCTGGCCGCGACACAAGGACGTCCGGTCGTCGTCCTACCCGGCTTCCCGACGTCCGCGATCTTCACGTTTCACGAATTCGTAGCGCCAGTGATCTCGGCGATGGCGGGCCGGACTCACGAACAGCGGGGTACTGTCGACGCACGACTCGCGGTGCGCGTGAACAGCGAGATCGGCCGAACTGAGTATCTCCTCGTCGGGCTGGTGGAAACGCCTGACGCTCCCGGTCCGGCTGAAGCCGGACACTACGACCAGACCAACACAGTGTCCGGCTTTAGCCGGACCGAACCATCTCTTGTCGCGTATCCAATGGGCCAGGGCTCCGGCAGCGTGACCACATTCAGCCGCGCCGACGGCTTCACCACCATCGGCCGTCACGAAGAAATCGTTCCCGCCGGAACGATCGTGACCGTAAAGCTGCTCGACCGCCAACTGCAGCTTGCCGACCTCGTGGTGATCGGCAGTCACTGCATCGGGCTCGATTACCTGCTCGGCGAATTGGAACAACGCGGCGTGCGGTCGAAGTTTCTCGCCGTCGGGAGCATGGCGGGGCTCGAAGCAGCCAGGCGGGGAGAGTGCGATATCGCCGGGATTCATCTGCTCGATCCGAAGACCGGGGAGTACAACCGTCCGTTCCTCACGCCGTCAATTGATCTGATCCCTGGCTATGGCAGGCTGCAGGGAATCGTCTTCAGGGATGGGGATCCTCGCTTTGAAGGACGAGCCCTCGACGATGCGATCGCTGTCGCAATCTCGGATGCATCGTGCGTGATGGTGAACCGGAACCAGGGAAGCGGCACGCGAGCGCTGATCGATCGCCTGCTCGGCGGTGTGAAACCGCCCGGATACGCAGTTCAGCCGCGCAATCACAACGCCGTCGCCGCAGCAATCGTGCAAGGGCGGGCGGACTGGGGCGTCACACTCGACACGATCGCCCGCGCCGCCGGCCTCGGCTTCATCCCCGTCCAGCACGAACACTACGACTTCGTCGTACCGAAAGCACGAGCGCAGCGCCCCGGCGTCAGAACATTCCGGGCGTGGCTCGACGATCCCGCGACGCGCGAGCGGCTCGCACGTCTCGGGATGAAGGTATGACGCGGCGACTACTTCGACGACGCAACGGTCAGCTGGTTATTGATTGTGTAGCCCTTAGCATGGTCTCGCGCAATCGCTTCCGCAGTGGTTTTCTGCTGCGCGGACGGCACACTGCCCTTCAGCACAACAGTCTTCGTGCTGGAAGAGGTGTCAACGTTGATGTTGCTGGCATCGACGCGACCATCGGCGATCAGGGCTGATTTCACGTCCACGGTGTTGGTCGCGGCCGCTGTCTTCTCGACGGCCTTCTCGGTGTCCTTCTGCGCGCCCTTCACCGTGTTCGCACATGCGCCGCTCAACGCTGCAACAAGGAACAAAGCACAGAGACTCGTATAGGTTCTGCTCACGTTCATTCTCCTGTAAGCGGGTGTAGTGCACGGCCGGTGCCATGTTCGCGGCCACGGCTGAGCGGCGATCGCGCCGTTTCAGGCGTCACCTGACAATCGCTGACCTCGACGTTGCGCCAAATTACAATGCCTCAGGTGAGCCTCTCTGAAAGCCGCGCTGTTGCGGGTGTCGTGCTCTGCGGTGGCAAGTCGACACGCATGGGCACCTCCAAGGCAATGCTGCCGTTCGGACCAGAGACGATGTTGCAGCGGGTGGTCCGGATTCTCCGTGAGGTCGTTTCGCCGATCGTGGTTGTGGCTGCCGTCGATCAGGAACTGCCGCCGCTGCCTGAAGGTGTGATACTCGCGCGCGATGAGAACGAGGGGCGCGGTCCGCTCGAGGCGCTTCGCGCGGGCCTCAAAGCGCTACCGGCCGATGTCGATGCCGCTTACGTGACGAGCTGCGATGTGCCCCTTCTCGTGCCGGGCTTCGTGAATCAGATGATCGATCTGGCGAGTGGCTATGACATTGCCGTGATGGAGATCGACGGCTTCACGCATCCACTCTCCGCTGTCTACCGTCGTTCGACATTGGCGCTCGTCGAGGATCTGCTTGCGAACAATCGTCTGCGGCCGGTGTTTCTCTTTGATGCGGTGAAGACGCGGCGCGTCCGTCCTGAGGAGATGACTGCCGACCCTGACCTGCGTACGCTGCGCAATCTCAACACGCGCGCAGACTACGAACAGGCGCTCTCGGAAGCGCAGCTCGATTCCGATTGATGACTGTGACCTACCTATTAATGGGTATCACCTTGCCTCCCTCGTTCAGGTGAGAGGCGCTGTCGTGCGACCATCGTTATAATCGCGTCGAGTCAGCACTCGTGAAATACGCGATCGCGCTGATCGTTGCCTGGACAATAGCGGTCGCCGCCGGAACCACCGCCGCCCGCGCGCAGTCGTCCCGCAACGCCAGTCCCAGTCCCGACCTGTCCGCCCACAAAGCGGTGCTCCAGCAGTACTGCATGGGCTGCCATAACAGCCGCAATCGAACGGCAGACCTGGCGCTCGATACCGTCGATCTTAACGACGCCGCGGCCCATCCTGAAATCTGGGAGAAGGTCGTCCGCAAATTGCGCACCGGGGCAATGCCGCCGGCAGGGATGCCTCGACCCAGTGATACCACCTATGAGTCGCTGGCGTCGGGACTCGAAGCGGCGCTGGACGCAGCGGCGGTCGCGCGGCCGCAGCCTGGAGCGCCGTGGCTCCATCGCCTGAATCGAAGCGAATATGTCAACGCGGTTCGCGACCTGCTCGCGCTCGACATCGATGCGGCATCGCTGCTGCCGGCCGACGATGCGGCAGCAGGATTCGACAATAACGCCGGGCTGCTCGGTGTCTCGCCCACGCTGCTCGAGCGATATCTGTCGGCCGCCGCCAAAATCAGCGCGCTCGCCGTCGGCGACGCCACCCTTCTCGGTCCAACCTCGCAGACCTATGTCGTGCGTGGTGATGTATCCCAGGACGCGCACATCGATGGCTTGCCGCTTGGCACGCGTGGCGGCGTGGCCGCACACCATACGTTTCCACTGAACGGGCAATACGTCGTCCAGGCCGAGTTGCTGCAAACCAATCTCGGGGCCGTGCGCGGGCTGCTCGAACCGCACGTCATCGAGTTCTCGGTGGATGGCGCACGCGTGTTCCAGACCACGGTTGGTGGCGACGCCGACAATGCGATGTCTGCGGCGAATGCGGCAGATATCATCAAGTCACTCGATGAGCGGTTGACGACGCGCGTGACGATCGGGGCGGGGCCCCATGTGATCGCGGCCGCCTTTCTGAAGCGAACCTCCGCGCAGGGAGGATCGAAGATTCAACCATTTCTCCGGACGACGCTCGACGCCGGCGACCATACGGGCCTGCCGCACGTGGCCAGCCTGACAATCATCGGACCCTTCGACGCGACCGGCGCGGGCGACACTCCCAGTCGCCGGAAGATCTTTGCCTGCAGGCCTGCCACCGCTTCGGATCTGGCGTGCGCGAACAAGATCCTGTTCACGTTGGGCTCGCATGCGTATCGCCGCCCGATGACAAGAGCGGAAACCGATCGTTTGATGACGCTCTATCGCGAGGGCCGTCAACAAGGCACCTTCGAGACCGGCATCGAGTTCGGATTGCGCGGCATCCTCGCCAATCCGAAGTTCGTGTTTCGCGCGGAACGCGATCCCATCAACGTGGCGCCCGGGTCGACCTACCGCATCGACGACTATGAGCTGGCTTCACGACTGTCGTTCTTCTTGTGGAGCAGCATTCCCGATGAGGAGTTGACGGTACTTGCCGGCCGCGGTCGGTTGCGCGAGCCCGCGGTCCTCGAGGCGCAAATGCGGCGGATGCTGGCCGACCGCCGCGCAGAGTCGCTGGTCACGAACTTCGCGGGTCAATGGCTTCAGCTGCGAAACCTGCGGAGCTCATTGCCGGACAAGGAGGTGTTTCCGGATTTCGACGATAACCTCCGGCAGTCGTTCCAACGCGAAACCGAGCTGTTCTTCGACAGCATCATCCGGGAAGATCGCAGCGTCGTCGACTTGCTGACTGCTGACTACACCTTCGTCGACGAGCGACTCGCGAAGCACTACGGCATCCCGGGTGTGTATGGAAGTCATTTCCGACGGGTGACACTGGCCAATGAGGCGCGACGTGGCCTGCTTGGCCAGGGCAGCATCCTCACGGTCACCTCGCACGGCAATCGCACGTCGCCCGTCGTGCGCGGCAAATGGGTGCTCGATAACCTGCTCGGCGCGCCTCCGCCGCCGCCGCCGCCCAACGTGCCACCGCTCGATGAAGATCAGGGGAACACACCCAAGTCGATGCGCGAGCGGATGGAGCAGCATCGCCGGAACCCGGCGTGCGCGAACTGCCACAAGATCATGGACCCGATCGGCCTCGCGCTCGAGAATTTCGACGCGATCGGTGCGTGGCGCACCTTCGATGGCTCGACGCCAATCGATGCCTCGGGACAACTCTCGGACGGAAGCGCGATCGATGGCCCGGTCGCACTTCGCAACGCGCTGCTTCGACGCCGCGACGTGTTCGTGCATACGGTCACAGAGAAGCTGCTCACCTACGCGCTCGGACGGAGTCTCGATTTCAACGACATGCCGACGGTGCGAACGATCGCCCGCCAGTCGGCAGCGCAGGACAATCGATGGTCCTCGCTTGTCATGGGGATCGTGATGAGTCCGCCATTCCAGATGCGCACGGCGCCATCGTCACCTGTCACGGCCACCGCGAGAAAGTGATCATGTTCATCACCAAACGCGCGCTTCCTCGTCGAATGTTCATGCGTGGGCTGGGCGCCACGGTGGCGTTGCCGCTCCTCGACGCAATGGTTCCTGCGCTGACGGCGACGGCGCAGACGGCCGCGCAGCCGACGCCGCGGGCGGGGTTCGTGTACGTCCCGCACGGCGTGATCTTGAACCAGTGGACGCCGGCTTCCACGACACCGGGCTTCGAGTTGCCGACGATTCTCCAGCCGCTCGAGCCATTTCGCGACACGCTGACAATCGTCAGCAACCTGGCGAGACCTGAGGAACTGCTCCAGGACCATGCCTGTACCGGGTCGTGGCTCACCGGTGTTCCCCCCAAGCGCACGGAAGGCAGCGATTTTCTCGCGGCCCGAAGCATCGATCAGATCATCGCGACCGAAATCGGACGCGACACGATGTTCCCGTCGCTGGAGGTTGCGACCGAGGACTTCGGCGCCCTGCTCGGCGCGTGCATGAGCGGCTACAGCTGCGCCTACATGAACACGCTCAGTTGGGAGACGCCGACGAAACCGCTGCCCATGGAGATCAATCCGCGAGTCGTGTTTGAGCGGATGTTCGGCTGGGAGAGCACGAGAGAGCAACGCGTCGCACGCATGCGTGCCGATCGCAGCGTGCTCGACGTGGTCACGGAAGACCTCTCCGACCTGACACGGGTCATCGGCCGTCGCGATCGCACCCGGCTCGATGAATACCTCGCCAACGTGCGCGAGACGGAACGTCGCATCCAGCAGGCTGAAAAACGGGCGACTGGTGAGCTGACCGTCCCCAGCGCGCCGATTGGCGTACCCGAATCATTCGAAGAGCATGCTTCGCTGATGTTCGACCTGCTCGCGCTGGCGTTCCAGACCGATCAGACGCGCGTCTTCACGTTCATGCTGTGCCGCGAGTTCAGCGTACGCACGTATCCGAATCTCGGCGTCACCGATCCCCATCACACCGTCTCACATACGCAGAACCGGCCGGCTCTCATCGCCGCACACACCAAGGTCAACACCTATCACATTCAACTGTTCGGCAGATTCCTCGAACGCCTGCGCGCGACGCCGGACGGTGACGGCTCTCTGCTGGATCACTCGATGATTCTCTACGGCAGCGGAATGGGCGATGGAAACAACCACACGCCGTCTCCACTTCCAATCCTCATTGCCGGCGGACATCGCGTGCCCGGCGGACGCCATATCCCCACACCCGACAAGACCCCGCTGCCGAATCTGCTGCTCGCCCTCTCGCATCGCTTTGGTGTAGATGCGACCAGCTTCGGCATCAGCACTGGAGCGGTATCGCTGTGACGCGTTGCTTCTCACGAGCGGCGCGCGGGGTGCGAACGGCGTGCATCCTCGTCCTCGCATTGACTGCCACATCACTCAGGGCCGCAGGCGACCTTCGGCTGCTCGAGGCAGTCAAACAGCGGGACGCTGCCGCTGTCGAGACGCTGATCCGTAGCCGTGTCGATGTAGACGCGACTGAAGGGGACGGAACGACCGCGCTTCACTGGGCGGTGCAGGCGGATGATGTCCAAATTGCGACGGCGCTTATAAAGGGAGGGGCCAAGGTCACCCAGACCAATCGGCTGGGGGTCACGCCTCTTATGCTTGCCACCACCAACGGGAGCGTGCACCTGATCGACGCACTGTTGAAGGCAGGCGCCAGTCCGAACGAGGCTTCACCCGAGGGTGAGACGGTGTTGATGACGGCCGCTCGCACCGGGAATGCACAAGCTGTCGGCGTGCTCCTCGAGGCCGGCGCGAACGTGAATGCCAGGGAATCATGGCGCGGCGAGACGGCGTTGATGTGGGCCGCCGCAGAAGACCACGCCGAGGTCGTGAAGGTGCTCACACGCCACGGCGCCGCGGCCGACGCGCAATCGAACACGTTGAAATTTCCGAACGTGCGTTACAACCTCGCTACCCACGCGACGCTGCCGCCGCCGCAGGGTGGATTCACCGCGTTGATGTTCGCCGCACGGCAGGGAGCACTCGCGGCGGCAACGGCCCTCGCGGATGCCGGCGCAGATCTCAACCTGCAGGACCCCGACGGCACACCCGCACTCACGGTTGCTATCGTCAACGGCCACCATGACGTCGCGCGATTGCTGCTCGAGCGCGGCGCGAATCCCAACGTCGCCGACGCCGCTGGCATGACGCCGCTCTATGCCGCCGTCGAGTTGCACACCTCTGAGATGTATCCCGAGCGCAGGGCGCTTCGCCGATCCTCTGGCCCGTTCAGCACCCTGGACCTGGTCAAACTCCTGGTTGCGAAGCACGCACAGCCTGACGTCCCGCTCAAGACTGTCACGCTGCGCTGGGGTCGGCGGCGAGGGCCAGGCGATGCGGCGCTGGCCGAAGGAGCAACGCCGCTCATGCGCGCGGCTCGCTTCGCGGACGTCGAGACGATGCGAGTACTCTTAGACGCCGGTGCCAATCCCGCGCTGACACAGAAGGATCAGAGAACGGTGCTGATGCTCGCCGCCGGTGCCGGCTGGCGCACGGGTGAGACGATTCTTGGCGGTCAGGATTTCGGTCCGGAAGCGGACGCGATCGAGGCCGTGAAACTGTGCCTCGAGCACGGCGGCGATGTGATGGCAATCGACGATGATGGTTTGACGGCGCTGCATCATGCCGTGCCGAGGGGCGCTGGCGTCGTGCAACTGCTAGTGGACCACGGCGCCGCGCTCGACACGAAGGATAAACGCGGACGAACGCCGCTCGATGTTGCCGAGGGCGTCCGTCTTCCTGGAGAAGCCACGCGAATGAGGGTCAGTCCGCTTCGGCAGGCATCAGCCGCGCTGCTGCGGCAGTTGACGACCGCATCTGCTCACTGATCCGACCGTTTCGTTCCGGGCCCGAACCGATCGACGTGGCTGTATTCCCTTCCCACCGGCGACCGGCCGCGAAGAGCCGCCGCCACCGCCCAACCATTATCTGAACCGGGGACGTTCACGCTCGCCAGCGTCGCTGCCGCGCGCGTATGCAGGTAGGCTAGGCGCGCATGATCGAATACGGCCGCATAGCTGTGTGCCGCCAGACTTGCCTTCGCGAGTCCGATCTCGCTATCGGCCGCAGTCAGCTCCGCGAGTCCCAGGTTCGCGTTCGGGCTCGCGAGGACATCCTCCGCGATGGCGTTGGCGTTGACGATGTACCCGGCCGCGTGGAATCGATTGAAGTTGTCGCGATCGAACTGGCTGAAGTCCCAGTTCAAGTCGACGTAACTCATGATCGAATTCGACTCGTCCCCGGACCACGCGAAGTAGGTGTCCCCTTCGGGACCGTAGTCGATCCCGAGCTCGGAGTCCCAGCCGTCGTGGGGATGACTCATCCCGATGTGGTGACCGGTTTCATGAATCTGCGTCGTCGTGAGCCCGTAGCCCAAGGAGACGATCATCGGCGTGAGAAAACTGAAGACCCCGCTCTGCGTGCCGTCAACCCAGTTGTCGTCAGCGAATCCGAGGATTCCCGAGTCGCGGTTGTCCTCGGTGACGTAGTTGAACAGCATGCCCTCGTAATCGCCGCCGCCGTCGCGTGTCTGGTCCAGCGTGAAGGCGTTGTACAGAAACAGATTGGCGTCGCCGGGGTAGGGTCGATTGGGGTAGCAGGAGTTGCTGTTGAGCCAGAGTTGATAGCAATTTCTCGCGCCCTGCTTGAACGCCAGATCCTGCTGGTCAATCGTGTAGGGGATCCTGTGTAACTTGGTGAGCTCACTGATGACGAGCGGCGGTGTCTGGTACGTCTGCGACGCGTCGACGCCCTTCCACCCTTCGTACGTGTTGACGTCGAGATTAATCGAAGCCGGCAGCCGTAGCGGTGAGAAGTACGGTGGATACAGTGGCGATGACGTGAAAAGCAGGTCGATCGCGACGAATCGCGCCACGCGAGCGAGATCGGCGGTGACGGCCGACGCGGCGCGGTACCCTCCCGCGGTCAGATATTCCCAGATCGGTGGCAACCGGTAGTCGGCCACGCCGTCACCATCTACGTCGGCATCGTCGACATTCCAGTTGTCTGTCCATGATTCCGGCCCGGCAGAGAGATCGTGAAACCACACGCGCCGTTCGCCGCGCGCGCCCAGCCCGGTCTCCTCATCGTCGGGCGCCGTGCCGCCCCACGCGATGATCTTCCGCGACTGCCGGTTGACGCCGAAGTCGTAACCGGTATCGGGATCCGGCTCGCCAAACTTCGTGTAGACGTGGAACTTGAAATCCTGGCGTCCCCACCAGTTGATGAAGAAGATCGTGTTGCGATGGGTATCCACTCCCGCGGGAGCGTTGTCGATCAACCACTTTTCGACTGAAGGAGCGTCGATGAAATGATTCGCCCCGACGTCGAGGACATTATGGATCTGCTCGTTGTATTGATCCTGGAACAGCGTGCGCGGCTGGGGCGTCGCCAGGCTCGACAGCGCGGCAAAGAAACTGTTCTCCCACGCGGCGTTGGTAAACGTCACCTGGTACTGGAACGTGTAGCTCAGACCGAGTTCTTCCTTGATGCCGTATAGGTATCGCGAACGGACAATCGGTCGATACGTTCCCGGCAGCGCCGCGAGAAAGCTCGCCTGATTGACGAGAGGAGCGTCGTACCCGACGAAGACGATGTTCACCGGAACCGTTTCCGGCAGATTCGACAACCCGCCGGGGTTCAGATGAAGAAATGACGCTGATTGCGTTTTCGCAATCGACACGATCGCAATCGCTGACAGGCAGAGGAAGAGCGCTCGGTGTCGCATGGTCCCTCCCGGATCACGGAAGCCAAGACCCTATCGCCTCAGGTGTCAGCTCGTCAATCTGCTAGCCGCGCGACAAATTCGGGACCTCCTCGCCGAGTGCCGTGGCCAGATCGATCTGATGTTCCTGCTCCTGACGCAGGATCTCGCGAATGTCCTCAGCCATGGCGTATTCCTGCAGGGCTTCGCACTGCACGACACGCTCGCGGTAGGCACGAATCGTCGCGTTCTCGTTGTCGAGGTCGGCGCGGAGCATCTCGCGCGCATCGTCAGACTTTTTCACCGGCAAAGCCGTTGTCGTAGGCATTCCGCCCAGGTAGTCGATCTGCTTCGCGATCGTGAGCGCGTGTTGCAACTCCTGGCCGGCGTGAACTTCAAGCTCTCCAGCGATCGCCATGTACTCCGCGCCCTTCAGCACCTGGGAGTACACGGTATACGCGATGATGGCCTGGTATTCGCGGGCCAGGTCCTCGTTGAGCTTTTCGATCAGCTTCTCGCGCGTAATCTTTGTCGTATCAGCGGCAGCGGTAGCCATAACCATTCATCTCCGAACCTGAATGGAGTCGCTCGTGACTCAGTTGTACCGGTTCGCGTACGCAAGGGACGTGCTAGACGAGTCCGCCGCTGAGCTGCCGGTGCAGCCAGGGAAGAGACGTGCCGCCTCTACTTGTTGCGGAACGTCTTCCGATCCTTGAACTCGATAATGATGAACTCGGCGGCGTCTTCGAGATTCTCCGCCGCGTGAACGTTGCCATCGCCGCATCCCAGTGAGCCGGCGTCGACCGTTTCCTTCTCCGAGCTGCCGTCAGGGACAGTGAAGTTCATCGTCTGATCGGTGAGGTACACGACGCAGCCCGGAAGATGGCGATGCATCGGCGACTTTTCGCCAGGACCGTAGCGCACGCGGATGAATCGCGCGACGTCGTTCTC